>Ga0209300_1000029_pt1 | contig 106912 bp, 93 predicted proteins | sample Shrwel_input2_RT_FD_187535 | JGI IMG/M metagenome (GOLD analysis project Ga0209300, IMG submission 187535) | Subsurface microbial communities from deep shales in Ohio, USA - Utica-3 well 1 S input2 RT (SPAdes) (version 2) ... | reverse complement strand
GGCTTCGGGCTTCGGGCTTCGGGCTTCGGGCTTCGGGCTTCGGGCTTCGGGCTTCGGGCTTCGGGCTTCGGCAGCATTCTAGCTCGCAGCTCGTTGCCCGCAGCTCGTGGCCGGCACGAAGTGCCGCTACGTCATCCAAATCCTCGGCACACATGCCTCGCGCCCACAAAGCTTGGGGCGCAGTAGCTCCCAGGCCCGCTGGCACAAGTCCCAGGCTTCATTGCGGGAGTCGCCGAGGTAGCGCAGCAATAGCACGTCGTGGCGCTGGGTCACCGCCCATTGCGCCGAACTCGGTAACTGCTGGCGCAGGGCCTCGATAGCCGCCGCAGGGTCGTCGAGTCCTACCGCCCAAAGCGTCGCTTGCACCGTACGTCCACCTTGCCCCCAAGCGCCCTGGAAGCGCGGATGCCCGGGATCGAGCGGCTGACGCTCCAACCACAGCGGTTGGCCGTCACGCATCAATGCGAAGCGTTGTTCGACCCGGCCGCTGATAAACGGCAATTGACTGGCGGGGCGCCCCAGCGCCAGGACTTCCCAGCCCACGCAGCGCGCATCACCCTGCACGTCCAGGGTCGTGCTCTGCTGGCCACGTGCGCCGTCGAAACACAGGGTTTCCTGTGGCAGCCATTCGAGCAGCGCACCGGGTTGCACGCTCAGATGCGTGTGCTGCCCCCAGCTCACGCCGTGGCGATCGGCTCGGTAGAGTTTGGTCGCCGCCGGCGTGGTCAACAGCGCATGCGCACCGCGCTCGACCTCGGCCTCGATACGCAATTCGTCACCGCTGACCAGCCCGCCCGGGGGATGCAATAGATACACATGACACGGCTCGGCATAGTGGTGCTCCGCATGGTGAGGCTCAGCGACAGGGCCTGTTTCGGGATAGAACGGCCGCTGCACACGCAAGGGGCCGTGGTGACGCGCCCGCGTCATGCGTGTCCGCCCGCCGCGCGAAGCGAACCGCAGCGACAGCGAGGCCGCCCAGTGCCGCTGGGTGTCGAAACGATGTCCGGAGGCGTTCGAAGCAGTCGCCTCACTGGCAGCAAGATGCGATGGTGATTCGTAGTGGGTCATACCGTCAGGTGCCGTTTGACCAGGTCGTCGTCGAGCTCGCCGATCTCGCCGCCGGCCACCGTCTGGCCGCGATCCATGATCGTGAAGCGATCGGCGAACTTGCGCGCGAAGGGCAGCTTCTGCTCGACCAGCAACACGGTGAGGCCGTCCTCGCGATTGAGGCGACGGATCACCTCGCCGATCTGGGCGACGATATTGGGTTGGATGCCTTCGCCGGGCTCATCGAGGATCAACAGACGCGGCTCGATCACCAGCGCCCGGCCGATCGCCAGTTGCTGCTGTTGGCCGCCGGAAAGATCGCCGCCACGCCGGTGGCGCATTTCCTGGAGTACCGGGAAGAGTTCATAGATGCGCTCGGGAATGCCACGTTCCGCCCCGTCCTGCACACGTTTGCGTCGCGCCGGCAGGCCGATGCGCAGGTTTTCCTCCACGCTCAGGGTGGCGAATATCTGTCGTCCCTGCGGCACGTAGCCGATGCCCAGATCGGCCCGCGCCTCCGGACGCCGCTTGAGCAGGTCCTCTTCGGCGAAGCGTACCTGGCCCTCGCGCACCGCCACCTCGCCCATGACGGCCTTGAGCAGGGTGGTCTTGCCCACACCGTTGCGGCCCATCACACAGGTGCAGCGCCCTTCCGGCACATCCAGCGAAAGATCGCGCAGGATATGGCTCTCACCGTAATACTGGTTGAGCTTGTCGACACTGAGCATTATCCCTCCTCCCGCGTATCGGCTGCGTCGTCACCGCCGCCCAGGTAGACGTCGATCACCCGCGGGTCGTTGGCGACCTCGTCCATGCTGCCCTCGGCCAGTACACTGCCCTGATGCAGGACAGTGACGGTGCGGGCGATGGAACGCACGAAGCCCATGTCATGCTCGACGACCACCACCGACTGCTGGCCGGCGAGGCGCGTCATCAAATCCGCCGTGCGGTGCATTTCGGGTTCGGTCATGCCGGCCACAGGTTCGTCGACCAGCAATAGCCGCGGGCGCTGCATCAGCAGCATGCCGATCTCCAGCCATTGCTTCTGGCCATGCGAGAGCACTCCCGCCAGGCGGTCGCGCTCGGCACTCAAGGCGATGATCTCCAGCACCTCATCGATGCGCTCGCGCCCTTCGTGATCGAGACGCGCCAGCAAGGTCTTCCACACCCGCCGGTCGCCGGCCATCGCCAACTCGAGGTTGGCGCCCACCGACAACGCCTCGAACACGGTAGGCTTCTGGAACTTGCGCCCGATGCCCAGGTTGGCGATTTGCGGTTCTTCCATCTGCAACAGGTTATGGCGGCTGCCGAACCAGGCCTGGCCACGATCCGGACGCGTCTTGCCGGTGATGATGTCCATCATGGTGGTCTTGCCGGCGCCGTTGGGACCGATGATGCAGCGTAGCTCGCCGTCGTCGATGGTCAGGTTGAGGTCGTCGATGGCCTTGAAGCCATCGAAGCTCACGCTGATATCCTCGAGATAGAGGATCGGCCCGTGGCGCACGTCGACGGGTGAACGTGCCGGCGCCATGAAATCGAAGACGCGGTCGGGGCGCGCGAACTCGCGCAGGCGTTCTACATTGGTCATGCTCATGAGGCCACCTCCCGACGCCGACGCAGGTGTGCCATCAAGCCCGCCACGCCCTGCGGCAGGAACATGGTGACCACCACGAACAAGCCGCCGAGGAGAAACAGCCAGGCATCCGGCATCACACCGGTCAGCAGCGTCTTGAAATAATTGACCAGCAAGGCCCCCAGCAAGGCACCGTAGAGAGTGGCCCGACCGCCCAGCGCGACCCACACCACAACCTCGATGGAGAACAGCGGCGCGAAGGTGCTGGGGTTGATGATGCCCACCTGGGGCGCGTAGAGCGCCCCGGCGATACCCGCGATCATCGCCGAGAGCACGAACACCGCCAGTTTGACGTGCTCGACGCGGTAGCCGATGAAGCGTACCCGCGCCTCGGCGTCGCGCGTGGCCATGCACACCCGACCGAGCCGTGAGCGGGTGATGGCCTTGCAGCCCCAGAAGGCCAGCAACACGGCCACACCGGAGGCCACGAACAGCGCCACGCTCATGCCCTCGGTGCTCAGCGAAAAGCCCAGCAACTCATCGAACCGCGTCAGGCCGGTACTGCCGCCCATGTCCATCTCGTTACGGTTGAAGGCCAGCATCAGCGCGAATGTCAGCGCCTGAGTGATGATCGAGAAATACACCCCCGTGACCCGCGAGCGAAACGCCAGCCAGCCGAACACCAGCGCCAGCAGCCCCGGTGCCAGGACCACGGCGAGCGCCGCCACGGGGAAGTAAGCCAGGACGCCTTGCCACGCCGCCAAGGGCGCCTCCTGGGCGGTCAGGTAGAGGCCCATCGCGTAGCCGCCCAGGGCGAAGAAGGCACCATGGCCCAGGCTCAAAATGCCCAGGTAGCCCCAGATCAAATCCACCGCCAACGCCAGCAGCATGTACGTCAAGTACTTGCCTAGTAACGTGACCACGGAACCATTCAGATGCCAGGCATGCTCCGGCGGCAAGGCATTGAGGACGACCACCACCAGCATGCCGACGATCAGGACGATGCTGGTGATCCAGGTCGAACGTTCATCGAGTAGCGAATTGCGTTTGAACATCGTGGCGAGACTCATGACGTCCGCCCCTTGGGCGCGAAGAGACCCTGCGGACGTTTCTGAATGAACAGGATGACACCCACCAGCACGATTACCTTGGCCAGCACCGCGCCCACCCAGGGCTGCAGGACCTGATTGATCACGCCCAGCGACATGCCGGCGACCAGCGTGCCCCAGAGGTTACCGACGCCGCCGAAGACCACCACCAGGAAGGAGTCGACGATGTAGCTCTGCCCCAGGTTCGGGCCGACGTTGGTGATCTGCGACAGCGCAACGCCCGCCAGGCCCGCTACGCCGGCACCCAGGCCGAAGGTCAGCATATCCACCCGCGCGGCGCGCACCCCCATCGAGCGTGCCATGGCACGGTTCTGGGTCACCGCACGCACCTCGAGCCCCAAGCGGGTGTAGCGCATCAACGCCCACAGCGCGGCAAACACCACCAGGCAGAAGATCAGCACCCCCAGGCGATTGAGGGTCAGCGACAAGGCCTCGTTGATCTGCCACGCTCCCTGCAGCCAGTCCGGCGAGTTCACGCGCCGGTTGAGCGGCGAGAACACCGTGCGCACCAGTTGCTGCAGAATCAGGCTGATACCGAAGGTCGCCAGCAGCGTCTCGAGCGGCCGACCCTTGAGAAAGCGAATCACGCTGCGCTCGATGAGAATGCCGAACGCCCCCGCGACCAGGAAGCCGCCGGGAATCGCCAGCAACAACGCCAGCCCCGGCTGCCCGGGTAACAGCTGCTGGATCATCCAGGTGGTATAGGCGCCCAGCATGATCAACTCGCCGTGCGCCATATTGATCACGCCCATCACCCCGAAGGTGATCGCCAGGCCGATGGCCGCCAGCACTAGCACCGACCCCGCGCTCAAGCCGAAGAACAGCGTCTGACCCCGTTCGTACCAGGCGCGTTTGTTCTCGATGCCAGCCAGCACCTTCTCGACCTCGGCGGCAATGGCAGCATCGCTGTTGGCGATTGTCGCCAGGGAATTGCGCACGCGGGTATCGAGATTACCGCTCAAGGTCTCAAGGGCCGCAGCATCGCCCTGCTCCACGCGATACAACGCCAGCGCGGTTTCGAGCTCGGCGCGTACTGCGGGGCTTTCCTCGTTGTCGAGCTGTGTCGCGACCGCATCAACGCTCTGCGCATCGACCTCGCCGATCAAACGCTTGGCGGCGTCGAGACGTGTGGCCTCGTCGCCCGCACCAAGCGACAGCGAAGCGATCAGTCTCTGCAGTTGCGTGCGCAATTCGTTGTTGATGCGTAACGCATCGACACTGCGACGGGAGCCGGTACCGGCATCCTCGAAGGTGATGGCATCGATGATCGGCCATTCGCGACCGCTGTCATCGGTGATGATGTAAAAACGCTCGCCACGGCGCTCGCGCGCCAGGCGGCCATCGAGCAGCGCCTTTAGCCAGCGTGTTTTCTGTGCCGCGTCGCTGGCGGCGATGGCCTTTGCGGCCTCGGCCTTGGCGTCGAAATCATTGGTGTCCAGCGCCTGCAGCAACGCCTGAGCACGCTGCGGGGTCACCTCGGCTTGTGCCGGCGACACGAGGGCGAACCACACCAACAACACGGCCATGATCGGCACGCAACGCCAGAGTCTGGAGGCTATGTTCAATCCCACCACCATGTTCAACCCGGTCACGCGCCTCAACCCGGACTTTTTCCCCAAGCGGAGTGTCGTTGTATGAGTTGACGTCATCGAAGGAATCCTTCTCGCGCCGCGAGAGTCACGGCGCACGGTTCACGAGCGCCCGCCGCAACGGGCGCCTTGACGTGGAAGGAAACGGTGAGCGACGCGCGCCCACCGTCAGCGTGCTTACTCGGCGCCGGCGCCATCCTCACAGGTCATCGACTCGACGTTGAGCTTTCCGCAGCGTAGTGGGGCGCGCCAGTCGCTGATCAGGTTCTGCGATTCCGGGAGATAATCGGACCAAGCGTCGCCGGCGATAGTGCCCGCGCTTTCCCAGACCACGCTGAACTGGCCGTCATCCTGAATTTCACCGATCATCACCGGCTTGGTGATGTGGTGGTTGGGCATCATCGCCGAAGAACCACCGGACAGGTTGGGCACCGAGACCCCGATGATCGAATCCTTCACCGCATCGACATCGGTGGTACCGGCCTTGCGTACTGCTTCAAGCCACATGTTGAAGCCGATGTAATGCGCTTCCATGGGGTCGTTGGTCACCGCCATATCATTACCAGTGAACTCGACCCAGTTGTCGATGAAGTCGTAGTTGGCCTCGCTATCGACGCTCATGAAGTAATTCCAGGCCGCCATGTGCCCTACCAACGGCCCGGTGTCGATCCCACTGAGTTCCTGCTCGCCCACCGAGAAGGCGATGACTGGAATCTCGGAGGCGCTGATGCCCTGATTGGAAAGCTCGGTATAAAACGGCACGTTCGCATCGCCGTTGATGGTCGAGACCACGGCGGTCTTCTTGCCCTGGCTACCGAAGTCCTTGACCTCGGACACGATCGACTGCCAGTTGCTGAAGCCGAACGGCGTGTAATTGATCATGATGTCTTCGTCGGCGACGCCATGATCCTTGAGGTACGCTTCCAGAATCTTGTTGGTGGTACGCGGGTAGACATAATCCGTCCCTAGCAGCGCCCAGCGCTCCACGCCCTGACTCATCAGGTAATCGACCGCCGGAATCGCCTGCTGATTGGGCGCCGCGCCGGTATAGAAGATGTTTTCGGAGGATTCCTCGCCCTCGTATTGCACTGGGTAAAACAGCAAGCCGTTTTCTTCCTCGACCACCGGCAACACCGCCTTGCGCGACGCCGAGGTCCAGTTGCCGAAGATCACGTCGACCGGGTCATCACCGGTCAGCATGTCGCGGGCCTGCTCAGCATACAGCGACCAATCCGACGCCGGGTCCATCACCACGGGTTCGAGCTGCTTGCCCAGCAACCCGCCGTTTTCGTTCTGCTGTTCGATGAGCATCAACAGTTCGTCTTTCAGCGTCGACTCGCTGATCGCCATGGTGCCCGAGAGGGAGTGCAGGATGCCGACCTTGATGGTGTCTTCCTGGGCGGCGGCCGGCAGCGCGATCCCCATCGAGAGTAAGAGTGCGGCAGTGGAGGTAATCTTGTTCACGAGAGACTCCTTGCGGATCTGATTGTTATGCAGCGCGACTCACGCTGTTGTCATGTTATCCAGCGACGACGCGCGATGGCGTCTACACGACATGTCGCAAGGCATGTGCCAACTTCGTGCACCAAGATGAAAAACAATTCAATAACAGATACTTAAGAAGTATACAAAAAGTCCATAGGGAACTTTTACGCACTGTTTTAGCGCAACCATTCAGCATGCCTGCACCAACAGGAAGGCCTTGAAAGCCTCATAAGCACCAATATGGTGCAGAAAAATAGAACGGGGAATAGAGACGGCGTACGCAACGAATCACCCGCCGCTCGGACATGCGCAGGGTCAAAAGGAAGGCAAGCGCCTGGAATCAGGCGCTCGAGGCATTACCCAGTGGAGAGGGATGCTTGCCGTCTTGCCAGCCCTGGCTGGTCGCGGCATCGGGCACGAACCAGTCCAACGTGCCGTGCAGGGAGACGACATCGCCGACTACGATCAACGTCGGAGGGCGAATATCGCCTGCATCGATGGCCGCCTGCATTGCCTCGGGGAGTGCCGCCAACGTGCCCACATGCACGCGTTGGCGCGCCGTAGTGCCCTGCTCGATCAACGCCAGCGGGGTCTGCGCCGGCAGGCCATGTGCCTGCAACTCGTGACGAATGGTCGTGAGTGTCCCTAGCCCCATGTAGAACACCAACGTCTGCCCGCGACGCGCCAGGGTCGGCCATTCGAGATCGCAGCCACCGTTCTTGAGATGCCCGGTGACGAAACGCACCGATTGAGCATGATCACGATGGGTCAACGGAATCCCCGCATAGGCAGCGCAACCGCTCGCCGCCGTGATGCCGGGCACCACCTCGAACGCGATACCCGCCTGGGCCAAGGTTTCCAGCTCTTCGCCGCCGCGCCCGAAAATGAACGGATCGCCGCCCTTGAGCCGCACCACGCGATGGCCGGCACGCGCCCAGTCGACCAGGGCCTGATTGATGCCTTCTTGAGGCACGCTATGCGAGGAACGCGCCTTGCCGACATAAAGCAGTCGCGCCTCGGGGTTGGCCAGCGCCATGATTTCATCGCTGACCAAGCGGTCATGCAGCACCATATCGGCCTGCTGCAAAAGACGCAGCGCCTTCAGCGTCAGTAGTTCGGGATCGCCGGGGCCGGCGCCCACCAAGGCGACATGCCCGGAATCAGGCATGGCACTCGGTTGAGGTGACGTGGCGTCATGGGGTGATGCAGTCATGGCGTCTTTTATTCCCGAATCGACTTAAAACACGAAACTATATAGCCGAAAAGATAAGGGTCTAGACTATCCGCAGGAAGGAACGTCTGGTTGGAAGGTTATAATCAAGTGACCAGGCATGCCATTGCCCGCGTACGAGCAATGGCATGCTCCGCTCATATAGCCATCAAGCGTTGATCCGCTCGACGCCGTCCATATAGGCACGCAGCGCCTGGGGAATCACCACCGCGCCATCGGCTTGCTGATAGTTTTCGAGTACCGCCAGCAGACAGCGCCCCACCGCCAGGCCGGAGCCATTGAGCGTGTGCACCAGCTGCGGCTTTTTCTGCTCGGGATGGCGAACGCGGGCCTGCATACGACGCGCCTGGAAATCTTCACAGTTGGAGATCGAAGAAATCTCGCGATACGTCTCCTGACTCGGCAGCCAGACTTCGAGATCGTAGGTCTTGCTGGCACCGAAGCCCATGTCGCCGGCACACAGGGTAACCACGCGATACGGCAGCTCAAGCGCCTGGAGGATCGCCTCGGCATGCCCGCGCATGGCCTCCAGCGCGTCATAGCTGGTTTCCGGCTCGACGATCTGCACCATCTCGACCTTATCGAACTGGTGCTGGCGAATCATACCGCGGGTATCGCGCCCATAGGCACCGGCCTCGCTGCGAAAGCACGGCGTATGCGCCGTCAGTTTCAAGGGCAATTCAGCCGGGGTGAAGATCTGCTCGCGCGCCATGTTGGTCAGCGGCACTTCGGCGGTGGGAATCAGATAATAGTCGCTCTCCCCTTCCAGCTTGAACAGATCCTCGCCGAACTTGGGCAACTGCCCCGTGCCGGTGAGCGAGTCGTCATTGACGATATAGGGGACGTAGCATTCCTCGTAACCGTGCTCGCGGGTCTGTTTATCGAGCATGAACTGCGCCAGCGCACGATGCAGACGTGCGATGGGGCCGCGCATGACGGCGAACCGCGACCCGGTCAGCTTGGCCGCCATCTCGAAGTCGAGGTAACCGAACTTGGCGCCCAGATCGACATGATCGCGCACCTCGAAATCATACGTGCCCTGCGTTCCCCAACGATGCAGCTCAACGTTGTCGGCTTCATCAAAACCTTGGGGCACGCTATCGTGGGGCAGGTTGGGCAGCGCCGACGCGAACGCGTCCCACTGCGCCTGCACGTCGGCAAGGCGCGCTTTCGCCGCGTCGAGGCGCTCGCCCAGGTCACTGACTTCGTCGAGCAGCGGCTGAATGTCTTCGCCCGATGCCTTGGCCTGGCCGATCGCCTTGGAGCGCGTATTGCGCTCGTTTTGCAGGCGTTCGGTCTCGGTCTGCAGCTCGCGGCGCTGCGATTCCAGCGTCTCGAGATGCGCCGTGTCGAGAGTAAAGCCGCGACGGGCCAGTCGTTCGGCGACCAATGCCGGGTCGCTGCGCAACAATTTAGGATCGAGCATGGATCTTATCCGTCGAAAAGAAATAATGAAGCCACGTGAATAGGCCCACATTGTAGGGAAAAGCCGCGCCGTTCACCACGCTCGCCGCCTTCTCGAGCGAACAGGCGGGATGCGTCACGCGGCAGGCTGCAGTAAAGTACCCCCAATATCCCCAGACTGTATCGTCCCGACGACGCCGCACGGCCAGACGGTCAAACCGTCGCCCGGCGCTGACCGATGGCTTGAGACTTCATGATCGCACCCCTGGATACCCCGGAACGCACCGCCACCCCCTATCTGCGCTTTCTCGATGCGCTCGACCAGGCCGGTTTCAGTGGCGACATTGCCCCGGATTACGCCAATCGCACGGTGATGGCCACCGACAATTCCATCTATCAGCGCTTGCCGCAGGCGGTGCTGTATCCGCGCGACGCCGAAGATCTCGCCTGCCTGGCACGCCTGGCCGGGCGCGAGGAGTTTCAAGCCATCGTGCTCGCACCCCGCGGCGGGGGCACCGGCACCAACGGCCAGTCGCTCACCGATGGCCTGGTGGTCGACGTATCACGACACATGAACCAGATCCTCGAGATCGACGTGGAAAACCGCCGCGTGCGTGTCCAGGCCGGCGTGGTCAAGGATCAACTCAATGCTGCCCTCAGGCCGCATGGCCTGTTCTTCGCCCCGGACCTGTCGACCTCCAACCGCGCCACCATCGGCGGCATGATTTCCACCGATGCCAGCGGCCAAGGAAGTTGCGAATACGGCAAGACCCGCGATCATGTGCTAGCGCTGGACATGCTGCTGCTCGACGGCGAACGTCTGCACAGCCAGCCGCTGAACGACGAGTCGCTAACGCAAACCTGCGCGCGCGACGACCGCATCGGTCAGGCGCATCGCACCGTCCGCGAGATCGCCGACACACAAGGCGCCTTGATCGAGGCCACGTTCCCACCGCTCAACCGCTGCCTGACGGGGTACGATCTGGCACACTTGTATCGTGACAACGGCGACTTCGACCTCAACAGCGTGCTGTGCGGCGCGGAAGGAACGCTTGGCTTCCTTGCCGAGGCGACACTCAACGTGCTGCCGATCCCGGCGCATTCAACGCTGGTCAATGTCCGCTACCGAGGCTTCATGGACGCCCTGCGCGATGCCAAGACGCTGATGAGCGGCGACAGCCGCCCCACCTCCATCGAGACGGTCGACGACAAGGTGTTGACGCTGGCCATGGAGGATTTCGTCTGGGACGACGTGGCCGAGTTCTTCCCCGCCGACGGCGAGGATATCCACGGCATCAACCTGGTCGAGTTCAACGACGACGACCCCGAGCGCCTGGCGGCACGTGTCGAGGCCTTCTGCACGCACCTCGGCACCGATACCCAGGTCGAGCGCCTGGGCTATACCCTGGCCGAAGGCCGCGAGGCGATCGGCCGTGTCTACGCCATGCGCAAACGCGCGGTAGGCCTGCTCGGTAACGCCAAGGGCGAAAAGCGCCCGATTCCCTTCGTCGAGGATACCGCCGTCCCGCCCGAGCATCTGGCTGACTACATCACCGAGTTCCGTGCACTGCTCAACGCCCACGGACTGGAATACGGCATGTTCGGCCACGTCGATGCCGGGGTATTGCACGTGCGCCCGGCCATCGACATGAAAGACCCGGCACAAGAAGCCCTGATCCGCGAGATCTCCGATCAGGTTGCCGCCCTGACCCAGCGCTATCACGGCCTGCTGTGGGGCGAGCACGGCAAGGGCGTGCGCTCGGAATATGCGCCCCAGTTCTTCGGCGAGCTCTACCCCAGCCTGCAGCGCCTCAAGGCGGCGTTCGACCCGCACAATCAGCTCAACCCAGGCAAGATCGCCACGCCGCTTTCCATCCGGCCCGAAGACGCCGGTACGGCTATCCCGTCCGATGAAATTGCGTCGGGAGCGGGACGCAGCGAAGGTCATTTGCCAGGGAAGGCAAATGTAGCGCCCAAGGAAGGGTCCACAGCGCCTTCGCAGCGATCCGCTCCCGATAGCCCCCATAGTTTAGGCTCGCCCGAGGCCGCCGAGGCGGAGCCGGTCAAATGGGTCGATCCGGGGCTTTTGACCATCGACGGCGTCACCACACGCGGCCAGCTGGATCGCCAGATCGACGAGCGCGTCTGGCAGCATCACGCCAGTGCGGTCTACTGCAACGGCAACGGCGCCTGCTACAACTACGACCCCAATGACGCCATGTGCCCGTCATGGAAGGCCACCCGGGAGCGCGTGCACTCCCCCAAGGGGCGCGCCAGCTTGATGCGCGAATGGCTGCGCCTGCAGGACCAGGCCGGTATCGACGTCATCGAGGAATCACGCCAGAAGCAAGCCGAGGGCCTCTGGGGCGCCACCAAGGCCTTCCCGCGTCGCCTGCGCAACACCCTGCGCAAACGACGCGGCCAGGAAGATGTCTCCCATGAGGTGTATGACGCCATGGCCGGCTGCCTGGCGTGCAAGTCCTGCGCTGGCCAGTGCCCGATCAAGGTCAATGTCCCCGAGTTTCGCTCGCAGTTCCTGGAGCTTTATCACAACCGCTACTTGCGCCCGCCACGCGACTACCTGATCGGCTCGCTGGAATTCTTCGTGCCCTATCTCAAGCCGGTGGCGCCAGCGTATAACGCGCTGCTGAATACACGCCTGGCAGAGCGCCTGCTCGCCGGGCCGCTGGGCATGGTCGACACCCCGCGCCTGTCTCGGGCGAGTCTCGCCAAACAACTCAGGGCCTGGGGTATCGCCGAGGCTACGCCCACCGCGCTGGGCCTATTGACCGAGCGCCAGAAGACGCGCAGCGTGGTCATCGTTCAGGATGCGTTCACCAGCCACTTCGAGGCCAAGCTGGTGATGGATATCATCGAGCTGCTCTCACGGCTGGATATTCATGTCTTCGTGGCGCCCTTCCGCGCCAACGGCAAGCCGCTGCACGTGCAAGGCTTCCTCAATGCATTCGAAAAGACCGCCACGGCCCAGGCCAAGCGGCTCAAGACGCTCGCCGGCTTCGGCGTGCCGTTGGTGGGCATCGACCCGGCCATGACGCTCGCCTACCGTCAGGAGTACGTCAAGGCGCTGGGGCCCGAAGCCGTGCCCGAGGTACTGCTGCTTCAGGAATGGCTGCTGTCTCTGGGGCGCTCCCTGCCCCCCACGGGCCTGACGGCGCTCGAAGACCCTGGCTACCAGTTGCTCACGCACTGCACCGAAAAGACCAACGCGCCGGGCGCTACCAAGGCCTGGCAACAAGTGTTCGCGACGTTCGGACTGAACCTGGAAAGCGTCGCCACCGGGTGTTGCGGCATGTCCGGCACCTACGGCCACGAAGCCCGTAACCGCGCAACCTCCGAGGCGATTTACGACCTCTCGTGGCGCGCGCCGGTCGAGGACGACGCCAATGCCGGGCGCCTACTGGCCACCGGCTACTCGTGCCGCAGCCAGGCCAAGCGCCTCTCCGATGCCGAACTGCCGCATCCGTTACAGGGCTTGCTGACGGCACTCAAACGCACCCGATCTTGAGGCGTCGACGATGTCCCGATCGCTTATTTTCATTGGCCTGGCCATCGTGGTCATCGGCTTGTTGTGGCCCTGGCTTTCCAAGCTACCGCTCGGGCATCTGCCCGGCGATATCGCCATCAAGCGCGAAGGCTTCGCCTTCTACTTTCCGATCACCACCATGATCCTGGTCAGCGTGGTCGTATCGGTCCTGTTGTGGCTGTTCAATCGCTGAATCGACGTACACCAATATGGTGCAACGAGACACGCCATAACCGGGCATCCAGTCATGATGTCGTCACATTCATCATTAACGCTTGCCGTGCATTGCAACTAGCGTGAGGCGACGCTAGGCTTCGCGCTTTCGTTCACCCCAAGGAGCGCGACCATGGAGCACGCTGCCGTCGACCTGACCTTGATCGGCCTGCTCGCGCTGATCTGCCAATGGCTGGCCTGGCGTCTCAAATTGCCGGCGATCCTGCCGCTTTTGATCGTGGGTATCGTCATGGGCCCCGTGACCGGTCTGCTCCAGCCCGACGCGCTGCTCGGCGACCTGCTGTTTCCGCTCGTCTCACTGGCGGTGGCGGTGATCCTGTTCGAAGGCAGCCTGACGCTCGACTTCGGCGACCTGCGCGGTCACGGGCATATCGTGCGCCGGCTGGTCACCTGGGGCGCACTGGTCACCGGGATCATCGCCATCGTCGCGGCACGCTATACGCTGGGCCTATCGTGGGAAATGGCCAGCGTCCTGGGGGCCGTGCTGGTGGTAACGGGGCCGACGGTGGTACTGCCCATGTTGCAGACGCTGCGCGCCCGCGAGCACCTTTCGCAGATCCTGCGCTGGGAAGGCATCCTGATCGACCCGGTGGGCGCCATCGGCGCGGTGCTGGTGTACGAATTCGTCGCCCTGGGCGCATCCAACGGCGCCGCGACCTACACCCTTGTCTTGTTTGCCAAGACGGCTCTGATCGGTTTCGGCCTCGGTGGCCTCGGCGGCTATCTATGGGGGTGCGTGCTGCGTCACCATTGGTTGCCACAGCGCCTGCACAGCTTCGGCACGCTGATGGCCATGCTGTCGCTGTTCACGCTCTCCAACATGCTCTTTCACGAGTCAGGGCTATTGACCGTGACGGTGATGGGCGTGTGGCTGGCCAATATGCGCGGCGTACCCACGCAGCAGATCATCGAGTTCAAGGAAACGCTCTCGTTGCTGTTGATCTCGGGGCTTTTCATCCTGCTCGCCGCACGCTTGACCATCGATCAGCTCGCGCAACTTTCCTGGCCGGCCTGGGCGTTTCTGCTCATCCTGGTGGGCGTGGCCCGCCCTCTGGCGGTATGGGTCTGCACCCTGGGCACGCGGCTCAACTGGCGAGAGAAAGCGCTGCTGGCATGGCTCTCGCCACGCGGCATCGTCGCCGCCGCCGTGGCTTCGCTGTTCGCCCTCAAGCTCGAGAACCTGAACATGCCGGGCGCGGAAATGTTGGTGCCCGTGACCTTTCTGGTCATCATCAGCACTGTCGTGGTACAGAGCCTGCTGTCGCGCCCCATCGCACTGGCATTGAAGGTCAGTGAGCCGCCGCCCGCCGGCTTTTTGATCATCGGTGCCAACCCGGTGGCCCGCACCGTTGCCAAGGCGTTGGAAGAATGCGGCTTCACCGTGCGTCTGACCGACAACAGCTGGGACGCCGTGCAGGAAGCGCGCATGGCTGGCTTGCCCGTCTACTACGGTAACCCGCTCTCCGAGCATGCCACGCAGCATCTCGAGTTGACCGGTATCGGCCATCTGCTACCGCTGTCGCCCTACCGCGAACTGAACAACCTGGCGATCCTGCATTTCGAGCATGTGCTGGGGCATGGCAAGGTATTTCGTCTCGCCGCAGGCACCAGCAAGCACGCTCACCGCCATCAGGAACAGGCGTTGGATCATCTGCCCATGGTCTTCGGCGAAGACGTGACATATGCCCAGCTCTCAAGCGTGGTCTACCGTGGAGGGGAGGTTCGCAAGGCCAAGCTGAGCACCAACTTCAGCATCGAGGACTATCGCCAGGCGCACCAGAATCGCTTGTTGCCCCTGTTCTGTATCGGCCCCAACGGCCGCATTCGCGTCGCCAACGACCGAGCGCCGCTCACCCCTCGTGCCGGGGATACCCTGCTCAGCTTGATCTACCCTGACTCGCCCGAATTTTGAAGGCCCCAAAACGTCATCGGGCCGCACGGCGGCCCGATGAAGAACGGTGTAAACAACTGGCGAATTAGCGTCTAGAAGAACAAGCGGCGTAACGCACTCCTGGGGTCTTCCTCCCGCATGAAGGCCTCACCCACCAGGAAGGCATTCACGTCATGCTCGCGCATGTGCTCGACATCGTCGCGCGTGTGAATGCCCGACTCGGTGACGACCGTGACATGCGGCGGAATGCGCGGCAGCAGCTCGAAAGTCGTCGCCAACGATGTCTCGAAGCTGCGCAAATCCCGGTTGTTGATCCCTACCAGCGTCAAATCCAGCGCCAGGGCACGCTCCAGTTCATGGGCGTCATGGACTTCCACCAGCACGTCCATGCCCAGCTCATGGGCCTGCTGGTGCAAGGCTTTCAGACGGGCATCGTCGAGTGCCGCCACGATCAGCAGGATACAGTCCGCACCGATGGCCCGCGCCTCGCTGACCTGATAAGAATCGACGATAAAGTCCTTGCGGATCACCGGCAGTGCGCAAGCCTCACGCGCCGCCTGCAAGTCACGCTCGTGGCCCTGGAAGAAGTCGGCATCGGTCAGTACCGAGAGACAGCAGGCCCCGGCCTCGGCGTAGGCTTTGGCGATCTGGGCCGGCTGGAAATCCTCGCGGATCACGCCCTTGGAGGGTGAAGCCTTCTTGACCTCGGCGATCACCGCCGGGTCCCCCGCCGCAATGCAACGCTCGAGCGCGGCGACGAAGCCACGCGGGGCGGCTTGTTGGCGTGCCTGTTCCAGAAGCTGTGCTTCGCTGACGCGTGCGCGACGCTCCAGAATCTCGTCGTCCTTGCGTGCCAGAATCTTGGCCAGAATCGTCGGCAAGCCAGTGTCGTGTTCGTGGCTCATCATCGGGCGTCCTTATGGGCCAGAATGCGCGTGAAATCCGCGAGTTCTTTCATCTTCTCCAGCGGCAATTTGGACCCTTGAGCATCCTGCGCCATAATGACGCCCTCTTTCAACGTGTCCGCCACGCCGGCAGCGTAAAGCGCCGCCCCCGCATTCAGCGCCACGATATCCGCCGCCGGTCCTTCTCCTACCAGCGCGGCTTTGACCAGCTTGAGGCTATCTTCGGCGGTCACCACTTTCAGCGGCGCCAACGACTGACGTTCGATGCCGAAGTCTTCCGGCGCAATCGTGTATTCGTGAATCTCGCCGTCTTTGAGCTCGGCCACACGCGTCGGCGCGGCCAGGGAAATCTCGTCCAGACCGTCCTCGGCGTTGACGACCAGCACATGATCGCTACCCAGCCGCTTCAAGGCTTCCGCCATGATCGTCAGCAACGCGGGATCGTAGACGCCCAATAGCTGATTCGGCGTATTGGCGGGATTGGTCAGCGGCCCCAGGATGTTGAACACAGTGCGCACGCCCATCTCACGACGCGGGCCGATAGCATGGCGCATGGCCTGATGATGCATGGGCGCGAACATGAAGCCGACGCCGACTTCCTGGATGCAGCGCGCCACCTCGTGCGAGGGCAAGTCCAGCGAAATACCCGCCACGTCGAACAGGTCAGCACTTCCGGAAGACGACGACACACTGCGGTTACCGTGCTTGGCGACACGGCCGCCGGCCGCGGCGACCACGAAGCTGGAGGCGGTCGAGACATTGAACAGGTTGGCCCCATCCCCCCCCGTGCCGACGATATCCACCAGGTGCGTGCGGTCGACCTCGACGGGCAGCATCAATTCACGCATCACCTGTGCAGCGGCCGTGATCTCGTCGGCCGTCTCGCCCTTCATCGACAGGCCGATCAAAAAGCCGCCGATCTGGGCGTCGCTGGCCTCGCCGGTCATGATCGCTTTCATCACCGCGTGGGTGTCGTCGAAGCTCAGGTGGCGGCGACGCATCACCGCGCCGATGGCTTCTTGCATCTGCATGTTTCGCTCCTCGTTACGCGCGGCGTTTCAGAAAGTTGGCCAGAAGCTCGTGGCCCTGACGGGTCATGATCGATTCGGGATGGAATTGCACGCCCTCGATATCCAGCGTCTTATGACGCATGCCCATGATCAAGCCGGGCGTGACGTCATCGGCCACGGCGCGTGCCGAGATCTCGAGACACGCCGGCAGTCCTTGCTCGGCCACCACCAGCGAGTGATAGCGCGTCACCTCGAGCGGATTGACCAAGCCATCGAACACGCCACGGCCATCGTGTTCGACCCGCGAGGTCTTGCCGTGCATGACCTGTGGCGCCCGCACCACCTCGCCGCCGAAGACCTGACCGATAGCCTGATGCCCCAGACAGATGCCGAGGATCGGCAGCTTGCCGGCGAAATGACGCACGGCCTCGAGCGAAATGCCTGCCTCGTTAGGTGTGCATGGCCCCGGCGAGATCACCAAGTGGCTCGGCGCCAGGCGCTCGATCTCCTCGAGGGTGATGGCGTCGTTACGGTAGGTAACCACCTCGGCCCCCAACTCCGACAGATATTGCACGACGTTGTAGGTGAAGCTGTCGTAATTGTCGATCATCAGCACGGACATGGCGATAACTTCCTATTCTTGCGGGATGTCGGATGGGCGACTGCGTCACATCGGTCGTTCGCCCGTATCGGTCTCGGTACTTCTATCCGCCATGCGGGGCCGATTGCCAGACATAAAAAATGCCGCCCACACGGCGGCATTTTTTAGTCGTCAGCGTGCCGCCCTTCGCTCAGAAGCGCCACCACTGAATAAAGCTATATGTCGATTCGATAGTCATATCTTGCATATTGCCGTTTGCAGTGAGGAAATGTCAATCGAGCTGAAAGCCGTCATAACCGAACAGACTTGATCTCGCGTGGCCTCGACGCCAGAACTACACTCAGAAGTAGCACTGATAAACGGTTTATATCCGTAGGGGGTATCGATGAAACGCATGATAGGCGCCGCCATTGCCAACTGGTTCCGTAAGCCCGAGAACCGCGAGAAGGCAAAGCGAACGGCCAAGCAAATGGCCGATAAGTATCAGAACCGCCGCAAGAAATCGTCCAACGACTCGTCTTCTCGCTAAGCGTGTCTTCCACGGCGCTACGTCATCACGCAGCGCCGCCATCCCGCATACGTATTACCTACAGCCACATCAACCCAGATTATCGAGGCCGCGCTCGGCCATCGCCACCGCACGGAAAAGCGCGCGGCCCTTGTTCAAGGTTTCCTGCCACTCTTGCTCAGGTACCGAATCGGCGACGATCCCCGCACCGGCCTGCACATGCAGTTGACCATCCTTGATGACCGCCGTGCGAATGGCGATGGCGGTATCCATGTTGCCGTGCCAGGAAAGATAACCGACCGCCCCGCCGTACACACCGCGTTTGACCGGCTCCAGCTCATCAAGAATCTGCAAGGCGCGGAATTTGGGCGCCCCGGAAAGCGTGCCCGCCGGGAAGGTGGCGCGCAGCACGTCGAGTGCCGACATACCGGGCTTCAGCTTGCCGGTCACATGAGAGACGATATGCATGACGTGCGAATAGCGCTCGATAGCCATGTTGTCGGTGACCTCGACCGAGCCGGTTTCGCTGATGCGCCCCACGTCGTTGCGGCCCAGGTCGATCAGCATCAGGTGCTCGGCGATTTCCTTGGGGTCGGCAAGCAACTCGGCCTCGAGCGCCTTGTCTTCCGCCTCGCTTTGGCCACGCACCCGCGTACCCGCGATGGGACGCACCGTGACCTCGCCGTCTTCCAGACGCGTGAGGATTTCCGGCGACGACCCGACCACATGATGATCGTCGAGGTTGAAGAAGAACATGTAGGGCGACGGATTGAGGCTGCGTAGCGCGCGATACAAATCCAGCGGCGCCGCGCGATACGGGATCGTCATGCGTTGCGAGGGCACGCATTGCATGACATCGCCGGCCAGTACGTATTCCTTGATCTGCTCGACCGCGTCCTTGAAGCCCGCCTCGGTAAACCCGGAGGTAAAATGCCCCTCTTCCACCGCCGGTCCACCGGTGCCGGGGCTGACGGTGTTGAGCGTGGCGCTGCGCAGCTTCATTTCCAGCGCTTCGAGACGCTCCAAGGCTCGCGGATAAGCATCCGTCGCGGCGGGATCGGCGTGCGTCCACAGCGTCAGACGTCCGGAAAGGTTATCGAAAACCACCAGTTCATCGCAGACCATCAGCAGGATGTCCGGCACCCCGATGGGGTCGGGCTTTTCCACGCCCCGCAGGCGCGGTTCGATATAGCGGATGGTGTCATGCCCGAAATAACCGACCAGGCCGCCATCGAAACGGGGTTGATCGTCAACCTGGGGCACCTTGAAGCGCGCCTGGAACTGCTCTATCCACGCCAGCGGGTCATCGACTTCGGTCACGCCGAGCACTTCACCGTCGGCGATATGACGTACCACCTGGCCGCGCACTTCGATGCGCTCGCGACTCGGCAAGCCGATGATCGAATAACGCCCCCATTTCTCGCCGCCCTGCACGGACTCGAGCAGGAAGGTCCAGGGCGCATCGGCCAACTTGAGATAAGTGGAAAGCGGCGTGTCGAGATCCGCGAGCACTTCGCGGGTCACGGGTATACGGTTATAGCCGGCTTGCGCCAGCTCGGTGAAGCGTTCGGGGGTCATCATGCCCTGCATTCCTTTGGTGAGAGTCTACGTCGTGACGAATTCGCACTTCCGCATGGGGCCGACACTCGGAGGAGTCGGCGAGCATCACCATCGCCAGCGTTTGACTTCGCGCATCAACGCATGGGCTCTACGCAATGAGGGGGCATCCAGGACCATTAAACGCTATCCGTTATAGCAGATGATTATCAAAGTCTTAGCGTAATAGACGCCAACATCGAAAAACACTAAACGAGTTCCCCCAGCGATTCAACCATGACATCCGGCTCGCTCGCGGCCACCGGTTCGCCGTGATTGTACCCGTATGGTACCGCCAATGTGCGAAAACCCGCCCGCCGACCGGCCTCTACGTCGTGCCGAGAATCCCCCACCATCAGGCATGCACTCGGCGCCACCTCGAGCCGGCTTGCTAGATGCAGCAGCGGCGCCGGATCGGGTTTCCTGGTCGACAATGCATCGCCACCCAAGGTCAGCGCAAAGTAATGCTCAAGGTCCAGGCATTCCAGAATAGGGGCGATGAACGCCGTCGGCTTGTTGGTGATAAGCCCCAATACCACACCGCGCGCCGCAAGCGCTTCGAGCGCCTCGCGAACACCGGGATAGACCTGCGTCAAGCGGCATGGCGCCTGCCGATAATGCCGTAAAAAAATCTCGTGCGCGGCCTCGAGCTCCATGTCTTGCGCACCGACGGCATAAAGCGCTCGCTCGACGAGCTTGCGAGAACCGTTGCCGACCCAGTCCCTCACCGCCGCTTCCCCGACCTCGGGTAGCGCCAACTCGCAAAGCGCACCATCGACCGCCGCAGCGAGATCCGGAACGGAGTCGATCAGAGTCCCATCGAGATCGAAGACCGCAAGCCGAATGCCCTCGAGGGCGGGATGTATCGCGCTGGACGGCATATTCGCCTCCTTGAACCTGAAAGCGCCCACCATAATGCATGTAATATTACGCAAAAACTCGGCGTCGCGCGCCCCTCACGGTATTCTTGGTACACGAACAGCGTTATTCTATATAAAGACGTCGCCGACACTAGGCGCCATCGCCCTCCCGGCACGACACGCAAGTCATTGCCACTCCGCTTGCGTCTTGGCTGATCCATCGCGATGCCCCGACCCTGGCGACCCTTTTTCGCACCTTTTCAACGTTTCTTTTCCAGGAGTCTGTATGTCCACACCCCGCATCGTGGTGGTCGGTGGCGGCGCCGGCGGCCTCGAACTGGTGACACGCCTGGGGCGCAAGCTCGGCAAGCGCCAACGTGCCGAGATCGTGCTCGTCGACCGCAACTCGACCCATATCTGGAAACCCTTGCTGCATGAAGTAGCCACGGGCGTGCTCGACTCCAGCCTCGACGAAGTCTCCTATCAAGGTCATTCCAAGGCGCATGGTTACCGCTTCCAACGCGGCACGCTGAGTAATCTCGATCGTGACAATCGCACCATCACGCTGGCGCCGATCATCGACGACGACGGTGTCGTGATCCTCCCCGCCCGCACGATCGATTACGATTATCTGGTCATGGCACTGGGCAGTGTTTCCAACGACTTCGGCACCCCAGGCGTCGCCAAGCACTGCCACTTCATCGACAGCCCCGGGCAGGCCGAAAACTTCCGCCAGAACATGCTCAACACCTTCCTGCGTTACAGCGACCCCGAACGTCGAACCCATCCCAAGTTGAGCGTAGGCCTGGTAGGCGCCGGTGCCACCGGGGTCGAACTCGCCGCGGAGTTGATCGGTGCCTCGAAGATGCTGCACAGCTACGGCTTCACTGCCATGGACAGCGGCAAGCTTGAGATCCACCTGATCGAAGCGGCACCACGCATTCTACCGGCGCTCCCCGAACGCATCAGCCAGGCCGTGCATAAGGAACTGGAAAAGCTCGGCGTGCAGATCCACGTCGACACCCGCGTGACCTGCGCCGATGAACACGGCTTCATCACCGCCGACGAAACGCGCATCGCCACCGATCTGAACGTCTGGGCGGCAGGGATTCGCGCACCGGCGTTTCTCTCCGAACTCGGCCTTGCCACCGAGCGCAATCATCAGCTCAAGGTACACCAGACGCTGCAGAGCCTCGATGACGAGCGCATCTTCGCCTTCGGCGATTGCGCCGCCTGCCCCCAGCCCGACGACACGCGTGTTCCGCCGCGCGCGCAAGCGGCCCACCAGCAGGCCACACTGCTTTATCGCAACCTGCGTGCGGCCATGGACGACAAGCCTCTCAAGCCCTTCGTGTTTCGCGACCGGGGCTCGTTGATCTCGCTGGCTCACTTCGATGCCGTGGGCAGCCTGATGCGAGGCGCCTCGGCGCGCAGCCTGTTCATCGAGGGTCGCCTGGCCAAGCTATTCTACGCCTCGCTCTATCGCATGCATCAGATGGCCATTCATGGCGTGGTCAAAACCGGTATGACCGTCGTCGTCGATGGCCTCAATCGCTACCTGCGCCCACGCATGAAGTTGCACTAATCTAGCCGGGCCACCATGATCGAGACACCGCCCAGCTCGCTCATGGAGCCCGCCCATGCAACATTTTTTCAATGACGCCTCACGCGTCGTCGCCGACGTTCTCTACGCCGCCGGCCACCTCGCCCCCTTGCGTATTGCCGAACCCCAAAGCGGCGTACGCATCCTGATTCGTCGCGACTGGGACCGCGATACGCTCGGCCAGCGACAAGTCGCGGTGCTATCCGGTGGCGGCGCAGGGCACGAGCCCGCGCATGCCGGCTTCATCGGCGACGGGATGCTGACCGGGGTGATTTCCGGCAGCCTGTTCGCTTCGCCCAGCATGGACGCCGTGCTCGCCGCCATTCGCGAGGTCTGCGGACCGGCCGGCTGCCTGCTGGTGGTCAAGAACTATACTGGAGACCGGCTCAACTTCGGGCTGGCCGCCGAGCATGCGCGTCGCGAAGGTCTCAATGTCGCCATGGTCATCGTCGCCGACGATATCTCTCTGCCCGATACGCCGCAGCCACGCGGCCTGGCCGGTACTTTGCTGATTCATAAGATCGCCGGTCATCACGCGCAGCAGCAAGACTCGCTGGAGAATATCCAAGCGCTCGCTCAACACGCATGCGAACGCATGGCCTCGATGGGCATGGCGCTCACGCCAGCCACGCTGCCAGGCCAAGCGCGTCCCGACCGGAGTCCGGAGCTGGGACTCGGCATCCACAACGAACCGGGCGCCCAGCATATCGCACCGGATAACGCGCGCGACGCCATGAACCACGTCGTCGTGCCTCTCGCAGCCGCTCTCGAAGAGCGCGGCTACACCAACGGCTGGCTCGCCCTGCTCAACAATCTGGGGAGTTGTTCGACCCAGGAGATGGGCGTTCTGAGCGGCAGCTTGATCGATGGGCTCGGCCCGGCACGGTTGACCCAGTTCATCGGCCCCGCCCCCTTGATGACCTCGTTGGACATGCACGGCTTCTCGGTGACGCTGATGGCCACCGACGACGCCATGCGTACGGCCTTGCTAGCGCCCACCGATGCACCCGCCTGGCCAGGCGTTAGAGACGTGCGTCCGCCGGACACCTTCACGCCCAACCTCACGGCCCGCAACGACGCACTGAATGACAACGCGCCCCAGGCGACGCACGTCAAGGCGGCACTCACCCAGGTGCTCAGTGTCTTGCGCGATGCACGTGACGATCTCGACGGGCTCGATGCCCAGAGCGGCGACGGCGATGCCGGCAGCAGCCTGGTGGAAGGCGCCGATGCCATCGAACAGGCGTTGAGGGCAGGCCGGCTAGATACCGCACACCCCGAACGGTTATTCGCAGGTCTGGGACAATGCCTGGCCACCGGCATGGGCGGGTCGAGCGGGGTACTGCTGTCGATCCTGATGACCGCCACGGCGACCAGCCTCAAGCATCGCAGCCTGATCGACAGCCTCTGGCAAGGGGTCGAACGCATGCAGACCTATGGCGGCGCCCGGCTCGGCGACCGCACTCTGCTGGACGCCTTGATTCCCGCGCTTCAGGCACTTCAGAAAGACGCCACGCTCGCCGACGCGGCCCAGGCAGCGCGCCAGGGCGCCGCGCATACGGCGACGCTTTCCCGCGCCCGGGCGGGACGTGCCGCCTATGTCCCCGACAGGGCCCTGAAAGGTGTCGTCGATCCCGGTGCGGAAGCGGTAGCGCGGGTCTTCGAAACGCTGGCGCGCTGTCTATGATGACGGCCTATGACGACGACGCCTCATCCCCGCGTGCCGCCAGCCAGGCACGCTTGGCCGCAGGGCTGAGTTTCTTGAGTGCTGCTTCGCGACGCAGCGCCTCGCCATGGCTGCCCACGTATTCCGAATGACGCAAGGTCAACGGCCCCTTGCCACGCAAGGCACGCGCGCCGCGCTTACCATCGCGATGCTCGCGAAAACGACGCGCCACATCGGTCGTCACGCCGGTATACAGTGCTCCCGCCGCCGTTTCGACCAGGTAGAGATACCAAACCTGCGCGCTTGCAGCGTGCTCATCATCGGCCATGACGCACCTGGCTCAACGCTGTGCCAGTGCGTCGCGGAAGGCGCGCATGACGCTGTCGTAACGGTATGGATCCGTCTCGTCGCGTGCCTTGAATATCGCCGACCCGGCGACGAAGGTATCTGCACCCGCCCGCGCGACCTCGGCGATATTCTCGACCTTGACGCCACCGTCGACTTCGAGGCGGATTTCATGCCCGCTGTCATCGATGCGCTGACGCACCTCGCGCAGCTTATCGAGCGTACCAGGGATGAAGGATTGCCCGCCGAAGCCTGGGTTGACGCTCATCAGTAACACCATGTCGAGCTTGTCCATGACATAGTCGAGATAAGAAAGCGGTGTGGCGGGATTGAAGACCAGGCCGGCCTTGCAGCCGCCATCGCGGATCAACTGCAGCGAGCGATCGATGTGTTCGCTGGCCTCGGGATGAAAGGTGATGTAACTCGCGCCCGCCTCGATGAAATCCCCGATCAGGCGATCCACCGGCTTGACCATCAAATGCGCGTCGATGGGCGCGGTAATGCCATGGTCACGCAGGGCCTTGCACACCATTGGGCCGATGGTGAGGTTGGGGACGTAATGATTGTCCATGACATCGAAGTGCACGATATCCGCGCCGGATGCCAATACATCCTCCGTCTCCTGACCCAGACGAGCGAAATCGGCGGACAGGATCGAAGGCGCAATCTTGAAGTCGGGCATAAGCAATAAAGGGGCTGTCGGCTGGAAATGAAGGCTTCATTCTAGCGAATGGTTGGCGGAAAAACAGGCACATGGATCTACTCGGTCACCGCCACCTTGCATATTCAGGCTTGGTACTCGGTATCCGTTCGGATCGCGGAATGCGCCTATCCAGCTTAGTTGCAGTGGCCACCCCCTCAGAGTAGCTTAGGAGCAATGGTTCGTGCTCCAAGCGGCTCGCCGTCGCGCGGGGTGCGCCTTGGACCGTTGCGGTCCCGGAGGTTCCATGGTTTCGAATCCACCGAGTGGCGATGACCAGGTACCGCTTCTCTCGCGTGCCGTCAACGTCAGTCGCAGCGAGTTACCCGGCCTGCTAAGCGCTGCAGCCTATTTCTTCTTCCTGCTATGCAGCTACTACATCCTGCGGCCGGTACGCGACGAGATGGGCGTGCGAGGCGGCGTGGAGAACATGCAGTGGCTCTTTACCGCCACGTTTTTCTCCATGCTTCTAGCTGTGCCGGTGTTCGCCACGCTGGCCACGCGCTTTCGGCGTACGCGTCTGATCCCCGCCGTCTACGGCATTTTCATCGCCTGCATCGCCCTGTTCTGGCTATGGTTGCGCGTCGACGTGCAGATGGTCTGGGCGGCGCGCGGTTTTTTCGTCTGGCTGTCGGTGTTCAACCTGTTCGTCGTATCGGTTTTCTGGAGTTTCCTGACCGATGTGTTTACGAATCGCCAGGCAACGCGCCTGTTCGGTGCCATCGCTGCCGGCGGGAGCGCTGGCGCGATCGCCGGCCCGGCGATCACCGGCGTTCTGGCCCAGCAACTCGAGCCGGCAAGCCTGTTGCCCATTGCCGCCGTAATCCTCGCCTGTACCCTGCCCTGCATGTGGGTGCTGGAACGCTGGTCCGACCGCAGTAGCGAGCATGGCACTACGAATCAGCCGCTGGGCGGTACGCTGTTCGAGGGGGTGAGAGCAGTCCTGCAGTCGCGTTATCTGCTCGGAATCTGCCTGTTCATCTGGCTGTACACGACGCTGGCTACGTTCCTGTACTTCATCCAGGCCGATATCATCAGCAATGCCATCGATGACAGTGCCGATCGCACCTCGGTGTTCGCGGCCATCGACCTGCTCACCAACACGCTCACCGTCGGTATCCAGCTGTTTCTCACCGCCCGAGTCGTGCAGTACTTTGGCCTAGGCCGTGCACTGTCATTCGTGCCGCTGCTAGTCGCCGCGGGCTTTCTGGTACTGGTTGCGTCCCCCGTGCTACTCAGCATCGCTGCGGTCCAAGTGATCCGGCGCGCCGGCAACTACGCACTGGCCAAACCAGGCCGGGAGATGCTATTCACGGTCGTACCCCGATTCGAGAAGTACAAATCGAAGAATTTCATCGATACCGTGGTTTATCGTGGAGGTGATGCCATCGCGGGCTGGATCTATACCGGATTGACGGGTCTCGGGTTGGGTATCAGCGGCATCTCGGTCGTCGCTATTCCGCTGGCGATGCTGTGGGCGGCTATCGGCTACCGCCTCGGCATATCACGGCAAGCGCGGGCCGCCGACACTGCAACGCCCGCCTCGACGGTAGCAAGGAGAATCCGATGACCGACGACAGCAATGTTCCCGGCAGGTGCGGCTCCATATCGCGCCGCGCATTCCTCCAATTGTCCGCGGGCGCCGGGGTGCTGGCTGTGCTTGTCCCGACGGCGTTACACGCCGCGCCGAATGCGCTGAACCTCCGTGAAATCCCGGCTTCCGGTCAGCGCATTCCCGTCATCGGACTTGGCACCGCGCGCACCTTCGATGTCGATCCCGGGAACATCGCTGCGATGCGACCACTGGAACAGGTCCTGCAGAATTTCTATGGCGGCGGTGGTCGACTCGTCGACAGTTCACCGATGTACGGTCGGGCTGAAACCGTTGTCGGCCGGCTCGCGGAGCGGCTCAATATCGCCGACGACTTATTCATGGCGACCAAGGTGTGGACACGTGGCAAGGATGCCGGAATTGCGCAGATGGAGGCCTCGCGTGAGCGCATGGGCGGCGGTCACCTCGATCTGCTCCAGGTTCATAACCTGGTCGATCTCCAGACCCAGCTCGATACTCTCAAGGCCTGGCGGGACGAGGGCCGAGTCCGCTATATCGGCGTCACCCATTACACCGCGGCGAGTCACGAGCGCCTGACCCGAATCGTCGAACGCGAGCCGATCGACTTCGTCCAGTTCAACTACAACATCGCGGCCCGCCATGCAGAGAAGCGTCTGCTGCCGGCCGCAGCGAATAACGGTGTAGCGACCCTGATCAACGAGCCGTTCGAGAGAGGATCACTATTCGGTCGGGTCAAAGGCGAGTCACTGCCCGAATGGACTCGGGAGCTCGGCATCGAGAGCTGGGCGCAACTGTTCCTCAAGTTCATCGTCAGCCACCCGGCGGTGACCTGCGCCATCCCGGCAACGAGCGATCCTGAGCACGCAGCGGACAATATCGGGGCTGCCCATGGTCCGCTCCCGGATGCGGGACAACGCGAGCGCATGGCGTCATTGGTGAGCTCACTATGAACCGATGTCGTGTCGCATGGCATTTGCAGCCTCTATACATGCGGCCCCTTCGCCTTGAGAGGGATCTCGCAATCCTTGCATATTCAGGCGAGGCCTTCGATAGTAAAAGCAATCCCTCATAAAAACGCGGCGCCGTATTGCCGCCCTGCTCTCGAGAGGCCCGGCATGATTCGACTTACCATTCGCCATGGACGACGTCTGGCACTGTGCGCGTTACTCGCCACCCTGTCGCTTCCCGCCAGCGCTCAACAGGCGATTCTCGAAGGCGAGCGCTTCCATCCCCAGGAAGGTCAACACGGCATGGCCGCCACCAGTCATTACCTGGCCTCGAAAATCGCGCGCGAGGTCATGCAAGACGGCGGCAACGCGGTCGACGCGGCGGTCACCGCGGGATTCGCACTGGCCGTCACCCAGCCGCGCTCCGGCAACATCGGTGGCGGCGGCTTCATGCTGATCTCCGACGAGAACAGCGGCAAGGTGATCGCCATCGATTATCGCGAGAAGGCCCCCTCCGGCGCCTACGAGACGATGTTCCAGAATGACCAGGGTGAAGCGGTATCCGAACGTTCGCGCTACACCCACAATGCCTCCGGCGTGCCGGGTACAGTGGCCGGTCTAGCACTGGCCCTCGACGAGTACGGCACGCTCAACCTCGCCGAGGCCCTGGCGCCGGCCATCGACCTGGCCGAGAACGGCTTTGCGCTGCCGTGGCGCTTCATCGAGGGTGTCGAATCGGCACGGGAGCGACTCGCGAAGTGGCCGGCGACCCGCGCCAAGTTCTTCAAGCCTGACGGCAGCAGCTACCAAGTAGGCGAGATCTACCGTCAGCCGGATCTCGCGGCGACGCTCAAGCGCATCGCCGCCCATGGCCCGCGCGAGTTCTATGAGGGCAAGACCGCCGAACTCATCGCCCAGGAAATGGAACAACACGGTGGGCTCATGACTGCCGAGGATTTGGCCGCCTATCAGCCTACGCTTCGCGAACCTGTGCATGGGACCTATCGCGGCTACGACATCTACGCCATGAGTCCGCCCTCCAGCGGCGGTGCACATATCGTGCAGATGCTCAACATCCTCGAGGGCTACGACATCGGCGAGATGGGCTTCAATTCGGCTCGCACCATCCACGTCATGGCTGAAGCGATGAAGCGCGCCTATGCGGACCGCGCCGAGTACCTGGGCGATACCGACTTCGTCGATGTGCCACTCGAAGGCATCACCTCCAAGGCCTACGCCGACGAGTTGCGCGAGCAGATCGAGCTGGGGCACACCACGCCCAGCGATGCTATCGCGGCGGGTAACCCGCTACCTTATGAATCCAACGAAACCACGCACTTCTCGATCGCCGACGACAACGGCCTGGCCGTTTCCAATACCTATACCATCAACTTCAGCTACGGATCGGGTATCGTCGTCGAAGGCGCAGGCTTCTTGCTCAACAATGAGATGGACGACTTCTCCGCCAAGCCGGGCACGCCCAATGCCTACGGGCTGATCGGCGGCGAGGCCAACAAGATCGCGCCCAATAAGCGCATGCTGTCATCGATGACGCCGACCATCATCAAGAAGGATGGCAAGAACTTTCTGATCACCGGCAGCCCCGGAGGATCTCGAATCATCACCACGACGCTGCAGGTGGTCATGAACGTCATCGATCACGACATGAATATCCAGACGGCGGTCAGCGTGCCACGCATCCATCATCAGTGGCTGCCCGACGAAATCCGCATCGAACAGGGCGTGAGTCCCGACACCATCGCGCTGCTCGAGGCAATGGGCCATACCGTCAGCCAGCAGGACGCAATGGGCGCCGCCCAATCGATCCTGATCGACGATGAAAGCTTCTACGGCGGTGCCGACCCGCGTCGCTCGACGTCTTCCGCACTGGGGCTTTGAGTGCAGGGTGAAGTCGAGCGACCCGTCATGCCCATCGCCTGGATCGCCCTGGCCGAATTGCTCGGCACCGCCTTGTGGTTCACCCCCAATGCAGTCATCGGCGATCTAGAACGTGAATGGGTGCTGGCTGCCCATGATCTAGGTTGGCTAACTGGCGCCGTGCAGGTCGGCTTTCTCCTGGGCACGTTGATAATCGGCCTGAGCGGGCTTTCCGATCGTCGCGATGCAAGCCGGCTCTTTGCCGCCTGCTGCCTGATCGGCGCAATCAGCAATGGCCTATTGCCCTGGGCCGGTGGTCTGTGGCCAGCCGTGGCGCTGCGCCTCGTCACCGGCATGGCCCTGGCCGGCATCTACCCAGTCGGCATGAAGCTCATGGTCGGCTGGGCGCCGCAACGCGCCGGCCTTGGGCTGGCATGGCTGGTGGGCATGCTGGTCATTGGGACCGCGACGCCACATCTGCTGGCCGGGCTATCACTGGGAGGAGATTGGCGCAACGCCTTGTGGTACGCCTCACTGCTAGCGCTCATCGCGGGCACCATGATCTGGCGTCTCGGCGAAGCACCTCACCTGCGCAAGACGACCGGAAAGACGTCGCGTTGGGCAGGTCTCGGCGCCTTCCGAATCGAAGAATTCCGACACGCCGCCAGCGCCTACTTCGGGCATATGTGGGAGCTTTACACGCTGTGGGCGCTGATCCCTCTGCTACTGGCCGCAGCGCTGCCGTCCCTGACGACCACGCAACTGGCACTCGGTAGTTTCGCGCTGATCGCCATCGGCGGGCCGGGATGCTGGTTAGGTGGCTGGTTGAGCCTGCGCCTGGGCAGCCGCCGCATTGCCCAGTTGGGCTTGAGCGGCTCGGCCGTCTGCTGTCTATTGTACCCATGGGTCGGCGGCGGCATGTCGGGACTCTGGGCCGCGCTTTTCCTAGCGCTTTGGAGCCTACTCGCGGTCATCGACTCACCGCATTTCTCGGCGCTCTCGGCACGCGCCTGCCCGGCGTCGCTGGTGGGCAGCGCCCTGACCTTGCAGAATGCCATCGGCTATGCGATATCGGCGGTCTCCCTGGCATGGCTGCTGCCCGCCTGGTCGACGCTTGGGCCCTGGGTTGCCTGGCTGATGCTACCGGGGCCGCTAATCGGCTTGTGGGTACTGCGGTCACGCCAAAAGGGCTTCGCGCACTCTTGAGCTACCGCTATACTCGCAGCCAAGCTTCAACTATCTTTTTCTTTTCATTTCAGGACACACCATGCGTATGCGCCGACTCATTCCCTTCAGAGCACATCCCGCGTTCGCTCTCGTCGCGCTACTCATGACGCCACTGCTCATGGCAGGTTGCGCCCAGAGCCCCCAAATTCTTCAGGTCAAACCCGATATCGGCACGGACCTTCCTCATACGGGGAACGGGCAGGAGATTACTCTAAGCGTGGTCGATGGACGTCGCAGCGATGTGCTGGGCACGCGCTCTGGAGAGCCCGCATCGACATCGACGATCCGCGTCCCGGCACATGACGTCATTCCCAAGCTACAGACGCAGGCGGAACAAGCATTGCGGCGCATGGGCTTCTCGCCCGTCGCGAACGGTGCCGACAACACAAAGTTGACGTTGACACTCGCTGATCTCAGTTACGTCCCCGTCGAAGCCGATGCGCCGCTACTCGGCGCCGCTCAGCTACAAGCCGTGCTGCGTGCTCAGGTCGTCAACGACCGCGGCACATACACCGGCACTTATACGGCCAAGCGCAAGCAGAGCTTCGCCATCAAGCCCGACTGGGATTCCAACAACCGCATGGTCAGCGACCTGCTGAGCAACGCCTTGCAGCGCGCCTTCAGCGATCCCGAGCTTTCCCGCCAACTCACGAATTGAGCGCCAAGCGCCGTGACAGGCAATCAGGCCTGTCGCGGTCCGCGTCGCACCAGCGACCACACGCTTTCCTGCTTGCCGCTTTCATCCGGTGGCCGCTTTTCCAGATGGGTCAGTTCGAAATTCGCCGCGAATAGACGTTCGACCTCGTCATCGGCCACCGTGTATGGAGGACCGCCCTCGGACGAGTGCGTATCCACCAAGCTGATCAACAAGCCTCGCGCGCCGGGCAACAATAACTGCGCCAGGTGAAAGGCATAGCGTTGCCGCGTGGCCTCGGGCAAGGCAATCAGTGCCGCGCGATCATAGAAAGCGGATAACTCTTCGACCTGCGCGGTATGAAAATGAAAGAAATCGCCGCACCAGAGTTCGATGCTGCCTTGGCGACAGCAGGTAAAGGCGCCTTGCGTGTAGCGAGATATCGGTGCCTCCCCTTCTGCCATGAACTGCTCGATGGCCAACGACGAGAGCTCCAGGCCGAGCACGGGATGCCCCTGCTCGGCCAGCCAACGCATATCCAGGCTCTTGCCGCACAGAGGCACCAACACCTTGCCACCGGGCTGCGTCCCGAGTGACGGCCAATGGCGCATCAAGGCATCATGCGGCGCCGATCGGTGGAATCCAATCCTGCCTTCCTGCCAGCGCGCCAACCACTCATCCGTCGCCATATGTCGTTAACGCCTCTCTTTCCTTCTTCCATCCATCGTTCACACGTCTTCGACACGCCATCAAAACCAGCCACTGCGACGCTTACGACGACGCGGTAGGTGCGGCACGATCAGGCCCACCAATAGGCCGCCCCCGGCCACGCCGGCACCATAGATGAAGTAGCGCATCAGGAGGTCCTGTTCCTGCGTATCGAGACGCGCCTTGAGGCTGCGCATGGTTTCCTGAGCATCGCTATACGCCGTATTCAACTCGTCATTGCGCGCTTCCAGGTCTTCGATACGTTGCGCCCGATCGTTGAGCGTGGCTTTCATGTCACTGACACGCTGTTCCCACTCTTCATTGATACCGTCGAGCTTCGAGGTCAATTCTTTCACACGCGACTGCAACTCGGGCAGGCGCGAGCTGGCACTCGGCGAGTCCTGCAGATAACGGCTGGGAATCCAGACGACATCGCCCTCCTCACTGCGAACACGGCTGAAATCGTTCTGCTGCCCCAGCAACGTCACGGGGTCGCCGCTCTCGAGCGTACCGACGATACGATAGCCCTCGGTGGGACCACTACGCACGTAGGTCGGCAAATTGTCCGAGACCCAGTACTGCCCATCATCTTGGGCATGGGCATCAAAAGCACAGGCCCCGAGGACCAAGCAAAGCATCAGAGGTTTGATTCTAGACATAACGTGGCTTCTTCATGAATGACGAACGGCTCACGATGCGTACTGCTCCACGCGTTGCATCACCCTGCCGAAGGGACCTCCTGTCACACCTCGACGGGCGACCATCCACACATTCTGTGGATAAGTCTTGGGAAAACCAGACCATGACCGCGGCGAGACCACCGCAATGTCTGTCATAGCGACAAATCGTGTAATTTTTGATCACTCACATCGCAGGCGGCCAGCTCCTCGGGAACGCCAAGTTTACCCGTTGTGGCTCTGCCTTGAATGCCCGCGACGTATCGCCTCAGTGAGGCTGCTCACGCGAGAAACGCTAGCGTATCATAGCCTCGGCGTCATCGCGGACGATTCGATGCAGGCACAAGACTGGCCCACAATGTCGTCAATCCGTATAATATGCCATCTCATCCAAGTTTAGCGGCTAGGCCATGCTTCAAGGCCACGCTTTTACTCACTCCCAATCACGGACATATGTCGGGCGTTCGACGCACCGACCGGATCGGTATGGCGAAGAAACTCTTCATCAAGACCCACGGCTGCCAGATGAACGAGTATGACTCCGCGCGCATGGCGGATCTACTCGGCGAATCGCATGCACTCGAGCTGACCGACGACGAGCGGGAGGCCGATGTCATCCTGCTCAATACCTGCTCGATCCGTGAGAAGGCTCAGGAGAAGGTCTTCCACCAGCTCGGGCGCTGGAAGAAGCTCAAGGCCGCCAATCCCGATCTCGTGATCGGCGTCGGGGGCTGCGTTGCCAGTCAGGAAGGCGGCAACATCCAGAAGCGCGCACCGCATGTGGACATGGTCTTCGGGCCGCAAACCATGCATCGGCTGCCGACCATGCTCGATTCTAGCCAAGGGGCGGAGACCATCTCCATGGTCGATGTCACCTTCCCCGAGATCGAGAAGTTCGACCACCTGCCCAAGCCCACGGCGGACGGCGCCACCGCCTTCGTTTCGATCATGGAAGGGTGCTCGAAGTATTGCACCTTCTGCGTGGTGCCCTACACCCGTGGCGAAGAGGTTTCGCGGCCCTTCGAACCGGTGATGGAGGAAGTCATCCATCTCGCCGATCAGGGTGTGCGTGAGATCAACCTGCTGGGCCAGAACGTCAACGCCTATCGCGGTGAGAACCAGTTGGGCGATGAAATCGACCTCGCCGAGTTGATCAGCTGTGTCGCCGCCGTGGAAGGCATCGACCGCATTCGATTCACCACCTCGCACCCGGTGGAGTTCTCCGACAGTCTGATCGAAGCGTATGGCGAAATCCCCGAGTTGGTCAGCCACCTGCACCTGCCCGTGCAAGCAGGTTCGGACCGCGTCCTGGCGGCCATGAAGCGTGGCCATACCGTCGAGGAATACGTCGACAAACTGGAGCGCATTCGCGCGCTGCGTCCGGACATCAGTTTCTCCTCGGATTTCATCATCGGCTTCCCCGGCGAAACCGAAGAAGATTTCATGAATACCATGGATCTGATCCAGCGCATCGGTTACGACGCCTCGTTCAGCTTCGTCTATTCCCCTCGTCCGGGCACCCCGGCCGCGAATCTGGAAGACGAAACGCCGGAAGCGACCAAGAAACAGCGCCTGGCGATCCTTCAGGAACGTCTCAACCAGCAGACCATGCAGATCTCGCGGCGCATGGTCGGCAACACCGAGCGCATCCTGGTCACCGGCTTCTCGCCCAAGGATCCCGGCCAGCTTTCCGGACGCACCGAGAACAATCGGGTGGTGAATTTCCGCGCCCCCAACCCCACCGAACTCATCGGTTATTTCGTCGATGTCGAGATCACCGAGGCGTTGCCCAATTCCCTGCGTGGCGATCTAGCCTCTCCGGCGCGCTATTGAGGCGCCGCCAGCGACCTTAGTCTGCTAGCGTGACGAATCCTTGCGCGGGATCATTGCCCCGGCGTTGCCCGGGGCGCTAAGCTGAAATCACATTTCCAACCCATGGACCTCTTCGAGTTGAGCCAGAACACTTCGCAGGCACACCGCATCCTCACGCTGACGCTCGAACCCAACGACCCCATGCGCCTGGCCAGTCTGTGCGGCCAGCAGGACGAAAACCTCAAGCTCGTCGAATCACGCCTGGGCGTGACGTTGCGCAACCGTGGTAACACCTTTCAGCTCGCGGGCCCCGGCCCACGCGTCAAGGCCGCCGCCAATGTCGTCGAACATCTCTACCGCGAGACGGAAGCCAATGAGCTGACGCCGGACACCGTGCATCTGTTCCTGCAGGAATCTGGGCTCGAGGCACTGGAAGAAGACGAAGAAGCGCTCGACGAGGGCGACGTGCTGATCCGCACGCCGCGCGCCCTCATCAAGCCGCGCGGCCACAACCAGCAGACCTACGTCGCCAGTGTTCGCGAGCACGACATCAATTTCGGGGTCGGCCCGGCGGGCACCGGCAAGACCTATCTGGCGGTCGCGGCGGCGGTCGAGGCCCTCAATCAGCAGCAGGTACGGCGCATTCTTCTAGTACGCCCGGCGGTGGAAGCCGGCGAGCGCCTGGGCTTCCTCCCAGGCGACCTGGCGCAGAAGATCGACCCTTACCTGCGCCCGCTCTACGATGCCCTCTACGAGATGCTGGGCTTCGAGCAGGTCAACAAGCTGATCGAGCGGCAAGTAATCGAGGTCGCGCCACTGGCCTACATGCGCGGGCGCACGCTCAACAATGCCTTTATCATTCTCGATGAGAGCCAGAACACCACGCGCGAGCAGATGAAGATGTTCCTGACGCGCATCGGTTTCGGCTCCACCGCCGTGATTACCGGCGACATCACCCAGGTCGACCTGCCGCGCGGCAATCAATCGGGGCTGATTCAAGTCCTCGATGTACTCAAGGGCACCGCTGGGATCGGGGTCACGCATTTCGTGGCCAAGGATGTGGTTCGCCACCCGCTGGTACAGCGCATCATCGAAGCCTACGACGCCTTCGAGAGCGCCGAGGAAGAGCAGGAGCGCGCCCAACGCGAACGGCGTGCACAAGCCAAGCGCGAGGAAAAAGACGCGCGCCGCGACAACGACGAGCCGGCAGACGCATGACCCTCGACATCGACCGTCAGGTCGCCACCGATACATCGACCGACCTTCCCACCCAGGCCGAACTCGAGGCCTGGGTGGGCGCCGTCTTCGCTCGTCATGCCGATGAAACGCGCACGGAAATGACCGTGCGCTTCGTCACTCCCGAGGAGAGTCAGACGCTCAATCGTGAGTACCGCGGCAAGGACAAGCCCACCAACGTGCTTTCCTTCCCCTTCGAAGCGCCTCCCGGTATCCCCTTGGCGCTGCTTGGCGACCTGGCGATCTGCCACGATGTCGTCATCAACGAGGCCACCGCACAGAATAAGCGCCTGACTCATCACTACGCCCATATGGTGATCCACGGCACCTTGCATTTACTCGGCTACGACCATATAGATGGGCGTGAAGCCGAAGAGATGGAAGCGTTGGAGCGCGAGCTACTGGCGAGTTTCAAGATCGGTGATCCCTATGCCGAGTGAACCGCCGCCTGGCCTCCCCCCGACATCCCGCGATGCCCGGCCCATGGCCGTGCGCGACCGTTTATCATTCCAGCGTTATCGTCCATGAGGAACGAGAGACCTATCGCATGAGCGAAGACCGATCGAGCAGCCAGGGTGGCAAATCCTGGCTGGATAAACTGCTGAATGCTTTTTCCAACGACTCCGATGAGCCGAGCTCGCGAGACGAATTGCTCACCTTCCTGCGTGAGGCCGGCACACGACTGCGCCTCGACCAGGATGCGCTGACCATCATCGAAGGCGCGTTCCAGATCAGCGATCAGCAAACGCGTGAGGTGATGATCCCGCGCTCCCAGGTAACCGCCTTGCATGTCGACCAGCGCCCCGAGGACTGCCTGCCGGTGATCCTCGAGACCGCCCATTCTCGTTATCCAATCATCGACGAAAACCTCGATGAGGTACTGGGCATCGTGCTGGTCAAGGATCTCCTGCCGCTGCTCAAGCTAAGCGACGCCGAGCGTCAACGCTTCCAGCTGCGCGATATCCTGCGTCCGGCGATGTTCATTCCCGAGTCGAAACGTCTCAACAGCCTGCTCAAGGAATTTCGCGATACCCATAACCACATGGCGGTGGTGGTCGACGAATATGGTGGCACGGCAGGCATCGTGACCATCGAGGACATCCTCGAGCAGATCGTCGGCGATATCGAAGACGAACACGACACCGATGAAGAAGACGATATTCGCGACCTGGGCGATGGCACCTATGCGATTCGCGCCCTGACGCCCATCGAGGACTTCAACGAACGCTTCGACACGGCCTTCCCCGACGAGGAATTCGATACCGTCGGCGGCCTGGTCATGCAACGCTTTGGCCACCTCCCGCGTCGCAACGAATATGCCGACCTCGGTACCTGGCGCTTTACCGTGCTCAATGCCGATAACCGCCGTATTCGCTTATTGCAGGTGTCGCCCTGCCCCGAAGAAGATACCGAAGAGTACGAGGACAGCGACACGCATTAAACCGGGCAGACAAATGTGCATCATGGCCCACAGCGCCGCGCTCTGTTATAAGAGGCACCTTCGACAAGGAGTGCCTCATGCTGTCTTCCCGCACCTATCGCCCCTGGATGGGATACCTCGTCGCGCTCGTGGCCGGTGCGCTCACGACGCTTACCTTCGCCCCCTTCGAGTGGTGGTGGCTCGGCCCCTTCGCCGTCGCCATGGTTTTCTACGGCCTTCACGACCTTACACCCGGTCAGGCAGCACTGCGTGGCTGGAGTTATGGCGTGGGCTTGTTCGGTACCGGCACGTCGTGGATCTACGTCTCGATCCATGACTACGGCTACACCGGCGTCCCCCTAGCGGTCTTTCTCACCGCCCTGTTCGTGGTCACTCTGGCGCTTTTTTATGGCGTGATGTTCGGCGTTTATCGGCGCTTCACCAGCGCGCGATGGTCCGTGTTCACCTTCGCGGGCGCCTGGGTTCTCGGCGAGGCACTGCGCACCTGGGCGTTCACGGGCTTTCCCTGGCTGCTGCTGGGCAGTGCCCATGTCGAATCGCCGCTGGCGCCGTGGGCGCCTATCGGCGGTGTTTACCTGCTATCGCTGATCGTCGCTCTCAGCGGCACCTTGCTGGTAGCACTAGTGAAGCGCCGCCTGTGGGCACTGGTGCCGCTCGCTGCAATGTGGTGCCTACCACTGGTGCTGGCCACCCAGTGGACATCCCCACAAGGCGACCCCAAGCAAGTCGCTCTGCTGCAAGGCAATCTCCCCCAGCTCTCGAAGTGGAGCCCCGAGGGGCAACGCAAGGCCGCCAACACCTACGCCAAACTGACCCGCGAACAGGACGATGACACCGATTTGATCATCTGGCCGGAAACCGCCCTGCCGATGTTCGCATCCCAGGCACGCCCCGTGCTGGAACGCGTCCAAGCGACACTCCCCCCCGATACCGCCCTGCTGACCGGTATCGTTCAGCGCGACGACGACGGCGATTACTACAATGCGGTCATTGGGATGGGCAACAGCCAAGGCAGCTATCGCAAAGCGCACTTGGTGCCGTTCGGTGAGTATTTACCGTTGGAAGGATTGTTGCGCGGTATCATCGCCTTCTTTGACCTACCCATGTCGAGCTTCACCGCCGGGGCCCCCGACCAGGCACCGATCCAGGCCGCCGGTATGCGCCTGGGCGTCGCGATCTGCTACGAGATCATCTATGCCGACCTGGTCGCCCAGCGTGCGCGCAACGCGGACGTGCTGCTCACCGTGTCCAACGACACTTGGTTCGGGGACTCCATTGGTCCGATCCAGCACTTGCAGATGGCCCAATTGCGCGCCCTCGAGAATGGTCGCTACCTACTGCGCGCAACCAGCAACGGCGTCACCGCCATCATCGACGCTCAGGGTCATATTACCCAGCGCGCCCCACGCTTCGAAACCGCCAGCATCAGCGGCGAGGTTCAGCCCATGCAGGGCTTGACCCTGTTCACGCGCACCGGCAGTTGGCCGACGTGGGGGCTCGCCCTGTTGCTACTCATCCCCGGGCTGCGTTGGCGGCGCCGCAAGTAGCAGGCATCGCGGTCAATGCCCTCTCGCGGCACGACGCACGGTCAAGTCCGCGCGTCGTGCCGGGATGGGCCTAGTCCGGTAGGGACGCCTCTTCCTCGACCGGCAATGCCGCCTCGGCCTTGCGGTGCCCACTGGTGAGGATATGATGCAGGCTGCCACACTCCACCAACGGATCGTTGCAGTTGATGACGATGTCCGAACGCGCCAGCATATGGGCCTTGCCGGTGATGGTGTTCTCGGCCACCCGATGGTCCCCTTCCTGCCGGGAGCCGGTGAACTCGCCGATGAAGCCCGTGCCGCGCAGGGACACGGTCTCCAGCTTATCCCCCGGCTGCAGCGTGCCCTCATGATGCATCAGCGCCAGGCGCGCCGAGGTGCCCGTGCCAGTCGTGCTGCGGCAGATCACGCCCGGGTGCACGTAGGTCGTCGAGCGCGAGCGGAAGAAGCCGTCGGCGACCTGCTCCACCGGCCCCATGAAATGCAGGAACGGCAGCGGTCCCACATCGCCCAGGGTGTAGTGCGAAAACCCTCTCTCGGCCTGAATCGCTTCGACGATGGCATGGGCGCATTCCGCCAATCGTGCTTCCTCGTCCCGGTTCAACGAGAAGCCCAGCTCGGCGGCTTCTACCAGGGCGTAGAACCCGCCGCTATACGCCACGCTGTAGGTCACGTCTCCGACCGAAGGCACATGGATGCTGGCCCGGTAGGTATCGATGTAGCTGGGCAACCCTTCGCAGGTGATGCCTTCTACCACGCCGTTTTCCACCCGTGCCTCGATATGCACCAAGCCGGCCGCGGACTCCAGGACAAAACGTTGATACCCCTCGCGTTTGGGCACGAGGCCGCTTTCCAGAACGGCCGTGGCGGTGCAAATGGTGTTGGAGCCAGAATAGATGGGGTACCCCATCACCTCCATGATGATGTAGCCCACCTCGGCCTCCGGATCACTGGCGGGAACCAGCAGATCCACCGACATCTCGGGAATGCCATAGGGCTCGCTGAGCAGTAGCTGGCGCAGACCATCGGCATCCTCGCGCAGATACTCCATCTTCTCGCGCACCGTATTGCCCGGCAGCGGATCGATCCCCCCGGTCACGATACGGCTGACGTCACCGCCGGCATGCAAGTCGATCAGTTGCAGCGTCAGTTTTTCGCTCATTTCTCTTCCTTCAACGCGTAGGGCGCGCCATGTTCTTGCCACTGTGAATCCGGGACGATCACGATCTTGCCCAGGTAGTTGCTGTTGCGATTGACGAAATAGCGCTCGGCGTCATGCAGCTCGGAGAGTTTGAAAGCCGCGTGCAAGACCGGCTTCAACTGCCCCCCACGAATCCAGGCCACCAGTTGTTCGGCCTCGTCGCGTGTACCGTGGGAGACGCCGAATATCTGCACCTGATACAAATAAATGCGTGTCCACATGATCTCGCTGATATTGCCGCCGCTCGCGCCGGCAATGCTCAAGCGTGGGTAGGTGGTGCGACGCTTCATATCGAAGATCATGGTGTCGATGAAGCGATCGGTCATCTCGCCACCGACCAGGTCCATGACCGCATCGATGGGCTGATCCTGCGTCAGTTCTTGCACCTTTTCGATGAAATCCTGCATGTTCGAGCGGTCCAGCACGGCTTCCGCACCCAGTGCTAGTAGTGCCTCCGCCTTATCCGGTTGGCTCAGGGCGTAAGGCGTCGCCCCAATGATACGACAGAGCCGAATCAAGGCCGTGCCCACGCCGCCGCTGGCGCCTGTCACCAGTACGCGCTCCCCGGCTTTGACGTTGGCCGCGTTCAACATGTGCAGAGCGGTCTGATAAGAACACATGCCCATCGCCGCGAGTTCGGCATCGGCCAACTCGGGATTATCCACCGTGTGGAACTGCGCCGACGGCACAGCAATATACTCGGCAAAGCCACCATCGGCGCCATGCCCGTAATAGTCGGGCGTCAGATTGATATCGGGACGCGCATCGGCGTAGATATTGAAGTCCAACAGCCCACGCTGACCTATACGCTCGGCACTCACATCCTCGCCGACAGCCACCACGCGCCCGGCCACATCGGCACCCTGGATGCGCGGAAAGGTCAGTGTCGGTGATCCGCCGATCTGGAACGAGGTCGTATCCCCCTTGTCCTTGGTCGGATAAAGCCCTTCTCGCGCTTTGCGGTCGGTATTGTTCTTCGCTGTCGCGGTCACCTGCACCAGGACCTCGCCTCTGGCAGGGCTGGGGGTGGAAACGTCTTGCCGGTGGACCAGCTTGTCGATATCTCCATGCCCGGTCAGCAACATAGCTGCCATCGTATCGGGTAGCGCCTCGCTGCGCATACCTGCCTCCTTCTCGTGGTCGCTGCTTCATGAAATGACGATAACAAACTTTGCGCTGCTAAGGGATTATCGGCCCGCCCCTGGCCGACGTCTGGCGAGGCCTCCTGTTAGTTGAATGGCACGGAGACTGCAGCGATAATTCGCGCCATGCTCTACTATTCCCCGCAAGCGCTCGTGCGGAACTTCCGCTGATGGCCACGAATCTTCATCAGGCCCGCCTGCAAGCCGTCGTTGACAACCTGCTGGCATCCGGCGCGCAGCACGTTGTCGATCTCGGCTGCGGTCATGGGGTTTTACTGCGCTGGCTAAAAGACTACCAGCAGTTCACTCGCCTGGTAGGAATCGACATCAACGCCCAGGCAGTGGCCTGTGCCCGTGACCGGCTTCATCTGGACATACTCAAACCCGACAAGCGCCTGCATGTTCGTCTGGGCTCTTTCGAAAACTGTGATTGGGCCGAAGACGGCGTCGACGGAGCCGTCCTGTTGGAAACCATCGAGCACATTGATCCGAGCCGCCTGTCCCGAGTTGAACGCGCGATTTTTGGCGAACTGGGTATCAAGTTCGTCATCATCACGACACCCAACAAGGAATACAATCCGCTGCACGGGATGCCCGATGCTGAGCGACGTCACCCCGATCATCGTTTTGAATGGACCCGCGCGCAATTCAGATCATGGTGCAACGGCGTCGCGGGACGCCACGGCTACCATATCCGATTCGAAGACATCGGCCCGCGTGACCCCGTTGTCGGCAGCTCCACTCAGATGGCCTGCTTTACGCGTTGCTGAACCAGCACCATGGTGGATATCTGTGGTGGTACTTACAAGCATGTCGTGTTCAGCTACATGGTCGTCGCTTATATCATCTTTATATACAAATGAAAGGGCTATCGTCGAAGGGTTATACGCCTTTCGTCGTACTCCAAAGACATAGGCTCTAACAACAATTTTGCCTTTCATATCGTATGGAGTGCTATTATGCCTACGTCTCCTTCCTCAGGTACACAGAATAGCGACAATGTCAGTATCGCCACGCTGAGAAAGGTTATTGCTGCTTCCGCCATCGGTAACTTTGTGGAGTGGTTTGACTTTGCAATATATGGTTTTCTCGCGGTTATCATTTCTCAGCATTTCTTTCCTCCCGGCAACCCTACCCTTGCCCTACTGCAAACCTTCGCAGTATTCGCCGTTTCTTTCGCCCTCAGACCTATGGGAGGCATTTTCTTCGGCATGCTGGGCGATAAGATTGGTCGCAAGCGAGTTCTCTCGATAACAGTACTCATGATGGCCGGCTCCACGACACTGATTGGGCTGCTACCGACGTATACCAGCATCGGGCTACTGGCGCCGTTGTTACTAGCGCTGGCACGTTGCCTACAGGGATTTTCAGCAGGGGGCGAATATGCAGGTGCTTGCGCTTTTGTGATGGAGCATGCGCCCCAAGAAAAGAAAGCAAGCTACGGCAGCTTTGTCCCTGTCTCAACGTTTGTAGCCTTTGCCACGGCCGCTGGGCTCGCCTATTGCATCGACCTTGTCATGTCAGAAGCAACATTACAGCAATGGGGATGGCGACTACCCTTTTTAATGGCAGCACCATTGGGAGTCATTGGTCTGTATATGCGCCTACGGCTAGATGAGTCCCCCGTATTCCAGATGTTGAAATCCCAGCCAGCAGCTCACCATGCCCCCTTGAGGGAAACTATTCGTCAACACGGCCGCACTTTGCTATGTTTGGGCGCTTTCATTTCGGCGACTGCCTTATCGTTTTATATGTTCACGACATACTTTACGACTTATATGAAGGTGGAAGGCGATGCTACACGCACCGTTTCTCTACTGGCTAGCCTAGGGGCCTTAATTTTTGCCGCTTTTCTCTGCCCAATTATTGGGCGCTACTCAGACTGGGTAGGCCGTCGAACAACGATACTTACTGCAGGAGTGTGTCTAGTAATTGCAGTATTTCCTGCTTACTTATTGGCCGGAAGCGGAGAATTGTGGAGCGCCATGCTGGGTGCCATCATGATGGCCATTGGTGCTGTCATCTGTAACGTGGTCACCGCCGTATTGCTATCCGAACAATTCCCCACCCGTGTACGCTACACGGCCTCCGCCCTATGCTATAACGTGGCGTACACCCTGTTTGGCGGTACGGCACCACTTATTGCGACTTGGTTAATTGATGTGACAGGAAACCCCCTTTCACCGGCCTTCTATCTGCTCGTGATCTCACTGCTAGCGTTATGGGGCGGCCTGAAGTTGCCTGAATCGTCCAAACGCTCCCTGAGTAAAGATGAAGGTTGGGAGGATCATTCAGAGCCACTTTCCGTGAGCCTGAACTGACACAACCCTGACCCAATACGACGCCGTATCTGCTAAGGCTTGCTGATGCAGTACACCTTTTCAATACGGCGTCTTTTCCATTCCGCGATTGTTTAGCTACCGATCCAGGTTTACCCACTGGTCCGCGCGAAATAACGATGCCCGCAGTGGTGGCAGGGCTCAAGGCGGGTGATCGACTCGAGCACGACTTCGGTTTCGCAGTGCACGCAGTGCATGCGACCGGGCACGGCCATCTCGCCTTCGACATAATCCGCGCGCGCCGCTTCGAGATCATCCTCGAAGCGGACCTGATCGACGGTGGTGCGGTCAGCGATGGAAAACAGCGCTTCGGTGACTCGCCGCGAGATGGTGGCCAGATCAATTCCAAGCCAGGTGGCGATGCCCTCGCCGCCCCGAGCCAGGAACCCCCGCAAGTCACGCATGTCGCGTTCGATCCAGGCCCGCAGCAAGGCCAGTTCATCCTTGGTGTAGGTCTCGAACTCCGCCTCGAACTCGATGGCATCGTCCATTTCGCGCTGCAACGACTCCCAGGACAAATCGCCGGCGCCTTTCTCGAGACGCTCGAGAACCCGCTCATAGGCGCGGCTCAGGCGATGCTCTTGATCGTGACGTTCGCTCATAACGCTTCTCCTGATCTGTCGTCGACGCCATGCCCCTACCTGTAGGCGCATGACTGGGGTATCCTGACGGCCTGTCGTAACATACGGACAACGTCCCGCCCAACTCCGTTCTACCACATCGCGAGGCCGGGCGTTATCCGCTTCAAGCCAAGCCTAACGCAAGGTGCCAGATCAAACCGATGGACGCACAGTACACGCCGCACGCAACCGAATCCGCCGCCCAGACCTTCTGGGAAACCAACCAGTGCTTCAAGGCCGTCGAGGACGCGACCCGGGAGAAATTCTACTGCCTGTCGATGTTCCCCTATCCCAGCGGCAAATTGCACATGGGGCACGTGCGCAACTACACCATCGGCGACGTGGTCTCGCGTTTTCAACGCATGCAAGGCAAGAACGTCCTGCAGCCCATGGGCTGGGATGCCTTCGGCATGCCCGCCGAAAATGCCGCGATCAAGAACCGGGTGCCGCCCGGTGCCTGGACCTACGACAACATCGACGCCATGCGCCGCCAGCTCAAGGCGCTAGGCTTCGCCTACGACTGGAACCGTGAATTCGCCACCTGCGACGTCGACTACTACCGCTGGGAACAGTGGTTCTTCACCAAGCTGGTCGAAAAGGGCCTGGTGTACAAGAAGATGTCGACCGTCAACTGGGACCCGGTGGACCAGACGGTGCTCGCCAACGAGCAGGTCATCGAAGGCCGTGGTTGGCGTAGCGGCGCACTGGTCGAGCGCCAGGAAATCCCCCTGTGGTTCCTCAAGATCACCGACTACGCCGAGGAACTGCTCGCCGATCTGGACGAGGTCGACTGGCCTGAACAGGTCAAGACCATGCAGCGTAACTGGATCGGCAAGTCCACCGGGGTCGAGTTGACCTTCGAGGTCGCCGGTCAGGCCGACCCGCTCGTGGTGTACACCACGCGCCCCGATACGCTTTATGGCGCCACCTACATGGCGTTGGCCGCCGGCCACCCGTTGGCCAAGCAAGCGGCCGCCGACAATCCGGCCTTGGCCGATTTTCTGGTGGAGTGCCAACACGGCGGCAATTCCGAAGCCGAGCTTGCGACCATGGAAAAGAAAGGCATGGACACCGGCTACAAGGCGCTGCATCCGCTGACGGGGCGCGAAGTGCCGATCTTCGTGGCCAACTTCGTGCTCATGGAATACGGCACCGGCGCGGTCATGGCCGTGCCTGCCCATGACCAGCGCGACTGGGAATTCGCCACCAAGTACGGCATCGCCATCGAGCCGGTCATCGCCGATGCCGAGGGTAACGCGCCGGATTTATCCCAGGGCGCACATGCCGAGCATGGTCCACTGATCAACTCCGGCGAGTACGACGGGCTCGACTTCGAAGCGGCCTTCGACGCGATTGCCGCCAAGCTGGAAGCCAACGGACAAGGAACGCGGAAGACCAACTTCCGCCTGCGCGACTGGGGCGTGGCCCGTCAGCGTTATTGGGGCGCGCCGATCCCGGTCAAATACGGCCCCGAAGGCCAGACCGTGCCGCTCACCGATGACGAGCTACCCGTCGCCTTGCCGATGGAGGTCGAGGTTGATGCCACCGGTTCGCCGCTCAAGAAAATGCCGGACTTCTATGATCTCGGCGAAGGCTGGACGCGCGAGACCGATACTTTCGACACCTTCATGGAATCGTCCTGGTACTACGCACGCTTCGCCAGTGCCGACAACATGCAAGCGATGCTCGACGAACGCGCCAACTACTGGCTACCGGTGGATCTCTACATCGGCGGCATCGAACACGCGATTCTGCACCTGCTCTACGCACGCTTCTTCCACAAGCTGATGCGCGATTTCGGCTTGGTCGAGAGCGACGAGCCCTTCCAGCGCCTGCTCACTCAGGGCATGGTCATCGCCGAGACCTTCTATCGCCACAACCCCGACGGCAGCAAGGACTGGTTCAACCCCGCCGATGTCGACGTCAAGCGCGACGACAAGGGGCGCCCGGTCAGCGCCATACTGCGCGAGGATGGCCAGCCGGTGGAAATGGGCGGCATCGAGAAGATGTCCAAGTCCAAGAACAACGGTGTCGACCCACAGGCAATGATCGACCGCTTCGGCGCCGATACCGTGCGCCTGTTCATGATGTTCGCCGCGCCGCCGGAGCAGTCGCTGGAATGGTCGGACTCCGGGGTCGAGGGTGCTCACCGCTTCTTGAAGCGGCTGTGGAAACTCGTCGCCGATCACGTCAATGCCGGCACACCCGCCACGCTGGATGCCGACGCGCTCGATGATGAGCAGAAAACCCTGCGCCGCAAGACCCACGAAACCATTGCCAAGGCCAGCGACGATATCGGGCGCCGCACCACTTTCAACACCGCCATCGCCGCCGTCATGGAGCTGGTCAACGCCCTGGGTCGCTTCCAGAACGAAGACGCCGCCACCACGCCGCAAGGTCTGGCGGTCACGCGCGAAGCGCTGGAAGCCAGCGTACTGATCCTGGCACCCATCGTACCGCACGCCTGCCATGCGCTATGGGAAGCCTTGGGGCATGAGACGCCGGTCATCGACGCCGACTGGCCAGTCGCTGACGAAGCGGCCATGGTCAAGGACAGCGTCGAACTCGCCGTTCAAGTCAACGGCAAGTTGCGGGCCCGCCTCGACGTCCCGGCGGCGGCCGACAAAGCCGCCATCGAGGCCCAGGCGCTCGAGGCGGAGAACGTACGCCGCCATACCGAGGGCAAGACCGTGCGCAAGGTCATCGTCGTGCCCGGCAAGCTGGTCAATATCGTCGCCAACTGATTCGGCCCATATGCCCGCTCCCCGAGGAGCGGGCCCAAGCCCGCAAGGAGGCCTGCGTGAAGCGCCGTTCGCTCATCATCCGATCTCTGCTCCTACTGACCCTGACGACGCTGCTCGCCGGGTGCGGTTTTCAATTGCGTGGCACCGCCGCCGCCGCGCTCGACATTCCCTCGCTGACGCTGTCCACCCCCGACGGACGCTTCGAAGACGCTGTGAAACAGGCATTGCAAGGCACCGGCACTACGCTCGAGGACGACGCCCCGCTACGCGTCAACTTGGGTGAGGAGCAGATCCGCGAGACGCGCTTGACCCAAGGCGCCAGCGGGAGCCAGGAACGTCGCCTGACGCTCAGCGTGCCCTTCTCGGTGCAGCGCAGCGAAGACAACGCCTACCTGCTCGACCAGCAGACTCTCGAAGCCAGCACCACGCTGAGCGTCGACAACGACAACCTGCTGTCGCAGGACGAACTCCGCAATGAGGCGCTCCGATCATTGCGTCAGGAAGCGGCACGTCAACTCGTCGACCGTCTACGCGCGCTCGAGATACCATGAAGGTCTTTCCCGACAAGCTGGACGAGGCGCTGGGCAAGCGCCTTCAGCCGGTCTACATCGTCGCCGGTGACGAGCCGTTGATCCATATGGAGGCCTGCGACGCCATCCGTGCGGCGGCACGTCAGCGCGGCGTCGAGGAACGTGACGTACTCCACGTGGAAAACGGTTTTCAGTGGGGGCGCCTGACCGAATCGGCCGCCAGCATGTCGCTGTTCGCCTCGAGCAAGCTCATCGAGCTGCGCCTGGGCAGCCAGTCGCCGGGCCAGGAAGGCGCCAAGGCACTCGATGCCTACGCCCGCCAGGCCAAGGACAGCGACGACATTCTCCTGATCAGCAGCGCGCGCCTCGACCGACGCGCGCAGTCGAGCGCCTGGTTCAAGGCATTGGACAAGATCGGCGTATTCGTTCCGGTCTGGCCGGTGGATCACCAGCGTCTGCATTTCTGGGTACGAGATCGCGCGTCGCGCCATGGGCTGTCGCTGGACATGGACGCGGCACGCCTGCTCGGCGAGCGCACCGAAGGCAATCTACTGGCCGCTGACCAGGAACTGCAGAAGCTGGCGCTGATCAATCCGCCCAATGCCCGGCTCGATACCCAAGCCATTGCCGGTGGTGTGGAGGACAATGCACGCTACGATGTCTTCACGCTGATCGATGCCTGCCTGCGTGGCGATCGCGTGCGCGTCTCGCGCATCGTCGGCGGATTGCGCGGCGAAGGTATCGAGGCCCCGGTAGTACTCTGGGCGTTGACCCGCGAACTGCGTATCTTCCTGTCGCTGGCACAGCATCTCGACCAGGGACAGAGCCTCGATCACGCCTGCAAGTCACAGCGTCCGCCAATTCCTGACAAGCGTCGCCCGCTCTACCAGCAGGCTTTGAAACGGATGCCACTCAAGCGGCTACACAAGCTATTATTGTTCGCACAGCGACTGGACTTGGCCATCAAGGGCGCCGCGACGTTACCCGTCTGGGAAGGGCTTCACGACTTGTCGCTCACCTTGGCCGGTGGGCGCGGCCCCCTGGCCGAGATGGCGTATTCTTATCGTATCGCCTAGAGCGATATAGGCTTATATTGCATTTGGCGAAGGGCACGTATCTAGCGAAGGAGAGCTGGAATGTCGTATACGATCGCACTCAAGCGTATCTATCAAGCCGCCGAGGAAGGCGATGGTGCGCGTGTTCTCGTCGACCGTCTATGGCCACGCGGTAAGCGCCGCGAGTCGCTGGAATTGACCGACTGGTACCGTGACGCCTCGCCTTCCAACGCCCTGCGTCGTGCCTGGCATCAAGGGGAGCTCAACGACGCCGTGTTCGGCTACCGTTATCGTTGGGAAATCGAGGACGACCCTGATGTCTTGCTGCCCCTCATGCGTTGGGCGCGCGAAGGCACGCTCACCTTGTTGACCGCCTCCCGGGAGCCGCAGCGCTCACACCTCCCGTATTTACGCGACATGCTGCTCAAGGCATTAGCAGACGAAGATAGCGAGGCGGACGATCACACCCCCGCGTCCTCGCCGTGCTACGCCGATCAGGTAAAGCAGCCCGACGCCGATGGCCCGTCTTCGTCCTAGCCCCCTTCCCCCGCCACTGACAACTCCCCAGCCAGGGCACTTGCGTTGTCATCTGTTGGCGTCCGAAATCGCAGGCATCATGGATTCTCATCAATCCCGGCAGCGGGGTGCGTTACTCTGGGTAACGACGAAAGTCGCAACTCGATAACACGCTATAACAACAGAGGTATGTCGCTGCCATGAAACACCCCATCACGACACTACTCGCCACCCTGGGACTGAGCCTTTCCGCTGCGACCACGACGGCACACGCGCAAGACGATCCCATCGTCGTCGGCGGTCTCAACTATACCGAACACCTGATCCTCACCTCGGCCACCGTGCAACTGCTCGAGGCCAACGGCTACAACGTCGACAAGCGCGACGGCCTGGGCACCTCGGTGCTGCGCCAGGCGCAGGAGAACGGCCAGGTCGATCTCTACTGGGAATACACCGGCAACTCGGTGATCCTGTTCAACGATCAGCCGCAGCCGGCAGATGCCGCCGAGACCTATGCCACCGCCAAGCGTCTGGATGCCGAGAAAGGCCTGATCTGGCTGGCCCCCTCGGACACCAACAACACCTACGCGCTCGCCATGCGCGAGGCCGACGCCGAGGAACGTGACATCCACACCCTCTCGGACCTGGCCGAGGCCATGAACGACGGCGCCGATCTGACGCTCGCCTCCAATGCCGAATTCTACGCCCGCGACGACGGCCTGCGGCCGCTGCAGGAAGCCTACGGGTTCGAATTCCCGCGCTCCAACGTCAAGCGCATGGACTCGGGGCTGACCTACAGCGCGCTGCGCGAAGAGGAAGTCGACGTGGCACTGGTATTCGCCACCGATGGCCGCAACGGCGCCTTCGACTTCGAGGTGCTCGACGACGACCAGCAGTTCTTCCCGGTCTACCAGCTGGCACCGGTGGTTCGCGAGGAAACCCTCGACGCGCACCCCGAGCTCAAGCCCCTGCTCAACGGCATGTCTGCCGCCTTGAATGACGCAACGCTGATCGACCTCAACCGCCGTGTGGATGTCGACGACCAGAACATCGAAAAAGTCGCCCAGGACTTCCTGACCGAAAACGACCTCATCTGATAGCCCGTTTCTGCCGATCTTTTCCCGTCTTTCACCTTCGGGGCGATGCATACATCGCCCCGTTCCGACGACAGGACATCCCATGTTTCCCAGTGGAAGCCAGCCCGATGCCCGGGAAGTGCGTGACTTCCCGCACCCGATCGTCGAGGAACCGGCACTGTTCATTCCGCTGCCCGACGGCAGCCGACTCGCGGCACGGATGTGGCGGCCGGCGGACGCCGAGACCCATCCCGTCCCCGCGATCATCGAGTGCATTCCCTACCGCAAGCGGGATGCCACCAGTGCCGACGACGAACGCATGCATCCCTACTTCGCCGGCCACGGCTACGCCGCGCTGCGCATCGACCTGCGCGGCAGCGGTGACTCGGACGGCGTGCTGGAAGACGAATACCTGGCCAGCGAGCAGGACGACATCGTCGCCGCGATCGCCTGGCTCGCCGAGCAGCCCTGGTGCAGCGGCCGCGTCGGCATGCTGGGCATTTCCTGGGGCGGCTTCAATTCGCTGCAGGTGGCCTCGCGCCAGCCGCCGGCGCTCGGCGCGATCATCGCCGTCGGTGCCACCGTCGACCGCTATCACGACGACGTCCATTACAAGGGCGGCTGCGTGCTCAACGAGAACTTCGGCTGGGCGGCCTCGTCGCTGTCCTTCATGTCGCGGCCGCCGGATCCCGCCTTGCGCGACGACTGGCGCGAACTCTGGCAGCACCGGCTCGCCCATCAACCCTTCGTCGCCGAGAACTGGTTCGATCACCAGACGCGCGATGCCTACTGGCGCCACGGCTCGGTATGCGAGGATTATTCGCGTCTGACGACGCCGACCCTGGCCGTCACCGGCTGGGCCGATGCCTACGTCAACTTCGTCGCCGAGATTCTCGAGCACGCGCCCTGCCCCCGGCGCGGCATCGTCGGCCCCTGGCCACATGCCTACCCGCACCTGGCGATGCCGGGGCCGACCATCGGCTTTCTCCAGGAAGCGCTGCGCTGGTGGGATTACTGGCTGAAGGATCGCGACACCGGCATCATGGAAGAGCCGCTGTACCGCGTGTTCTGTCCGTCCTTTTCCGAAGCCGATCCGCAACGCCTCGAAGTGCCCGGCGAATGGCTCGCCGAGACCCAGTGGCCGAGCCCGCACATCGCCTCCCGCGAGCTGGCTCTGGGCAACGGCGAACTGCAGGCCGCGGAAGACGGCGCCGCCCGCCCGAGGGTGGTCAGACTGCGCGCGCCGGCCGACAATGGCCTGCAATGCGGCGAGTACATCCCCCACAGCAGCGGCCCCGAGATCGCCGGCGACCAGCGTGGCGACGACGCCCACTCGCTGACCTACGACACCGAGCCGCTGGCGTCCGACACGGTGATCCTGGGGCGCCCCACGCTCTCGCTGCGGGTCAGCGTCGACCAGCCGCGCGCCAACCTCATCGTGCGCGTGTGCGACGTCTCGCCCGAAGGCGTGTCGCAGCGCGTCTCCTACGGCGTGCTCAACCTCTGCCACCGCGACAGTCACGTCACGCCTTCCGAGGTGCCGCGCGATACGCCGCTCGACGTGACCGTGTCACTGAACCAGACCTGCTATCGCTTCATTGCCGGGCATCGGCTGCGCGTCTCGGTGACCACCGCCTACTGGCCGCTGGTCTGGCCGAGCCCTTATCCGGTCACGCTGAGCCTGCATGAAGCCGACTCGCGGCTCACCCTGCCCCAGCGCACCTCGCATGAGACGCCGCCCGTGCAGTTCGAACCGGCGGTCTTTTCCGGCCCCATGCAGCATCGAGTCATACGCACGGGCGAACAGTCCCGGGACGTCACCCACTCGCTGACCGACGGCTGGACCCGGCATGCCATCATCGACGACTTCGGCGAGATCGCCTACGACCACGGCCTGACCAACATCGCCTCGGCGGACGAGCGCTACGTCATCCATCCCGAGGCCCCGGCCACCGCGACCATGAGCAAGAGCTGGCGCCAGACCTTCCAGCGCGACGATTGGCAGGTGCACACCGAGACCTGGGCGAAGCTGAGTTGCGACGCCGAGTGGTTCTATCTGGAAGCCCGCCTGCAAGCCTTCGAGGAAGGCGAACGCTTCATCGACCGGCACTGGAAAACGCGCCGCCAGCGACGTTGGGTGTAATACCACGGGGGTCCACTCTGAAACAGGATGCCACCTGTTGGCGTCAGAACGCCCGAGGCAACGCCTCGGGCATTTTTGTGCCATGCGTTAGCCCATCATGGCTCCCTTCATGAACCATGGTGGTGCAAAGACCACGCGTTACGACAGCCCACGACCGCGTATTACGGATCTTATTGTGCACATTGCACAGTTTATTGACTCTCCGGTAAGTGGAAATCGACAACTTCTCACCGTCGTTACCACCTCCCCCTAATAGTGGAACATCTCTTGCTTAATGCTTGGTGTAGAAAGACCACCTCCCGCTATTCATGCGAACTCCCTGCGGAGCACACGATGGAAAACTCAGACTACCCATTGAGCGAGGTGCCCGGAAGCGAACGTAAAGGGCTGCTCTCCACCTCAGTTGTACTGCTCGGTTTTACCTTTTTTACCGCCACCATGTGGGCAGGCGGATCACTCGGCATCGCGTTCCCGTTCGGCGAGCTATTGGGGGTGATTCTTATCGGCAACCTGCTGCTGGGCAGCTACGCGGCGGCCCTGGCTTATATTGCCTGTAAAAGCGGCCTCAACTCCGTGCTGATGGGACGTTTCTGCTTTGGCGAGGTGGGCAGCAAACTGTCCGACTTCGTGCTCGGCTTCACCCAGATCGGCTGGTACGCCTGGGGCACCGCCACCATCGCCGTGGTGCTGGTAAAGACCACCGGCCTGCCGGCATCGCTCGAGACCCCGCTGATGGTGCTGTTCGGCCTTGCCTTCTGCGTCACCGCGATGATCGGCTTCCGCGGGCTGGACCTGCTTTCCCGCTTTGCCGTACCGGCGATGATGCTTTTTATTCTGATCAGCCTGTACACCGGCATGGTGGATGTAGGCGGGCTTTCCGGCCTTGCCGGCCAGACGCCCTCCGAGAGCATGAGCATTGCCGCGGCCATCACCGTGGTGATCGGGACCTTCATCAGCGGCGGCACCCAAGCCACCAACTGGAGTCGTTTCGCCCGCACGCCGAAGATCGCCGTGATCGCGACGCTGGCTGCCTTCTTCATCGGCAACGGTCTGATGGTGCTGACCGGCGCACTGGGAGCAATGATCTACCAGCAGGCGGATATCGTCGATGTGATGCTGGCTCAGGGCTTCGTGGTGCTTGCCGTTCTGATGCTGTTCCTCAACATCTGGACCACCCAGGACAACACCATCTACAACTTCGCCGTGGCCGGCTGCAACCTGCTGCGCACCGACAAGCGCAAGGTGGTCACCGTAGCCGGCGCGGCCATCGGTACCGTGCTGGCCGTGGGTGGCATGTACAACCTGCTGATTCCGTTCCTGGTGCTGCTCGGCACCTTCATCCCACCGATCGGCGGCGTGATCATGGCGGACTTCTGGCTCAACCATAAGGGCCGGTATCCGAAGCTGGCCGACGTCAGTCTGCCCGCTTTCAACTGGATCGGCCTGGCCTCCTATGCGATCGCCTCCGGGGTGGCTTACTTCTCCCCGGTACTCCCGCCGCTGGTGGGCGTTATCGCCGCAGCCTTGTGCTACGCCATCCTGCTGAAACTGTCGATCCCCCGCCCAGCGATGGACCCGGCCAAGGACTGACATGGCGATAACCTGCGCCGAGATACCGCGGCTGCCCGGCCTGGAGGAGGTCCGCTTCCGCGGCTGGCCAGGACAATCTGTTCGGCAACCAGCAGCAGACCGCCGAAAGCCTGGGCATTCATCGCAACACGTTGAGACACCGCCTGAAACGGATCGAGCAACTGATCGGCCATCATCTCGGTGACGCTTTCGTGCGGCTCAACTTGCAGAATGCCCTGCTGATCGAGCAGATTCTATTTCAGCACCACAATATCGATAGCCAGCTTCCCACGTCGGAAGATCAGTGAAGAGGCCCCTATGCACATAGTCAATGCCCGTCTGCGACACACCCCCAAGCTTCACACCCTGGAGATCAGCAATGGGCTGTTCAGCCGGATCAGCGAACAAGACGGCGCGATCGCTTGCCCCGAAGGCGCCATCGATGCCGGCGGCAAACTGCTGTGCGCTCCACTGGTGGAGCCACACATTCACCTGGATGCGGCGTTGACCGCCGGTGAACCCAACTGGAACCAGAGCGGCACTCTGTTCGAGGGCATAGAGCGCTGGAGCGAACGCAAGCCGATGCTGGACGAGGCCGATATCCGCCGCCGAGTGCTGGACACCATCGAGCTTCTGGTACAGAACGGCGTGCAGCATATTCGCACCCACGCGGATATCTCCGACCCGAGCCTGGTGGGCCTGAAAACCCTCTGCACCCTGCGCGACGAGCTGAAAGAGAAGATCGATCTGCAGGTGGTCGCCTTCCCCCAGAACGGTCTGCTCTCTTTCCCCAACGGCTTGCAACTGATGGAAGAAGCACTGGAGTTCGGCGCGGATGTGGTCGGCGGCATTCCGCACTTCGAGTACACCCGCGAGCTGGGTGTGGAGTCGATGAAGACGGTCATCGGGCTGGCGAAGAAGTACCACCGTCTGGTAGATGTACACTGTGACGAGATCGACGACCCCAACTCCCGCTTTCTCGAGGTCCTCGCCTGCGAGGCGCTATTCAACGAGCTGGGCCCGCGCGTCACTGCCAGCCACACCACGGCGATGCACTCCTACGACAACGCCTACTGCGCCAAGCTGTTCCGTCTGCTGAAGAACTCCGGCATCAACTTCATCTCCTGCCCCACGGAGAGCATCCATCTACAAGGCAGGTTCGATACCTATCCGAAACGTCGCGGCCTGACGCGAGTAAAAGAGCTGCGCGAAGCCGGTATCAACGTCTGCTTCGCCGAGGATTCGATCTTTGACCCCTGGTACTCTCTCGGCAACGGCAAACTGCTGCGCAGTCTGGATTTCGGCCTGCATATCTGCCAAATGATGGGCTATCACGACTTCGCAAGTGCACTCGATCTGATCACCACAAACAGCGCCCAGACCCTGAACATTCAGGACCGCTACGGCATCGAGACCGGCAAGCCCGGCAATTTCATCCTGCTCGACGGAGAAGACGACTACAGCGTACTTCGCAAGCAAGGCGACATACTGCTCTCGGTTCGTAAGGGTGACGTCATCATGCAGCGTGAACCGTCTCGGGTGACCAGTGAACGCTATATCCCGGCCTGACCCGCCTCAGCCGCGCCGCTCGCGCTCGACCCGTCGCGCCAGCAACGAGGCCACCAGCGGGGTGTCGGCGTCGCGGTGGGTCGGCATCGCGAAGCGCGCGGCGTCGATCTCGTCGGTGTCGATGTTGGCGCTAACGAGCGTCTCGCCGTCCTCGGCCCTCGCCAGCACCTTGCCGTCGACGCCGACGATACAACTGCCGCCCCAGAACCAGGCGTCGCCCTCCGCCCCGTAGCGATGTGCCATGACCACCGGCGTGGCATACATCATGGCGTAGAACTTCAGACAGATCAGCCAATTGCCTTCGTCGTCGAAATCGCCGTCGACCATCCCCGTCGCCGCGTTGACCGGCGCCAGCATCACGTCGGGCCGCTCCAGCATGGCTGCGTGGGCGAGGCCTGGATTCCAGAGATCGGCGCAGATCATCACGCCACAGGCGAGGCCGTCGGCATCGGCGACGGTGAGTGCCTGCCCCTTGCCGAAATGCTTGCCTTCCTCGTGCCCACCGTAGGTACACAGATTGACCTTGCGATGCACGGCGACGACGCGGCCACCGCACAGGCACGCCATGGCGTTGGCGTATTCGCCGCGACCGCAGCGCTCGACGAAGCCCACCACGGTGAGCATGTCACCGGCGGCATCCGCCAGTTGGACAAGTCGCGGATCGTCGCGATGCATCGCAACCTCGGGGACGCGCGTTCCCAGGTCGTACCCCGTCAGGGAAAGCTCGGGGAACACCAGGACATCGATTTCCCGACGATGGGCTTCCTCGATGACACGACGATGCGCCTCGAGATTGTTCGCGACATCGGCCAACGCGCATTGAATCTGGGCGGCGGCGAGCCGGTAATTCGTCCTGCCAGTGCTCACAATGAGTTCTCCTGCAAGAAACTTTAAAACACTGAATTATCGTCGAGGAGGATACGGTGAAGTCGATGAATTTCCTATTGAATGCCCATTGCTACTGGAAATGAATAACATTGCACATCCTAATGCCCAAAACAGGGGGCAGTCGGGAAGAGCGTGTTATGCTCTTCACATAATACGAACTTATAAAAACCCTTTCATATAAGAAACTTCTAAGCACTCAAACAAAACACTCGTTCGCGAGTGCGAGGTCCGTGCCCGTGGAATTAATGCAATATTTTCTCGATAATCTTGGGTTGCTGGGGACCCGTACCATCGAGCATATTTCGCTGGTGGGTGTCGCGGTGGGCATCGCAACCCTGACCGGCGTCCCCATCGGAATCGCTATTACCAAGAACGAGCGCGTCGCCAAGACCGTGCTCTACATCGCCTCGATCATCGTGACGATTCCCTCCATCGCGCTGTTCGGCATCATGATTCCGATTCTCTCGATTATCGGCCACGGCATCGGTTACCTGCCGGCGGTCATCGCGGTGCTGCTCTATTCACAGTTGCCGATCATCCGCAACACCTACACCGCCATCAACAACGTCGACCCGGCCCTGCGCGAAGCCGCTCGCGGTATCGGCATGAGCCAGAACCAGCGCCTGCGCATGGTCGAGATTCCACTCGCCGTGCCGGTGATCATGGCCGGTGTGCGTACCGCCGTGGTGCTCAACATCGGCGTCATGGCGATCGCCGCCTATATCGGCGCCGGCGGGCTCGGCACCTTCATCAGCCGTGGCATTTCCCAGTCCGACCCGCGCCAACTGATCCTCGGCGCCGTGGCCGTCAGCGTGTTGGCGATCATCGTCGATTATGCACTGCTGGCACTGCAGAAGCGCCTGACCCCCAAGGGCATGGAACGCGAAGCCGCTGCGACCTGAGCCGTTCTCCGCGCCATTCTCTGTCGACCTGCAAAGGCTGCCGACCCGACAAGGACAACTTCATGATTCGACTCGACAACTTGACCAAGGTCTTCGATACGCCCAAGGGCGCGGTGACCGCCGCCGACCATATCAGCATGGAGGTGCCGAGCGGCGAGATCTGCATCCTGCTCGGCCCCTCGGGCTGCGGCAAGACCACCACCCTGAAGATGATCAACCGCATCGTCCGGCCGACCTCGGGCAAGGTGTTCATCAATGGCGAGGACACCTCCAGCCTCGATACCCAGGATCTACGCCGCAACATCGGCTACGTGATCCAGCAGATCGGGCTGTTTCCCAACATGACCATCGAGGAAAACATCACCGTGGTGCCCAAGCTGCTGGGTTGGGACAAGGCCAAGTACCGCGAGCGTGCCCGGGAAATGATGCGCATGATCGCCATGGAGCCGGACGTCTTCCTCAAGCGCTATCCCAGCGAGCTCTCCGGCGGACAGCAACAGCGCATCGGCGTGGCGCGGGCGCTGGCCGCCGACCCACCGGTGATGCTGATGGACGAGCCCTTCGGCGCCATCGACCCGATCAACCGCGCGGTGATTCAGGACGAGTTCCTGAAAATGCAGCAGGAACTGAACAAGACGATCATGTTCGTCAGTCACGATATCGACGAAGCGATCAAGATGGGCGACCGCATCGCCATCTTCCGCGAAGGCAAGCTGGTCCAGTACTCGGAACCCGACGAATTGCTGGCCGCACCCAAGAACGATTTCGTCGAATCTTTCCTCGGCGAGGACCGAGCGCTCAAGCGACTCAACCTGGTCAAGGTGCGCGATCTGGCCAGTGAAGAGATCGGCCTGGTGCGCCCAGACGACACGCTGGCCACCGCCCTCCAGCGCATCGAGTCTTACGGCTATGTGAACAGCATCGTAATGGTCAACGACAAGCGTCAGCCGGTGGGCATCATCAACGCCGCCGTGGCCCGCACCACTCAGGGGCACTGCCGCGACCACTACCAGAGCGTGCCGGTGGTGGTCAGCCTCGACGACGACCTGCGCAAGGTCGCCTCGCTGATGTTCGCCAACGACATGACCTGGGTGCCCTGCGTCGACGACGACGGCCGCATCGTCGGCCAGGTCACCCAGCGGGCGATCACCCATCATCTGGGCTCGCGCTATCGTGCTCATTCCAAGCGCGATAGCGACGCCTCGGCTGCCGAAGCGGCATCGTCACCGGCCACCAAGGAGTAAGCCATGCCGACGTTGAACCTCGCTGGCGCCGTGCGTTTGCTGGTGCTGGTGGCCGTCTTTCTCGCCGGGGTCTGGAGCCAGTCCAGCGGCATGATCGACGACTTCATCTTCTACCTGCCCGATATCCAGTACCTGATCGTGCAGCACCTGTGGCTGACCGCCATGTCCGGGGGCCTGGCAATCCTCGTGGCCATCCCGCTGGGCATCCTGTTGTCACGCCCCAGCATGGCGCGTGTCGCCGAGTCCATGATGCAGTTGCTCAACGTGGGCACCACCATCCCCACGCTGGCCGTGCTGGCGCTGTCGATGAGCTTTCTGGGCATCGGCACCGTACCGGCGGTGTTCGGGCTCTTCGTGGCCACACTGCTGCCCATTGCCCGCAACACCTACACAGGGCTCAAGGGCGTCAACCCGGCGCTGAAGGAAGCGGCAGCGGGCATCGGCATGTCGCCCACCCAGCGGCTGTTGCGGGTCGAGCTCCCCAATGCTCTATATGTGATTTTCGCCGGCATTCGTACGGCGCTGGCCATCAATATCGGCACCGTGCCGCTGGCCTTTCTGATCGGCGCCGGGGGCCTTGGCGAGCTGATCTTCACGGGGATCGCCCTCTACGACACCGTCATGATGCTGGCGGGCGCCATTCCCACAGCACTGCTGGCGATTGCGGTCGACACGCTCATCGCCATCACCGCCTTCCTGGTCGTTCCACGCGGGGTCAACCCGAGCCGCGCCTAGGAAGACGCATCACCCACGCTTGAGATCCGACACTCAGCGCTAGCCATTGATCAACGAGAGTCGACGATAGCCAACAATCAAAGAAAGGAGTGACACCATGAAGACCTTGATGACCCTACTCACCGGCGCGGTACTGGCCAGCACTCTGACCACCGCCCAGGCCGACGAGATCGTGGTCGGCGGCAAAGGCTTTACCGAGCAGCTCATCCTGTCGAACATGACCGCCCAATACCTGGAAGGACTCGGCTATGACGTCGAGAAACGCGCCGGCATGGGCTCAGCCATACTTCGCCAAGCTCAGATAAACGGCCAGGTCGATCTGTACTGGGAGTACACCGGCACGTCGCTGATTACCTATAACAATATTACCGAGAAGCTTTCCCCCGAAGAGACGTATCAGCGCGTCAAGACACTCGATGCCGAGAAGGGGCTCGTGTGGCTCGAACCCTCCGACGCCAACAATACCTACGCGCTGACCATGCGTGCCGACGATGCCAAAGCGCGGGATATCGAAACGATCTCCGATCTTGCCGAGACCATCAACGGCGGTGAAGCACTTACCTTTGCCTCTAACGCGGAGTTCTACGCCCGTGATGACGGCCTGCGGCCACTGCAAGAAACCTACGGCTTCCAGTTCGGTCGTGCCAACATCAAGCGGATGGATTTCGGCCTGACGCTGCCCGCGTTGCGCGATAAGGAAGTCGACGTGTCCATCGCCTATTCCACCGACGGACGCATCCCGGCCTTCGACCTGGTGACGCTGGAAGACAACAAGCAGTTCTTCCCGGCCTACGCACTGACCCCCGTCGTGCGCAAGGACACGCTGGAAGCCAACCCGAAGCTGGACGAACAGATGAACAAGCTCTCGGCGCTTCTGAATGACGACGTCATGGCCGCGCTCAACGCCAAGGTCGATGTCGACAAGAAAGCCATCGACAAGGTCGCCGCAAACTTCCTCAAGAAACACGACCTGCTGTGATCGGCACCTAAACGAGGCTACTCCTTGCCGTACTCGATCACTAAGTAAGAAGGCCGCTCCTGCGCGGCCTTCTTTTACGCACCTCGTATCCTTCATCACCCGTCTGCGCTTGAGGCCACTGCCATGCACGATCACACGCCGCTCGACTGGATGCATGGGTTCGATCTTTCGAGCCTCGGCGATGAAGCGCTTCATCAGGCCAAGCGCTGCCTGCTCGATTTGCTGGGCGTGGCGGCCGGCGCCACCCGCACACCGCTTGCCGACAAGGCCGCGCGCTTCGCGATCTCCCAACACGGCGGTGAGCGCCCGTTGCTGTTCGCCGCCGGCCAGGCCTCGCCCACCGGCGTCGCCCTGCACGGGGCTTGGCTGATCGATGCGCTCGACGCCCACGACGGCCAGGTGCTGACCAAGGGGCATGCCGGCGTGGCCCTGCTACCCGGCTTGCTGGCGCTGCCCGAGGTCAATGGACTGTCAGGACACGACTTCCTCGCCCTGCTCGCCTACGGCTACGAAATCGCCACCCGCGCGGGGATCGCCCTTCACGCCACCAGCCCGGATTACCATACCTCCGGCGCCTGGAACGCCCTGGGTGTCGCCGCCGTGGCCGCACGCCTGCGCGGGGCGGATGTCGAGACCCTGCATCATGCCCTCGGCATCGCCGAATTCTACGGCCCACGCAGCCAGATGATGCGCTGCATCGATCACCCCACGATGCTCAAGGACGGCTCCGGCTGGGGCGCGATGACCGGCATATCGGCGGCGCTGCTGGCCGAAGACGGCTTCACCGGCGCCCCGGCACTGACCGTCACCGCGCCGGACGTGGCCGCTCTCTGGCAGGACCTGGGCGAGCGCTGGTATCTCCACGAGCAGTACTTCAAGTCCTATCCGGTCTGCCGCTGGGCCCAGCCCGCGGTGGAAGCCGTATTGTCACTGCCCGCCGAGAAACGCGACCCTGCCGCCATCGCGCGCATCGAGATCGTCACCTTCCACGAAGGCAAGCGCCTGCACGTGACACACCCGACCACCACCGAGCAGGCGCAGTACAGCCTGCCCTGGCCCGTCGCCTGCGCCCTGGGCCGCGGCACCGTGGATGTCGCGGGTGTCAGCGATGAACTCGACGCCCCGGACCTCAAGGCCCTGGCCAGCAAGGTGGAAATCCACGAGGATGACATCTTCAATGCGCGCTTTCCCGCCGAGCGCTGGGCGCGCGCCCGGCTGCATCTCGACAGCGGCGAAGTCATCGAAAGTGCCGACTTCGAGGCGCGCGGCAACCCCGATCGCCCGCTTTCGGACGCCGAGATATTCGCCAAGTACTGGGCGCTGGCCGAACCCGTCCTGGGCGAGCGCGCGGCCCGGCTGCACGACGTGGTGATGAGCCTCGAGACACGTCCGGCAAGCGACCTCCTGGCGCTGCTCGGCGCCCCCACATTTTCCAAACAATAGCGAGACGCCACCATGCACTACCAGGATCACCTTCGCGTCGGCGCCGCGCAGATCAACGCCACTCTCGGCGATGTCGACGCCAACCTTGAGCGCCACCGCGAACGGATCGCCGAGGCCCACCAACGAGGGCTCGAGCTGCTGGTCTTTCCCGAGCTCTCGCTGAGCGGCTACGGCCTGGGCAACCGGGTGATCGACGTGGCCTGCCCCGCCCACGACCCGCGTCTGGCCGATCTCGCCCAGGCAGCCGGTGAGATGCAAGTAGTGGTGGGTTTCGTCGAGGAAGCGAGCCCCGGCGAGTACTACAATGCCCTGGCGATCCTCCAGCATGGCGAGCTACAAGCCGTGCATCGCAAGCTCAACCTGCCTACCTACGGCGGCCTGGAAGAAGGCAAGCTGTTCACGCATGGCAACAAGCTGACGCACCTCGCGGTGCGCCCCGGCTGGTCGGCGACCTCGCTGATCTGCGCCGACCTGTGGAACCCCGGGCTGGTACACGCCGCCCTGCTGGACCGGCCCACGGTGCTGTGCGCGCCGATCAACTCGGCCTCGGGCATCGTCAGCGACGACTTCTCCAACGAGCGCAACTGGCCCCTCAACCTGCAGTTCTACGCCATGACCTACGGCACCCCCGTGATCATGGCCAACCGCTTCGGCCCCGAAGGCGACAGCCACTTCTGGGGCGGCTCCTGCATTCTCGGCCCACAAGGCGACACCCTGGCCGTGGCCGACGATCGCGAGATGCTGATCGACGCGACCCTGTCACGCACTGACATCGCCCGCGCCCGCTTCGAACTACCCACCCACCGCAACGCCGACACACCGCTGGTGCGTGAGCTGATGGACGGCCACCGCTAACCGGCAACGCGCCGCATTGCCGGGGCCCAAACGACACTCGGCGCCTCCCAAGGGAAGGCGCCGAGTTCAGAGTGCAGCAGTTTTCACTCTGTCGAGAGCTGCTTAGTCGCGGCGATAAGTGCCCACCAACCGACTCATGCCGAGAATGTGCGGCTCAAGCTCGTTGAGTAGCTCCGGCTGCGTCAGCCCCTCAGGCAGTTCGGTTTGAGTATCCAGCGCCAGCACCCAGAAATAATACTGATGCGGCCCGTGGCCCTGCGGTGGCATGGGGCCACCATAACCGACGGCGCCGCCATCGTTTAGACCGGCGGAGCCCACCGTCGTGCTCTCTTCCAGCGACGTGACATCCGCCGGCAGGTTGTAAAGCAGCCAATGGACGTAGCCATAGCTGCCATCCTTGACCAACGGCGCATCCGGATCGTGGCAGATCACCGCAAAGCCTTTGGTCCCCTCCGGCGCATCCTTCCAGCTCAAGGCCGGCGAGACATCATCGCCCTCCGCCGAATGCCGCATGGGAATCGCGCTATTCGGCGTAAAGGCGGGGCTTTCGACGTGCATGCTGGACGGTGCAAAAGGCATGGAGGCCTCCCTGAAAGCGAGATGGATCAATAAACGGACCGGCGCCACAACGACGCCGCCTACCTAGAGGATGATGGCGTCAGTGGAGGTTTCAACCCATCGCGCGGACGATTGCTTAGGCATTACGCCTGCGACTCATCCCAGATTAAATCCGCTATTCGCCACTGCCAGCTTGGCTATCCGCTCGACTGATGGAGAGAAAGCGGGGGACAGATAGGTAGCGACGAAAGGCAGAGAAGCAAATGCTGGCGAAACTTCCAATGCCTGTAACTGACTGTCGCCAGAAAACAGATCCGGAGGTAGCAATGCGACGCCGGCACCCTCGCATACCAACCTCGCCGTGACACTCATCGTATTGCAGTAGGTCAGGCGGTCAGGACGAATGCTCTGCATATCAAGCCAGCGAAATTGGTCGGCATACAAGCGCGATCCGGGTGACAGGCTCAGGATGGATTGCCGAATTAAATTCATGGTGTCCAATGCCGACATTCGTTGCGGCAATTCGGAAGATCCCATCCAGGCAATAGACGCATGGCCAAGGCTGTGCCTGATAACTCGTTCCTCAAGTTGATCATCGGGGGCCAAGGCAAGATCTATTGTACCGTTGCGCAGCTTATCCCAGGTTTTCTCTGTAATATCGACGTCGATATCAAGCTCGATATTGGGCATAACGCGCTGCACCTCTAACGTAAAATCAGCGAGCCACCAGAGCGCCACCGTCTCGGTACAACCTACTCGAATTCGGCCAGTAGCCTCTTCACCATCCTCGAAGAACAATGACAGTTCATCGCGCAAGGCGAGAATCCGCTCCGCATATCCGATCAGTTCACGACCAGCAGCAGTAAGAGTAACCGGTCGCTTTCCACGCTGGAACACAACGCTGCCAATACGCTTCTCCATGTCGGCGATACGCATGGAAATATTGGGTTGTGTCGTATTGAGCCTTTCCGCAGCTGCACCGTAAGAACCAAGCCTATAGATCCAATAGGCCGTCTCAAGATGTCGGAATTCGAGTCGCATCATTATCACTTATCTCCGCGTATCAAAAAGCCTGATTTCCATATGCTCCAACGAGAGTATATAATTAGATCTAATTAATGCAACGATAGCAATATACATATCTCAGTTAAAGCTGATGCCGTGATCGTAAAAATGGATTCGAGCGACTTGAACGCGGGATTCACTCGCCCAAACTATCCAGCATTTTGAAAGAACTCGAGGATAATATAGAACGTGATCACGATGGGAGCTTATATATTGCTCCCGACTACAGCCTTGGCATTATTGATGAATCAGGGCATCGGCTTCCCTTATTTATGACCAGCTTCTCCGCTCCGAGTCATGGTATAGGTGATGCAGGTACTTTCCCACTACTCGCCCACCGCTCCGCAGCGATCATTTCGAGCCTAATAGAGCAACTAAAGGACCAGAAAGGAATAAATGATGAATCTTCGTAAACTACTAGCGAGCTCAATTTCTCGCTTGATTGGTCGTGGGACTGGTTTCATCTTCGCAGGAGTTATCATCGGAGGTGGACTATCGTGGCCACTCATGAAAATAGCCCTTGAAAACACCTCCCCTCAAGTGTTTTTGATATGGCGTCTCGTCTTTGCCACTATCAGTGCTTTCGTATTGGTAATAATGACTCGTCAGTTTCGTATCCCCGGACGCGAGGTCTGGTTTTCAATCATTTCGGTGGCCTGTCTGAAAATGGGGGCATTCCTCTGGTTGATCACAATCGGCGTCACCATGGTTCCGGCCGGACGCGCAGCACTGCTGGCTTATACCAGTCCGATTTGGATGATACCTCTGGCAGTTGTATGGCTGGATGAAAAACTTGATCGTTCCGTCATTGCAAGTCTAGTTTTCGGGCTTGCCGGTTTGGCGTTTCTTTTTCTCCCGTCCACTCATGTTTTATCTAATACACAAGCCTTAGTTGGTAACGGCCTACTGTTGCTTGCGGCCGTTGTTTGGGCCTTCCAAATAGCACTTTTGCGACGCTACCCTTCCGGGTGGTCGACATTACAGCTCCTACCGTGGCAACTTCTGGCTGCGACCCTTGGGCTATCATCACTGACAATCGCTTTCAGTGACGTCTCTTTGTTTCAAGGTCTAGATATTCGAAGCCTGTTGGTGACAACCTACGTCGGTATCGTTTCCACGACCTTCGTCTTTTGGGGTATGTTGCATATTGCCCGAACCATGCCCGCAATTTCTAGCACGATCAGCTTTCTGGGGATACCGGTGGTTGGCCTATTAAGCTCCGTGCTGCTGTTGTCGGAGAGGCTGGATGTCGGGCTCGTGGTCGGATTTGTACTGATCGCCGTTGCTGTTTTCATTCAATCAAAAAGATCACGACTTTGACCCCTTTGCGGCTTATAGCGCCGGCGTCGACAATACCTGATCATCACCAATAATCACCGTATACCTTCCTTCCTTGCTCTTTACAGGGCAGTTGGCTTTGCGGCGTGCGACCCAGGTGCTTCCACGTGTAATGACCACCAGATCCCGGTCATGAGGGGGTATTCAATGCGGCAACCCACCGCACTTCCCTTAGCCCTTGGTCCCAAGCAGCCTTGCTGGATGTAAAGATGTGCGCCGTTGGCAACATGGTGATTTCAGAGTCCAAACACCCTGCAGGGACGACGAGCAACCCTGCGACCTGAGTGCTTGGCAACGCTGAACCACAAAGCTTACAAAAGCTCTTGCTATGACGAGTGCCTGGGAGCGTAAAGGAGGTCACAGCATCTACACCCGCTATCCAGGCCAGTTTAGCTGACTGCGAAAATAGATTTGCCGCGTAAGCAGACCCCGTATCTTTTTGGCAATACACACAATGACACAGGTAAAAGCTGTCGAATTGCCCATGGACCTCAAATTTCACTGTGCCACACAGGCAAGAACCGAAGTGGTCAGTCATCCAAAATCCTTCCTTAGCCTATAGATGAAACACATGTAGCGCCTTGACTTTGCGGCGCACCGGAGCGCCAGCGTAGGTGCGTCCGACAGCAGCTACTTGTTAGGCAAGCGCCTCTCCTCTACGCCATGCAGCATCTTCAATTGCCTCAAACATAGCGGACACACTTGTAAAAGCTTCTCTCAAGCTAAGTGCTTGAAGACCTACCTCTAGTTCATTCCATTTTCCATGAGCAAAGTCGTTTCTTATTGATCGAAACGTTCCAACTCGCGACAGAACTCCATCAGCATCTTCAACTTCAAGCCCACAGCGCACCAAGTATAGTAAATAAAACTCTATATCGCTCATACCACGCTCTTTCTTTTTTGGCGCGCCCCCAAATAGCGTTATCGCTATATGCTTCAGCCCCCACTCCGCAAAACTAGCTAAAAGAATAACCGGTGCAGCTTTTGCAAAAATGGCTACATTATTCTCCCAAGCCGGCACTTCCTCCGAAAGGTAATCGAGAACTTCGGCTCCTGCGTTTTTTTCCTCAACGGCCCGGCCATACTCCGCTTGTAGTTCACTCAACTTAGCTTCCGAGGCTACAAGCTGATTAAAACAATAGTTATTAAGCTGGCCAAGCTTATCGAACACCTCCCAGAATGGCTCCCAAAACCGGTCCGGTTGATAGATGTAGAACCCGTCAGCATTACTTCCCGCCGCCTCATCGTCCACATAAGACCAAGTCCAAAACAAACCATATTTTTTAGCAACTACTAATTCAGCGTCCATGTTTCTATTATCTGCCTAACGCCGCCAGCAGCGGCACGTTTACGTATCCGCCTGACTGGCTTTGTTAACTTCTCGTTCACACACATCAACTGTAAACACCCACTCCTCTTGATTATTTCGAGTTGCGATGGATACGCCCCCTGATGGCAACAAGACTATTTGTTCACTCGATGCTATATTGCTACAGATTGATTTTTTATCTAGCCCTTCATTTGAATGATACATATGTGCAACAAAGTGCTCTTCGAAAATATAAGGAATTGCATTGTTAAATATTGCTTTTATACCAAGCACAAGGAAAAAACTAGCTGTCAGACCGGATACGATTATAAATAACATATTCTCTATATAGTCATCTTTATCTAGACAGAGCTTAATCAAGTATATTACAGAAAATGCGGTAAGAGACAGTTGAACCAAAACCATCCAAGCAACACTACTGAGCGTGAAAGTTAAAAGGGTTTCAAATGGCCCAAAGACACCTGGAGAAACCTTGGTTAACAATTCAAGATGGGTCCCGGACGCGGAGGAAAAATAAAAGAATATAAGTATTCCAAGGGTGATCATCCCTAATTTCACTGTTATGGATTCGATTATTTTTGACCTTATGTTTCCTAACCTAATCCAAAAATACTCAGTTGAAGCTAGGGTCGCTATGACTGGAAAAATTAACACCCAAATATTTTCATGTAGCAATGAAAAAGCATGAAGTATTAGAAGAAGAATATAACCCGCCATCACATGAGAAAGCAGTATTCTTGGAACCATGTATCTATTGAAATCGACGGAGCTATTACCCCTTATGATCGGCGCGGTTCTGGCGTACCACCCCACGAGTGCTGAGTAAAATATCAACCAATAAAGTATTAACCCTAATTCCATACTTTCCCTTAAAGTTAACAGATATTAGGCAGCGCGCTCGTTTTCCCACTTTAACGATCAGGCGCGTTCGACAATCTCATCGAGCCAGCCCTTTCGCTCTTAAGCTTTTGATTTTAAAACATACTAAGAATAGCTCGACGCGTTATGCAGAGTTCGCGTGCCTGCTGCCTTTGCCGGCTCTATCACCCTGGAGCCAACACCAGCACCCTGCCCCGCTGCCGTGTGAGCCACGCTACCGCCATGCAAAGCACTGAACGCTCCACCACCCGGTTCATTAGGTTGTATCGGCAGCACCAAACAATACTTGACCTAGCTTAATTTAACGTCGATTAACATACCGCTGCACGAAAGGCGTAGACACAAAAACACCCGCGCCAAGTGAGCGGCGCGGGCGTGGGGTTCAGCCGTGCGGATGGTTCAGGAGGAGAAGCGGAACTGGGCGGTTTCCTGGTCACTGCGCTTTGCTTGCTACCGGCTGGTTTTCCGGCGGTCCATCGCCGCGGCAATGTCTTCTTCGTGCTCTTCGCCCCAACCGCAAAGCGGCTCCATGGCCCGCACCAGACTCGCACCGAAGGGCGTCAGCGAGTAGTCGACGCGCAGCGGGATCTCTCCATAGTCGGTTCGCTGGACGATGCCGTCGGACTCGAGCTCCTTCAACTGCTGGATCAACATTTTGTCGCTCACGCCCCGGACGCTTCGCTTGAGCTCGCCGTAACGCGTCGGTCCCTTGTCTAAAAAGAACAGAATCAGCGGCTTCCACTTCCCGGAGATCACATGCAGCGTCGCATGCAGGCCGCAAATGAAACGTGGGTTTTCTGAGTTTTCTTTCGCCATAACGAGTACTTACCAAAAGGTGCATACTTGAACATTTGTAAGCGGCTTATATATCGTGAAAGCGAATCGAGTCAACACATATGGAGACCCAACCATGAGTCGGCTACACAGTAAAATCGCATTGATCACAGGCGGAGCCAGCGGCATCGGCCTGGCCTCGGCCCAACGCCTCATCGACGAAGGGGCCTTCGTCTTCATTACCGGACGGCGCCAGGACGTCCTCGACAACGCGGCTAAGGCACTGGGAGCCAACGCCCGGGCCGTCCAGGCGGATGTGACGAAGCCGGAGGATCTCGACCGCGTCTTCGAAACGATCGAGAAAGAAAAGGGGCACCTGGACGTCCTGGTGGCCAACGCGGGCGTCGGCGAATTCGCCAGCCTGGGACAGATCACCGAGGAGCACTACGACTACATCTTCGACATCAACGTCAAAGGCACCCTCTTCACCGTCCAGAAGGCCCTACCCCTGATGAAGAACGGCGGCTCCATCATCCTCACCGGTTCCACGGTGGGCAGCATGGGCACCCCCGCGATGAGCATCTACAGCGCCTCCAAGGCAGCCGTCCGAAACCTGGTGCGCAGTTGGGCCCATGATCTCAGGGGCACCGGCATTCGCGTGAACGTCATGTCTCCTGGCCCGACCAAAACAGACAAGCTGATGGAACTGCTCCCATCCGAAGCCCTGAGCGAGATGAACCGGACCGTACCGCTTGAGCGTCTGGGCGATCCCAAGGAAACCGCAGGCGCGGTGGCGTTCCTGGCGTCCGACGACAGCAGCTTCATGACGGGGAGCGAGGTGTTCGTTGACGGGGGCTACGCGCAGGTTTAGGAACCAGGCGGAGAACGGGAGGCAATGATTCCAAAGGGGTCAAATAGATTCTAAATCAGTCAGCTTGGTTAAAAACAAATCAACCTGCCCCATTTACATTGATCAACATAGAATCGATATGCCCCTTGGATTTTGGCTCCCCTTACACATAACGCCTTGCATGAACGGCGCGTCCGGTGGAGGCTTTCGGTGAAGGCCCGTCGGACTGAAACAAATTTAATACACTTGTTGGACGCGCGCTCATGGAAACGAGAACATGTTGACAAGTAGCCCGTTCGGGTCCGCTACCATAAACCGCCTCATCCCGAATTCCTCATCGCATAGGTCGTGTGCCAACTCGAAACCACGGGCCTTCACTGTAGCGTATGTCGCCTCAACATCTTCGACCTGTACCGATATGATGACGCCCTGTGCAGGGTGCTGGAAAGGCCGGGGGGTAAACTCATGGTCGAGACGCATGATACCGAGTTGCAGTTCCGGCTTGTCGGGCAACGCCATCTGGATGTACCAGCCCTTGTGCTCGAATCCAACGACAAAACCCAACAACTCTTTGTAAAAGTCGCGGGTCTCTTCCATCTTGTCAGTGCAAATGTTCGGAAGCAGCCTCGTAACGGTGGTGCCTTCAGGCATAGTTCACCCGCTTGGTTTGATCAGTGCTCGATGCTTAACGTCGGCGTTAGCCGTATGTACGATTAGTGGCTCCAACATCTTGAATGGCTTTGGCAAAAGGAGCTGCGACCCCCGTCTTAGAAAGTTCAATTCTTTCATTCAGTCCTGTCGGGCTAGTGAAATGGAGATCCTCATATAAAGCGACTGGGATTTGGGTGTTGTCCTTGAAACGACGATCTGGGCCACCGCGCTTGTTAACGTATTTCCATGTGTGATCCACGACCTTGGCGTCGCTCGGCACCGTTCCATCCTCTACAAATCGATGGGAAGTCACTTCAATGGAGAGGTTGTTGTAAGACACAGCACCTACCCCATTGGGTTCGAGTATCATCACCATGTCCGGAAAGAAGTAGAGTGTTTGTTTTCCTACTGGAATCGAAGGTGTTGTCACGTTAGTTTTTACGTACGGTGGATTGCGGAGCGACAAGCCGATTGTCTTTTTACGAACAAGACTGTCCGCTCCCGCATGGTACTTCTTATCGCGAACTCGCCCCTCTGCTTCCATATGCCATCGCCCCTTGCATTTCGCCATAAGACCAAAGGCGTCATGGAGCGATTGATACGTAGCTTGGAACTGGTCTTCAATGTCGTACAGCATCACTACACTCTTTGATACCACATCTCGGTACACGGCGGCCCCAATAGCAACGACAGATCCAGCCGCTGCAATGTACGCGGCCCAAGTAGGAAATTCATTAAATGCAATGTAGCTAGTGACTAGTACGCCGCAAATTGCTGCGTACGGCCAGACCCTCGCCTTCTTTCTTTTATAATTCAGCTCCTCAACCAGATCCTCTGAGGTGGAATCAACCATTTCCGTGATATTACCGCTATCAATCTCCTGCAGCGAATCGTGGGTATCGTTCGCAGGCGGATGTCGGGGTTTGGGATCGTTGCGATCAGATACCGTATTGGCCGGTCGTTTCCGGGGCTTGGCAAGAAGCGTCTTCCTATAGTAGAGACCACCCCTCCCAAGGTGAATATAGTTCCCCCGAGGGCCGGTACCCAGCCGAAGGCCAGTTACACCAGCGGAAACACCAATTCCGGACTTCGACAAATTAAACCGAAAAGGTCCGACCTTTACCGCTTTTCTGATATACAGAGCCATTGACACTGTTCCATATACTTCTAACACTGAGGTAACCGGCGTCGGAGTGCCAGCGGAGGGAATCCAAAGCGGCACGCTTTTGGCGTCCACTTGACCGATTGGTTAGATTTCACTCTACCCCCCACGCTTCCTTTTCACTTTCGGTCATAGATGAGTAAATCTGGCGGAAGGTATCGCTGAACTCGGAACTGACATTTCCATGGGCTCTATAATTAGTCAGTAAATATCTTTTCACGGTATTCGGCCACTTGCCTGCACTATGAGCATCATTAATGATGCCCTTCGCATCATGATAGCTAGTACCTTTCCGGACCTCGCCAAGTCTCCGTTCGAAATCTGCGAATGTCCACTCATCAGATCGGGACTCAAATTCATCCAGAAGTTTTTCTTTGTACTGCGCCATCGGCATACTCGCCTCCTTATTCGTAAGTAAATCTAACGTCCACCATCAGTTGCGCGAGGAACGAGCGTCAACTGCATGGTTTTGTTATGTGCTTATCCAATCTGCTTAATCCAATCCTGCAAATGCATCTGCAACCGAGCCCCTTCTTCCGCGGGCAGCTCATTGGTATGCGCAATTACATTACGAGTCCGCTCGCAGTCGCTAACTCGACTCGCAACCCATGCCTGATCAGGGAAAAAATCGCCAAACACATCCCAGTGGTTAGTAAGAAGGTTTCCTAGATCGCCGAAATCAAGATAAAAAACAGGATGCTCATTTCGTCCCGTATGCCACTGATTCTTTTCTTCACTAGCCTTTCTTTTGTCGTACTTATCCTTCATGCCCTTTGTGGCACGTTTTTCAAACCAGCTCTCCCCATCTACGTCAACGAATGTGTTCATTATGAACTCTCGAACAAGGTTCTCGAAAACGTAGAGCATTCGGTAATATCGCTGCATAGACAAAGACCCTTGTCTAATGGTTTCGGATGCCGAAACAAACAGGTCGTGATCTTTTTTTTCTTGATCGTTATAGATTGGGGTGCGCAAAACCCCACTCGTTTGAAGATCACGAATACAGTAGGAAGCAAAAAGGCCTTTCAGTAAGAAGTTATTAGCGTCTTCCATACTTACCCCAACTCTTCTTTCATAGCCTTAAATATCGCACGATATGTTTCGATATTTTGCGTATCTGGAAGATGAATTTCCAGGCGATAGACTAAGCCGAGACCTCCTCCAAAACCACCGTTTCCGCCATTTGATTCGGAAGACGGTGCTTCAGAGCTTGACGCACTTTCGGGTTTTGTTTCTGGATGCGACACAGTCTCTTTCGGTTCTTTCGTGAAGTCTGCATAAGAAGCGAGCCCTTTAAATGTTGCGGCCATTTTATAGGCAACAGCATCGCCTTTACCTGTTTTCGAACGGAACCAGCCTTTCAAATCCTCCACTGATTTCTCGTGTGCTTTCTTATGACTGACATAAAGGTCGTCATACGCAGCCTTCAGTCTTTGCGCAAGCACGGATTTCGTTTTGGTATGATCAACGAAGTCCCGATAGCTCTTTTGAGGCCGTCCAGATGCATCAAGCATTCCAAGGTACTTCAGAACTTTGATGATCGATCTGTCGTTCGAGCTGGTAAACCCTAAATCCCTTAAAAACTCATATGAGAAACTCTCCGGAACGGCAGCATGTTGCGCGGCATCCAGAATCGCATTTAGATTCTTATTGGATGGCAGATAGGGGACATTAATATCCACGTTGCTTCTCCTTCTTACATATAACAGGCATTAGACAGCGCGCTCGTTTTCCCACTTGAACGAGCAGGCGCGTTCAACAATCTTAGCGAGCCAGCCTTTTCGCTCTTAACCCTTTGATTTTAAAAATACTAATAAAATTTCAGCGCGTTATGCAGAATTCGCGTGCCTGCTGCTTTTGTCGGCTCCGTCACCTTGGAGCCAACACCAGCACCCTGCCCCTTGCCGTTTCATCCACGCTACCGCCAAGCGAAGCACTGAACGCTCCACCACCCGGTTCATTAGGTTGTATCGGCAACATCAAACAATACTTAACCTAGCGTAATTTAACGTCGATTAACATGTCGCTACACGAAAGGCGTAGAGACAAAAACGCCCGCGCCGGTGTGAGCGGCGCGGGCGTGAGGTTTAGCCGTGCGGGTGGTTCAGGAGGGGAAGCTGAACTGGGCGGTTTCCTGGTCGCTGCGCTTCGGCCAGCGTTGGGAGATGGCCTTGCGGCGGGTGTAGAAGCGCACGGCGTCGGGGCCGTAGGCGTGCAGGTCGCCGAACAGTGAGTCCTTCCAGCCACCGAAGCTGTGGAAGGCGACCGGCACCGGCAGCGGCACATTGATGCCGACCATGCCGACTTCGATGGCATCCGCAAAGCGACGCCCGGCTTCACCGTCACGGGTGAACACGCAGGTGCCGTTGCCGTATTGGTGGGCGTTGATCAGGGCGATGGCGTCTTCGAAGGTTTCGACGCGGACCACGCACAGCACCGGGCCGAAGATCTCGTCGCGGTAGATGCTCATCTCCGGCGTGACGCGGTCGAACAGCGTGGCGCCGAGGAAGTAACCGGGCGAGCTTTCCACTAGCGGATGCTCGCGGCCGTCGACCACCAGTTCGGCGCCGGCGGTCGCGCCCTGCTCGATGTAGCCGGCGACCTTGTCACGCTGATCGGCGTTGATCAGCGCGCCCATGTCGAGGCCCTTCTCGGTGCCGGGGCCGATCTTGAGCTCGCGGGCTTGGCTCGCCAAGCGCTCGACCAGGGCGTCGGCGGTGGCGTCACCCACGCACACAGCCACGGAGATCGCCATGCAGCGCTCGCCGGCACTGCCGAACGCGGCGCCGATCAGGGTACTCGCTGCGTTGTCGAGGTCGGCGTCCGGCAGTACCACGGCGTGGTTCTTGGCGCCGCCGAGGGCCTGCACGCGCTTGCCCTGCCGGGTGCCGCCCTCGTAGATCTTACGCGCCACGGGGGTGGAGCCGACGAAGGAAAGCGCCTTCACCTCGGGCGCCTCGAGCAGCGCATCAACGGCCTCGCGGTCGCCATGAATCACGCTGAACAGCCCCTTGGGCAGCCCGGCTTCGTCGAGCAGTTCGGCCATCTTCACGGCGGCCGAGGGCGCCTGCTCGGAGGGCTTGAGGATGAAGGCATTGCCGCAGGCCAGCGCCATGGGATACATCCACAGCGGCACCATGGCCGGGAAGTTGAACGGCGTGATACCGGCAACGACGCCCAGCGGCTGATGATTCGACCAGGTGTCGATACCCGGCCCGGCGTTGTGGGAGTACTCCCCCTTCAGGAGCTCCGGCACGCCGCAGGCATATTCGACGTTCTCGATGCCGCGCTTGAGCTCGCCCATGGCGTCTTCCAGCACCTTGCCGTGTTCCTCGCTGATCAGCGCGCAGATCTCGTCGGCGTCACGCTCGAGCAGGGTCTTGAAGCGGTACATCACCTGGGCGCGCTTGGCCGGCGGCATGTCGCGCCAGGCGGGCTGGGCCTCGCGAGCGGCGTCGATGGCGCGCTGCACGGTAGCGGCATCGGCCATCGCCAGGTGGCGCACCGGCGCGGCGGTCGCCGGGTTGACTACCTCGAGGGTACGCTCGCCGCCGACGGCGTCACCGGCGATATGATGATTCAGGGTATGCATCTAGGGATGACTCCAACCTTGGGTCGTGTTCGCGGTATCGGGGTGTCGCGTCGGATCAGAATTGGCGACCCAGCAAAGCCTCATCGAACGGATAGCGCGAGAGCTTTTCGATGCCGGTCTCGGTCACCAGCACTTCTTCCTCGAGCTTGACGCCGTCGGCGGCGTCGACCTCGCCGATGTAGCTTTCCACGGAGACGACCATGCCGGGCTCCAGCACGCCGTCCTTGGAGAAGCGGTCGAAATCCATGTGGTGGGCGACCAGCGGGGTCTCGCCGTGCATGCCCACGCCGTGGATGATCGACGGGTAGCGGCGGTCGAGGAAGCGCTCGGGAATCTTCCAGGCGCTTTCGGCGATCTCGCGGTAGCTCATGCCCGGCTTGAGGATCGACATGTTGTGGTGCACCTGGTCATAGGCCATCTGATAGAGGCTCTGCTGATAGGCGCTGGGACGGCCCGGCCCGACATGGAAGGTGCGCGAGAAGTCGGAATAGTAGCCGTGGCAGCCGATGGTGTCGGTATCCAGCGCCACCAGCTCGCCGGGACGCACCACCCGGTTGCTGGCTTCGTTGAACCAGGGGTTGGTGCGCGGCCCCGAGGACAACAGCCGCGTCTCGATGAACTCACCGCCTTGACGGATGACATCGCCGTACATGATGGCGAACAGCTCGTTCTCGGTGACGCCGGGCTTGATGGCGGCTTCCACGGCGGACACGGCGGCCTCGCTGCCGGCCATCGACTGGGCCAGGCAGGCGATCTCTTCCGGTGTCTTGATGCGCCGGCAATGCAGGGTGTCCTGCATGCAGTCATACACATCCAGCCCCTGGGCTTCCAGCGAGCGCGCCAGGTTCAGCATGCAGCGGTCGAGACCGATCTTCTTGCTGCCCTTGGCGTGCTCTTCCATCAGCTCGGCGATTTCGATACCGAACGGGTCGGAGGACATGTTGTCGCGCTGGTTGACCGCCGACCACACCACCTTGGAGGTACGCGCTTCGTCGATGGTCTCGAGCCAGGTGGAGACATGCGCGCTGCCCGGATACTCGAAGAGGATGACCGGGCCTTCCAGCGGCACGTAGATATAGCGCGTGGAGTTGCGCAGGAAGTAGCCGAACATGTTGCGCGAGCCGGTGGCGTAGCGCTGGTTATACGGATCGAACAGGACCAGCGCGGCATAGCCTTGCTCGGCCATCATCGCGCGCAGGCGCTTGAGGCGCCCGCCGCGCAGTTGTACCGGGTCGAAGGCGGTGGGAATGCTGTCGCCGTTGGCCATCGGGCTGGAAGGCACCACCGGAATGGCGTTGGGTTCGTTGTCGGTCAGGTTTTCGAAGTCGACGATGCTCATGGTGTTTCCTTGGGAAAAACGGGAGGCATATGCGTAACGAGGCGTCGCGAGCGCGGCCAGGCGGGTCATTCTGCCTAGCCGTTCAAGCGCGTCAGTCGGCCAGGCTGTCGCTGCGCTGCATGCCTTCTTCCAGCAAGCGCTCATGCACCGGCGCCATGCGCCCGAAGATGCGCTTGGCGCGCTCGGGGCGGCCAATGAAGCCCGGCTCCTTGGCGTAGGCGAAGATCACGGTATGCCGCTCGCGGTCGCCTTCCACCGGTGTCACACGGTGCAGCGAGTAACGGCCGAAGAAGATCTGTAGATCGCCCGGCTGGAGATCCAGCGACTTGATTTGCGAGCGGTCGCCGTCGATGACCTTCTCGACGCCCTCGAAGTTCTCGCCCTCGGGGCTGCGGATGCCCGGCGCGTACTCGAAGCGCCCGCCGCCCTGGGACTGGCGCGTCATCATGGTGACGATGAACTCGTTGGTGTCGTAGTGCCACGGATGCTGGCAGCCCTCGCGCAGCACGTTGACGACCAGGTCGGCCAGCGGATCGGCGTACTGATGAATCTCGTCCATGTCCACGACGCGGGCGATGAAGCGCTGGAACCCGGCATGCGAGTAGACTTGGCGGATGATGGTGTCGGCGCCGATGCGATCCCCGGCGACGAAGCCGTTGGTGCGGTCACCGAAGCGGTTCTTGGGATGCGAGGCCGGCAGGCTGGAATCGCCGTCGCTGTTGTAGGGATTGGTCTCGGTCTGGTTGTAATGCGCTTCCGGCGAGAGTCGCTCGGTCTCGCGCTCGAGCCGTGTCAGCGCCTCGTCGGGCACGAAGCCCTTGAGCACCACGCAGCCGTCCTCGCCGAGCTGTTCGCGGCACTGCTCGATGAGGGCCCGGCCGCGCTCGCCGTCCAACTGGTCGATGGGATAGCGCTCGAGATCGATCAGGCCGTGAAGTGCGGTGTCGTCTGTCTGCATGGCGTTGGCTGACATGCGAATCTGCTCCTGACGTGTCCAATGACGTATGGACAGGGTAGTGAGCCGGGTTTAATAATAGAAATGAATGGTTAAGATAAAAAAGATTGCAAAGGCTCATAGATCATGGATACCGACCTGCTCCGTGCCTTCGTCACGGTCGCCGAGTGCGAGGGCTTCAGCGCCGCCGGCAAGGTGCTGCATCGCACGCAATCGGCGGTCAGTCTGCAGATCAAGCGACTCGAGGATCAGATGGGCGAGTCGCTGTTCGAGCGCACCAGCCGCAGCGTGATGCTGACCCCGTCGGGTGGCCGCTTGCTGCCCTACGCCCGGCACATCCTCAAGCTTCAGGACGAGGCGCGCCGGGTGATGGGAATAGACCGCCAGGGCGAGCTGATTCGCCTGGGCACTTCGGAGGAACAGGCCAGTACCTATCTGCCCGAGCTGCTGCCACGCTTCGCCGCTCGCTTTCCCGAAGTGCGCCTGGAAGTGAACTGCAATATCAGCGGCTCGCTGGTGCATGACTTTCAGGAGGGCTTGCTGGATGTCGCGCTGGTGGTACGCCACGGCCCTACTCAGACCGGCCGGCTGCTGGGCCGCGAACCCATGGTGTGGGTGGTGGCCGAAGATCGTTCGATCACGGATTGGGAGATCCTGCCCTTGGCCCTGAATCCCGAGGGCTGCACCTTCCGCGCCCACGCGTTCGCGGCCCTGGGGCCCACCGAACGGCGCTGGGACGTGCGCTACTCCAGCCAGTCCCCCACCGGCATTAACCTGCCGGTTCAAGCAGGCCTGGCAGCCACGGTGAAGACCCCGCGCAGCGTCCCCGAAGGCTGCCGCATCGTCGGCGAGGACGAAGGCCTGCCGCCGCTGGGGCACGTCGAGATCGAAATGCACCGCACGCCCGGCCACGCAAGCGACGCCTTCGTCGCCTTCTGCGATGAATTGGAAAGCATCGTCACCGCGACCGACTCACTGGAATCGTTCGAGTATGTAAGCGGAGAAGCCTGAACGACCAGCGGCGCCTCGAGGGCGCCGTTGGCGTTTGCTCATGAATTCCAGAGTGTTCGACGGACTTTTTCCAACGGACTCTCTACAAGTCGACGCCCAGCAACTTGGCGCCGTAGCCCCACAGCAACACCGTCACGCCGAGAAGCACCTCGAGCACCAGCACGCCGATACCAAGCGTCGAACCAGTGACGATGAAGCCTTCTTCAGAGCTGATGTCGAGGAAGTTGGGAATCCCCAGATACAGCAGATAGGCGCTGTAACAGAGCCCCACGATGGTCGCCAGCATGCACAACCAGACCAATGGGTAGAGCGCGACGACCCCACCGACGAACATCGGCGTGGCGACGTAGCCGGCGAAGATGATGCAGCGTCGACGACTCGGGGGCTTGGAATAACGCTGCGCCATCCAGTGGATCACCGTCCCCATGAAGCCCACCGCTATCAGGATCGCCACATAGAAGGCGACCCCGGCGAAGAAGGCGTCCAGGTAGTTGAGCTGTATGGTATGTCCCCCACCGAAATCCCAGCCGACCTGAGTCGTGCCGATGAACGCGCATACCACTGGAATCAATGCCATTTCCAGAACGTGGTGACTGTAGAGGTGGGTAATCGTCTCCCTTTCGTCGTGGATCTGCTTCCATTCACGGTTCGGGTGTACCAAGAGTCCCCAGACATGCGTGAGCATAGAAAACACCTCCTCCATCGCCGATGTACGCATCACGTCGCGGCGCGCTTCAGGATTCGCTGCGCCCCGACGTTTTTATCAGTGTAGTCAGTATTTTGCTCAGCAATATCAGATTGACCGGTTGAAACGGTATACACGTCAAAAAGCGACACCCGTAACGGGTGTCGCTTTGTTGTCGCTGCGTTGCGGCCGGCTTGCAGGGCTTACTTGAGGCGTTCGAACACCGTGGCCACGCCTTGGCCCATGCCGATGCACATGGTGGCCAGGCCCAGCGTCGTATCTTGCTGGCGCATGACATTGAGCAGCGTAGTGCAGAGTCGCGCCCCGGAGCAGCCCAGCGGGTGGCCGAGTGCGATGGCGCCGCCGTTGAGATTGACGACCTCGTCCATGCGCTCGCGCAGGCCCAGATCCTTGAGTACGGGCAGCGATTGCGCGGCGAAGGCTTCGTTGAGCTCGACGGTCTGGATATCGTCGATGGAAAGGCCTGCGGTCTTGAGCGCTTTCTGTGTCGCCGGTACCGGGCCATAGCCCATGATCGAGGCGTCGCAGCCCGCCACGCCGGTGGAGACTACCCGCGCCAGCGGCTCGAGCCCCAGCGCTTGCGCGCGCTCGTAGCTCATCACCGCCAGCGCCGAGGCGCCGACTGAAAGCGCCGAGGAGGTACCCGCCGTGACCGTGCCGCCCTTGGGGTCGAAGACCGGCTTGAGCTTACCCATGTCTTCCAGGTTGGCGTCGTGACGGATCACCTCGTCGCGGTCGATCAGGCGCCGGAAGCCATTCGCGTCATGCCCTTCGACGCCAACGATCTCGTTGTCGAAATAGCCGTTTTCGTTGGCGGCCACCGCGCGTTGATGCGAGCGCACGCCGAACGCGTCCTGTTCTTCACGGCCCACGCCGTGCATCTTGCCCAGCAGCTCGGCGGTCAGGCCCATCATCATGGCGGCCTTGGCGGCGTACTTGCTGGCCGCCGGGTTGACGTCGACGCCATGGTCCATCGGCACATGTTCCATGTGCTCGACACCGCCGATGATGTAGAAGTCGCCCATGCCGGCCTTGATGTTGGCCGTGGCGATATGCAGCGCGCTCATCGACGAGCCGCACAGGCGGTTGACTGTCTGCGCCGGCACACTGCGCGGAATCCCGGTCATGATCGCGGCGTTGCGCGCGATGTTCATGGCCTGCTCGAGGGTCTGATTGACGCATCCCCAGATCACGTCGTCGACCTCGGTGGGGTCCAGATTGGCATTGCGATCGAACAGCGCCTGCATTACCGAGGCGGATAGGTTTTCGGCGCGCACGTTGCGGAAGGCACCGTGCTTGGCCTTGGCCATGGCGGTCCGGACGGCATCGACCACCACGATATCTCTAGGATTCAAACTCATTTTCGCGCTCCTCGTTGCGTGGTGGCTCATTGATCGGATTCGGACGTGTCGGGATAGAAACGCTCACCCTGGGCGGCCATGTCACGCAGCCGCTGGGTGGGGCGATAAAGCGGTCCGAGTTCCTCGGCCAGCGCCTCGGCCTGAGCGACAAACGCCTCGACACCCAGCGCGTCGATGTAACGCAGCGCCCCGCCCCGGAACGGCGGAAAACCGATGCCGTAGATCAATGCCATGTCCGCCTCGGCCGGCGTCGCCACGATGCCGTCTTCCAGGCAGCGTACGGCTTCCATACACAGCGGGACCATCATGCGCGCGACGATATCGTCGTCGCTAAACTCGCCACGCGTGGCGACGGCTTCGTCAACCAGCGCGTGCGCCTGCTCGTCGGAAACCTTCTTGGGCTTGCCCTTCTTGTCTTCTTCGTAGCGATAGAACCCCTTGCCGTTCTTCTGGCCTAGACGGTCCTCGTCATACATGCGCTGAATCGCCGTCTTGCCACCGTTCTTGGCTTCCTGTGCCATGCGGTCGGGGAAGCCTTCCGCCATCACCGCCTGCGCGTGCACGGCGGTGTCCATGCCCACCACGTCCAGCAGATACGCGGGACCCATGGGCCAGCCGAACTTTTCCATGACCTTGTCGACGTGCTCGAAGTCCGCACCTTGCTCGACCAGCAGGCTAAAGCCACCGAAATAGGGAAACAGCACGCGATTGACCAGAAAGCCCGGGCAGTCGTTGACCACGATGGGGGTCTTGCCCATCTGACGGGCATACGCCACGGTCGCGGCCACGGCGGCGTCGCTGGTCTTCTCGCCACGGATGACCTCGACCAGCGGCATGCGGTGCACGGGATTGAAGAAGTGCATGCCGCAGAAGTTCTGGGGGCGCTTGAGGTTGGCCGCCAGCCGGTCGATGGAGATCGTCGAGGTGTTGGAGGTCAGCGTGGCGTTATCGTCGAGCAACCCTTCGACCTCGGCCAGCACAGCCTCCTTGACCTTGGGATTCTCGACCACGGCCTCGACCACCAGATCGACATCGCCGAAGTCACCATAGGAGAGCGTAGGACGAATATTGGACAGCGCCTCGGCGACCTGGTCGCTACTCAGGCGGCCACGCTCGAGCTGCTTGCCGAGCAGCTTGCGCGCTTCCTGCAGGCCCAGTTGCAGCGCCTCTTCCTTGATGTCTTTCATCAGGATCGGCGTGCCCTTGTAGGCGCTCTGATAGGCGATACCGCCGCCCATGATGCCCGCGCCCAGCACCGCCGTCTTGTTCACGGCAGCGGCTTGGGTGGCGTACTGCTTGCCCTTTTTCTTGACCAGTTGATCGCTCAAGAACAAGCCGACCAGGTGATAGCAGACATCGGTCTTGGCCAGCTTGGCAAACGCCTTGGCCTCGATGGCCTGCGCGCGTTCGCGGCCTTCGCCGGCGCCCTTCTGGATGACCTTGATCGCCTCGATGGGCGCCGGGTAATGCGGCCCCGCCTTGCCCGCCACATAGCCCTTGGCAGTCTCGAAGACCATCATCTGTTCGATGGCGTTGAGCATCAGCGGGGCCTGTTTGACGCTGCGGCGCACCTGGTGGTCAAGCTCGCCGGCATTGGCGCGGGCCAGAATATCCAGCGCGGCGGCTTCCAGGGCATCCCCCGCGACGACGGCATCCACCGCGCCGACCTTCAAGGCGGCATCGGCACGGTTTTCCGTGCCGCCGGAGATCCACTCGATGGCGTTGTCGGCACCGATCAAACGCGGCAAACGCACGCAGCCACCCCAGCCCGGCAGGATTCCCAACTTGGTCTCGGGCAGGCCCAACTTGGCGTTGTCGCTCATCACTCGGAAATCGCACGCCAGGGTGATTTCGCAGCCACCGCCGAGTGCCTGACCGTTGATCGCCGCCACGCTGGGAAACGGCAGGTCCTCCAAGGTGTTGAAGATACCGTGCACGCGCGTGTTCATATCGACCAGGAAGTCTTCGTCACGGCGGAACATGCCGTGGAACTCGGTGATGTCCGCCCCGACGATGAAGGCATCCTTGGCGCTGGTGATGACCAGGCCTTTGATATTCGTCGCCTCGCCGAGCGCCGCCAGGGCCGCTTCGAACTCTTCGATCACCTTGCTCGAGAGCGTGTTGACGGACTCGCCTTGCGCATCGAAGGTCAGCATGGCGATGCCGTCATCGCGCTGCACCACCGTGATGGCGTTACCTTGATAAATCATTCAGGGCTCTCCCTGCTGTTGGCCTGGACCTCACGATTCACGAAGGAGGCATACGCCGAGCTCGGGCGTGGCGCTGCTCCTCGCACACTTTCATACAGTCGTTTGAATATAGATCAGCTTGCGCCAGCCAAGCGGTGGCGTCAAGTCTTCCGCCATTAGCGAATGGTCGCGTTGAAAGACGGTCCTATCGAGACACATCCGTCGAGACAACTCCCGGAGGCGATGGACTCCTGATAGGATAGGCGCCTTTGCGTTTCTCCAACCATCGCGTCTTTTGTGTTACGCGCTGCCCTTTTATTACACGCTGCATGGGAACATCCACACGCCTCATGTCCTTACCCTCTAGCGCGACACTGATCGCTCGCATCACGCCATTCGTCGAAAAGCTCAAACGCTATGCCTGGCTGTGGCCGCCCACTGCCTTCGTCATCGGCTTGCTGGGATTTTTCCTGGTCAACCGCCAGCAATGGCTCGGTGCCGTGCTAGCCTTGGGGCTACTGTTCGCCTGGTGCCTGCTGCTGGCCGAAAGTCTCCTGACCCGATTGCTCAACTTTCGTGGGCAGCCCGGCTTGCCGCGCATGGTGACGACCTTCATCGCACAGCTCATCCACCAGGAGACGCTGTTCTTCACGTTGCCGTTCTTTCTCGCCACCACGGTATGGGCAAGCGGTCAGGCCGTTTTCACGTTGTTGCTGATCGGCTGCGGCCTGCTGGCAATTCTCGACCCCTTGTATTTCGGCCTCGCGCAACGCCATCGCTGGTTGTACTTCATGTTCCACGCATTGTGCGTGTTCGTGGTGGTGCTGGTGACGTTGCCGATCATGTTGCAACTAACCACCGGTCAAAGCCTGATACTGGCGATTATCGCCATGGCGATCTTCAGCGTGCCAAGCCTGATCAATCTGATGCAGCCTCAAGGCTTCTGGCGATGGCTGGCAATGATCGGGCTGATCGTGGCGCTGGTCTCAACGGCCTGGATGGGGCGGGCGTGGATTCCCCCGGCAACGCTATGGCTGTCCGGCAGTGCCCTCTCGCCAGGGTTCAATGTCGAATCGCGCGAACCGCGCGGCGAAAGCGTGCTGACCCCATCGACACTCTCGGGGCAAGGCTTGTACGCTTACACCGCGATTCGCGCGCCACGCGGTCTACGCGAGAAGATCTATCATGTCTGGCGCCACGATGGTGAAGTGGTCGATCGCATACCGCTGATCATCCGGGGTGGACGCGAGCAGGGCTACCGCGCCTGGACGCACAAGCAGAACTTCCCCGCAGAGTCGCAAGGTCGCTGGCAAATAGACGTCATGACCGCCGCCGGCCAACGCATCGGGACATTGCGTTTTCGTGTCGACGAAGACGCCTCGAAGGCCACGCATGCCGATGGCGACATCCATTCACCCCCGGGTTTGCCTGGCTGGAACATCCGTCACCTGGTCGCCGGTTCGGCCCAGGACGATGAATGAAAGGTCGACGATAGTGTGACTTGCAATAGCACGTTGCACTCGGGACAATCCCGTTAGGTTCCTAACCAATACAAGGCCCATGCATCAGGATATCGGACTCAAACTGTCACGCGTACCACGCTTGTGGCGCGCCATTCTCGACGAACGCCTGGCTCCTCTGGAGCTGACGCAGACGCGTTGGGTGACGCTCTACCACCTATCGAAAATGGGTGATGGCCAGCCGCAATGCGACCTGGCTCGCTCAATCGGCGTGGAAGCTCCGTCCTTGGTCAGAACACTCGACCAACTAACCGAGCAAGGCCTCATCGAGCGTCGCCCGAGTGACGAGGATCGCCGCACCAAGCGCGTCTACCTCACCGACAAAGCGACGCCGCTGCTCAAGAAGATCGAAACCGTCGTCGAGCAGGCGCGTATCGAAATGATCGAAGGGTTGAGCGATGACGACGTCGACAAGCTGGACGCCATTCTGACGCGCATCGAGCAGAACGGGCAGCGGCTGCTGTCACGCTCGTCCTGCGAGGAGTGAGCGAACGCCGGGTGTCGCCCTGCTGAGCACCGCGTGAGCCATCACGCGGTGCTCATGCTGTGCTCATTTGGGATGGCGGCCACTGCCCGCCAGTTGGTCGACGAGTCCCGTCAACGCCCTTAGCGCAGGCGCGAATGTCTTAGCGTCCTGCGACTCCTCCCACCATAGGGTCAGCCCTCTGGATACCGACTCTACCACCAGTGCATCCTCGGGCAGCTCCGACAGTGCCTGCTCCAGACGTTGAAAAGACGCTGCACTCAACGGTGGAAGCGGTGCTTGCCGCCAGCGCCACCCTGGCATGGCTTCCTCCAACCGATCACTGGCATAGGCCTCACGTACAAGGGTGAAGTCGCTGCCGGGCGCGGCCTGGGGATAACGCCAGCGGTAGCCCACCAAACTTTGCGTCTCTTGCAACGGCGCATTGTCGAAACGCACGGCCACCCCCGACGCCCGCGCTGCCTGGCGCAGCGACCCGCGTCGTGTTTCGTGAGCGCTCGGCCGTAGCCATAACGCCGGGGAGAGTATCGCGAATACCGCTAGCCCCAGGAAAAGAAAAATTTCCAAACATCCTCCGCACGTGCACTGATTGATCTAAGGCATTGTTTCATCGTTTCGGCGCGCCTAAAGTAGAGGCGTTCATCACAAGGTGGGAGATGCCCCCATGAGTAACGAGTACACACACGTCTTAGTCGCCGTCGACCTGACCAAGGATTCCCGTAAGGTACTCGAACGTGCGATTCCCATCGCCGAACGTAACCATGCCAAGCTGTCGATCATGCATACGCTCGAGCCATTGGGGTTCGCCTATGGCGGCGATATCCCCATGGATCTGACCAGCATCCAGGACCAGCTCGACGACCATGCCAAGCAGCGGCTCGCGGAAATCGCCGATCCCCACGGGATCTCGGCGGACAACCAGTACGTCGTGGTCGGCATGCCGGATACTGAGATCCACCGTTTCGCCGCCGAGCACGATGTCGATTTAATCGTCGTGGGCTCGCATGGCCGCCATGGTTTTGCCTTGCTACTCGGTTCGACCTCTACCGGCGTGTTGCACGGCGCGCAATGCGACGTGCTCGCGGTACGCGTAGGGAAAGACGGGGAAGTCGACGAATGACCGTACGCACCGGGCACGTTAGGCGTGCCCGGTGCAACGCCACTCACTCGCCCTCGGCCATGGCCTCCAGCTCCATCCAACGCGACATCGCCGCATCCAGCTCGGCTTGCTTCGCCTCCAGCGCGGCTAGCCGCTGGGTAACTGTCTCGGCGTCTTGCTGGTAAAACTCAGGTGCGCCCACCTCTGCTTCGAAGTCGGCAACGGCGGCTTCCAGTGTCTCTATCGTCGCCGGTAACTGATCCAGTTCGCGCTGCAACTTGTAGGAAAGCTTGACCCGCTTGGACGTAGCCGGCGCCGTTGAGGCCTTGTCCTTGCCGGCGCCAGGACTGGTGGGCTCGGGCGTCGTAGGCTCGGCCTCGCGAGCCGGCAGCACGTTCGCGGCAGTGCCGAACTCGCCCGGCGCCGGGGGCAACTTGCCGCCCTGACGCACCCAGTCGCTATACCCGCCGACATACTCTTGAACGCGCCCCTCACCCTCGAAAGCCAGTACGCTGGTGACCACGTTGTCCATGAAGGCACGGTCGTGCGAGACCAGCAGCAAGGTACCGTCAAAGTCCAGCAGCAACTCCTCGAGCAGTTCGAGGGTCTCGACATCCAGGTCGTTGGTCGGTTCGTCGAGCACCAGGACGTTGGCCGGCTGGGTGAACAGCTTGGCCAGCAATAAGCGGTTGGATTCCCCGCCCGAGAGCGCCTTGACCGGCTGACGCACGCGGTCCGGCGAGAACAGGAAGTCCTGCAGGTAGCTCATGACATGCCGGTCCTTGCCCCCCACTTCCACGCGGTCGCTGCCCTGAGCCACGTTGTCGTAGACCGTCTTCTCGAGTTCGAGCCCGGCGCGCAGCTGATCGAAGTAGGCCACGCTGAGGTTGGTGCCCATCCGAACTTTCCCTTCGGTGGGCTCGAGCTCACCCAGCAAGATCTTCAGCAGCGTGGTCTTGCCGGCGCCGTTGCGGCCGATGAAGCCGATACGATCGCCACGCTGAATTTCCAGCGACAGATCGCGAACCACCCAGTCATCACCGAAACGCTGGCTGACATCAGTGAGTTCGACGACGCGCTTGCCGGTACGCTCACCGCTGTCGACGCTGAGCTGTGCACGGCCCACGCGCTCACGGCGCTCGGCGCGCTCACCACGCATCTTCTCGAGCGCACGCACGCGGCCTTCGTTGCGCGTGCGGCGCGCCTTGATGCCCTGTCGGATCCAGGCCTCTTCCTTGGCGAGCTTCTTGTCGAACTCGGCGCGCTCTCGCGCTTCGACCTCGAGCTCGTGCTGCTTTTGCTCTTGATACGTCGCGTAGTTACCGGAATAACGCCCCAGCAAGCCCCGGTCGAGTTCGAGGATATTGGTCGCCAGCCGCGACAGAAAGGCTCTGTCGTGGGTGATGAACAGCACCGAGCCATTGAAGGCGAGCAACTGTTCTTCCAGCCAGCCGATGGTATCCAGATCGAGATGGTTGGTGGGCTCGTCGAGCAATAGCACATCCGGGTCGGCCACCAGCGCACGCGCTAGCGCCACACGCCGCCGCCAGCCCCCGGAGAGGCTTGCCATCTCGGTGTCTTCCGGCAGCCCCAAACGCGAGAGAATGGTGTCGATGCGTTGATGAAACGACCAGCCATCCACCGATTCGAGCTGGGTCTGCAAGCGTGACAATTCATCCATGTCGGGCGCGTCGCTCATCACCAGATGGTGATAGGCGCTCAGCAAGGCGCCCGCCTCGGGAAGGCCCTGGGCGACCACATCGAAAATGGTGTTACCGCTGGCATCCGGCAATTCCTGCGCCAGCACGCCCACCTTCAACCCCGGTGCACGCCAGATGTGTCCTCCATCGGGCAACGTCTCACCGGAAATCAACTTGAGCAGCGTCGATTTGCCCGTGCCGTTGCGTCCCACCAGCGCCAGGCGCTCCCCTTTTTCCAGCGTCAGCTCGGCGTTATCCAGTAGCACCTGGGTGCCGTAAGCCAATTGCAACTGTTCCAGACGTAACAGCGTCACGCGTCACCACCTCGTTGACAGACATTCGTAGTAAAGACGCTAGTGTAACGCATGGTCGCCTCCTAGGTCCGGGGGTAGAATGATGGGTTTTCGCGACTCATTGGGCTGGAGAGAACTTCCGTGACACACGACGACGCCAATCCGCTACCTGACGCGCTGCGCATGACGTCGCCCGCGCCCCTGGTCGACATCGGCGCGAACCTGACGCACGAAAGCTTCGCCAAGGATCTCGACGCCGTCCTCGAGCGCGCCCAAGCGGCCCGCGTAGCGACACTGATTCTCACCGGCACCGACATGGCGCACAGTGAACAAGCCGCCGCTCTGGCGCATCGCCACGACGGCCTCTATGCCACGGCGGGGCTGCACCCGCATATGGCCAGCCACTGGGACTCCACACTGGAAACCGCCATGCGTGCGCTGCACACCGATGCCAAGGTCGTGGCCGTGGGCGAATGCGGGCTGGATTTCAACCGCAACTTTTCCACCCCCGCCGAGCAGGAACGCGCACTCGAAGCCCAGCTCGGCCTGGCTGCCGAAAGCGGCCTGCCGCTGTTTCTGCATGAGCGCGACGCCGGCCCGCGGATGCGCGAGATTCTGCGTCACTGGCGCGACGATATCGGCAACGCCGTGATTCACTGTTTCACCGCCGATCGAGAGACCCTGCATGGCTACCTGGATCTCGATGTGCATATCGGCCTGACTGGCTGGCTATGTGATGAGCGTCGCGGCCATCACCTGCGCGAAATCGTCGGTGACATTCCCGCCGAGCGCTTGATGGTCGAAACCGACTGCCCGTACTTGTTGCCGCGCAACCTGCCGGCCAAGCTCAAGGGACGCCGCCACGAGCCGGCGCTGCTGCCCTGGATCGTCCGCGAGATCGCCCACTGGCGCGGTGAAAACGAAACGACGCTGGCCGCCGCGACGACGGCCACGGCACGCCGGTTCTTCCAACTCGACGAGGAGCAATGACATGGACTTTCCCGGTTTCATTACCATCGAAACCGGCGACGAGGACGCGCTTCCCGTCGCCATTTCCTGGGCCCTGCCCGATGGACAGATCAAGCACGCGCTCATTCAGCCCGACGACGACTGGCTCGACGAGGATCTTCTCAAGCTTGGCGATTACAGCCTGGACGAACTGCGCAGCCTGGGCCTCAGCCCCTTGGACGTATTGCGCGAGCTGGAAGGCGATCACTTCAACGTTACGCTCTATACGGCAGGAATCGGCGATGACGAGGCCGCGCTGTCACGCCTGTTCGACGACTTCGCGGTGACGCCTTTCGTCGAGCTGGCCCCGGCGGAAACGCTCTACCCCGACCTCGGCGCCGGCGAGTGGGCACGCGCCCGAGGCGAACTGTTCGGCGATTTAGGACTCGAACCCATGCGCGCCGACCACGAAGTGCAAGTCATGCTGTACCTGCACCAGCGCCTGCGTGGCGAAGAATAACGCCGACCGATAGCAACAACGGCAACGACACGGGGCGCCGTCGGCCGACGCCCCTGGTTGCTTATTTCATATGCTTGATGTCATGCACTATCGAGCAAGGCACGCCCGCCCCTCATTGATCGCTGCTTCGCGCGAAAGCCCGCGACGGTAGAAGGCATGCAGTGCCTCGCGAAACGCCGCCGCTCGGAGAGGTAGCCCTGTCTCGCAGTAACGGGCTGCGCGTGCAGCAACCCGCTCGGCGAAGGCGTGCCGATCGACCTCGATGCCGCCCAGGTTATCGACGCTGACGTTAAAACGCAGATCGCAGGCCTCGCTGAACAGGGATTCAAGCGCCTGCGGGGCGATTTCGACGCTTTCGAACTCGCGTTGGCACGCCTCGTCGCGACCATCGGGCGCGTACCAGTAGCCATAGTCCTCGAGCTGGCGGCGGCGCTCCCCGGCGATACACCAATGGCTGACTTCATGCAACGCACTGGCGAAGAAGCCATGCGCGAAGATGATCCGATGCATGGCGTGCTCGCCATCGGCGGGACAGTACAGCGGCTCGTCGTCACCACTGACCAGGCAGGTTCCATATGGCGCGGCAAAGATGCCGTCGAACACGGCGATGACATCGTCGATACGGTGAATCACGCGGCCTCCTTCGAAAGCGGAGGCACATTATAGGCACTCTGCCGCACGATGAAAGGCACCCTCGGGCCGCTCGATGGAAGGCATCTCCGGCGCACCCTTGCTAGAATGCCGCTTTTGCCTATCCGGGAGGATCGGTTTGATCGCGCCACAGGCCCTGTTCGCCCACAGCCTTCGTGAATCGCGCCTCTTGATGCGCCTGACGCTGCCGATCTGCGGCGCGCAATTGGCGCAGTCAGGCATGAGCGCGGTCGATATCATCATGGCAGGCCGCGCCAGCGCGACCGACCTGGCCGCCGTCTCGGTCGGCTCAAGCCTGTGGCTGCCGTTGATGCTCTTCATGACCGGCGCGCTCATGGGGCTCACCCCCATCGTGGCCCAGCTATTGGGAGGACAGCGCCAGGCGGCGATTCGTCCTTACGTCCACCAGGCGCTGTGGATCGCATTGTTGCTGGGTGCCCTGTCGGCGATGCTGCTGTGGTTCGGCGTGCGCCCGGTTTTCCGGTTCATGGGTGTCCCCGAGCATGTGGCCGAGCTGTCCACCGGGTATCTGGCCGCTGTTGCCTTCGGCATGCCGGGCATCGGGCTTTATCAAGCCTTGCGCGCCTTCTCCGATGGCATGAACCATACCCGTCCCGCCTTGTGGATCAGCCTTCTGGGGCTGGGCATCAATATCCCTTGCAACTATGCGTTGATCTACGGCGGCCCGGGTATCGTCTCGCTGTTGGGAAGTTTCACGCCCGAGTGGATCGCCGCGTTGCCCGCCCTGGGCGCCGTGGGCTGCGGTATCGCCACGGCGATCTCCATGTGGGTGATGTGTCTGGCGATGATGGTCTATACGCGGCAAGCGCGCGCCTACGGCAGCGTCACTCTATGGCACTCGCCGGAGCCGCCTCGCCGGCGTGACATCCTCGAACTTTTATATGTCGGCGTGCCCATTGGCGTGGCGATCTTCGTCGAGGTCACGTTGTTTACCCTGATCGCCCTGTTCGTCGCACGCCTGGGAGAAGTCGTCGTCGCCGCCCACCAGATCGCGCTCAATTACACCTCGATCCTATTCATGTTGCCGTTGTCGCTGAGCATGGCGCTCACCGTGAGGGTGGGCAATACGCTGGGGCGTGGTGACATGCACGAGGCACGCTTCGTGGCTTGGAATGGCATCGTCGTGTGCCTGCTGGTCGCGTTGGTCAATGACGCCATACTGTGGCTGACGGCATCGCCCATCCTCGCGCTATATACGTCGAACACGGAGGTGCATGCGCTGGCCATGTCGCTGGTGACCTTGGCGATGCTCTATCAGATTTCCGACTCGCTGCAGGTCAATCTGGCCGGGGCGCTACGCGGCTACAAGGACACCCGCGTCATCATGCTGATTACGGTGTTGTCGTATTGGTTGATCGGGCTGGCTGGCGGCCATTGGCTCGGGCGCGGTTGGGAAGGCCATTTCGCACCCTTCGGTATTCACGGCTATTGGCTGGGGCTGTGCGCCGGGCTGACGGTGGCCGCCCTGTTGCTGGGCTGGCGCCTGCATCACCGTGTCCGGCGTAGTCTCTCGTTCGCCTCGGACGCACCAGCCGCGGCTGCGACCCCGACTAAAGACTAAGGGCTGGCGCTTAACTTTAAGCAAGTCGCCGCTCATCATGGGAACGTGGCCATGTGGCCCCGCGATACGCCACGTCATTCGCCACGAGTCAGCACGTTCCCATGCCCTTTCTGCGCCGCTTTTCCGTCCCGCTACGTCCTCGCACACTCTTGGTACTGGGCGTCATCGCCGGCTTGATACTCTGCATGTGGCAAACGTCGCGCCTGGCACGCGAGCAGGCGCTTCAGGCGCTACGTCAAGATGCCGAGAACGAGCTGCGCCTGTCGGCCGCGAGTCTCGTCGGCCATTTGTCGCGCCACGATTATCTACCCGAACTGCTGGCCTCGCGGGAAATGGTCAAGCGCTTCCTGGCCGATCCCGACGTTCAAGACCCGATGCCATTGAACCGCATGCTGGACGGTTTTCGGGCCACGGCCAATGTGTCGGACATCTACTTGCTCGATCAGGAGGGCGACACCCTCGTGGCAAGCAATTGGCATCGTCCCGATACATTCATTGGTCAGAATTATCGCTTTCGTCCTTACTATCAGGAAGCCATGGCCGGCAAGAATGGCAGCTTCTTTGGCCTAGGCATCCAGTCCCAGGATCGTGGTTACTATTTCTCGGCGCCGGTGTGGCTCGACGAGACCGCCGTCGATGCACGTCCCGATGGCGTCATGGTGCTCAAGGTCTTGCTCGACACGGTGGAAACCGGCTGGGCCGAGCAGGATGCCGAACTACTGGTCACCGATCATAACGGCGTCATCTTCATGGCCAGCCATCCCGAACTGCGCTTGACGACCCTGGCGCCGCTGACGACCGCCCAGCGCCAGGCCGTGACCGCCTCCCGACGTTACGGAAACGCCGCGCTACCGTCCTCGGGACTGCGCGAACATCATCGCCGAGATACTCGTACGCGTCTCGTGGGGTTCGACTCGGGCCCGCTAGCCGGTCAGCACTACCTGAGCCTGACCCGCCCCATGGCCAATTTCGACTGGCATATCCATATCCTCAAGCCCCTGACACCGGTGCATCAGGCGCAGTGGCTGGCCGCCGTGCTCGCCGGTGGACTCTACGGACTCATCGCGCTGGGTCTCGGTATCGGCTGGCAGCGTCTACGCCTGCGTCGCGAGCGGGAGCGCTTCGCCGAACGCGAACGCCAAACCCTCGCCCAGGCGCGCGACGAACTCGAGCGCCACGTGGAAAGCCGAACCCGTGATTTGGTCGCTACCAACCGCCAGCTATCGGCGGAAATCGAAGAGCGTCGGCGTGCCGAGGACAGCCTGCGCGACACGCGAGATGAGCTGGTTCAAGCCGCCAAGCTCGCCGTTCTGGGGCAATTGGCCGCCGGTATCAACCACGAACTCAACCAGCCCCTGGCGGCGATTCGCGCCTATACCGAGAACGCGCGTGCCTTCATCGCACGCCAGCGTATCGAGGCCGCAGACGCCAATCTGGCACAAGTCCTCGAGCTCACCGAGCGCATGGCGGACATCAGCGCCCAACTGCGTCAATTCTCGCGCAAAAGCGGCGACAATCTCACGGCGGTGGCCGTCACGCCATGCTTCGAATACGCGCTACGCCTGTTCCAATCACGCATTCATGAAAGCCAGACCACGGTCAGGCAACATTGGCCCTCGCTAGAAGCCTGGGTACGCGCCGACCCGGTGCGTCTTGAGCAAGTGCTGGTGAATCTCATCGGCAATTCCCTGCAGGCGATGAGCGAAACACGCGCGCCATGCCTGACGCTCGCCATCGTTCCCGAGGCCAACTGCGTCCATCTCGATGTCATCGACAACGGTCCAGGGATTGCCGAGGCGGATTTGACACAGATTTTCGAACCGTTCTATACCACCAAGTCCATGGGCAGCGGGCTGGGTCTGGGGCTTTCGATCTCGCGTCGCATCATCGAAGACCTCGGTGGCCGCCTCGATGCTGGCAACCACGCCGATGGTGGCGCCCATTTCCGTGTCACATTGCCGCGTATCGCGGACCCTGAAGATCCCGCGCGCCTCGAGGAAAGTTCTCATGCATGAAACATCCGCCATTCCCGTCATGCTCGTCGACGACGAAGCCCACCTGCGCATCACCGCCAGCCAGACACTGGAATTGGCAGGCTATGCGCCGGAGGTGCATGAAAATGCGGAGTCCGCGCTCGCGGCATTGAGCACTGACTTTCCCGGCGTGCTGGTCAGCGACATCCGCATGCCGGGCATGGATGGGATGGCCTTGTTGCGCGAAGTTCGCCATCGCGACCCCGACTTGCCGGTGGTGTTGATCACCGGCCACGGTGATATTTCCACCGCCGTGGAAGCCATGCGCGATGGCGCCTGGGACTTTCTGGAGAAACCCTTCGCCGGGGAGCGCCTGGTGGAAGTCGTCCGCCGTGGTATCGAGAAGCGTCGCTTGAGTCTGGAGAATCGTCATCTCAAGGCCGAACTCGAGGCCCAACAGTCGGTTCCAGGACCACGCTTGGTAGGACGCGCACCCGCCATCCAGCAACTGGCCTCGATGGTACAGCGCATCAGCCAGGTCGAAACCGATGTACTGCTCCATGGCGAGACGGGGACGGGCAAGGATCTGGTCGCTCGCGCCATTCACGAGCGTAGTTCACGCGGCGGCAAGCCCTTTGTCGCCATCAATTGCGGCGCCGTTCCGGAAAGCACCATCGAATCCGAATTGTTCGGGCATGAAAAAGGCGCTTTTACCGGCGCCGTGGAACGCCGCGTGGGCAAATTCGAACATGCCAACGGTGGCACCGTGTTCCTCGACGAGATCGAATCGATGCCGTTGTCGCTGCAGGTCAGGCTGCTGCGTGTGCTCCAGGAGCGCGCCGTGGAACGGCTCGGCTCGAATGACCTTGTCACACTCGATATACGCGTGATCGCCGCGACCAAGACGGATCTCAAGCTCGCCGCCGAGACTGGGCGATTTCGCGAGGATCTGTATTACCGGCTCAATGTGGTGACCCTGCCGATTCCTTCCCTACGCGAGCGCCGCGAGGATGTTCCTTTGCTCTTTCAACACTTCGTGGCCGTCTCCGCCAGCCGCAGCGGGCTGGAAGCGCCGCCGCTCGACAGTCAGGGAGTTTCCGCTCTGCTGGCCCACGATTGGCCGGGCAATGTCCGCGAGTTGCGCAATGTCGCCGAGCGCTACGTGTTGCTGGGGGCGACCTGTGATTATAGCCTCGAGACGTTACTTCAAGGCGCGCAGAAAGATAACGGCGACCTGTCGCTTGCCCAACAGGTCGAAGTCTTCGAAAAGAGCGTGATCAACCAGGCGCTGGTGCGCTACCAGGGATGCATCAACGATATATGCGACCGCCTGGGTGTGCCTCGCAAGACGCTTTACGACAAGCTGAAAAAACATGGCTTGAAGGCCGAGGATTACCGCCACATCGTCGAGACAGAGTAGCTGTGCGGAAATCCGCACAAGGTTTCGACTACTTTGTGCGGACTTCCAGCCATGACAGGCCGACTCTCCTTCCACCTTAGTCGAACATGAAAACCATAACCATATGAAAAATAAAGCTTAATTAAAAAATGGAATGGCGGTTGCCCTGATAGTACGTATTTAACGAGCTTGATACCCACCATAGCTCGGTAATGGATACGCACAATCACAACCGATATCGGGAGAATTCGCCATGTCTATCAAGACACAAGCCTTGACCGCCACTCTAGCAGGGGCCATGTGCTTCGCCACCACGGCACAAGCCGACCGGGAAGATTGGCCGGAGAACTTTACCGTGGGCACCGCCAGCCAGGGTGGCACTTACTTCGTGTACGGCTCCGGCTGGGCCAACATGATCGCCGACGAACTGGGACTTTCAGGCGGCGGCGAAGTCACCGGTGGCCCCAACCAGAACCTGGCCTTGGTACACACAGGTGAGGTGGCGCTCGGCCTGACCACCATGGGACCAGCGGCCGATGCCGTGGCCGGCAAGAGCTCGCTGGCGCCAGGTGTGAAAATGGACAATGTCTGTGCGCTGTTTCCGATGTACGAGACACCGTTTTCCATCACCACGCTCGCCGACAGCGGTATCGAGTCGATCTCCGATATCCCGGACGGGGCCAGCATCGGTTTCGGCCCGGCGGCTTCCACCTCGGATACCTACTTCCCGGCCATGCTCGAGACCCTGGGCGTCGAGTTCGACCGTCGTAACGGCGGCTGGAATGACCTGGGTGGCCAACTGCAGGACGGCCTGATCGACGTCATCGCCTTCGCCGCCGGGATTCCGATTCCCGCCGTCAGCCAGCTCGAGGTGCAAACAGACGTCAATATCGTCGAATTCACCGAGGAAGAGCAGGCCAAGGTGATCGAGGAATTCCCGGTCTCGGCATTCTCGATTCCCGCCGACACCTACCAGACCCTCGAAGACGATGCCCGCGCGGTCTCCATGTGGAACTTCACCATCGCTGGCTGCGATCTCCCCGAGGACTTCGTCTACGAGATCACCAAGCTGAGCATGGAAAACAACGACAAGATGCGCGATATCCATCGCAGCGCCAAATTCAGCATTCCCGAGAACCTCAAGTACAACACCGTACTGCCCTTCCACCCCGGTGCCGTGCGCTGGTACGAGGAAAATGGCTACGAGATCCCCGAAGAGCTGAAGCGCTAAGGCGGTCTGTTACCTGAACATCGTCCCGCATCGCCACGATGCGGGACGGCATGCATACCTTCCTATCCACACCCAAGGGTGTTTTCATGTCTCAACGTACCCAATCCCGTGACGAGAGTGCCGACGAGGTCGTCCAGTCCGTCAATGCCGAGGGTGTCGACGAGGTCGCCGTCGAGTCCAACCGACGCCTCTACGCCGGATGGCATTGGTGGCTTTTCGGCGCCCTGGCCATCGTCTATTCACTATTTCATCTGATCTCGCTCAACATCTATCCACTCGAGACTTGGTCGTTTCGCATTCTACACATCACCGGGGCCCTGATACTGGGGTATGGCTTCTACGCCGGTACACAATTCGCCGAGACCCCGCAAGCACGCTCGAGTGCCTGGATGCGCTGGTTGAGCTATGCCATGTTGCTCCCGGCGCTCTACGCCCTGGTCCGAGTGGCGATGATGTATCAAACGATGAACGACGGTGCCATGCGCATCGCCCCCGAGATCGAGACCTGGCACTTCGGTTATCCGTTGCTGCTGGCCACCGTGGCGGGCATCGTGCTGTCGTGGAGCTATCGCCAGGTCCGCGACGGGCTGTCGCCGGCTGATGCGGTGTTAATGGTCTGCTCACTGGCCGTGGCCGGCTATCTGCTGGTGATGTTCAATAGCCCACTACGCGCCTCTACCGGCACGCCCTTTGCTCCCATTGGTATTTCCTACGCGGCGATTGCCGGTTCGCTGATGATTCTCGAGCTGACCCGCCGCGTCGCCGGACTCGCTCTGGTGGTCATCTCCACGATCTTTCTGGTCTATGTCTTTGTCGGGCCTCATCTTCCAGGCTTTCTTGGCTATCCAGGCCTCTCGGTGGGTCGCTTCTTCAGTCAGGTCTACACCGATGCCGGGATTCTCGGGCCGACCACCGCCGTTTCCTCGACCTACATCATCTTGTTCATCATCTTCGCGGCGTTTCTGCAAGCCTCCAAGGTAGGTGACTATTTCGTCAACTTCGCCTTCGCCGCCGCCGGGCGTACGCGTGGCGGACCCGCCAAGGTCTCGATCTTCGCCTCGGGCCTGATGGGCATGATCAACGGCACCTCCGCCGGCAACGTGGTTTCCACCGGTTCGCTGACCATCCCGCTGATGAAGAAGGTCGGCTATCCACCACGCAGCGCCGGCGCCATCGAGGCGGCCGCCTCCACCGGCGGACAGATAATGCCCCCGATCATGGGCGCCGGGGCCTTCATCATGGCCGAGATCACCGGCATTCCGTACACCGAGATCGCCATCGCCGCCCTTATTCCGGCCATCCTGTATTTCGCCTCGGTCTATTTCATGGTCGATTTCGAGGCCGCCCGCAAGGGCATGCGCGGCATGCGCAAGGAAGAAATCCCGCAGTTCTCGAAACTCATCAAGCAAGTTTACCTGTTCGCGCCGATCGTCATCCTCATCGCCGCCCTGTTCATGGGTTACTCGGTGATTCGTGCCGGGACGTTGGCGACGGCCTCCGCCGCCGTGGTGAGCTGGATCTCGCCAAACAAGATGGGAGTACGCGCTATCCTCAGGGCGCTGCAACTGGCCGGAACGATGTCGATTCAGATCATCGCCGTGTGCGCCTGTGCCGGTTTGATCGTCGGCGTGATCGCTCTGACCGGCGTCGGGGCGCGCTTTTCATCCTTGCTGCTCGGCCTGGCCGGGGTCAGCCAACTGCTGGCGCTGATCTTCGCCATGTGTATCAGTATCCTGCTGGGCATGGGTATGCCGACCACCGCCGCTTACGCCGTCGCCGCATCCGTGGTGGCGCCCGGCTTGATCGACATCGGCATTCAGCCGTTGGTGGCGCACTTCTTCGTGTTCTATTTTGCGGTCGTCTCGGCCATTACCCCGCCGGTGGCGCTGGCGTCCTACGCGGCGGCAGGGATCTCGGGCGACAATGCCATGGGCACCTCCGTCGCCTCATTCAAGATCGGCCTGGCGGCCTTCATCGTGCCGTTCATGTTCTTCTACAGTCCGGCCATGCTGATGGAGGGCTCGTGGCTACAGATCCTGCGTGTCGGCGTTACCGCAACGCTCGGCATCGTACTACTGTCGGCCACTGTGCAGGCGTGGTTCTTCGGGCCGGTCAAGGTCTGGCAGCGCCTCGTGATGCTGATAGGCGCGCTGTGCATGATTTATGGCGGCATCTATACCGATATTATCGGCCTGATGATCGGCGTGGGGCTTTATGCCATGCAACGCGTTCATAAGGGTACGTCTATCGCCACGCCACGCTAACGTCCTGAGATCGCTCAACCCCAAACGCCCCCGTTCGGCATGGCCGCGCGGGGGCGTGACGTGTGGTAACCGAAAAAAACACTACTCCAATGCTTAACTTTCCGCGTTGGCCTGTGCTAATAGTGAAGCGAGGTCTTGGCCTATTACTGCCGCGCAAGGAGGTTGCCATGGGTATCGTTTCGTCCCCACGCACCGCACGGGTCATTGACCTGGACACCATGAGGCAGCGACGTCAGGCACAGCGTCGCATTTTACGCTTGGCGCCTGAACTGGACGGCCTTGAAATGCTGTATCACCTAACCTCGGATCCGGACACGCTGTATGCCATGCCGCTCTTGGCTTGGGGGCTTCGCGAAAGCGGCGAAGTGGTCGGTCTGGTGCCCTGGATGGAATCCCTGACCGCCTGCCATGAATTGGACAGTCCCGATCATGGACATTTTTTCGGCTATCGTGATCCCGAGACGGAAGAGATCTTCCACGCACCGCCCGAGCATAAGGTCTATGAGTTGGAACATGCCGCTGCGTATTTCGAGTACGAGGAGACGCCAACGCCGACCTTGATACAACAGTTGCCCGACACCCAGGGCACGCATGCGCTGTGCCTCGTCAGCGACGGTGACAGCTGGCAACTCAAGCAGGTATTTGGGTGGCGCTTGTATAACGACGGTAGCTTGGAATCGCTACTCGTCGACGAGGATCGTATTGAGCAGACGCCGGTCGTCGCAGGGGATGCTTGCCTCTATCCCGGCCATAGTCGTCATTCGACGGTATATTATTTCCAGCGTCATATCGCCAATCAGATCAAGCAACAGGATCCCACCACATTGGAGGCCCTCGCCGCGATGACGACGCCCTCATAGTGAGGGCGTCATGCGAGACGAATGACATAGCGGTAGTGCTCGCCTTCCTGCGCCTGCGCGACGAGTTCATGGCCCAGGAAAGTACAGAACTTGGGAACGTCGCGTGTCGTAGCGGGGTCCGTGGCGATGACCTCCAGATGTTGGCCGGCCTGCATGTCCCGTACCTGATTGTGCATCATCATGATCGGTTCGGGGCAATACAGGCCGGAGGTGTCCAGTACGGCATCCGGCGTGGGAAGGGATGTATCGGGATCGGACATAAATGATGTAACCTCGTGTTCGCTCAGGCTTGATGATGCGTTATCGCCGTGGCGGTCTCAATCCTGCAGACAGACATGCACGGTTACTTCTTCGCGATCATGATAAAGATGACGCGCGCGTATCTGCGCCCGCACACCCGCTCGATGCAGGCTATCTTCCAGCCGAGTCAGGCAGCGCGCCACTTCTTCCCAACGCTTCTTCATGGGCAGTTTCAAGTTGAAGATCGCCTCGTGGCACCACTGCTTGATCAACCAGCGTTCCACCATGTCGATGACGCGCATGGGCTTGTCGACGATGTCGCACACCAACCAATCGAGGCGCATCGGGGGTTCCCAGACAAAAGCATCCTCGCGCAAGTGTTCGACTTGGCCCGTGGCCATCAGCGTCGCGTCCATGGGGCCATTGTCGATGGCATGGACATACATGCCTTGGCGCACGAGTTGATACGTCCAGCCCCCTGGGGCAGCACCGAGGTCGGCCGCCTGCATGGCATCGTTGAGACGCGACGGCCAGGCATCACGCGGGACGAAGACATGCCAGGCCTCTTCGAGCTTGAGAGTCGAGCGACTCGGCGCTTCACGCGGGAATTTGAGACGCCATATGCCGCCTAGATGCTCGGCACGATTACCGGGAAAGCTCACCGCTACCTGCACCCGGTCACCTGCCGTCCAGAACAGATGCAGACGCCGCCCTCCTGCCTTGCGACGCAGCGAGCCACGCTTTTTTAGCGTACTTTCCAGCGGCTTGCGCAGCGCCTTCATCAAACCGGCCAGCGCTTTTTCTTCGTTGGTATCCGGCGTTTCCTGCCAAACCTCTTCGAACGACCAACCGCTGGCAACGACCAGCTCGACGATCGCCGTTAAACGGTCATCGCGCGGCAAGTTCTCCAAAGGTGGAAACGCCACCAATGATTGTCGTGCAAACACCAGTGCCTCAAGCGGCAAGGCGCGATGCACCTCGTTTGCCGGCATGGCGGGATCGAGCACGAAACGTACATGGCCACTGCCCGGTACCGCGACAGGGTATCCCACCTGCCCCACGTGGGCGGTCTTGTCCACAAGCTCGGCACTCAGGTCTTTTTCGAAACCGGGACGGCAGTAGAGCAGCCATTCGTGCGGGCATACAGCCATGTTGGACTCCAAGAACAGCGAGCGCGCAGTCTAACGAGCGCTTATCGTCAAAGGCAAGCACGCAAGACCCGCGCACCATCATGCCGCTATGCGACGCGCCGCTGGCTTGTCGTCTCGAATAGCACGGCACGACTCATGTCGACACGCAGGGCAACGCGTTCACCGGCTGCCACCTGGCTCTTGGGCCCCAGACGCATGGTCACCTCGGTCCCGCTCAGCGTGGCCTGGAGCAGGATATCCGCCCCGGTGGGCTCGACCACCGTCGCCATCACGTCGAGCCGCGTTCCATCGAACGTCGTCTCCATGCGCGTTTCGTCTTCGACGAAGTGTTCGGGACGTACACCAAGAACGAGCCGCTCACCGACACGCTCATGTAATGCTTGTGCTTCACGCGCCGCCGGCCATGGTAGTTCCAACGGCGCCCCCATAGGGTCCTGCTCGTCGTGGACTCTCAGGACATAACCGCCGGCACGGCTCACCAGCGTCACGGGAATGAAGTTCATCGACGGCGAACCCATGAATCCCGCCACGAACATGTCCACGGGGTCGTTATAGACCTCGTCGGGCGTGCCCAGCTGCAGGATCTCGCCATCGCGCATCACCGCGATACGATCTGCCAACGTCATGGCTTCGATCTGATCATGCGTCACATAGACGATGGTCGTCCCCAGGCGCTGATGCAGTTTCTTGATTTCAGTGCGCATCTCGACACGCAGCTTGGCATCCAGGTTCGAGAGCGGCTCGTCGAATAGGTAGATCTGCGGCTCGCGTGCCAAGGCTCGCCCCATGGCGACACGCTGACGCTGCCCTCCCGAGAGTTGCGACGGCTTACGGTCGAGCAGCGGCGTGATCTGCAGCAAATCGGCCACGCGCGCCACCGCCTCTTCACGTTGAGCCTTGGGCATCTTGCGCATTTCCAATCCAAAGGCGATGTTCTGACGCACATTCATGCTCGGATACAAGGCATAGGACTGAAACACCATGGCGATATCACGCTCGGCCGGCGTACGCCAGGTGACGTCTTCTCCGCCGATCTGGATTTCGCCGGACGTTACCGGTTCCAGCCCCGCGATGGCATTCATCAAGGTCGACTTCCCACAGCCCGAGGGACCGACCAGGATCAGGAACTCGCCGGACTCGATTGCCAGCGAAATGTCTTTAAGTACCTGAGTGTTGCCGAACGTCTTGTCGACGTGAAGGATGTTCAATGCGGACATAATGACCTCTGCAATCAGCCCTTGACGGAACCCGCGGTCAGCCCGCGCACAAAATATTTACCAGCCACGACATAAACCACCAGCGTCGGTAACGCAGCAATCAGTGCCCCTGCCATGTCAACGTTGTACTCCTTGACGCCGGTAGAGGTATTGACCAAATTGTTCAGCGCCACCGTCACCGGCTGTGAACCGAACCCGGCAAAGGCCACCCCAAACAGGAAGTCGTTCCAGATCTGGGTAAATTGCCAGATGACCGATACCGTGATGATAGGCCCCGAGATAGGCAACAGAATGCGCCAGAAGACGCGGAAGAAGCCGGCGCCATCGAGCTTGGCGGCAGAGATCATTTCGTCGGGGATCGAAACGTAGTAATTGCGGAAGAATAGCGTGGTAAAAGCGATGCCGTAGACTACGTGGACCAACACCAGTCCGCTCGTCGAACTCGCCAGCCCCAGCCAACCGAGCGTCTGGGCCATCGGCATCAGCACCACCTGGAAGGGGATAAAGCAGCCGAACAGCAACAGCGCGAAGCACAGGTTGGCGCCACGAAAGCGCCACTTGGTCAGCGCGTAACCGTTGAGTGCGCCCATCAGCGTGGAGATCGCCACCGCCGGCACCACAATGCTCACCGAGTTCATGAAATAGCCCGACAGGCCCTCGCAGCGTGTGCCGGTACATGCGCTGCCCCAGGCCTTGAGCCAGGCCGAGAACGTCAGCGAATCCGGCAACGATAACAGCCCCCCGGCACGGATCTCCTCGAGCGGCTTGAGCGAGGTCAGCAGCATCACTACCAATGGCAGCAGGTACACGAGCGCCATCACCATCAGCAATACATAGAGACCTGTGCGCAGCATGCGGGCGCCCGGCGTACGGCGCCGAATGACGTTATCCATGCTTGTTTCCTCGCAATTCGGAATACAGGTAAGGCACCAGGATCGCCAGCACGCCGCACAGCATCATGATCGCGCTGGCCGACCCCAGGCCTATCTCCCCACGGGTGAAGGTGTAGGTGTACATAAAGGTCGCCGGTAGGTCAGTGGCGTAGCCCGGCCCTCCGCCGGTCAACGCCATGACCAGGTCGAAACTCTTGATGGCGATATGCGCGAGGATCATTACTGCGCTGAATACCACCGGCCGTAGGCACGGGATCACGATCCGCCAGTAGACCTTGGGCAGGCTCGCACCATCCAGTGCCGCAGCCTTGAACAGGCTGTCGTCGATGCTACGTAGCCCGGCCAGAAACAGCGCCATGACGAACCCCGAGGCTTGCCATACAGCGGCAATCACCAGCGCATAGATAGCCATATCAGGATTGACCAGCCAATCGAAGGTGAAATCTTCAAAGCCCCAACTGCGCACCAGCGATTGGATACCCAGCCCAGGATTGAGAATCCAACGCCAGACCACCCCAGTGACGATCAGCGACAACGCCATGGGATAGAGATAGATCGTGCGCAGCGCGCCCTCCTGGCGTATACGCTGGTCGAGCAGGATCGCCAGTACCAGCCCGAGGAACAGGCAGAGGATGATGAACAAGCCACCGAACACCACCAGGTTAGTGGCAGCGACGTTCCAGCGCTCATTGGCAAATAGCCGGGTGTACTGCGCGAAGCCGATGAAATCGTATTGCGGCAGCATCCCCGAGTCGGTCAACGATAGAATGAACGTCCAAAGCATGTAGCCATAGACAAAGAACAGCGCCACTGCGAGTGACGGCGCGACCACTAGACGCGGCAACACTCGCTCCAGACTACCGGACAGCGAATGCCGGCCCGCCTTCGCACGCGAGCGCGGCAGAGGAGAATCGGTTTGCGACATCAGAGTGTCCTTGAGTGAGACGTGATAAACCGCCGCTCGCGACCGCGAACGGCGGCAACAGCCTTAACTTGCAGCGCGCACCGCGCTGGCCAAGCGCTTGGCTGCGGTTTCCGCCGTCATCTCGGGATCGTTGAAGAAGTTGGTTATCACGTCGAACACTGCCCCCTGGACACTTGCCGAGACCGCCATGCCGTGCGCCAGACTAGGCACTAGGCCGTTACCTTCGCTGGCGACATCGAAGGCCTTGCGCGATGCCTTGGCGCAAGCGTCGAAGTCATCCAGTGGCACATCGAGGCGTACGGGAATCGAGCCCTTGGCCTTGTTGAAGGTGGACTGAAAGTCCTTGGAGAGAATCAGACTGGCAAGATCCATCTGGGCCTGCTGCTTACCCTCATCGTCGATCTTGAACATGGCAAAGCTGTCGACGTTGTAGGAAAACATGTGTTCAGTCATCGGCGCCGCTTCACACAAGTAATCTTCGCCGGCAGTCAGGCCGGCAGCCGTGAACTCGCCTTTGGCCCAGTCGCCCATGATCTGCATGGCCGCTTTGCCATTGATGACCATCGAGGTAGCAATATTCCAGTCACGGCCAGCAATGTTTTCATCCATGGTGCCGCGCAGCTTCTTGAAGGTCTTGAGCGACTTGACCATGGTCTCGCTGGTCAACGCCTCGGGGTCAAGCTCGACGAACGCCTTACGGTAGAAATCACCGCCACCAATCCCCATCATCACGACCTCGAAGACGGTCGCGTCCTGCCACGGCTGGCCACCGTGGGCGAGCGGAATGAAGCCAGCCTCGCGAATTTTCTTGGCGTCGGCGAAAAACTCATCCCAGGTGGCCGGCAAGCCGTCGACGCCCGCCTTCTCGAGCACCTCGGGGTTGGCCCATAACCAGTTGATGCGGTGGATGTTCACCGGTACGGCGGCGTAGTGACCATCGACCTTGTTATAGGCGGCGAGCTGGGGCGTCAGGAAGGAATTCCAGTTTTCTTCCTCGGCAATCTTGTCGATATTGCCTAGAAAGCCCATCTCTCCCCATTCCTGGATGAGCGGTCCCTTGATCTGAGCCACCGCTGGCGGGTTGCCGGAAATGGCCCGCGACTTGAGCACCGTCATGGCACTGTCGCCACCCCCACCGGCCACGGCGAAGTCCTTCCATGTATGCCCTTTCGCTTCCAACTTTTGCTTGAGCATGCTGGCCGCCTTGGCCTCTCCACCGGATGTCCACCAGTGCAGTACCTCGATCTCGGCAGCTTGTGCCTGTCCCGCGACAGTTGCCAACAGAGCACCTGCGGCAAGCGCATGGATCGTTTTCATGGCGTAACTCCTTATGCTTGTTATTGCGACATGGATCGCTTAGTCACGAGGGGAGCCTCATGCATGGCAAGTTTCGGGAGCCGCTATTGGTCAGCATGTCGAGGCTCCCGATTCCTATATCGAGCGTAACTTAAGCCAACATGTGTTTGGGTTACTGAGTCTTACAAAGCCTTGGCGGGATATTGCAGCTCTGTAATATATAGCTCCAGGCAAACTCAGAGGATATTCAATGCGCTAACGGCAAGGTCAGTCGAACAGTCAAACCCCCTTGTCCAGATGTATCCAGGTGGACGTCCCCGCCGTGAGCGCGCACGATATGCCGCGCAATGGCAAGCCCGAGTCCACTGCCTCCCGTGTGGCGACTCCGGGAAGGCTCGAGCCGCACGAAAGGTTCGAAGACACGTTCCCTCTGTGCTTGGGGAATGCCCGGACCATCATCACTGATGCCGATGACAATGCGTTCGTTATCCCGATGAAGAGCGATATCCACGTGCTGCGCATAAAAAATGGCGTTCTCGATCAGGTTGGCCAGGCAACGCTTGAGTGCCAGCGGTTTGGCCGATAACCATCCCGCGTGCCCTTCAAGGTGCATCGACGCCGCTTCATGCACGGCGAGCTCCTCCATGACGCCCTTCACCAGTGCGTCTACGTCGATCGCAGTGGCCGTCTCATGGAGATCCAGACCCTTCACCGACGCCAAGGCCCCCTTCACCAACTGATCCATCTCATCGAGAGAGCGTACGAACGCCTCGCGCTGTTCGAGAGAATCAAGCATCTCGGCACGCAGGCGTAAGCGTGTGATGGGCGTTTTAAGATCATGTGAAATGGCGGAAAACAAACGCTCACGTTCCTCGACTTGATGACGAATTCGTTCACTCATGCGGTTGAACGCCATAGCAGTGTCACGTAATTCGCGTGGCCCTCGCTCGGCGAGTGGTGGTGACTCGAGGTCATCCCCCAGGCGTCTTGCCGCCTTCGCCAAGACGGATAACGGGCGTGTCGACCAGCGTATTCCCCATAACGACAATACAATGACCATCAGCAATACGACCATTGAAACGAAGAGCTGGTCACCAGATAGCCAGGCGACATCCTCCAGGGATTCCGCCATGGGAAGGGACGTCGCAACGAACAGCCAATTGCCGCCTTCTAGGGGCATTTGCACGACGAGAATAGGCGTCGACAATGGCGTGATGGCGAGACTGCGATGCGCCCAATGCGCGGGAAGCTCCGCAAGAGGCACTTCATTATTGAACACACGCAGGTCACTGGGCCGTGAAAAGCCGATATGCATCTCGCGTTGCCCGAGCTCTTGCACGAGCCCCGTCCGCAAGTTGTCGGCCACCATGTTGCGCACACTGCCACCACTCGTATGTGGCAAGACGATGCGATGGTCGTTGACGCTAACGAAGAACCGGGTCCCGCCCATATCGCGCAGTTGATCGAGCACGATATGTCGGTATTCATACGGAAGGGAGCTAAAGTAACGTACGGTGGCGGCCAAACTTTCAGCCAAGTGGTGCGACAGGGAGTCGAGCCTGACGAGACGGTCGCGATTTTCCTGCCAGCTCCAGATGCCGTAACTGGCAATTTGAGCGCTTAATACGCCCAGCAACATGATCAAGACGAAACGACCCCGGAGGGTACGCGGACGCCACCATCGCTTCACACCACCGATTCCACAGGGGTGGCTAAGACATAGCCTGCGCCACGCACGGTGCGAATCAATTGCGAATGTTGGGCGTCTTCCCCCAGCCGCTGGCGTAAGCGGCAAACGTGCACATCGATGGAGCGATCCAGGGGAGGCGCACGACGTCCCCGACTCAGATCGAACAAGCGCTCGCGGGACAGAACCTGCTCTGGGTGATCAAGAAAGACACCTAGCAGTTGATAGTCTGCGCCCGATAAATGACTTCGGTTGCCCGCATCATCGATTAACTCACGCGTAATTCTATCCAGGGACCAAGGCCCGAACCGTACGATACGAGTGGCCGCAGCCGGTAACGGTTTGACACGGCGCAATATGGCTTTGATACGCGCCAGTAACTCACGTGGGTTGAAAGGCTTGGCAAGGTAATCGTCGGCCCCCAGTTCGAGCCCGAGAATACGATCGGTTTCATCCACGCTGGCGGTCAGCATGATGATGGGCAAGTTGCTGTGGCGGCGAAGATCTCGACAAAGCGACAAGCCATCCTCTCCCGGCATCATGATGTCGAGTATCAGCAAGTCGGGATCTTCATCGCGTATCAAAGCAGGCAAGGCATCGCCACCTTCCCCTACTACGACCTTGAAACCATGGCGTTCGAGGTAAACTTGCAATAGCTCACGAATTTCAGCGTCATCATCGATGACGGCCACTGTCGTGTGATTCATCGCCATAAAGGGAGACGCTCCCTGCCGCTGCTCCTCAATTCGACAGAAGGCACTGCGGGTATTGTTGGTTATCGTCGCGATTCTTCATCGATAATGCGATGGCCGTCCCCGAGCATCAAGCGAATCCTGGTGCGACGCGACCAAAGTGGGAGGAATATAACGTACATACGCCATATTCATCGGTATTATGGACATCGGGACGATACTCGACGTAGTAGCTTTTCATTCTCCAGAGTCGAACCCAGTGTTTTTTACGGCCCCAAACGACAACACCCCCGACCAATGGCCGGGGGTGTCGAAATAAATGCCTGACGATGACCTACTCTCGCATGGGGAGGCCCCACACTACCATCGGCGCTGAGCGGTTTCACTGCTGAGTTC
>Ga0209300_1000028_pt1 | contig 110779 bp, 112 predicted proteins | sample Shrwel_input2_RT_FD_187535 | JGI IMG/M metagenome (GOLD analysis project Ga0209300, IMG submission 187535) | Subsurface microbial communities from deep shales in Ohio, USA - Utica-3 well 1 S input2 RT (SPAdes) (version 2) ... | reverse complement strand
CGGCTGCCGGCCGCCAGCCGTGGCGCAGGCTTTCCCAGGTGAAGCGCTGGGCCTGCTCGCAAGCCGCCACCAGTCGCTCGCCGGCGGCCAGTCGCGCCGCCGCCGCCGCCGCCAGCGTGCACCCCGAACCATGATAGGCTCCGGGCAGCCGTGGCCACTGCCACTGGCGGCTCAGCTCGGGGGTGTGCAGGGTGTGCATCACGCAGGCCGGATCGCTCCCCGCCGCCGGCTGGTCGGTGCCGGTGATCAGCACCGCCTGGCAGCCCCGCGACAGCAGCTCGGTGGCGCGCGCCGTGTCGTCGTCGGCCTGCGGCGCCAGCCGCGCCAGCTCCTGGCGGTTGGGTGTCAGCAGGTCGACCCGCGACAGCAGCCGCTCGCGCAGGGCCTCGGGCAGCGCCGCGGCGGCCAGTTCGCTGCCGCCGCCGGCACGCAGCACCGGGTCGCAGACCACCGGCACCCCGGGCAGACGGCGCAGTACCTCCAGGATCACCTCGAGGGTGGCGATATCGGCGATCAGGCCCAGCTTGATCGCCGCGATCTCGAAGTCCTCGACGAGCGCCTGCACGGTCTCGCGCATCACGTCCGGCGCCCCGGGCGTCACCCGGCGCACGTCGCGGGTGGTCTGCACCGTGAGGCTGGTGGGTACGGTCAGCGGCCAGCCACCGCAGGCGGCGATCGCCTCGGCATCCGCCACCAGCCCCGCGCCGCCCGTGGCATCGTGGCCCGCCAGCACCAGCACGGCAGGAAGATCTCGTGTGGCCATCAGAAGGGCTTGATCACCGCCAGCAGCACGATCAGCACCAGACCGATCACCGGCAGTTCATTGAAGACGCGGAAGTAACGGTGCGACTTGTCGCAGGTGCCCGCCGCCAGCCGCTTCATGTGCGCCAGGCAGACATGGTGATAGCCGATCAGCAGCACCACCAGCAGCAGCTTGGCATGCATCCAGCCCTGGCCGAGGAAGCCGGGCACCAGGTAGAGCATCGCCCCACCGAAGACCAGCACGGCGATCATCGAGGGTGTCATGATGCCGCGGTACAGCTTGCGCTCCATGGTCTCGAAGTAGGCGATCGCCGTCTCGTCGCCGCGATCCCGGGCCATGGCGTGATAGACGAACAGCCGCGGCAGGTAGAACAGGGCCGCGAACCAGGTCACCATGGCCATCAGGTGCAGGGCTTTCATCCACAGGAACATCGGTTCTCCTCGTCGCCGTCGGGGGAAGGATCGCTCGGATCAGCGCTTGTAACGGTAGTAGTTCTCGATGGCATCACGGGTGATGATACCGGAAATCTTCTGGATCATCGGCGCCGTGGTGTGCTGGACGTAGAGCGCGTCCACGCCGTAGTCGTTGAGGCGGTCGAAGGCCTCGCTGAGCGTCGCCTGCAGGTGGATGGGCGCCAGCTCGAGGCGCTGCCCGGGAATCTCCAGCAGGTCGAGCGTCGCCGTCTCGTCCGTCGCCTCCTCGTCCAGCAGGGCGCGCGCCAGGTCGGCGGCCTTGAGCGCCAGCGGCGTCTTCTCCTCGCTGGAGCGGGTGATCACCAGCCAGGTGGGCTTGTCCTCGAGTAGCCGGCGGGCCTGCTCGCGGGTGATCATGCGCTGGGTGCGCGCCACGCTGCGCTCCATGACGGCGGGTACCGCGACCCGCGACAGGGCCTGCATCAGCGGCTGCTGCAGCGGGTGCAGGCCGTGGTGGGTGCCGGTGACATACAGGCCGTGGCAGCGGCAGATCTGGCGGGCGGTGAGGCCGGCGATCACCACCGCCAGCATGCCCGGCAGGATGATGTTGGGGTTGTGGGTCAGCTCGAGCAGCGCCATCAGCGCCGCCAGCGGTGCCTGCAGCACCGCGCCCATCATCGCCGCCATGCCCAGCATGGCGTAGAAGCCGGGGTCGGAGGCCACCGACGGCCACAGCCAGTCTCCGCTCATCCCGCACAGGGCGCCGGCGGAGGCCCCCACCACCAGCACCGGGCCGATGATGCCGACGGGAATCCCGCAGGCGAAGGTGAAGGCGGTGAGCAGCAGCTTGCCGAGCATCAGCGCCACCAGCACGTCGAGCGCCAGACGCCCGTCGAGCGCCGCGGCCAGGCTGTCGTAGCCGATGCCCTGGACCTGGGGATACCACCAGGCCACCACCGCCACGGCCACGCCCGGCAGCATCAACCGGGCGACGAGCGGCCAGCCGGCGAACAGCGTGCCGCGCTGGGCGATGCGGATGAACAGCCCGGCCAGCAGGCCGATCAGCAGGGCGCTGGTGGCGATCCACGGCAGGTTGAGCAGCGAGCCCAGCTTGACGATCGGGACCTGGAAGGCCGGCTCGGTGCCGTAGGCCAGCTGGGCGACCACCGCGCTCATGGTCGAGGCCAGGATCACCGGCATGAAGCCGGCGATGGTGTACTCCATGATCACCACTTCCATGGCGAAGATGACCCCGGCGATGGGCGTGTTGAACGAGGCCGAGATGGCCGCCGCGGTGCCGCAGCCGACCAGCACGCGCAGGCTGTTGTGGGGCAGGCGCAGGCGCTGGCCCAGCCCGCTGGCGGCGGCCGCGCCGAGGTGGATCGCCGGCCCCTCGCGCCCGGCGGAGAGCCCGCCGAGCACGGAGATCACCCCCACCCACCACTGGTTGAGCCAGTTGCGCAGCGGCAGCCGCCCCTGGTGATAGGTCAGGCGCTCGATCACGTGCCCCACCCCCAGCCGACGGGCCTGGCTGGACTGAAAGGCGAAGCACAGCGCGATCAGCGCCGCGGCGACCAGCGGCAGCAGGGCGCGCCAGTGCGGCGCCAGCGCCTCGAAGGCCTCCGAGTCGTTGTGCGGCATGAACAGCCACGCCCCCAGCGACAGCAGGAACCGGAACACCACCATCAGGCCGCCGGTGAGCAGCCCCGAGACCAGTCCCAGCACGCACAGCTGCGGCAGGGCATCGACGCTGGCCAGCTGGCGCCGGAATCGTTCCAGGTTCATGTCGGGGAAAGGACGCACGCCGCCAGGCACCTCGTTGCTGTCACGGGAACGGGAGGACGACACGCAGGTGCGCCGTCCGGCAAGATCTCTCCTATCATACCCGCACAGCCGCTGGTCGACTCAAGGCGGACGCCCGACGCCGTCACGCTAAAGTTGACCCTTTTGCTGGGGATTGGGGATAATCCTCCCCGACTATTCACCGATTCCACGGAGAGCGCTGATGAGCGGTGCCGCTACCTTCGCCCCCACGCCGTTGCTGCTCACCGAAGCGGCTGCACGCCGTATTCAGGCCCTGGCCGCCGAAGAGGGCAACCCCCAACTCAAGCTGCGCGTCTATGTCACCGGCGGCGGATGCTCCGGCTTCCAGTACGGTTTCGACGTCGCCCAGGATGCCGCCGAGGACGACACCCTGATCGAGATCGACGGCGTCGGCATGCTGGTGGACCCCCTGTCGTACCAGTACCTGGTCGGCTCCACGGTCGACTTCGAGGAGGGGCTGGCCGGCGCACGGTTCGTGATCCGCAACCCCAACGCCACCTCCACCTGCGGCTGCGGCGCCTCGTTCATGGTGTAAGTGGGTGTAAGCACCCACTGTTCATGGCCTTCCCCGCCTCTTCCCCCACGGCGCCCCGCCGTCAGGGGCCGCGCCGCCACGCAGCGGCGCTTGACGCCCTACCCGGAACTCGCCAAGGTAACAAGGTGTTCCGTAAATAATATTTCCAAACGGGGAACTTCATGAACCAATCGCTCCTGAAATCGTTGTCGCTGGCCTCCGCGCTCACGCTGGGTCTCGGGCTGTCCGCGGTCAGCCAGGCCGAAACCGTCAATGCCGTCACCGATCCGAGCTTCGTGCCGTTCGAGATGATGGACAAGGACAGCGGCGAGATGATCGGCTTCGACATGGACATCCTGCGCGAAGTCGCCGACCGTGCCGGGTTCGACATCAACCTGCGCACCATGGACTTCAACGGCATCATCCCCGCCGTGCAGACCGGCAACGCCGACCTGGCCATCGCCGGCATCACCATCACCGACGAACGCGAGAAGATCGTCGACTTCAGCGATCCCTACTATGACAGCGGTCTGCGCATCCTGGTCTCCGCCGGCGACGACAGCGTCAAGGCGCTGAGTGATCTCGAAGGCAAGCGCATCGGCACCAAGATCGGCTCGACCAGCTACGACTACCTGCAGAAGCACCTCGGCGACAAGGCCGAGATCAAGCCCTATCCGGGCAGCGCCGACATGTACCTGGCGCTGATGGGCGGCAGCGTCGACGCCGTCTTCTACGACGCGCCCAACGTCGGCTACTTCGCCAAGACCAAGGGCGAGGGCAAGGCTCAGGTGGTCGGTCCGCTCTACGAGGGCCAGCAGTACGGCATCGCCTTCACTTCCGGCAGCAAGTGGGTCGAGCCCGCCAACAAGGCGCTCGCCGCGATGAAGAAGGACGGCACCTACGCCGACATCTACAAGAAGTGGTTCGGCGAGATGCCCGACAGCCAGTAAGCATCACGACCGCAAGCTTCGGGGCCGGGTGGCCGCAACGCCCGGCCCCGTCGCGTTCTCAACCCCCTGATTCGCGACCCGCCGACGGCGGACGGGTCGCGCCGGAGAACCCGACGTGGACGTCAACTTCCAGTTCGACTGGCAGGCGGCCATCGCCTCCATTCCCTACCTGCTCGACGGCATCCCCTGGACCCTGATCATCTCGTTCGGCGGGCTCGCCATCGGCTTCGTCATCGGCATCGTCTTCGGTCTGCTGCGCATCAGCCCGCTGTGGCTGCTGCGCTGGCCGGCCGTGGCCTACATCGAGATCTTTCGCGGCACGCCGGTGCTCGTCCAGGTCCTGTTCATCTTCTACGGCCTGCCGCAGGTCATCGGCGGGCCCATCGACGCAGTCACCGCGGGCATCGCCGCCATCGCCCTGAACGCCGGCGCCTACATCTCCGAGATCGTGCGCGGCGGCGTGCAGTCGATCGAGAAGGGCCAGCGCGAGGCCGCGCTGTCGCTGGGACTGTCCCGCGCCCAGGCCTTCCGCTACGTCATCTGGCCCCAGGCGCTGCGCCGCATGATCCCGGCGCTGGGCAACCAGGGCATCGTCAGCATCAAGGACACCTCGCTGTTCTCGGTGATCGGTGTCGGCGAGCTGGTTCGCCAGGGCCAGATCTACATCGCCACGACCTTCACCGCCCTCGAGGTCTACTTCATGGTCGCCATGCTCTATCTGGCGATCACCCTGAGTCTTTCCTTCGCCCTGCGCCTGCTCGAGCGCCGTGGCCTGGTCGGTCAGTGAGGAGGCAACACCATGAGCGACAAGCCACACAGCGAGACCACCCAGCCCATCGTGCGCCTGGACAAGGTCAACAAGTACTTCGGCAGCCTGCACGTGATGCAGGACATCGACCTCGAGGTCGCCCCCGGCGAGGTGGTGGTGATCATCGGCGCCAGCGGCTCGGGCAAGTCGACGCTGATCCGCTGCGTCAACGGCCTCGAGGAGTTCCAGAGCGGCCACATCACGGTGGACGGCAACGAGCTGCTGCCCCACGGCAAGAGCGGGCGATCGCTGCAGACCATCCGCACCGAGGTGGGCATGGTCTTCCAGCAGTTCAACCTGTTCCCCCACCTCTCGGTGCGTGACAACGTCACCCTCGCGCCGATCAAGGTCCGCGGCCTGAGCCGCGACCAGGCCGTGCAGATCGCCGATCGGCTGCTCGAGCGGGTCGGCATCGCCGACCAGGCCGACAAGTATCCGGGGCAGCTTTCCGGTGGCCAGCAGCAACGCGTCGCGCTGGCCCGGGCGCTGGCCATGGAGCCGCGGCTGATGCTCTTCGACGAGCCGACCTCGGCGCTCGATCCGGAGATGATCGGCGAGGTGCTCGACGCCATGCGCGAGCTCGCCAACGACGGCATGACCATGATGATCGTCACCCACGAGATGGGCTTCGCCCGCGAGGTCGCCGACCGGGTGATCTTCGTCCACAAGGGGCGCATCGTTGAGGAAGGCCCGCCCGAGACGGTCTTCGACAGCCCCGAGCACGAACGCACCCAGGCCTTCCTCGCCCGCGTGCTCAAGCACTGACCCGCCGCCCCTCGCCGACCGCGAGGGGCGTCTTTCTTCCACTCGTCCCCGCTCCAGATTCCTTCCCCAGCTCAATTTTTCGCCTGTGGACAAGTCTTTCGGCGTATCCACGCTACCTGCCGTGCAGCCCGCGTCATGTGTGTCTTGGCAGGCGACAAGCCCCACTGTTGATCATTACACGCACAGCTCCGGTACAAGCCGGTGGACAAGCCGGGGATGCCCGCGTCTGTGGATGAACACACTTTTCATCCACAGCCCCCGAACCGGAACTCCGCAGGTCGTCGACCTTTTTTGCAATGCATCGTCAACATTCCAGAGGACTGACAGTGAAGGTAAAGTCAGTCTTATCCACAGAAAATGTCCACACCAGTAGTTACTACCACAACAGAACTTCTTTTCTCTTCTTATATTGTTTCTTTAAGACCCGACGGCGGGCGACGCTACAGGAACCCGGTGTGGAAAACCCCTGACGGTTACCCACAGGGGCGTTATACTGGGCGGCTTGTTGATACTTGCCCTGAAGTCGCGCGCCCGGCGCGCAAGTCGAGGTATCCGTGGATTATCCCAACCGCTTTGACGTCATCGTCATCGGCGGTGGCCATGCGGGAACGGAAGCCGCACTGGCCGCTGCCCGCATGGGCTGTCAGACCCTGCTGCTGACTCACAACATCGAGACACTGGGACAGATGTCCTGCAATCCGGCGATCGGTGGCATCGGCAAGAGCCACCTGGTCAAGGAGATCGACGCCCTGGGCGGGGCCATGGGGCTGGCAACCGACCATGCCGGCATCCAGTTCCGTGTGCTCAACGCCCGCAAGGGTCCGGCCGTGCGCGCCACCCGTGCCCAGGCCGACCGCGTGCGCTACAAGGCGGCGATTCGCGGCATGCTGGAGAACCAGCCCAACCTGACGCTGTTCCAGCAGGGTGTGGATGACCTGATCGTCGACGGCGACACGGTCAGGGGCGCGGTCACCCAGACCGGTATCCGCTTTCATGCCGACACCGTGGTGCTGTGCACCGGCACCTTCCTCGGCGGGGTTATCCACATCGGGCTGGACAGCCACACCGGCGGCCGGGCCGGCGATCCTCCCGCCAACGCCCTCGCGCAACGGCTCCGCGCCCTGCCGTTCCGCGTCGATCGCCTCAAGACCGGCACGCCGCCGCGGCTCGATGCCAAGAGCCTCGACTTCAGCCAGCTCGAGGAACAGCCCGGCGACACCCCGACCCCGGTGATGTCCTACCTGGGATCACGGGACCTGCACCCGCGGCAGGTGAGCTGTCGCATCGCGCATACCAACGAGCGCACCCACGAGATCATCTTCGCCAACCTCGACCGCTCGCCGATGTACTCGGGGACGATCGAGGGCGTCGGCCCGCGCTACTGCCCGTCGATCGAGGACAAGGTCCATCGCTTTGCCGACAAGGCCAGCCACCAGATCTTCATCGAGCCGGAAGGGCTGGAGACCCACGAGCTCTATCCCAACGGCATCTCCACCTCGCTGCCCTTCGACGTGCAGCTGCAGGTGGTGCGCTCGATCAAGGGGCTCGAGAACGCCCATATCACCCGGCCGGGCTATGCCATCGAGTACGACTTCTTCGATCCGCGGGATCTGAAGCACTCGCTGGAGACCCGGTTTATCCACAACCTGTTCTTCGCCGGGCAGATCAACGGCACCACCGGCTACGAGGAAGCCGGCGCCCAGGGGCTGCTGGCCGGCCTCAACGCCGCCCTGCGGGTGCGCGGCGAGGATGCCTGGTGCCCGCGGCGCGACGAGGCCTACCTCGGCGTGCTGGTCGACGACCTGATCACCCTGGGCACCCAGGAGCCCTACCGGATGTTCACCTCGCGCGCCGAATACCGGCTGCTGCTGCGCGAGGACAACGCCGACCTGCGCCTCACCGAGACCGGGCGCCGCCTGGGGCTGGTGGACGACACCCGCTGGGCCGCGTTCGGCGCCAAGCGCGAGGCGATCGAGGCCGAACAGGCGCGGCTGGCCGCCACCTGGGTGCAGCCCCGCTCGGCGGCGGCCGAGCAGCTCAACGCCAAACTGCCCAAGCCGCTCAACCGCGAGTACAGCCTGCTCGACTTGCTCAGGCGGCCGGAGCTCGGTTATGGGGATCTGGTCGGTCTCGAGGGCGTCGACGGCGCGGGCGTGGACGACGAGACGGTCGCCGAGCAGGTGCAGATCCAGGCCAAGTACCAGGGCTATATCGACCGACAGCAGGCCGAGATCGACAAGCTCAAGCGTCACGAGGCCACGCCGCTGCCCGCGGATCTCGACTATTCCCGGGTCGAGGGGCTGTCCAACGAGATCCGCGACAAGCTCGAGAGCGCGCGTCCCGAGACCCTGGCCCAGGCCGGACGCATCTCCGGGGTCACCCCGGCGGCGGTGTCGATCCTGCTGATCCATCTCAAGAAGCGCCGTCTGGTCGATGATGCCCGGGCGGTGAACGCATGACGCCCGAGTGCGAGCGGCGCCTCGACGCGGGTCTCGAGGCACTGGACATCGACCTCGATGACCGGGCCCGGGAGCGGTTGCTGGCGCTGCTGGGGCTGTTGCACAAGTGGAACCGGGCTTATAACCTCACCGCGGTACGCTCGCCCGAGGCCATGGTGACCCGGCATCTGCTCGACAGCGCCTCGATCCTGCCGGCGATGACCGGACCCCGGGTGCTGGATATCGGCTCGGGCCCGGGCTTTCCCGGCCTGGTGCTGGCGATCCTCGACCCGCGGCTGACGGTCACGCTGCTCGACAGCAACGGCAAGAAGGTCCGCTTCCAGCGCCAGGCGGTGATGGAGCTCGGGCTGACCAATGTCGAGCCGGTGCAGGCCCGGGTCGAGCGCTTCGAGGCGCCCCCGTTCGACCAGGTGGTGTCGCGGGCCTTCGCCAGCCTGGGCGACTTCATCGGCCTGAGCGAGCCGCTGCTGGCACCCCGCGGCGAATGGCTGGCGATGAAGGGCCAGGCCTGCGAGGAAGAGCTGGCCGAGGTCCCGGCGGGTGTGCAGCTCGTCGAGCGGCGTCTCCTGCATGTCCCGGGGGATGACGCCACCCGCTATCTGCTGCGGCTGGCCCGAACCTGACCGCCGGCCGGCACACCACGTCGACTAGGGAGCCTTTCGTGACCAAGATCATCGCCTTGACCAACCAGAAGGGCGGCGTCGGCAAGACCACGACCGCGGTCAACCTGGCGGCCTGTCTCGCGGCCCTGGAACGCCGCGTGCTGCTCGTCGACCTCGACCCCCAGGGGCATGCCACCATGGGCAGCGGCGTCGACAAGCACGAGCTGGACGGCAGCGCGCTCGACGTGCTGCTGGGCGACAAGCCCGCCGAGGCGGTAATCCTCGACTGCCCCGAGGCCGGCTACGCCCTGCTGCCCGGCAACGGCGACCTGACCGCCGCCGAGGTCGACCTGCTCGATCGCGACGGTCGCGAACGCTGCCTGCACGAGGCGATCAAGGGCGTCGCCGGCGACTACGACGTGGTGCTCATCGACTGCCCGCCGTCGCTCAACATGCTCACCGTCAACGGCCTGACCGCCGCCGACGGCATCCTGATTCCCCTGCAGTGCGAGTTCTATGCCCTCGAGGGGCTGTCCGCCCTGCTCGACACCGTCGAGCAGATCCAGGCCAGCGTGAACCCCTCGCTGCAGCTCTTCGGCATCGTGCGCACCATGTTCGACAACCGCAACAGCCTGACCCGCGACGTCACCAAGCAGCTGCGCGACTACTTCGGCGATACCCTGCTCAAGGCGGCCATCCCGCGCAACGTGCGGGTCGCCGAGGCCCCCAGCCACGGCCTGCCGGTCACCAAGTACGCCCGCTTCTCGCGGGGTAGCCAGGCCCATCGGGTGCTGGCCAAGGAACTGATCCGTCGTTTGTCGCTATGACCCCGGGAAACGCCACAAGGATTGCCCCATGACCCGTAAACGTGCCCTGGGCCGCGGCCTGGATGCCCTGATCGGCGCCAATGCCCGCCGCCGCGATCTGCTCGATGCCGATATCCAGCTCGACGAGCCCGAGGTCGAGGCCGCCGAGGCTCCCGCCGAGGCCGCCAGCGCGGAGCGGCTGGTCCGTCTTCCGCTGGGCCAGCTGAGCCGCGGTCGCTACCAGCCGCGTCGCGACATCCAGCCGGAAGCCCTCGAGGAGTTGACCGACTCGATTCGCAGCCAGGGGGTGATGCAGCCGATCGTGGTGCGCCCGGTCGGCGAGGAGCGCTACGAGATCATCGCCGGCGAGCGCCGCTGGCGGGCCGCTCAGCTCGCCGAACTCGACACGATCCCGGCGGTGGTGCGTGACGTCAGCGACCAGACCGCCCTGGCCCTGGCCCTGATCGAGAACATCCAGCGCGAGAACCTCAACCCCGTCGAGGAAGCCCTGGCCCTGAAGCGGCTGCTCGACGAATTCGAGCTGACCCAGCAGCAGGTGGCCGATGCGGTGGGCAAGTCGCGGGCCCAGGTGGCCAACCTGCTGCGCCTGCTGGCGCTGGACCCGGAAGTGCAGACGCTGCTCGAACGTGGCGACCTGGACGTGGGGCATGCCCGGGCGCTGCTGGTGCTGCCTGCGACAAAACAGCGCAAGGCGGCCCATGAGGTGGTCGATCGCGACCTTACCGTGCGTCAGACCGAGGCGCTGGTGAAGACGCTTCAGGCCGGCAAGCCCGCCGCCGCCAGGCCCGCCGCCGCGCCGTCCGCGGACGTGGCGCGGCTCGAGACCCAGCTCGGTGACCTGCTCGGCGCCGCGGTGAAGATCCGTCACGGTCAGAGCGGCAAGGGGAGAGTGACCATTCACTACGGCAGCCTCGAAGAGCTGGACGGGATTCTCGGGCACATACGCTGAGCGTCCGGGTCGATAGTTAGCCAGATAAATGGTTTTCCCGACGTTCGTCGCGCTTTGGTCGTAATCCGATTCCACTTCGTGGAAATTCGCCGCAGGTTCGGTTGAAGGGCTCCCCCGGCTTCCCTATAATCCGCCGAGGTCCGGCGCTGGGGGCGCTCAGTCAACGACAATTCCTGTGGACATTGCCGACGATCACCCGAGAATTTATGCCTGCTCCGAGTCCGGCCCAGATCAAACGACCCGAATTCACGCGCCTGCTGGCGGCGCAGGCCGCCATGGTGCTGCTGGCCGTGGCGGTCGGCGCGGGCACCGGCGGACACGCCGCTGCCGTCTCGGCGCTGCTCGGCGGCCTGGTCGCCGCGGTGCCCGGCGTCTACTTTGCCTGGCGTGCCTTCCGTTATCAGGGAGCGCGATACGCCAGGGACATCGTTAAGAGTTTCTATCGAGCCGAAGCCGGCAAGTTCGGTTTGACGGCGGCATTGTTCACCCTGGTGTTCATTGCAGTGCCCCCGTCAAACCCCGCTTTCTTCTTTGGCGCTTACGTGGCGACGTTGGCGACGCAGTGGCTGGGGCCCTGGCTGCTGAAGCGCCCGTCGTACACCTGACATCGAGGCAGTGCAATGGCAGCAGGCAACAATCTGACGCCGACGGCGTACATCCAGCACCATCTGCAGAACCTGACCTTCGGGTATCATCCCGACCACGGCTGGGCGATGGCTCACTCCGCCGAGGAGGCCGCCGAGATGGGCTTCTGGGCGATCCACCTGGACACCATGGCTTGGTCGATCGGCCTGGGCGTGCTGTTCCTGTGGCTCTTCCGCAAGGCCGCCAAGGCCGCGACCACCGGCGTCCCCCATGGTCTGCAGAACTTCGTCGAGATGATGGTCGAGTTCGTCGACAACTCGGTGAAGGAAACCTTCCACGGCAAGAGCAAGCTGATCGCACCGCTGTCGCTGACGATCTTCTGCTGGATCTTCCTGATGAACCTCATGGATCTGGTACCCGTCGACCTGCTGCCGATGCTGGCGCAGAAGATCGGCGTCATGTTCGGTGCCGATCCCGCGCACGTCTACTTCAAGGTCGTGCCCACCACCGACGTCAATGCCACCCTCGGCATGTCGCTGTCGGTCTTCGCCCTGATCATCATCTACTCCATTCGTCACAAGGGGCTTTCCGGCTTCATTGGAGAACTCACGCTGCATCCGTTCAGCTCCTCCAACAAGCTGTTCCAGGTCATCCTGATCCCGATCAACTTCATCCTCGAGGTGGTGACCCTGCTGGCCAAGCCGGTCTCGCTCGCCCTTCGTCTGTTCGGCAACATGTATGCCGGCGAGTTGATCTTCATCCTGATCGCGATGATCGGGCTGTGGCAGTTGCCGCTGCACTTCTCCTGGGCGGTCTTCCACATCCTGATCGTCACGCTGCAGGCGTTCATCTTCATGATGCTGACGATCGTCTACCTGAGCATGGCGACCGAAGAGCATTGAACCGTCAACCCTTAACCCGCTAAACCACTTGACTGAAAACTGGAGTACATCATGGAAGCACAAGTTCTGGGCATGACCGCTATCGCCGTTTCCCTGCTGATCGGCCTGGGTGCCCTGGGCACCGCCATCGGCTTCGGCATCCTGGGTGGCAAGTTCCTCGAAGGCGCCGCGCGTCAGCCGGAGATGATCCCGCAGCTGCAGGTGAAGATGTTCATCGTCGCCGGCCTGCTGGACGCCGTGACCATGATCGGTGTGGGTATCGCGCTGTTCTTCACCTTCGCCAACCCGTTTGTGGGTTGAATCACGGTGGGTCGCAAGACCAACCGGGACTCTGACCACAAACCTGTGAAGCGAGAGGTGCTGGCGTGAATCTGAACCTTACCCTGATCGGTCAGGCCATAGCCTTCGCGGTCTTCGTCTGGTTCTGCATGAAGTATGTATGGCCCCCGGTCATGCAGGCGCTGCAGGAACGTCAGAAGAAGATTGCCGATGGCCTGGACGCTGCCAGCCGTGCCACCCGTGACCTCGAACTGGCCCAGGAGCAGGCCGACGAGACGTTGCGCGAGAGCAAGGAAAAGGCGGCCGAGATCCTAGAGCAGGCCCACAAGCGGTCGAACCAGATGATCGAGGAAGCGCGCGAGAATGCCCGCCTCGAGGGCGAGCGGATGATTGCCGCGGCCCGTTCCGAGATCGAGCAGGAAGTCAATCGCGCGAAGGAAGAGCTGCGTTCGCAGGTGTCGCGACTCGCTGTCGAAGGGGCGGAGCGTATCCTGGAATCCTCCATCGACGAGGCCAAACATCGCGAGCTCGTCGACAAGCTCGCCGCCGAGCTTTGAGGAGGTGACCCATGGCTGAAACGTCTACCGTCGCTCGACCTTACGCCAAGGCGGCGTTCGAGTTCGCGCACGCCCAGAAGGCGCTAGAGGCCTGGTCCGAGATGCTGACACTGGCGGCCGGCGTGGTCGCCGATGACGCCATGCGCTCGCGGGTGCTGGACAACCCCCGGTTGTCCGGCGCCGAGAAGGCCGACGTCGTGATCGATGTCGGCGGCGACGCGTTCAGCGAGGAAGGTCGAAACTTCCTGCGGACCCTGGGCCAGGGCCACCGCCTGGCGGCGCTGCCGGACATCGCCGAGCAGTTCGAGCAGCTGAAGGCCGAGCAGGAGAAGCGCCTGGAGGTGACCATCGTCTCCGCGTTCCCGCTCGACGCCGCTCAGCAAGACACGCTCGCGAGTGCCCTGGCCAAGCGCCTGAACCGCGAAATCTCCATTACCACTCAGGTGGACCGTGCCCTGATGGGCGGCGTCATCCTGCGTGCCGGCGACACCGTCATCGACGGTTCGGTACGCAACCGGCTGGCCCGTCTGCGCGACACACTCTCCGCCTGAGCTTGAGGGACATGGCATGCAGCAACTGAATCCTTCCGAGATCAGCGACATCATCAAGCAGCGCATCGAAAAGCTGGATGTCGCCTCCGAAGCCCGTAACCAGGGCACCATCGTCAGCGTGTCCGACGGCATCGTGAAAATCCACGGGCTGGCGGACGCGATGTTCGGCGAGATGATCGAATTCCCGGGCCACGTCTTCGGCATGGTCCTCAACCTCGAGCGCGACAGCGTCGGTGCCGTGGTGCTGGGCGACTACCAGCAGCTCGAGGAGGGCATGACCGCCCAGTGCACCGGCCGCATCCTCGAGGTGCCGGTGGGCCCCGAGCTGGTCGGCCGCGTGGTCGATGCCCTGGGCAACCCCATCGACGGCAAGGGCGAGCTGGGCACCCAGCTGACCGACGCGGTCGAGAAGGTCGCGCCGGGCGTCATCACCCGCCAGGGCGTCGACCAGCCGATCCAGACCGGCCTCAAGTCCATCGACGCCATGGTGCCGATCGGCCGCGGTCAGCGCGAGCTGATCATCGGCGACCGCCAGATCGGCAAGTCCGCCATCGCGGTGGACACCATCATCAACCAGAAGGGCAAGGGCGTCACCTGTATCTACGTCGCGGTGGGTCAGAAGCAGTCGACCATCGCCAGCGTGGTGCGCAAGCTCGAGGAACACGGCGCGATGGAGCACACCATCGTCGTCGCCGCCGGCGCCGCCGATCCGGCCGCCATGCAGTTCCTGGCGCCCTATGCCGGCTGCACCATGGGCGAGTACTTCCGCGACCGCGGCCAGGACGCCCTGATCGTCTACGACGACCTCACCAAGCAGGCCTGGGCGTATCGCCAGATCTCCCTGCTGCTGCGTCGTCCGCCGGGCCGCGAAGCCTACCCGGGTGACGTCTTCTACCTGCACTCGCGTCTGCTCGAGCGTGCCGCTCGCGTCAACGCCGACTACGTCGAGAAGTTCACCGACGGCGAAGTGAAGGGCCAGACCGGCTCGCTGACCGCGCTGCCGATCATCGAGACCCAGGGCGGCGACGTCTCGGCGTTCGTGCCGACCAACGTGATCTCGATCACCGACGGCCAGATCTTCCTCGAGACCGGCCTGTTCAACTCCGGCATCCGCCCGGCGATCAACGCCGGCCTCTCGGTGTCGCGCGTGGGTGGCTCGGCCCAGACCAAGATCATCAAGAAGCTGGGTGGCGGCGTGCGTCTCGCCCTGGCCCAGTACCGCGAGCTCGCGGCGTTCTCGCAGTTCGCGTCCGATCTGGACGAGGCGACCCGCAAGCAACTCGAGCACGGTCAGCGGGTCACCGAGCTGATGAAGCAGACCCAGTACGCGCCGATGTCCGTGGCCGAGATGGCCCTGACGCTGTTCGCGGCCAACGAGGGCTACCTCGACGACGTCGAAGTCAACAAGGTGCTGGACTTCGAAAGCGCGCTGCACGACTACATGAAGGCCGAACACGGCGAGCTGCTCGACAAGATCAACCAGACCGGCGACTACAGCGACGAGATCAAGCAGGGTCTCAAGTCTGGCGTCGAGCAATTCAAGGCCACTCAAACCTGGTAATCCCCCGGGCCCGGCCTCGCCGGGCCTGCGATTCCCCGAGGGGCCACGAATAAGGTAGATCGCTATGGCAGCCGCAAAAGAGATCAAGACTCAGATCGGCAGTATCAAGAATACGCAGAAGATCACCAGCGCCATGGAAATGGTCGCTGCGTCGAAGATGCGTAAGGCGCAGGAGCGGATGCAGGCCAGCCAGCCGTATGCCAAGCAGATCCGCAAGGTCGTGGGCCATGTCGCCAAGGCCAATCCCGAGTATCGCCATCCCTACACCCTCGACCGCGAGGTCCAGCGGGTCGGCTATATCGTCGTCTCCAGTGACCGCGGCCTGGCCGGCGGCCTGAACGTCAACCTGTTCAAGGCCGTGGTCAAGGATGCGAAGGCGTGGCGCGACAAGGGCGTCGAGACCGACTTCGTCGCCATCGGGAGCAAGGCCGGCACGTTCTTCCGCAAGTACGGCGGCAACCTGCTTGCGGCCAAGAGCGGGCTCGGCGAGGCCCCCGAGGCCAAGGATCTGATCGGCAGCGTCAAGGTCATGCTCGATGCCTTCGACGAGGGCACTCTGGATCGGCTCTACGTGGTGTCCAACGAGTTCGTCAACACCATGACCCAGAAGCCGACCGTGCGCCAGCTGGTACCGCTGGTCACGTCCGACGAGGACGCCGACGACGAACAACCCCGTCCCGACAGCTGGGACTACCTGTATGAGCCGGACGCCCAGGCCCTGCTCGACAAGCTGCTCAAGCGCTATGTCGAGTCGCAGGTCTATCAGGCGGTGGTCGAGAATGCAGCCTGCGAACAGGCGGCGCGCATGATCGCGATGAAGAACGCGACCGACAACGCCGGCAACCTGATCGACGAATTGCAACTGGTGTACAACAAGGCCCGCCAGGCGGCCATCACCCAGGAAATTTCCGAGATCGTGAGTGGCGCCGCCGCGGTGTGACGCGCCGGTGAAACGCAGCAGGTTTCATTTGCAGGTTTAAGAGGATCCAAGATGAGCGGACGTATCGTACAAATCATCGGCGCGGTGATTGACGTAGAGTTTCCGCGGGACGACGTCCCCAAGGTCTACGACGCGCTGACGGTCTCCGAGCCGGGGACCATTCTCGAGGTCCAGCAGCAGCTGGGCGACGGCGTGGTACGTGCCATCGCCATGGGCTCCACCGAGGGCCTCAAGCGCGGCATGGCCGTGGAAAACAGCAAGGCGCCCATCTCCGTGCCGGTCGGCAAGGAGACCCTGGGTCGCATCATGAACGTGCTCGGCGAGCCGATCGACGAGGCCGGCGAGATCGGCGAGGCCGAGCGCATGCCGATCCACCGCAAGGCACCGAGCTATGCCGACCAGGCGGCGTCCAGCGAGCTGCTGGAGACCGGCATCAAGGTCATCGACCTGGTCTGCCCGTTTGCCAAGGGCGGCAAGGTCGGCCTGTTTGGCGGCGCCGGCGTGGGCAAGACCGTCAACATGATGGAGCTGATCCGCAACATCGCCACCGAGCACAGCGGCTACTCGGTGTTCGCCGGGGTCGGCGAGCGCACCCGCGAGGGCAACGACTTCTACTACGAGATGCAGGAGTCCAACGTCCTCGACAAGGTCTCGCTCGTCTACGGCCAGATGAACGAGCCGCCGGGCAACCGCCTGCGCGTGGCGCTGACCGGCCTGACCGTCGCCGAGAAGTTCCGCGATGAAGGCCGCGACGTGCTGCTGTTCGTCGACAACATCTACCGCTATACCCTGGCCGGCACCGAGGTGTCCGCCCTGCTGGGCCGCATGCCCTCCGCGGTGGGCTACCAGCCGACCCTGGCCGAGGAGATGGGCGTCCTGCAGGAGCGCATCACCTCCACCAAGACCGGCTCGATCACCTCCGTGCAGGCCGTCTACGTGCCCGCGGACGACCTGACCGATCCGTCGCCGGCGACCACCTTCGCCCACCTGGACGCCACCGTGGTACTGGCGCGCTCCATCGCCGAACTGGGTATCTACCCGGCGATCGACCCGCTGGACTCCACCTCGCGTCAGCTCGACCCGCTGGTGGTCGGCGAGGAGCACTACAACGTCGCCCGCGGCGTGCAGGGCGTGCTGCAGCGCTACAAGGAACTCAAGGACATCATCGCCATCCTGGGCATGGACGAGCTGTCCGACGAGGACAAGCTGTCCGTCAACCGGGCGCGCAAGATCCAGCGCTTCCTGTCGCAGCCGTTCTTCGTCGCCGAGGTCTTCACCGGCGCTCCCGGCAAGTACGTGCCGCTCAAGGAGACCATCCGCGGCTTCCAGGGCATCCTCGACGGCGACTACGACGAGCTGCCGGAGCAGGCTTTCTACATGGTCGGCACCATCGACGAGGCTGTCGAGAAAGCCAACAAGATGAAGTAAGCCGTCCACGCAAGAGGACCTAAGGTATGGCGAAAAGCTTCCATTGCGAGATCGTCAGCGCCGAGCAGTCGATCTTCTCCGGCGAGGTCAACCAGCTCGTCGCCGCCGGCATGATGGGCGATCTGGGCATCATGGCCGGCCACACGCCGCTGCTGACCGAGCTCAAGCCGGGTCCGCTGCGCGTGCTGGGCGAGAGCGGCGACGAGCAGGTCTACTACGTCAACGGCGGCTTCCTCGAGGTGCAGCCCGATCTGGTGTCGGTGCTTGCCGACAGCGCGGTACGGGCCCGCGATCTCGACGAGGCCGAGGCCGAGGCGGCGCGCCAGGAGGCCCAGCGCGAGCTCAACGAGCAGAAGTCGGAGCTGGACTACTCCCGGGCCGCGGCCGAGCTCGCCGAGGCGGTGGCCAAGCTGCGCACCCTCGACCAGCTGCGCCGGGCCAGCGGCAAGCGCTGATCCCGACGGCGTCGACCCCACGCCCCATGGAGCCCGGCTCCATGGGGCGTTTTCGTGAGCGGGCGACGAAAGCAGGCCCCCTCGCCGGTTCGATCGTGTGCAAACACGGCGACCGTCATGGAGTCGCGGCCGGGGGGCTCGTAAACTGGCCACCGGTCAGGCGACAAGCGAACAAGGAGTGAAGATGTCTCTCGACGTGGTGATCCTGGCGGCCGGCCAGGGAACGCGGATGCGCTCGGCGCGCCCCAAGGTGCTGCATGCCCTGGCGGGCCGGCCGATGGTGCGCCATGTGCTGGATACCGCCGACAGCCTGGGCCCCGAGCGGCTGCACGTGGTGATCGGCCACGGCGGCGAGGCGGTGCGCGAGACGCTTGCCGACACCCGGGCGAGCTTCGTCGTCCAGGCCGAGCAGAAGGGCACCGGCCATGCCGTGGCGCAGGCGCTGGAGGCGCTCGGCGACGGCAAGGTGCTGATCCTCTACGGCGACGTGCCGCTGATTCGCCGCGAGACCCTCGAGGCGCTGCTCGCCGAGGTGGCGGACGATCGTCTGGGGCTGTTGACCGTGACCCTGGACGACCCCGCCGGTTACGGCCGCATCAAGCGCGATGCCGAGGGCCGGGCGGTGGCGATCGTCGAGCACAAGGATGCCTCCGAGGCCGAGCGCGAAATCCGCGAGTGCAACACCGGCATCATGGCGATGACCGCCGACCAGCTGCGGCGCTGGCTGCCGCGGCTCTCCGCCGACAATGCCCAGGGCGAGTACTACCTGACCGACGTCATCGCCATGGCCGCCGAGGAGCGCCTGACCATCGCCACGGCCCAGCCCGCGACTCCGGTGGAGGTCGAGGGGGTCAACAACCGGGCCCAGCTGGCCCGTCTCGAGCGTGCCTACCAGCTGGGCCAGGCCGAGGCGCTGATGACCGCCGGCGTGGCGCTGGCCGATCCGGCGCGGCTCGACGTCCGCGGCCGGCTGACCTGCGGGCGCGACGTGTTCATCGACGTGGGCTGCGTGTTCGAGGGCGAGGTCGAGCTGGCCGACGGGGTGACGGTCGGCCCCTACTGCGTGATCCGCGACTCGCGCATCGGCGCCGAGTCGCGCATCGCGGCGCACAGCGTGCTGGAGGGGGCTCATCTGGAAGGCGCCGGCCAGGTCGGGCCCTTCGCGCGGCTGCGCCCCGGCACCTACCTGGCCCCAGGGGCCAAGGTGGGCAACTTCGTCGAGACCAAGAACGCCCGGGTCGGCGAGGGCAGCAAGATCAACCACCTGAGCTACGTGGGCGATGCCGAGCTGGGCCGCGACGTCAACGTCGGCGCCGGCACCATCACCTGCAACTACGATGGTGCCCGCAAGCACCGCACCGAGATCGGCGATGCGGCCTTCATCGGCTCCAACACCGCCCTGGTGGCCCCGGTCACGGTGGGGGCGGGAGCCACCATCGGCGCCGGCTCGACGATCAGCCGCGATGTCGACGCCGGGGCGCTGGCGGTGGCCCGCAGCCGCCAGACCCAGCGCGACGACTGGCAGCGGCCGACCAGGGACGATTGAGCCCGTCGTGATGCTCTCGATGGCTTGACGCGGGCCGGGGATTGGCGTTTGATGGGCGCATTATCTTTCGAGTTGAAAGAAACGGCTTTCGTTTCGACAGAAAAATGCCCAAGCGCGATACCCTGCAGCGGCGCCATGCGATCCTCGCCTACGTCAATGACCACGGCGAGACCAGCGTCGACACCCTGGCCCGCCACTTCGCCACCTCCGAGGTCACGGTGCGCAAGGACCTGGCCACCCTCGAGAAGAGCGGCCTGCTGCTGCGCCGCTTCGGCGGTGCCGCGCCGCTGCCCCAGGAGATGCTCGCCGAGCCCGCGGCGGCGCCGTCCGCCGCCAAGCGGGCCATCGCCCGAGCCGCCGGCGAGCGCATCCGCGCCCACAACCGCCTGATCATCGACAGCGGCACCACCACCTCGGCGATGATCCCCGAACTCGGCGGCCACGAGGGGCTGGTGGTGATGACCAACGCCCTGTCGGTGGCCAACGCGCTGCGCGAGCTGGAGCCCGAGCCGGTGATCCTGATGACCGGCGGGACCTGGGACCCGCACTCCGAATCCTTCCAGGGACGGGTCGCCGAGCAGGTACTGCGCTGCTACGACTTCGACCAGCTGTTCATCGGCGCCGACGGCATCGACCTCGAGCGCGGCACCACCACCTACAATGAGCTGATCGGCCTCTCCCGGGTGATGGCCGAGGTCGCCCGCGAGGTGGTGGTGCTGGTGGAGTCCGACAAGATCGGGCGACGCATTCCCAACCTGGAGCTGCCCTGGGCGCGCATCCATACCCTGATTACCGACGACGGCATGGACGACGCCACCCGCGAGCGTCTCGAGGCTCACGATGTCGCCGTCATCCGTGTCGCCGTGAGCGAGTGAAGACAAGGAGGCCAGCATGTGTGGAATCGTCGGTGCCGTGGCCCGGCGCCCCGTTCAGGAGATCCTGCTCGAGGGGCTGCGGCGGCTTGAATATCGAGGCTACGACTCGGCGGGCATGGCGGTGCTCTCCGAGGATGCCCGCCTGAACCGCCAGCGGGCGATGGGCAAGGTGGCGGCGCTGGAAGCCTGCCTCGCCGAGGCGCCGCTGAACGGGCAGGTGGGCATCGCCCACACCCGCTGGGCGACCCACGGCCGGCCCAGCGAGTACAACGCCCACCCGCACCAGTCCGGCGAGAGCCTGGCGGTGGTGCACAACGGCATCATCGAGAATCACGAGGCGCTCAAGGCCGAGCTGGAAGGTCAGGGCTACGTGTTCACCTCCGAGACCGACACCGAGGTGGTCGCCCACCTGCTGGCCCGCGAGTTCAATCGCAGCCAGGACCTGCTGACCGCCGTTCAGCAGGCGGTGGCACTGCTCGAGGGCGCCTATGCGCTGGCCGTGCTGCATCGTGGCGAGCCCGAGACCCTGATCGGCGCCCGCAAGGGCAGCCCGCTGGTGGTCGGCGTGGGCATCGAGGAAACCTTCCTGGCCTCCGATCCGCTGGCGCTGCTGCCGGTCACCGACCGCTTCATCTACCTGCAGGAAGGCGACGTGGTGCGCCTGTCCCGGGGCGAGCCCCCCGAGGTCTTCGATCGTGCCGGCGAGCGTCAGGAACGCGGCGTGCAGACCTACGAGCACGGCGACGGCGCCGCCTCCAAGGACGGCTATCGCCACTTCATGCTCAAGGAAATCTACGAGCAGCCGCAGGTCATCGCCGCCACCCTCGAGGGACGGCTGAGCGAGCGACGGGTGCTGGCGGAAAGCTTCGGCCCCCAGGCCGAGGCGCTGCTGTCACGGGCCCGCCAGGTGCACATCGTGGCCTGCGGCACCAGCTATCACGCCGGACTGGTGGCGCGCTACTGGCTGGAGAAGTACGCCGGGCTGCCCACCCAGGTGGAGGTCGCCTCCGAGTATCGCTACCGCCGGGTGGTGGTGCCCGAGGACACCCTGTTCGTCACCCTGTCGCAGTCGGGCGAGACCGCCGACACCTTGGCGGCGCTGCGCTTTGCCCGCGAACGCGGCTACCTGGGCAGCCTGGCGATCTGCAACGTGCCGGGCAGTTCGCTGGTGCGCGAGTCGGACCTGGCGCTGATGACCCAGGCCGGGCCGGAGATCGGCGTGGCCTCGACCAAGGCCTTCACCACCCAGCTGGTGGCGCTGATGCTGCTCACCCTGTCGCTGGGGCGTCGCCACGGCCTGGATGCCGCCGAGGAGGCGCGCATCGTCCAGGCCCTGCACGCGCTGCCGGGGGTCGTGCGCCAGGTGCTCGGCCTGGATGCCGCCATCGAGGCGCTGTCGACGGCCTTCGCCGAGAAGCAGCACGCCCTGTTCCTGGGCCGGGGGGCGCACTACCCGATCGCCCTGGAGGGCGCGCTCAAGCTCAAGGAGATCTCCTACATCCACGCCGAGGCCTACCCGGCGGGCGAGCTCAAGCACGGCCCGCTGGCGCTGGTCGACAGCGAGATGCCGGTGATCTCGGTGGCGCCCAACGACGAGCTGCTGGAAAAGCTCAAGTCCAACCTGCAGGAGGTCCGTGCCCGCGGCGGCGAGCTGTTCGTGTTCGCCGACGAGGGCGTGCGGCTGGAAGACACCGAGGGCGTGCACGTGCTGCGCCTGCCCCGGGTCGACGAGGCCCTGGCGCCGCTGCTCTACACCCTGCCGCTGCAGCTGCTGTCCTACCACGTCGCGGTGCTCAAGGGCACCGACGTCGATCAGCCCCGCAACCTGGCCAAGTCGGTGACCGTCGAGTAGGCGCCCGACTCAGCGCCCTCGACGCGGCATCAGCACCCACAGCTGGCCGGGCTGCTTCATGCGCCCGGCCAGTTCCCCCGCCTGGTCGCCGTGCCCCCAGAAGAAGTCGGCGCGCACCGCGCCGGTGATCGCGCTGCCGGTGTCCTGGGCGACCATCAGTTGCTGCAGCGGCTCGTTGGACAGCGGCCGCGTGGTGGCCAGGAACACCGGCGCGCCCAGCGGGATGCGCGAGGGGTCGACGGCCAGGCTGCGCCGCGAGGTGAGCGGCACGCCGAGTGCACCGACCGGGCCGTCGGCGCCGGCACGCGGGTCGGACTCGCGAGGTTGGAAGAACACCACCCGCGGATTGACGTCCAGCGCGGCCTGCACCCTGTCCGGATGACGCCGGGCCCAGGCGCGGATGCCGTCGAGGGTGGCCTCGCCGGGGGTGATGGCGCCGCGGTCGATCAGCGCCCGGGCGAAGGAGCGGAAGGGCTGGTTGTTGGTGCCGGCGTAGCCCACGTGCAGGGTGCCGCCCTCGGCCAGCTCGATGCGCCCGGAGCCCTGGATCTGCAGGTAGGCGGCCTCGATGGGATCGTCGACCCAGACCAGTTCCTGACCTGCGAGCCGGCCGCTCTTGCGCAGGGCCGCGCGACTCGGCCGCTGAGCGTCGGGATCACTCCGCCAGGCGTCGGGCAGGCGGTAGAGCGGTGTCTGATAGGGGCCGTGACGCCGGCGCGAACCATGCAGCAGCGGTTCGTAGTAGCCGGTGATCAGCCCGGTGGTCGAGCCGTCGGCGTTGACCATCAGGTAGGGGGCGAAGCGGCGTTCGAAGAAGTCGCGGATGGCCTCGCTGTCGAGCGGGTCGAGGGCCTCGGCGTCGCGGCAGACCGCCGCCCAGCCGTCGCGCCGGGCAAGGCGCCGACAGCTCTGCCGGAAGGCGCCCAGGGCGGCCACGGCGTTTTCCTGACGCCAGCCGGGCAGGTCCTGCCAGGTCATGGGCTGCATCTGCCGGGTGAGCTGCTGCTCCACCGGCGAGGGCGGCTCGGTCGGCTGCGGGGCCCGGCTGCTGCAGGCGGCCAGCAGGGCGAGCAGCAGCACGAGAATCAGGGAACGCACACCGCGGGCGGCGGGAGGCCAGGGGAGCTCGACGATCACGCGGGTTACCTCGCATCCGTGAAGAGGGAAAGTGCCTGCCAACCCGGCAGGGCACGCGGCCGGCTGGCTCGATTATAGGGGATGAGTCGCGACACGGCAGCCGATGCCGGGATGGCGCTGTCGGCAAGTCGGTGATGACGTATCCTGCGCGCTGGATCCTGATTCGCGAGGGTGTCATGAGCGACCGACCGAGCGGGCCGCGGCTGCATCTGGGACTGCCGATGTGGGCCAATGCCGACTGGCGCGGTGGTCTCTACCCACGGCAGGCGGCCTCCGAGGACTTCCTGACCGACTATGCCCGGGTGTTCTCCAGCGTCGAGGGCAACACCACCTTCTACAGCGGCACCCCGCGCGCCGAGACGGTAGCGGCCTGGGCCCGGCGATCACCGCCGACGTTCCGCTTCTGCTTCAAGCTGCCGGCGGCGCTGACCCATGAACGACGCCTGACCGGGATCGACGCCGACCTGGAGACCTTTCTCGACGGCCTGGCGCCGCTGGGCCCGCGCCTGGGGCCGGTGATGATCCAGCTGCCACGCGACTTCGGTGCCGCGGAACTGCCGGCGCTGGAACGCCTGCTCGCGCGCTGGCCGGCGGGCGTGCCCTGCAGCGTCGAGGTCCGTGCCCGTGAATTTTTCCACAAGGGCAGCGCCGAGCAGCGTCTCAACCGCCTGTTGATAACTCACAACGTGGACCGGGTGATGCTCGACGTGCGTCCACTGTTTGGCACGCCCACCGGCGACGACCCGCGGCTGCGTACCGCCCAGTCCGAAAAGCCCCGGCTCCCATTACACGTGCTTTCCACGGGAGAGCGCCCCATCGTGCGCTTCATCGGCCATCTTGACACGGCGCTCAATCGGCGGTATTTCGCGCCCTGGGTCGAGCGCCTTTCCCTGTGGATAAAACAGGGGAAAACCCCTTTCCTGTTTGTGCATACCCCGGACAATCGCCAGGCGCCGGCCCTGGCGCGAACGCTCTACACGGCGCTGGGCGAGGCACTGGACCTGCCGCTGCTGGCGGCCTTTCCCGGCGAGCGTCAGGCCACGCTGTTCTGAATGGGCGCCGGGCGGAAGACGGGGCTGGTCAAGTGGCTCATCATCGGCTAGTTTTGTCGCCCTTGCGCCCCATGGCGCGATGGCCCGATGGCGAGCAAGGCGTGTCCGACCGGCATGCCTCGTCCGCCACGGCTTGTTGACGGCAGCCGGCACGCTGCGTCGCTACACCCGGCGGCGCGGTGTGCCGGCTGTCTCGCGGCAGTGATCCTGCTGGCGGTTGAGGCAACCCGCCACACTCGGCTCCGCGCGACGACAGGCAAGTGCTCCGAGTCGTGCCCTTCGATCCCCGGTGTCAGATAGTCCGCTATTCACCCGCACGATCGTGTCGATTCGTTGCTGTGCCCGGCGTCCCGCGCCCGAACGGGTTGCGAGGATCCTGTCATGCCCTGGCAGGCAGCGTGCGATCCACGCTGCGCGGGACGTGGCACAACAAGGACAAGGCGTCATCGCATCCGATCGATCGATGATGACACGTACACTCAGGGTGCATTATGTCGAAGCAATCTCATGCCCAATGGTCATCCCGGCTGGCCTTCATCCTCGCCGCGGTAGGGTCGTCCGTCGGCCTTGGCAATATCTGGAAGTTCCCCTACATGACCGGCGAGAGCGGGGGCGGTGCCTTCGTGCTCATCTATCTGGTCTGCATCGCGCTGGTGGGCGTGCCCATCCTGATGTCGGAATGGCTGATCGGCCGTCTCGGCCAGCGCAACCCGATCGCCTCGATGTCGCTGCTGACCCGGCGCTTCAAGCGCAGCCGTGCCTGGGTGCTGGTGGGGGTGTTCGGCATCCTCGGCGCCTACCTGATCCTGTCGTTCTACAGCGTGATCGGCGGCTGGGGGCTGGCCTACATCGAACTCGGCGCGAGCAATGCCTTCGCCGGCCTGGACAGCGCGGCGGTGGGCGACATGTTCAGTGGCCTGCTGGCCGATCCGACGCGACTGCTGCTCTGGCACAGCCTGTTCATGCTGCTGACCATCGGCGTGGTGCTGGGCGGCGTGACCGGCGGCCTGGAGCGCGCCACCAAGCTGCTGATGCCGGCGCTGGTGGTACTGCTGGTGGTGCTGGTCGGCTATGCCGCGACCTCCGGGGCCTTCGCCGAGGGCGTGGCCTACCTGTTCACGCCGGACTTCTCCAGGCTGTCCAAGGACGGGGTGCTGGCCGCGCTGGGCCATGCCTTCTTCACGCTGAGCCTGGGCATGGGGATCATGATCGCCTACGGTTCCTACCTGCCGCAGGAGGTCAACATCGGGCGCAGCGCCCTCATCGTCGTGGTGATGGACACCGTGATCGCGCTGATGGCGGGGCTGGCCATCTTCCCGGTGGTCTTCGCCAACGAGCTGAGCCCGGCCGCCGGCCCGGGGCTGATCTTCCAGACCCTGCCGCTGGCGTTCGGCCACATGACCGGCGGCTGGCTGTTCGGCGTGCTGTTCTTCGTGCTGCTGGTGTTCGCCGCCTGGACCTCGGCGATCTCGCTGCTCGAGCCGATCGTCGAATGGCTCGAGGAGCGCACCCCGCTGTCCCGCGTCGGCGCCACCCTGGTGGCCGGCGCCGCCACCTGGGCGCTGGGCATCGTCACCGTGCTGTCGTTCAACGTCTGGTCCGGCGTGGCGCCGCTGGGGGTGTTCGCCAAGTTCGACGGCATGACCATGTTCGACCTGCTGGACTACTTCACCAGCAAGCTGATCCTGCCGCTGACCGGCCTGGCCGCAGTGCTGTTCGTGGGCTGGTGCATCGGCCGCGAGGAACTCCACGCGAACCTCAAGATGGGCGACGGCGCCTTCGCGCTGTGGCGTTTCGCGGCGCGCTACGTGGCCCCGCTGGGGGTGATCGTGGTCTTCCTCGGCAGCCTGTAGGCGCCACCGAGGTCATGCCGGCATCCCGCGCCCCGACCGTCAGGTCGGGGCGTTTTCGATGGAGCTACTGCAGGGCGTCGTCCTCGAAATCGGCGATGTCGCGCTCGAGCCGCCGAATCTCGTTGTGCATCTCGATGCCCCGGCGTGCGCGCAGGTAGCGGACGGCGGCGCTCTTCTTGCGGGTCTCGTGCTCGGCGACCTCCATGGTCATGAAGATGTCGAGAAGCTCGCTTCTGACGGCGCCCAGCTGTTCTCCATTATGCATGTCGACTCTCCTTGCAGCGGCAAAGGTGTCAATGACACGTCATTTCTTACTATACCCCAGTTGACAAAATCGTGACATTGAGGGCCGGGCTGCCGTTTTCCCCGCGGATTGGGCATACTGGGGGGCGGCGATGACCCGCAGGGCCATCCCGCCGGCGCGCCGGTCGCCACGACCGGCCGATACAGCAAGAGGAGCGAACCGTGAGTCGTGCCCTATTCGATGAAATGCGACGTCGCATGGAGCACTTTCGTCGCTCCGAGCAGAAGGTGGCGCGCTTCGTGCTGCGTCATCCCGACGAGGTCATCCACATGCGCATCGTCGACCTGGCCACCGAGGCCAAGGTCAGCGAGCCGACCGTGGTGCGCTTCTGCCGGGCGCTGGGCTGCAGCGGCTTCCAGGACTTCAAGCTGCAGCTGGCGCAGATGCTGGCTGCCGGCAGTCAGTTCGCCCAGTTCTCGATGAACGACAGCGACAGCGTCGCCGAGTTTTCCCACAGCCTGTTCGACTCCACCATCGGCACCCTGCTCTCGGTGCGCGACCGGCTCGACAACGACGCCCTGGGGCGCGCGGTCAACGCGCTGGCGATGGCCAACCGGGTCGAGTTCTACGGCTTCGGCGCCTCCGGCGCGGTGGCCTTCGACGCCCAGCACAAGTTCTTCCGCCTGCAGATTTCCACTTCGGCCTACACCGACCCGCACATGCAGAACATGTCGGCGGCGACCCTCCAGGAGGGCGACGTGGTGGTGGCGATCTCGCAGACCGGGCGCACCCGGGCGCTGGTCGACAGCGTGCGCCTGGCCCGCGAGAAGGGCGCCACGGTGATCGGGCTGTGCCCGAGCCGCTCGCCGCTGGCCGATGAGGTCAGCCTGCCGCTGTACATCGACGTCCACGAGGACACCGAGATCTACACGCCGATGAGCTCGCGCATCGCCCACCTGGTGATCATCGACGTGCTCGCCGTGGGCGTGGCCAAGACCCGCGGGCCCAAGCTCGCCGAGCAGTTGAAGGCGGTCAAGCGCAGCCTCACGCCGCTGCGCTTCCCCGAGCCGGGCGAGGGCACCGGCAGCGAGTCCCCGGCGACGTCCTGAGCCGCCGATGTGCTAAGCTGGGCGCCCATTTCGCAGCTCGACAGCGGTATCCATGGACGACGTTCTTTCGGGCGCAGGCTCGCCGGGCGCAGACTCGCCGGGCGACGTCTCGACGCTTCTCGACGACCTCAATCCGGCCCAGCGCGAGGCCGTCAGCGCGCCACTGGGCAACATGCTGGTGCTGGCCGGCGCCGGCTCCGGCAAGACGCGGGTGCTGGTGCACCGCATCGCCTGGCTGCTGCAGGTCGAACGGCTCTCGCCCTACGCGATCCTCGCCGTGACCTTCACCAACAAGGCGGCCCGTGAGATGCGTACCCGCCTCGAGGCGCTGCTGGGCCTCTCGCTGCGCAACATCTGGGTGGGCACCTTCCACTCCATCGCCCATCGGCTGCTGCGCACCCACTGGCAGGACGCGCGCCTGCCGCAGCACTTCCAGATCCTCGACGCCGACGACCAGCTGCGCCTGATCAAGCGCCTGCTCAAGGACTACAACATCGACGACGAGCGCTTCCCGCCGCGTCAGGTGCAGTACTTCATCTCCGGCTGCAAGGAGGAGGGGCTGCGCCCTCAACAGGTGCAGACCCACGGTGACGCCTACCTGGGCCAAATGGTCGAGCTCTACGAGCGCTATCAGCTGACCTGCGAGCGCGGCGGGCTGGTCGACTTCGGCGAGCTGCTGCTGAGAAGCCTCGAGCTGCTGCGCGACAATCCGCGACTGCTGGCCCACTACCGCGAACGCTTCGCGCACCTGCTGGTCGACGAGTTCCAGGATACCAACACCCTGCAGTACGCCTGGCTCAAGCTGCTCGCTGGCGAGCACAACGGCCTGACCGTGGTCGGCGACGACGACCAGTCGATCTACGGCTGGCGCGGCGCGCGGGTCGAGAACATCCGCCGCTTCGAGCAGGAATTCCCGGGGACGCGCACCGTGCGCCTCGAGCAGAACTACCGCTCGACCAGCGCCATCCTCGATGCCGCCAACGCCCTGATCGGCCACAACACCGGGCGCATGGGCAAGGAGCTGTGGACCGCCGGGGCCAAGGGCGAGCCGATCTCCGTGTATGCCGGCTTCAACGATCTGGACGAGTCGCGCTTCATCGTCGACACCATCAAGGAAAAGGTCGACGCGGGCTTCAATCGCCGCGAGATCGCCATCCTCTACCGCTCCAACGCCCAGTCGCGGGTGATCGAGGAGACCCTGATCCGCCAGGACGTGCCCTACCGCATCTATGGCGGCCAGCGCTTCTACGAGCGCCTGGAGATCAAGAACGCCCTGGCCTACCTGCGCCTGCTGCTCAACCGCGAGGACGACGCCTCGCTGGAACGGGTGATCAACGTGCCGGCCCGCGGCATCGGCACCCGCACCGTGGAGATCCTGCGCGTGCGCGCCCGCGAGACCGGCACCTCGCTGTGGCAGGCCCTGCACGACAGCGTCAGCGACGCCACCCTCAAGGGCCGGGCGGCCAACGCCGTGACCGCCTTCGCCAACCTGATCGAGCGGCTCGACAACGACACCGCCGGCATGGCGCTGCACGAGATCATCGAGCACGTCAACACGGTGACCGGGCTGGTCGAGCATCACCGCAACGAGAAGGGCGAGAAGGGCCAGGCCCGGGTCGAGAACCTCGAGGAACTGGTCAATGCCGCGCGCGCCTTCACCCAGGGCGAGGCGCTGGCGATACAGGAGGTCGGCGAGGGCAGCGCGGCCCTCGAGCCGTTTCTCGCCGAGGCGGCGCTCAACGCTGGCGACCACGAGGCCGACGAGTTCGAGGACGGTGTGCAGCTGATGACCCTGCACTCCGCCAAGGGGCTGGAGTTCCCGGTGGTGTTCATCGCCGGGGTCGAGGAGGGGCTGTTCCCGCACAAGATGTCACTGGAGGAAACCGGGCGGCTCGAGGAGGAGCGCCGGCTGTGCTATGTGGGCGTGACTCGCGCCATGCACAAGCTCTACCTGACCCACGCCGAGCTGCGTCGCCTGCACGGCAAGGAGACCTTCCAGCGGCCGTCGCGCTTCCTGCGCGAGCTGCCCGAGGAACTGCTCGAGGAGGTGCGCCTGCGCGGTCAGGTCTCGCGGCCGGTGACGGCGACGCGGCCGGCACGCGGCCTCGCCCAGGCGTCGGTCGACGGCGGCGGCGATCTACCGGTGCTGTCGCTGGGCCAGCGCGTCCATCACCCGCTGTTCGGCGAGGGCGTGGTGCTCAACGCCGAGGGCCAGGGCGAGCGAGCCCGGGTGCAGGTGAGCTTCGAGGGCGAGGGCGACAAGTGGCTGGTGCTGGGGTTCGCCAAGCTGACCCCGCTGTAACCTCCGGACGGGATGCGTCACATGAAGAAGAAATGGTTTCCCGAGCTGTTCGACAACTGGGCACGGCTATCCGGCTACCAGCGCTTCGAGCGGCTGGTGTCGCTAGTACTGACCGTGGCGATCGGCGCCACGGTGCTGACCGCGCTCTACTATCTGGTGATGCACGTCGTCGAACTGTTGTTCGTGCAGACCCGCGATCCCTTCGACTACCGGGTCTTTCAGGCGGTCTTCGACATGATCCTCACCGTGCTGATCGCCATGGAGTTCAACAACTCCATCGTCCGTACCATGGAGAGTGGCGGCGGGTTCATTCACGTCGAGATCGTGGTGCTGATCGCCATCATGGCGCTGGTGCGCAAGTTCATGGTGCTCGACTTCGAGGCCGTCGAGCCGTTCAAGATCCTCGCCCTGGCCGCCGCCGTGCTGGGGCTGGGCGTGTGCTACTGGCTGGTTCGCCACGGCAACCGCAACGGCGACTGAGCGCCATCCTCCTGCCTTGCCGGTCAAATAAGCCCTGACGCATACTGTGGCCTTTCGGGCGCTGGCCGCGCCCGAGGACCGGACACACCCTCTAACCGGGGTGACAAGAACGCCAAAAAAGGAGTCACGCCTGCATGCAACGACGCAAGTTTCTGACGACACTGGGGGCCGGCGCCGCCGGTGTCGCGGCCGCGCCTTTCGTTTCCACCGCCCGCGCCCAGGACACCATCCGCTGGAAGATGGTCACCTCCTGGCCCAAGAACTTCCCCGCGCTGGGTACCGGCGCCAACGACTTCGCCAAGCGCATCGGCGAGCTTTCAGGGGGACGGATGCAGGTCGACGTCTACGGCGCCGGCGAGCTGGTGCCGGCGCTCGAGGTCTTCGACGCGGTGTCCGAGGGCACCGCGCAGATGGGCCACTCCGCGTCCTACTACTGGCGCGGCAAGGTGGCGGCGGCACAGTACTTCACCGCCGTGCCGTTCGGCATGAACACCACCGAAACCAACGCCTGGCTGTACCAGGGCGGCGGCATGGCGCTGTGGGACGAGCTCTACGCGGGGCACAACCTCAAGCCCTTCGCGGTGGGCAACACCGGCACCCAGATGGCCGGCTGGTTCAAGAAGGAAATCAACTCGCTGGAGGACATGCAGGGCCTGAAGATCCGCCTGCCCGGGCTCGCCGGCGAGGTGATGAATCGCATCGGCGCCACCGCCCTGACCATCCCCGGCTCGGAGATCTTCACCTCGATGCAGACCGGTGTGCTCGACGCCGCCGACTGGGTGGGGCCCTACAACGACCTGGCCTTCGGGCTCTATCAGGTCGCCGACTACTACTACACCTCGGCCTGGAACGAGCCCAGCGCGATTCTCGAGGGCACGGTCAATCTCGAGGCGTGGAAGGCGCTGCCCGACGACCTCAAGGTGGTGGTGCAGGAAGCCGCGCGCAGCGCCAACCTGGCGATGATCGACGAGTTCACCTTCCGCAACGCCGAGGCGCTCAAGACGCTGGTCGAGGAGCACAATGTGCAGCTGCGCTCGCTGCCCGACGACGTGCTCAAGGCGCTCGCCGAAGCCTCGCAGAAGGTCCTGCAGGAGCAGGCCGACAACGACCCGGCGTCGAAGAAGATCTTCGACTCCTACCGTGACTTCCAGCAGCAGGTTCGCCGCTACACCGACATCGGCGAGTTCGCCTACCTGAAGAACCGCGCCCTGGTCAGCTGACGGCCCGCGCCGTCGGGTGCCACCGGCCGGGGCGGCTCAGAGGCTCTCCCGGCTGGTCTCGGGCACCGCGCGAATGCGCCCGTTGTCGTCCAGCGCCACCATCACGAAGCGGGCCTCGGTGACCTTGTGCATCTCCTCGGGGTCGCGCTCGTGGGGCGGACGGATCCACACCTCGACGTCGATGGTGATCGAGCTGCGGCCGATCTCGCGCACCGCGGTGAAGATGTTGACCACCGAGCCGATGCGGACCGGACAGAGGAAGTCCATCGCCTCGATCGCTACGGTGGCGGTACGCCCGTGGGCCTGGCGGCCGGCGCACAGCTCGGCGGCCTGGTCCATCTGATTGACCAGCCAGCCGCCGCTGATGTCACCGTAGAGGTTGGTGTCCTGGCGGGCGGCCAGCACCTTGAGGGTCAGATCGCCACGCGGGGCGGGTACATCATCGAGATCGGTCATGGTCGATTCCCTTCCGGCACGTATTGTTGTCACCTTGCAGGCCGCCATCTTAAACGGCCGTGACGCCGAGCGACCAGCCTTGCCGTGCACGTCGTGGCGTGTCCCGGCTTCCTGCGCGCGCTCGACTGTGACTACAATCGGAGACAAGCGGACCGGCGACTGTCGTGAATGCCGGTCCGCCGGATGTCGGTGTCGTGGATTCATCGGAATGCAATCTTGTTCCGGCATCATCGCCGTCAGCGGTTTCATGCCCGGAACACCATCCGCGTCTGGCGCTCAGCGAATTTTACCCCATCGGCCGCCGGTTCCTGCGCGGCCCCGGAGAACGTCATGGACATCACCAGCGAGACTCACAGTCAGCATATTTCCAAGCAGTTCAACCAGGAACTCGAGGAACTCAAGACCCACCTGATGGCGATGGGCGGGCTGGTCGAGAAACAGGTGCAGGAGGCCGTCACCGCGCTGCTCGACTCCGATACCCGGCTGGCCGAGCGCGTGCGCGACAACGACAAGGCCGTCAACGAGATGCAGCTGAAGATCGACGACGAGTGCACGCGGGTGCTGGCGCGCCGGCAGCCGGCGGCCTCCGACCTGCGGCTGGTGCTGGCGGTGACCCGCGCCACCTCGGACCTCGAGCGCATCGGCGACGAGGCCTGCAAGATCGCGCGCAATGCCATCGCGCTGGCCGAGGCCGGGCGCCAGGTGCACGGCTTCGTCGAGGTCCGCCACATCAGCGAGCACGTGCGCAACATGATCCGCGATGCCCTGACGGCGTTCACCCGCTTCGACACCGAGCTGGCCCTGAAGGTGGCCCACGAGGATGACGCCGTGGACAGCGAGTACACCAGCGCCATGCGCTCGCTGATGACCTTCATGATGGAGGACCCGCGCTCGATCAGCTCGATTCTCAGCGTGATGTGGATCCTGCGGGCGCTGGAGCGCATCGGCGACCATGCCGACAACCTGGCCGAGTACGTCATCTACCTGGTCAAGGGGCTGGACATCCGCCACCGCAACATCGACTCGCTTGACGATTCCTCGCTGACCGGTAAAGGTTGACCCCCGACGGCCCGCGAGGCCGTCGTCGACCCCGGCCGTCGCCCGCGCGACGGCCGCTTCGTTGCTCTTGCGGGAACCCTCCGACCATGCTCAATGCCTTCAGCGCCCTGGCCCGGGGCACGCGCCTGGTGCTTTCGCCGGGACTGCGCCGTTACGTCTTCCTGCCGATTCTGGCCAACCTGCTGCTCTACGTCGGCACCCTCGTCTACCTGTTCGACAACTTCGGCGGCTGGATCGACTACGGCATGCGCCAGGTACCCGGGTGGCTCGCCTGGCTCGAGTGGCTGATCTGGCCGCTGCTGGTGGCGAGCCTCGCGGTGGTGGTGTTCTTCACCTTCACGCTGGTCGCCAACCTGATCGCCGCGCCCTTCTACGGCTTTCTCGCCGAGAAGGTCGAGCGTCAGGTCACCGGCCGGCCGCCGCTCGACGACCGTGGCTTCGCCCGCGCCGCGGTCGACGCCCTGGGCCGCGAGCTGGTCAAGCTGGGCTACATCCTGCCGCGCATGGCGCTGCTCTTCCTGCTCGGCCTGGTGCCCGGGCTGAACCTGGTGATGCCGTTCCTGTGGGCGGCCTTCTCGGCCTGGATGATGGCGGTCACCTACCTCGACTACCCGATGGACAACAACCTGGTCAGCTTCGTCGAGATGCGCCGTCGCCTGCGCGCGCGCTGGTGGCCGACGCTGACCTTCGGCGGCTGGGTGATGGCGGCCAGCTGGGTGCCGGTGCTCAACCTGCTGCTGCTGCCCGGTGCGGTGGCCGGGGCGGTGCTGATGTGGCAGCAGCACTACCGGGATCTGCCGGTGGTGGCCGAGAAGTCCCGGCGCTCCTGATTGCCGCGCAAGATTGTAACGAGAATTATTATCACTTAAGGTGGCGGACGTTGTCCGAGCGGAGACGTCCATGCTGCCTTCCCTTGCCCCCCTGTTCCGCGGCCCGCTGGCCGGCCTGGAGGATCACCTGCGGCTCCCGGATGCCGCTGCGTCGGCGAATACCCGGGCCGCGCCGGCGCTGTTCGCGCCGGCCGGGCTCGCCCCGGTACTGGCTGTCTTCGGGCGCGACTACACGCGGCCCGACCCTCGGGCGCTGGTCTCGCTGTGGTCGAAGTACTTTCTCGCCCAGGCGATCCTCGTGCCGGCGGCCGCCGCCCTGGTGCTGGGCCGCCGGCTGCCGATGGCGCTGGAGACGCTGGCGCTGGAGCTGGATGCCGACGGGCGGGTCGCCCGCCTGGTGGTGCCCCACGAGGGCGAGGCGATCGAGGCCGACGACCCCGAGACGCTGCTGCGACCGCTGCTGGATCGCCTGCTGGCGCCGGCCATCGCGGTCATGGCCGCGCACGGCGGGCTGGCGCCACGCACCCTGTGGAGCAATGCCGGGCACTACTACGCCTACCTGATCGATCGGCTGCGCGGACAGGCGGGCGCGGCATCCGGCGTCGCCCCGGGCGAGGCGCTGATGGCCCGGCGGGTGTTCGCCGACGGCACGCGCAACCCGCTTTACCGGCCGGTCCATCAGATCCGCGATGCCGACGGTACATGCCATACGCGGCGGCGGCTGTGCTGCGTGCGCTACCGCCTGCCGACACTCGGCTACTGCGGCAACTGCCCGCTGCCGGCGGCGCGGGACGCATCCTCGGAGGGGGAGGAGTAGGCCTCGCCGAGGGAGCGGCGGGTCAGACGGGCGGCGGGAAACACGCAACGGAACAGCGCGCCCTCGCCGGGGCGGGACTCGATCTCCAGGCGCGCATCGTGGCGCAGCAGCACGTGCTTGACGATCGCCAGCCCCAGGCCGGTGCCGCCGGTGGCGGCGCTGCGCCCCTTGTCGACCCGGTAGAAGCGCTCGGTCAGGCGCGGGATGTGCACCGGATCGATGCCGTCGCCGTCATCCTCGACCTCGAGGGCGCCGCCGTCCTGCCAGGGACGCCAGCGCAGGGTGATGGTGCTGTCCTCGGGGGTGTAGCGCACGGCGTTGAAGGCCAGGTTGGAGACCGCGCTGCGCAGTTCCGCCTCGACGCCCAGCAGGTCGCGCGACTCGGTGATCTCGATGCGCACCCGGCGCCCGCCGGCCGCCAGGGCGGCGGCGTCGTCGCGCACGCTGCCCAGCAGCGGCGCCACGGCCACCGGCACGCTGCGCTCGGTCTGGTGATCGGTTTCCAGCCGCGACAGCAGCAGCAGGTCCTCGACCAGGTTCTGCATGCGCCGGGTCTGGTCCTGCATCTGGCCGAGGCCGCGCCGCCAGCGCGGCGGCAGCTGGTCGGCGTGCTCGGTGTAGGTCTCGAGATAGCCGGTGAGCACGGTCAGCGGCGTGCGCAGCTCGTGGGAGACGTTGGCGACGAAGTCGCGGCGCATCTGCTCGAGGCGATGCAGGCGGGTGATGTCGCGCACCATCACCAGCCGCTCGTTGTCGCCGTAGAGGGTGATCTGGAACTGCAGCATCAGGTCGTCGCGCAGCGGCGAGGGCAGCACCACCGGCTCGCGATAGTCGCGGGCGTTGAAGTAGTCGATGAAGCGCGGGTCGCGCAGCAGGTTGGTGACGGGCTGGCCGCGATCGTGACGGGCCTGCAGGCCGAGCATGCGCTCGGCGGCGCTGTTCCACCAGTCCAGGTTGCCCTGGTTGTCGAGCATCACCACGCTGTCGCGCATCGCCTCGGCGGATTCCTGGATGCGATGGATCACGTCGCGCAGGCGCTGCTGGGTCAGCCGCTGGACCTTCTGGTAGCGGTAGAGGCGATCGAACAGGTCGCCCCACACGCCGCTGCCCGCCGGCGGCTCCTGGCTCGGGTCGCTGTTCAGCCACTGGTAGAGCTCGCGCAGGTGGCGCAGGTGGATGAGCACGAACAGCCCCAGGCCGGCGGCCACGCCCCAGCCCAGGCTGCCGAGCACCCAGCCCAGCAGGCCCAGCCCGACGACCAGGTAGGCCAGCCGCCAGAGCTCGTTGTTCCAGTAGTACATGCCGGTGGTCTTATCCCCGTGCCGAGAAGCGATAGCCGGTACCGCGCACGGTCTGGATCAGGTGCTGATGGGCCTCGCCCAGCGCCTTGCGCAGCCGGCGGATGTGCACGTCGACCGTGCGTTCCTCGACGTAGACGTTGCCACCCCACACCTGATCGAGCAACTGACCGCGGGTGTAGGCGCGCTCGGGGTGGGTCATGAAGAACTGCAGCAGCCGGTATTCGGTGGGACCGACCTCCAGCGCCTCGCCGTGGGACGAGACCCGGTGACTGGCCGGGTCGAGCATCAGGCCGTCGACCTCCACCACTTCCTCGACACCGCGTGGCGTGGTGCGGCGCAGGACCGCCTTGAGCCGGGCGACCAGCTCGCGCGGCGAGAAGGGCTTGGTGATGTAGTCGTCGGCGCCGGCCTCGAGCCCGAGGATCTTGTTGTCCTCCTCGCTCTTGGCGGTGAGCATGATGATCGGCAGCTCGGCGGTGGTCTCCTCGCGCTTGAGGCGCCGCGCCAGCTCGATGCCGCTGGTGCCGGGCATCATCCAGTCGAGCAGCAGCAGGTCGGGCTGGCTGTCGACGATCAGGGCGTGGGCATCCTGGGCGTTGTCGGCCTCCAGGACCCGGTAGTCGGCCATCTCCAGCGCCACGGCAATCATCTCGCGGATGGAGGGCTCGTCATCGACGATCAGCACGGTCTTGGATGTCATTTCCCTGGCCTCGTGGGGTGACGGACACCGCCCGCGGCAGGCATCCGTCGGTGACAGGACGATGACGATTACAACGCGCGGACATGACAAGCTTGTGACAGGTGCCGGACGGCCGCCAGCCCCGCATCAGCCCTCGGGCCACAGCGCCATCACGAGGCCGGCGTGCAGCACCAGCCCCGCCCAGTGGTTGTTGAGAAACGCCCGGAAGCAGCGTTCCCGGGAGCGGTCGCGGATCAGCCACTGCTGGTAGACGAAGATCAGCCCCATCGCCGTCAGGCCGACCCAGAAGTAGCCGCTCAGCGCCTGGCGCACGCCCACCACCGCCAGCAGGGTCAGGGTAGCCAGCTGCAGCAGACCGATGATCAGCTTGTCGTGGCGGCCGAACAGCACGGCGGTGGACTTGATGCCGATCGTCAGGTCGTCGTCGCGGTCGACCATGGCGTATTCGGTGTCGTAGGCCACCGTCCACAGCACGTTGGCGACGAACAGCAGCCAGGCGTCCACCGGCAGCTGCTGCTGGACGGCGCCGAAGGCCATGGGAATCGCCCACGAGAAGGCCGCGCCGAGCACCACCTGCGGCCAGTGGGTGTAGCGCTTCATGAACGGATAGACGAAGGCCAGCGCCACGCCGCCGAACGACAGCATCACCGTGAAGGCGTTGGTGAAGCAGACCAGCACGAAGGACGCGGCGACCAGCATGGCGAACAGCACCCGGGCCTCGCCCGCGCCGATGCGTCCGGTGGCCAGCGGGCGGTCGCGGGTGCGCTTGACGTGGCCGTCGAAGTGGCGATCGGCGTAGTCGTTGATCACGCAGCCGGCGGCGCGCATCAGGTAGACCCCGGCGACGAAGATCAGCAGCGTCGCGCGCTCGGGCAGGCCGTCGGCGGCGATCCACAGGGCCCACAGGGTCGGCCACATCAACAGCCAGGTGCCGATCGGCCGGTCGAGCCGGGTCAGGTGCAGGAAGGCGGGCAGGCGCGCGGGATGCAGGCGAGCCAGGCCGACGGGACGCGGGGTGGGTTGCATGACAGCCTCCGAGAACGATCGGGCCCCAGTCTAGCGAGTCGCCAGCCCCAGTTCATCCGCCATGGCGGTCAGGAAGAACTCCTGGACCAGCACCTCGAAGCGCCCGTGGCGAAAGCGTGACCGCCGCCCCCAGAGGGCATCGGCTGCCGGAAAGGGCGGCGCGCCGCGGGTGATCGCGATCGGCCCGCGCTCGAGATCCGGCTGACGGAACAGCCAGTGGCCCAGCGAGCGCTCGCCGAGCTGGCCCAGGCGCTGCCCGGTCAGGCTGGCCAGCGGCGCCACCGAACGGGCGAGCACCCAGGGCGTGTCGCCGCTGCACAGCGCCACCTCGCGACACCAGACGTAGTGCGAGGCGGGCACACCGAGGGCGCGGGCCTCGTCGCGCCGCGGGCGGGTCAGGCGCTGGGCGAGCAGGCGCACGGCGAAGCGCTGCGGCATTGCCGCGCCCAGCCGCCGGGTCAGCGAATCGCGCGAGGCCAGCCACTGCCACCAGGCCGGGTTCATCGCCGGCCGCCAGGCCGCGGCGGGGCGCCAGTGCGGAATCGCCATGGGGCGTGTCGAAGCGGGCAAACCGGCCTCCGGGTCGGCAAACGGGCGCGATAGTGTACCATGACGCCCTGGCCGGTCCGGTCCCGGCCCGTCATCCACGACCCGCTGGCACCACGACCCATGACTCGATCCCTGACCCTGATCGGCAGCGGCATGGCCGGTTTCGGCCTGGCGCGTGCCCTGCGCCGCCTGCAGCCCGAGCGGCCGATCACCCTGATCACCGCCGACAGCGGCGACGACTATTCCAAGCCCCTGCTCTCCACCGGCTTCGCCAAGGGCCTGGCACCGGATGCGCTGGCCGCCGCCTCGGCGCTGGACGCCGCCGAGCGCCTGAATCTGGTGATGCGCCCCCGCACCCGGGTCGACGCCCTCGATCCCGTGGCCCGCGAGCTGCACATCGGCGCCGAGCGCCTGCCCTTCGATGACCTGGTGCTGGCCACCGGCGCCGCGCCGCAGCCGCCCTTCGCCATCGACGCGGCGCTCGCCGGGCGGGTCTTCACCATCAACGACCTCGACGACTACCGGGCCTTCCATGCCGCCCTGACGGCGCTGGGGCGTCCGGCCCGCGTCGCCGTCATCGGCGCCGGGCTGGTGGGCTGCGAGTACGCCAACGACCTGGTCGCCGGCGGCCACGCCGTGGCCATGATCGCCCCCGAGCACGCCCCGCTGGCCCGCCTGCTGCCCGAACCGCTGGGCCGGGTGCTGGGTAGCGCGCTGGCCGGGGCGGGGGTCGAGCTGCACCTGGGGCGGGGCGTGAGCGAGCTGGGTGTCGATGGCGCGGACCTGAGCGTGACGCTGGACGACGGCCACGGCCTCGACGCCGACCTGGTACTGGTCGCCACCGGCCTGGTGCCGCGCACCGAGCTGGCCGCCGCGGCGGGGCTCGCGGTCAGCGAGGCCGGCATCCAGGTCGACCGCTACCTGCGCACCGCGGTCGAGGGCATCCACGCCCTGGGTGACGTGGCCTGCGTCGACGGCGTCAACGCCATGTACGTCCAGCCGCTGCAGGCCGGTGCCCGGGCCCTGGCGGCGACGCTGGCCGGCACCCCCACCGCCGTGCGCTACGGCCCCTGGCCGGTGCTCGTCAAGACGCCCTGCTGCCCGGTGGTGGCCCTGCCGCCGCGGGTCACCCCCGCCCGCTGGCGCATCGAGGGCGAGGGCGACGATCTCGCCGCCCTGGCCGAGGACGAGCGGGGGCAGCTGCTGGGCTTTGCGTTGACCGGGCGCTGTGTACGGCGGAAAGTCGAACTGGCGCGAGCCGCGCCGCCGTTGCTAATCTAGGTGCGTCGTGGCCCGCGGCCCCGGCGCCCGGCGCCCGGCGGTCCGGTGGCCGGCGATCCGGAGACGCCCGAAACAACAACAAGCGGCAGTCGAGGCTGCCGTCTTACATTGCCCAGACAGGAGGTTCCATGCGCAAGCCAGAACTCGCGGCGGCCATCGCCGAGCGTGCCGATCTTTCCAAGGACAAGGCCAGCCAGGTGCTCAACGTGATCCTCGACGAGATCACCGGCAGCGTCGCCAAGGGCCAGGATGTCTCGCTCATCGGCTTCGGCTCGTTCACCGTGCGCGAGCGTGCCGCCCGCACCGGCAAGAACCCGCAGACCGGCGAGGCGCTGACCATCCCCGCCAGCAGGACCGTGGCCTTCAAGGCGGGCAAGGCGCTCAAGGACGCCGTCGCCAAGTAACGCCCCGCGGCTGGAGCGTGTCGCGACCGGCGTGCGCTCCGCCGACGCCTCCCTTCCCCTCCCGAGTCATGGACGGCCCATGAAACTGCGACTGATGCTCTGGCTGCTCGGCATGCTGCTCAAGCGCGCGCGGCGCCGCCACGCGGACTTTCGCGAGCGGCTGCGCGACCGCGGGCCGCTGGCCTGGGGGATCGCCACCGAGGACCTGACCATCGCCCGTCACTATCGGCTGAGCGCCGACCGCGTGCAGTCGGCGTCGGGGCTGCCGGTGGATCTCGACCTGGAGCTGCGCTTCCGTGACCCCGATGCGGCGCTGGCCGTGCTTCGCCATCCCTCCCCGCGCACCTTTCGCGACGGCCTGATCGACGGCCGGCTGCGGCTGGTGGGCGACACCCGGGACCTCGAGCGCCTGCAGGGCCTGCTCGCCTTCCTGCGTTGATGGCCCGGCGCTGATCGCGGCGGCATGACGGCGTTATACTAACGTCGAATACGCGGATGCCCCCGTATCCGTCCGACCGCTGCCGAGGAGACCCGTCCGCCATCGTCATGCTGCCCCGTTCGCTCGACCACTCCCTGCGCCGCCTGTGGACGCTCGACAGCTTCGCCTACAGCGTGCGCGTGTTCATCGCGCTGGCCGGGGCGATGGCCTGGAGCTGGCACCTGGGCGGCATTGCCCAGCTGATTCCGCTGTTCCTGGGGGTGATCGCCAGCGCCCTGGCCGAGACCGACGACCACTGGCAGGGGCGCCTGACGGCCCTGGCGGTGACGCTGGCGTGCTTCGCCGTCGCCGCGCTGTCGGTGGAATGGCTCTTCGACCGGCCGCCGGCCTTCGCCGCGGGGCTGACGCTGTCGGCCTTCGGCCTGACCATGCTCGGGGCGGTGGGGCCGCGCTACGGCACCATCGCCCATGCCACCCTGATCCTGTCGATCTACACCATGATCGCCCTCGAGCGTCAGGGCGGCGTGGCGCCGGCCGAGCTGTGGCGCGAGCCGGTCATGCTGCTCGCCGGGGCGGCCTGGTACGGGCTGATCTCGGTGGCCTGGTGCGCGCTGTTCGCTCGCCAGCCGCTCAAGCTGAGCCTGGCGCTGCTGCTGCGCGAGCTGGGCGAGTACCTGCGCCTCAAGGCGACGCTGTTCGAGCCGGTGCGCGGCATCGACCTGGAGGCGCGGCGCCTGGCGCTGGCCGAGCAGAACGCGCGGGTCGTGGAGGCGCTCAACCAGGCCAAGGAGATGATCTTTCGCCGCCTGGAGGGCGCGCGCGGCACGCACAAGCTCGACCGCTACCTGCGGCTGTACTTCATCGCCCAGGACATCCACGAGCGGGCCAGCTCCTCGCACTACCCCTACGGCGAGCTGGCCGAGGCCTTCTTCCACCACGACGTGCTGTTCCGCTGCCAGCGCCTGCTCGAGCAGCAGGGGCAGGCCTGCCGCTCGCTGGCGCGGGCGCTGCTGCTGCGCCAGCCCTTCGACCACGGCCCCAGCGAGCAGGCGCTGGCCGATCTCAACGCCTCGCTCGACTACCTGCACCGCCAGCCGCGCCGCGACTGGCGGCGCCTGCTGCACTCGCTGGACGCGCTGGCCGACAACCTGACCACGCTCGAGCACCGGCTGGCCGGCGCCCGCAACCCGGACGCCCCGGCCGGCGACGGCGACGCCTCGCTCTACGACCGTTCGCCCCGGGGCCCGCGGGACATCTACGACCGCCTGCGCTCGCACCTGACCCCGGCCTCGCCGATCTTCCGCCACGCCCTGCGGCTGTCGCTCACCCTGCTGGCGGGCTACGGCCTGCTGCTGTGGATCCATCCCACCCAGGGCTACTGGATCCTGCTCACCAGCCTGTTCGTCTGCCGGCCCAACTTCGGCGCCACGCGGCGCTTCCTGTGGCAGCGCATCGTCGGCACCGTGGCCGGGCTGGTCGCCGGCTGGGCGCTGATCAGCCTGTTTCCCGATCCGCTGGTCCAGCTGTCGATCGCGGTGGTCGCCGGGGTGGTGTTCTTCGCCGGCCGGACCCGCCACTATGCGCTGGCGACCGCGGCGATCACCCTGCTGGTGCTGTGCTGCTTCAATCAGGTCGGCAACGGCTTCGGGCTGATCTGGCCGCGGCTGTTCGACACCCTGCTGGGGGCGGGCATCGCCGGGCTGGCGGTGGTACTGGTGCTGCCGGACTGGCAGGGGCGGCGGCTTCATCAGCTGGGGGCGGCCAACCTGACGGCCAGCGCCCGCTACCTGAGCGCGATCCTCGACCAGTACGCCAACGGCAAGGCGGACGATCTCGACTACCGGCTGGCGCGGCGCAACGCCCACAACGCCGACGCCGCCCTCGCCGCGCGGCTGGCCAACGCGCGCCGCGAACCGGGGCATTTCCGCAAGGACGCCGAGGCCGGCTTCCGCTTCCTGACCCACGCCCACACCCTGCTCAACTACCTGTCGGCGCTCGGTGCCCATCGCGGCGAGACCCGGGCATCGGAGGACGATGCCTGGCTGCACGCCCAGGCCGACGGCATCATCGCCGACCTGGAGGCGCTGGCCGCCCGGCTGGGGGTGCGCCAGGTGACGGCGGCGTCGGCGACGGCGGAATCCCGCGCCCGGGCGCTCGAGGCCTGGGCGCAGGCCACCGATGACGAGCCCCGGCGCCTGCTGGCCGAGCAGCTGGCGCTGATCAGCCGGACCCTGGTGCCGCTGGGCGAGGCCGCCGCCGGGCTGGTGAAGCGGGAGGGGTAGGCGGGGCTCACACCTGCCCGTAGCGCCCGGCTTCCTCGCCCAGCCAGCGGCGGATCAGCGTCTCGGCGGCGTCGGGGGCCTCGGCGAGCAGCGCCCGGGCCAGCGGGTCGAGACGCTCGAGCAGGTCGCGGTCGCGCTCCAGGTCGGCGATCTTCATCTGCGCGAGGCCGGTCTGGCGAGTGCCCAGCACCTCGCCGGGACCGCGCAGCTCCAGATCCTTCTCGGCGATGCGGAAGCCGTCACTGGTCTCGCGCATCACTGCCAGCCGCTCGCGGGAGTGGGCCGACAGCGGTGGGTGGTAGAGCAGCACGCAGAAGCTCTCGGTGCTGCCGCGCCCGACCCGCCCGCGCAGCTGATGCAGCTGCGACAGGCCCAGGCGTTCGGGGTTCTCGATGATCATCAGGCTGGCGTTGGGCACGTCGACACCCACCTCGATCACCGTGGTGGCGACCAGTAGGTCGAGCTCGCCGGCCTTGAAGGCTGCCATCACCTCGGCCTTCTCGGCGGCCTTCATGCGTCCGTGGACTAGCCCCACGGCGAGCTCCGGCAGGGCCTCGGTCAGGGCGTCACGGGTCGCTTCGGCAGCCTGGCACTGCAGGGCTTCGGACTCCTCGATCAGCGTGCATACCCAGTAGGCCTGGCGGCCCTCGGCGCAGGCATGGCGGATGCGTGCGACCACCTCGGGGCGGCGCTCGTCGGCGACCGCCACGGTCTGCACCGGGGTGCGCCCGGGCGGCAGCTCGTCGATCACCGACAGGTCGAGGTCGGCGTAGGCGCTCATCGCCAGGGTGCGCGGGATCGGCGTGGCGGTCATGATCAGCTGGTGCGGCGTCAGGCCGCCGGCTTCGCCCTTCTGGCGCAGTGCCAGGCGCTGGTGGACGCCGAAGCGGTGCTGCTCGTCGACGATCGCCAGCCCCAGGCGCTGGAAGTGCACGTCGTCCTGGAACAGCGCGTGGGTGCCCACCACCACCCGGGCGCGGCCGTCGGCGATCGCCGCCTTGGTATCCAGACGGGCCTTGCCCTTGAGCTTGCCGGCCAGCCAGGCCACGTCGATGCCGAGCGGGGCGAACCAGTCGCGGAAGTTGCGAAAGTGCTGCTCGGCGAGGATCTCGGTGGGCGCCATCACCGCCACCTGGCAGTCGCCGGCGATGGCGGCCAGCGCGGCCAGTGCCGCGACCACCGTCTTGCCCGAGCCGACGTCGCCCTGGACCAGTCGCAGCATGGGGCGCTCGGTTTCCAGGTCGCGGGCGATCTCGTCGAGCACCCGGCGCTGGGCGCCGGTCAGCGAGAACGGCAGCTGGGCGACGAAGCGTGCCTGCAGGCCGCGCCCCGAGGGCAGGGCGGGGGCGCCGTCGGCCTGGATGCGCAGTCGCACCTGGCGCAGGCTCAGCTGGTGGGCGAGCAGCTCCTCCAGCGCCAGGCGCCGCTGGGTGGGATGCGTGCCCGCGGCGAGGCGTTCGAGATCGGCATCCGGCGGCGGTTCGTGCAGGTAGCGCAGGCAGGCGTGCAGCTCGGGCAGGCGGAAGCGTTCGCGCAGCGGCTCGGGGATGGCGTCGGGCAGAGCCGCCGGGTCGGCGTCGAGCGCCTTGAGGGCCTGGGCGATCAGGCCGCGCAGCCGCGGCTGGGTCAGCCCCTCGGTGGCCGGATAGATCGGCGTCAGGTGGTCCTCGACCGGCGTCTCGCCCGGCGTCACCAGACGGTATTCGGGATGGTAGAGCTCCAGCCCGGTGGCCCCGGCGCGGGCCTCGCCGAAGCCGCGCACCACCACCCCGGGACGGAACTGCTGCTGCTGGGCCGGCGAGAAGTGGAAGAAGCGCAGGCTGAGGATGCCCGAGCCGTCCTTGAGGCGCACCAGCAGGCTGCGGCGGCGGCCCTTGACCACCTCGGCGGCGGCGACCTCGCCCTCGACGACGACTTCCATGCCGGCGCGCAGGGTGCCGATCGGCGTGATGCGGGTGCGGTCCTGATAGCGCAGCGGCAGGTGCAGCAGCAGGTCGGCGATCTGCTGGATGCCCAGGCGGGCCAGCTTGCCGGCCAGCGCCTCGCCGACGCCGGTCAGGTCGGTGACGGGGTCATCGAGTCGGGTCATGCCGGCTCGGGGTCGCCCTGGCGGCGCCGACAGCGCTCGATGGCCTCGATCACCGCATCGATCGCCCGGGGCCGCGGAAAGCTGGCGCGCCAGGCGATGGCCACGGTGCGGCTGGGCGCCTCGGGGGCGAAGGGCCGGCTTTCGAGCAGCCCGGACTCGTAGTGGCTGGTGCCGATCGCCGAACTCGGCAGTACCGTCACGCCCAGCCGCGAGGCGACCATGTGGCGGATGGTCTCCAGCGAGCCGCCCTCGGCGGTCAGGGTGTTGGAGGGGCTGTTGAGCTGGGCGCTGATCGCCGGGCAGGCCTCGAGGATCTGGTCGCGGAAGCAGTGCCCCTCGCCGAGCAGCAGCAGACGTTCGTTGACCAGGTCATCCTTGTCGATGCAGGTCTTCTGCGTCCACGGATGGCCACTGGGCATCAGCACCTCGAAGGGCTCCTCGTAGAGCGGCCGGGTGACCACGTCGGTCTCGGTGAAGGGCAGCGCGACGATGATCGCATCGAGCTCGCCGCTACGCAGCTTGCGGCGCAGGTCGGCGGTGAAGCCCTCCTCGATGTACAGCGGCATCTTCGGCGAGCTGCGCGTCAGCTCGGGGATCAGGTAGGGGAAGAGATAGGGGCCGATGGTGTAGATCGCGCCGATGCGCAGCGGGCTGCTGAGCTGATCCTTGCCCTCGTTGGCCAGCTCGCGGATCACGCTGGCCTGCTCGAGCACGCGCTGGGCCTGCTCGACTACCTTCTCGCCCAGCGGCGTCACCTGGACCGTCGACTTGGAGCGCTCGAACAGTGCCACTCCGAGCTCCTCCTCGAGCTTCTTCACGGCCACGGAGAGCGTGGGCTGCGAGACGAAGCAACGCTCGGCGGCGCGACCGAAATGCCGCTCCTGCGCCAAGGTTACGATATAGCGGAGTTCTGTTAGAGTCATGGCTGGGCCCGCGGGGGCTCGTCCTGTTGCAACGGATGGTTGATGTCGTTTTACCAAGGAGCCAGGTAAAGGTGAAGAATACCAGTCTCATTCTCGGTTGTGGGGATGTCGGTACCGCGCTGGGGCGGCTGCTGGCCGCGGCCGGGCAGCGTGTGGTCGGTGTGCGGCGCAACCCCTCGGCGCTGGAGGGCACCGGCATCGAGCCGCTGGCGCTGGACGTGACCGATGCCGAGGCGCTGTCGGCCATGCCCGAAGCCGACATCGTGGTCTACGCGGCGAGTGCCGACCGCTTCGAGGAGAGCGCCTACCAGGCGGCCTATCCCGATGGTCTGAAGGCGGTGCTCGGCGAGCTCGAGGGGCGTGACCGGCCGCCACGGCACGTGTTCTTCGTCTCCTCGACCGGTGTCTACGCCCAGCAGGACGGCGAGACGGTCGACGAGACCTCGCCCACCGAGCCGCGCGGTTTCTCCGGCCAGCTGATGCTGGCCGCCGAGCGTGCCCTGCTCGACAGCCGTCTGCCCGGTACCGTGGTGCGCTTCTCGGGCATCTACGGCCCCGGCCGCGACCGGCTGATCCGTCAGGTGCGCGAAGGCCGGGTGGCGCCCGCCGTGCCGTCGATGTACACCAACCGCATCCATCGCGACGACTGCGCCGGCGTGCTCGCCCACCTGATCGAGCGTGCGCTGACCGACCAGCCGCTGGAGGCGCTCTACCTGGCCAGCGACTGCGAGCCGGTGCCGCTGCACGACGTCACCGCCTGGCTGGCCAAGCGGCTGAAGATCGAATCCACCGAGATCATGCAGTCACCGCTGCGGCGGCGTTCCAGCAAGCGCTGCGACAACAGCCGGCTGTGTGCCACCGGGTATCGCTTCCGCTTCCCGACCTTCCGTGAGGGCTACGCCCAGGTGCTCGCCGAGGCCGACCCGGCGCCGCCCGAAAAGGCCTGAGCCGCGTGCCCGCCCCCGGTCAAGGCCGGGTGCGGGCCAGCGTGACGTACTCGTGAGTGCCGTGGCGGGGCGTCGAGGCCACCAGCGCCGCGTTCCGGTAGTGCCAGTCGAGCGGTGTCGGCCGCCAGTCTTCGGGCGGTGCGCCGGCACGACGCAGCAGGGTGACGTGGGGCGTGAAAGGGCCGGGCGAGCGCGGTGCCAGCCCGACATCCCCGGCCAGCGAGACCAGATGTTCATGCAGCGTCGAGAGCGCCTCGGCCCCCGCATCACCGCCCGCCCAGACCACCCCGGCACGGGGAAAATGGCCGATCCGTGACAGCGTCCAGGTGTCGGGCGCGATGGCCAGTTCTCGGGTCGCAGCCGCCAGGGCATCGGCCTGCGCCGAGGTTGCCTCGCCGAGGAACGCCAGCGTCAGGTGCAGCTGCTCCGGCGGCGTGGCGTGCCCGCCGCAGCGGCGCCGTGCCTCCCGGCGCAGCGCCGCCAGTTGTTCACGCAGCGTTGGCTCCGGCCATAGCGCAAAGAACAGGCGCATGCGCTTTCTCCATCTTCAATCCGGTTGGCGCGACCGGCGCCGCTTCGACGCCGCATGATCGAGTGCAGCCACTTCTTGCCGGAATCTACAGCTCGTTAGCTCGATTCCAGACTCTCGAATGATGGGCGCCGGGGGACAAGGCGAAGCGAGGGTCCTTTGCCATGGATGGCAAAGGTAGCGCCCAGGGAGGGGTTTACAGCGCCCTCGCGGAGCCTTGCCGCCGGGAAAGCCCATTCCTCTACCGGTTTGAAAGGAGCTTTTAGTCGCCGATGACCATCACTGCTTCGGCTTCTACCTGGCTGCCCTTCGGCAGCGCCTTCACGCCCACCGCGGCGCGCGCCGGATAGGGCGGCTTGAAGAACTCTTCCATCACCTCGTTGACCACGGCGAAGTTGTCCAGGTCGACCAGGTAGAGGTTGAGCTTGACGATGTCCTGCAGCGAGCCGGCGGCTTCCTCGCAGACCGCGGCCAGGTTGGTGAAGACCTGACGGGTCTGGGCGCGGAAGTCCTCGGAGACGATCGCCATGCTCTCCGGGTCCAGGGGAATCTGGCCGGACATGTAGACGGTGTTGCCGGCCTTGATGGCCTGGGAGTAGGGGCCGATGGCGGCGGGTGCCTTGTCGGTCTGGATAACGGCCTTGTTGCTCATGACGGATCTCCTTGCTTGTCGTTGTGCGTGGCCCGAGGCCAGCGTCGTGAAAAAACACGACGCCCGCCGCGCCGCGGTGAGGCGGCGCGACGGGCGCTGCGTATTCAATTGCGGATTCGGTTGATCCGGCCGACGTGCGGCTGGTTGCGAATCCGCTTGATGATGCGGGCCAGATGCACGCGGTCGCGCACGGCCAGCGTCAGGTTGACGATCGACAACCGGGCGTCGCGTTCCTCGATGCCGATGCGCTCGATGTTGGCGTCGGCGTCGGTGACCACGCTGGCCAGTTCGGCCACCAGGCCGCGCCGGGTCTCCATCTCGATGCGCAGGGTGACCGGGAAGTCGCCGCTGACGTCGTCCGCCCACTTCAGGGCGAACAGTTTATCCGGATCGTCGCGCTTGAAGTCTTCCAGATTGCGACAGTCGACGCGGTGCACGACGATGCCCTTGCCCACCGACAGATGGCCGATGATGGCATCCCCGGGCAGCGGATGACAGCAGCGCGCGAAATTCAGCACCATGCCTTCGGTGCCGCTGATCACCACCGGGGCTTCCTGCGAGCCCGGCATGGCCGGGAGCGCGGTCGCCGGCGCCTCGCCGGCCTCCACCAAGTGGCGGGCAACGGCATAGGCCATGCGGTTGCCCAGGCCGATCGATTCCAGCAGGTCGTCGGCGGTACGCACGTCCAGCGATGCCAGCACCCGTGGCAGGCGGGTGTCGGGCAGCTCCTCGAGGCTGGTCTCGAAGTCGCCCAGCGCCTTGTTGAGCAGCCGCCGGCCGAGCTGGATCGACTCGGTGCGCTGCTGGTTCTTGAGCGCGTGGCGTATCGCCGAGCGGGCCTTGGCGGTCATCACGAACGACAGCCAGGCGAGGTTGGGCCGGGCACCGGGGGCGGTGATGATTTCCAGGGTCTGGCCGCTTTCCAGGCGCGTGGACAGCGGCGCCAGATGGCGGTCGATGCGGCAGGCGATGCAGCTGTTGCCGATGTCGGTGTGGACCATGTAGGCGAAGTCCACCGCCGTGGCGCCCTGCGGCATCTCCATGATGTCGCCCTTGGGGGTGAACACGTAGATGTCGTCGGGAAAGAGATCGTTCTTGACGTGCTCGATGAACTCCAGCGAGTTACCGGCATGGCGCTGCATCTCGAGCAGGCCGCGAACCCATTCGCGGGCCCGGGCGTGACTGCCGGCGGCGATCGGCCGCTCGGTCTGGCCGGCCTTGTAGAGCCAGTGGGCGGCGATGCCGTTGTTGGCCATGGCCTCCATCTCGCGGGTGCGGATCTGCACCTCGATGGGCATGCCGTTGGCGCCGAACAGCGTGGTGTGCAGGCTCTGGTAGCCGTTGGCCTTGGGGATGGCGATGTAGTCCTTGAAGCGCCCGGGCACCGGCTTGTAGAGGTTGTGCACCGCGCCGAGGATGCGATAGCAGGTGTCGACGTCCTCGGTGATGATGCGAAAGCCGAACACGTCCATGATCTCGGCGAACGACTTGCGCTGGTCGCGCATCTTGCGATAGATCGACAGCAGGTGCTTCTGGCGACCGATCACCGTGCCCGGCAGGCCCTCGTCGTCGAGGCCGTGCTGCAGGCTGCTCTGCACCTGGCGCATCATCGTCCGGCGATTGCCGCGGGCCTTGGCGACGGCGCGCTTGATGCGCTCGGCGCGCATCGGGTAGATCGCCTGGAAGGAGAGATCCTCGAGCTCGACGCGGATGGTGTTGATGCCCAGCCGGCCGGCGATGCGGGCGTAGATCTCCAGCGTCTCGCGGGCGATGCGGCGCTTCTTGTCGGGACGCAGCGCGCCCAGGGTGCGCATGTTGTGCAGCCGGTCGGCGAGCTTGACGATGATCACGCGGATGTCCTGGGACATCGCCATGACCATCTTCTGGAAGTTCTCGGCCTGGGCGACCGCCTTGTCCTCGAAGGTGATCTGGGTCAGCTTGGAGACGCCGTCGACCAGTTCGGCGACCGCCTCGCCGAACTGCGCGGCCAGGGCCTCCTTGGTCACGCCGGTATCCTCGATCACGTCGTGCAGCATGGCGGCCATCAGGCTCTGGTAGTCCATGTGCATGTTGGCGAGGATGTTGGAAACCGCCAGCGGGTGGGTGACGTAGGGTTCGCCGGAGCGCCGCCGCTGGCCGTCGTGGGCCTGCTCGGCATAGTAGAAGGCACGCTTGACCTGCCGGATCTCGTCCTGCGGGAGGTAGCCGCCGAGGCGGTCAGCCAGGTCGTCAATGGTGAACATGCAGCGCGCCTATGGTCAGTAACCTCGTGGAATCGGGCTCCGGCCCGGCTCCCGACGGCCCGCGCGAACGGACCGGGAGCGGGCGATCGATGGCAGCAGGGAAACGGGCCTCAGGCCTCCGGTTCGGGACTCGGCTCGGGCCGGACGCGCACCGGCGCCTCGATCGGCTCATCGAGCACGTTCTCGTCGATCTTGCCGGCGGCGATCTCGCGCAGCGCCATCACGGTGGGCTTGTCGTTTTCCCAGGGCAGCTGGGCGTCGCGGGTGCCGCGCGCCAGCTGCCGGGCACGCTGGGAGGAGATCATCACCAGCTTGAAACGATTCTCGACGTGGTCGAGACAGTCTTCTACGGTAACTCGCGCCATGGACGGTCTTCCTGAAATTGCCTGTGAGAGCGGATTCGCGGGCGCGATCGATGATCGCGCGGTAGGACATTCGAGTCTACTCGACCCCTTCGATGCGTGACAAGAGCGCCTCCAGCAGTGCGCCGTGGCGTTCGCGAACCCGCGCCAGCCGGGTGCGTTCGCCGAGCACCAGCCCGCAGAGCTGGGCCAGGGCCTCATCGAAGTCGTCGTTGATGATCACGTGCTGGTACTCGTCGAAGTGCGACATCTCGCTGACGGCGTCGCGCATGCGCCGGGCGATCACCTCGGGGCCGTCGGTGCCGCGGCCGGCGAGCCGTTCGGCGAGCGCTTCCCGCGAGGGCGGCAGGATGAATACCGAGACGGCATCCGGCATCTGTTCACGCACCTGGCGCGCGCCCTGCCAGTCGATCTCGAGGATCACGTCGGTGCCGGCGGCGAGCAGTGCCTGGACCGCCGGGCGCGAGGTGCCGTAGCAGTTGTCGAAGACCCGGGCGTGTTCGAAGAAGTCGCCGCACTCGACCATGCGCTCGAAGGTCTCGCCATCGACGAAGTGGTAGTTGACCCCGTCGGTCTCGCCGGGGCGCATCGCGCGAGTGGTGTGCGACACCGACACCTGGATGCCGTCGAGGCGCTCGATCAGGCCGCGGACCAGGCTGGTCTTGCCGGCGCCCGAGGGGGCGGAGACGATGTATAGCGTGCCGTGGGACATGTTGACGGGTCCGGTTGCATCGTTTCGAAAGGGGAATCCGCCATTATCGCACATTGCGCGCCTGCCTCTACACTGGGACGGGCGTTTTACAGGAGATCGCCCATGACCGACACGCCCTCGAGCTCGCGATTCGCCTTCGCGGGCGTCGCCTTCGCCTTCCTGGCGACCATGCTCGGCACCACCCTGCCCACGCCGCTGTATCCGCTCTACCGCGAGGCGTTCGGCTTCTCGCAGCTGACCATCACGGTGATCTTCGCCGCCTACGCGGTGGGCGTGATCGTCGCGCTGCTGCTCACCGGGCGCTGGTCCGATCAGCTCGGCCGCCGCCCGCTGCTGCTGGCGGGGCTTGCCGCCTCGGCGGCGAGCGACCTGCTGTTCCTGGCCGGCGACGGCCTGACATGGCTGATCGTCGCCCGGGTGGTATCCGGCGTCTCGGCGGGGATCTTCACCGGCACGGCCACGGTGGCGGTGATCGAGCTGGCGCCCGAGGCGCGCAAGCGTCAGGCGACCCTCCTCGCCACCGCCGTCAACATGGGTGGGCTGGGACTCGGCCCGGTGTGTGCCGGCCTGCTCGGCGAATACGCGCCCGGGCCGCTGCTGCTGCCCTACGGCGCGCACCTGGGGCTGTTGCTGCTGGGCGTCCTGGCGGTGCTGCGCGCGCCGGAAACCGTGACCCGCGCGGCGCGCCCCGACCTGCGCTGGCAGCGCCCGAGCGTGCCGCCGGCGGTGCGCGGGCTGTTCCTGCCGGCGGCGACGGCGGGCTTCGCCGGCTTCGCGGTGCTGGGCTTCTTCACCGCCACGGCCCCGGCCTTCATGAAGGGCGTGCTGGGTCAGGACAACCTGGCGCTGATCGGGCTGGTCGCCGGCGTGGTGTTCTTCGCCTCGACGCTGGGGCAGTGGCTGCAGGAACGCCTGCCGCAGGCGTGGCGCCTGCCGCTGGGCTGTGCGGTGGTGGTGCTCGGCGCCCTGCTGGTCGGCGCCGGCATCGCCCGGGCCTCGCTGGCGGTCTTTCTGGCCGGGGCGCTGGTCGCCGGCTTCGGCCAGGGCGTCGGATTTCGCGCCGGGCTGGGTGCGGTCGCCACCGCCAGCCCGGCCGACCAGCGCGGCGCGGTGACCTCGACCTTCTTCGTCATCGCCTACGTGGCGCTGTCGATCCCCGTGGTGGGCATCGGCCTGGTGTCGCGCCTGGTCGGCCTGGCGCCCACCGGGGTGGGCTTTTCCGTGCTGGTGGCGCTGCTCTCGGCGGCGGCGCTGGTATCATTGTGGCGCCGCCGGCCCGCGACCGCCGCGGGATGATCCCCCTGCCTGGAGTCCGACATGACCGCATCCCCCTCCACCCTGCGCCTCCGCCGCCCCGACGACTGGCACCTGCACCTGCGTGACGGCGACCTGATGGCCTCCGTGCTGCCCTACACCAGCGCCGTCTACGCCCGGGCCATCGTCATGCCCAACCTGGCGCCGCCGGTGACCACCCTGGAGGCGGCCGAGGCCTATCGGCGGCGCATCCTCGACGCCCTGCCGGCGGGCCACGACTTCACCCCGCTGATGACCTGCTATCTCAACGAGAGCGTCACCGCGCAGACCCTGGAGGAGGGCCATGCCCGGGGCCTGTTGACCGCCGCCAAGCTCTACCCGGCCAACGCCACCACCAACTCGGCCCACGGCGTGCGCGACGTCAAGGCGATCTATCCGCTGTTCGAGGTCATGCAGCGCATCGGCATGCCGCTGCTGATCCACGGCGAGGTGACCGACGCCGCGGTGGACATCTTCGACCGCGAGAAGGTGTTCATCGATGCGGTACTGGAGGACATTCGCCGGCAGTTCCCCGAACTCAAGGTGGTCTTCGAGCACATCACCACCGCCGAGGCTGCCCAGTACGTGCTCGAGGGCAGCGAAACCCTGGCGGCGACGGTCACCCCCCAGCATCTGGCCCACAACCGCAACGACATGCTGGTCGGCGGCATCCGCCCGCACCTCTACTGCCTGCCGATCCTCAAGCGCGGCAGCCACCAGCAGGCGCTGCGCGACGCCGTGGCCAGCGGCCATCCGCGCTTCTTCCTGGGCACCGACTCGGCCCCGCACCTGGCCCACACCAAGGAGACCGCCTGCGGCTGCGCCGGGGTGTTCAACGCGCCGCATGCGCTGGAAGTGTACGCCAGCGTCTTCGAGGCGATCGGCGCCCTCGAGCGCTTCGAGGCCTTCTGCTCGGAGAACGGGCCGCGCTTCTACGGCCTGCCGCTCAACGAGGGCACGCTCGAGCTCGAGCGCCAGCCGTGCACGGTGCCGGAGACCCTCGCCTGCGGCGAGGCGCACCTGGTGCCGTTCCGGGCCGGCGAGACGCTGCCCTGGCGGCTGCGGCGGGACTGAGGCGGCGAGCATCGGCCACCCCGGAATTCTCGACGAACGGGGTGGCCGGGGGCGTGGCAAGGCACTATGATAGTTCGTTAGCTATTCATGTGTCGGGGAACAATTTGCCATGTCCACTACCGGTAGCTCATCCCGCGAACGCTTCGGCGCCCAGCTCGGCCAGGTGGCCCGGCTGTGGCGCGCCGAGATCGACCGGCGCCTGGCGCCCTACGGCCTGACCGAGTCGCGCTGGCGCATTCTCTGGCAGCTGTCCCGGGCCCGCGAGCCGCTGACCCAGAAGGCGCTGGCCGCGGCGGTCAACGTCCAGGGGCCGACCCTGGTGCGCTCCCTGGATACCCTGGAAAGCGAGGGCCTGATCGAGCGCCGGACGGTGCCCGGCGACCGGCGCATCAAGGTGGTCGAACTGACCCCGCGCGCCACGCCGATCCTCGAGCGCATCCAGACGGTGGTGACCAGTGTGCGCGCCGAGCTCTTCGACGATATCGACCCGGAGGCCCTGGATACCTGCCTCGCCGTGCTCGAGCGCCTCGCCGTGCGTCTGGGCGCCGACGAGCCGGCCTCGCCGCCGGAGCGCGGGGCATGAGCACGGAAGCGACGCCCGAGGCGCCTCGCCCCCCGCGACGACGCTGGCGCCTGGGCCTCGTCGTGGCGCTGGTGCTGGCCGTGGCAGGGATCGGCGGCGGCTGGCTCTACCGCCAGCTGACCCACGTCAACGTCATCGATGCCCGGGTCGCCGCCGACATGGTGGTGCTGGGCAGCCAGGTGGCCGGGCGGGTGACCGCCGTCAGGGTCATCGGCGGCGACGCGGCCAGTCAGGGGCAGGTGCTGGTGACGCTGGACGATCGCCGCAACCGGCTGCGTGTCGAGGAACTCGACGCCCGGCTCCAGGCGCTGGTCGCCGAGCGTGACGAGACCCGGGCGCGACTCGCCATGGTCGACCATCAGACCGGCAGCGCCATCGAGGCCAGGCAGGCCGCCATCGAGGCCGCCCGCTCGACGCTGAACTCGGCCCGGGCGCAGCGCGATCTGGCGGGCCTCGACAACCGCCGCGCCGCCAGGCTGGTCGGGCAGGGCGCGGTCAACCAGGCGCGGGCCGACAAGACCCGCACGGCACTGACCACCGCCCGGGAGGCGGTGAAGCAGGCCGAGGCCCGGCTGCACAATGCCCGGGCGGCGCTCGCCGAGGCGCGGGCCGACCGCGAGCAGCTCGGCGTGCTCGAGCGCCGGCTGGCGGGGTTGAAGGCCCAGGCCCGGGCGCTGCGCGCGCAGCGCGACCAGGCCCGACTGGATCTCGACGACCGCACCCTGAGCATGCCCTTCGACGGCGTCGTCGACCGGGTCTTCGTCGATCCGGGCGAGTACGTCAGCGTCGGCCAGCGACTGGCCATGGTGCACGACCCGCAGGCGGTGCGCGTCGAGGCCAACGTCAAGGAGACCGCCATTCGCCACTTCGCGCCGGGCCAGTCGGTGGCGGTGCATGTGGATGCGCTGCCCGGCCGCACCTTCACCGGCACCGTCGAGCGGGTCGGCCAGGCCGCGACCAGCGAGTTCGCCCTGCTGCCCAGCCCCAACCCCAGCGGCAACTTCACCAAGATCACCCAGCGCCTGCCGCTGCGCGTGAGCGTGGCCCAGCGCGACGGGCTGCTCAAGCCGGGGATGATGGCCGAGCTGGAGGCCCGCTCCGGTGGCTGAGGCGGCGCGGCCCGACAGCATCGACGGGCTGTTCGCGCGCTACGGCCCGGCCTACCGCTACTGGGTGACCCTGACGGCGATGATGGGCACCATCTCCACGGTGCTCACCGCCACCATCATCAACGTCGCGCTGCCCGACATCATGGGCGCCTTCGGCATGGGCCAGGACACGGCGCAGCTGCTGTCCACCGGCTTTCTGGCGGCGATGACCGGCACCATGCTGCTCAATGCCTGGCTGGTGGACGCGGTGGGCCAGCGCGCCACCTACCTGATCGCCATGGGCGTGTTCAGCGCCGCCTCGATCCTTGGCGGGCTGGCCACCGGCGAGACGCTGCTGATCACCGCGCGGCTGCTGCAGGGCGCGGCGGCGGGCATCCTCCAGCCGCTGGCGATGCAGGTGATCTTCCAGGTCTTCCCGCCCGAGCGGCGCGGCTCGGCCATGGGCGTCTACGGCATCGGCGTGGTGCTGGCGCCGGCGCTGGGGCCGACCCTGGGCGGCCTCCTGGTCGACAGCTTCAGCTGGCGCTACGTGTTCTTCATCGCTCTGCCGTTCAGCCTGCTGGGGCCCTTCCTGGCCCTGCTGTTCATGCCGGGGCGCACCCATGACGGCCCGATCAGGCGCTTCGACTGGCTCGGCTTCGCCCTGCTCACGGTGTTTCTGGTGACCCTACTCGACGGCTTGTCCAGCGGCCAGCGCGAGGGCTGGCGTTCGGATGCCATCCTCGTCGAGTTCAGCGTGGCCATCGTGAGCGTCGTCGCCTTCGTGGTCTGGGAGTTCAGGACGGCGACACCGCTGCTCAACCTCGGCCTGTTCTCGCGGCGGGTGTTCTCGAGCGCGGCGGTGGTGGCGTTCATCTTCGGCGCCGGCATCTACGGCTCCACCTACCTGATTCCGCTGTTCGTGCAGACCATCCAGGGCTACACGCCGACCCGCTCGGGGCTGCTGCTGATGCCGGCCGGCTTCGTGCTGGCGCTGGTCTTCCCGCTCGCCGGGCGTGCCACCGACCGCACGCCGCCGCCGCTGACCATGAGCCTGGGGCTGGCCCTCTTCGCGCTGTCGTGTTTCCTGATGACCGCCGCCGACACCGACACGCCGTTCTGGACCTTCGCCGGCTGGATCGTGGTGGGGCGCATCGGTCTGGGGCTGGTGCTGCCCAGCCTCAACGCCGGTGCCCTGGCGGCCCTGCCGCAGACGCTGCTGGGCCAGGGCAGCGGGGCGATCAACTTCGTGCGTCAGCTGGGCGGGGCGTTCGGCGTCAATGGCCTGTCACTGCTGCTGAGCGACAGTACCCAGCGCTACGCCCAGGCCTTCACCGCGGCCCAGGACGGCAGCCACACCGGCACGACGGCCTTCCTGCAGGCGAGCACGTCGCTGCTGGCCCAGAGCGGGCTCGCCGCACCCGAGCGTCAGGCCGTCGCCGGGCGCTACCTCGATCAGGTGATCGCCGTGCAGAGCCAGATGATGGGCTTTCGCGAGAGCTTCTTGAGCGTGGCGCTGCTGTTCCTGGCGGCGCTGCTGCCCACCCTGCTGATGGCGGGCGCAGCGCGGCGACGCGTGGGCGCCGCGCGCTGACGGCCGTCGGCGCTTATCCGCAGGTCGTGTTTCTGGAACAATGGCGCGCTTGCCGTCCCGGGCCGCCGCCGGTCCATCGCACCCCGCACCATCGCACAGGGAGAGTCTTCATGACGCAGGCCACCACCGCCCCGGTCACCCACCCGCGCCGCGCCGAGTTCGCCCTGGCACTGGGCGGCTTCGGCATCGGTACCGGGGAGTTCGTGATCATGGGGCTGGTGAGCCGCGTGGCGAACGACCTGCAGGTGCCGGTACCCGATGTCGGCTACGCCATCAGCAGCTATGCACTGGGCGTGGTGGTCGGGGCGCCGCTGATCTCCGCGCTGGCGGCGCGGCTGCCGCGACGCGCCCTGCTGATCGCGCTGATGCTGGTGTTCGCCATCGGCAATATCGCCAGCGCCTTCGCTCCCGGCTTCGGGTCGTTCGTGCTGCTGCGCTTTCTCGCCGGGCTGCCCCACGGCGCCTATTTCGGCGTCGCCGCGCTGGTCGCCGCGGCGGCGGTGCCGATCGACGAGCGGGCCCGGGCGGTGAGCCGGGTGATGCTGGGGCTGACCTCGGCGATCCTGGTCGGCGCCCCGCTGGGCACCTGGGCGGGCAACCTGCTCGGCTGGCAGGTCGCCTTCGCCGGCGTGGGCGGGATCGCCCTGCTCACCGCGCTGCTGATCCGGCTGTGGGTGCCGGCGGCGCCGGCCGACCCGCACGCCAGTCCCAGGCGCGAGCTGGGGGCGCTGGTCAAGCAGCGTGTGCTGTTCACCCTGGGCATCGCCGGTATCGGCTTCGGCGGCATGTTCGCGGTGTTCAGCTACGTCATGCCGACCCTGACCGAACAGGCCGGCATGAATGAGGCGCTGGGGCCGCTGGTACTGGTGGTGTTCGGCGTCGGCACCATCCTCGGCAACCTGGTCGGCGCGCGCGCCGCCGACCGCAACCTGATGCGGGCGATTCCCGGCATCCTGCTCTGGTGCCTGGCCGTGCAGGGGCTGTTCTACGTGGCCGCCAACAGCGTGGCCTGGGGGCTGCTGTTCGTCGGCCTGGTGGGCACCAGCATGGCGCTGGGGCCGACCCTGCAGACGCGGCTGATGGATGTCGCCGAGGATGCCCAGACCATGGCCGCCTCGCTCAACCATGCCGCCTTCAACGGCGCCAACGCGCTGGGTGCCTGGCTGGCCGGCGTGACCGTCAAGCAGGGCTTCGCCTGGTCCTCGACCGGGCTGGTCGGGGCCGCGCTGGCTGCGGGCGGGCTCCTGATCTTCGCCCTGGGGCTGTGGGCGGAGCGGCGTCAGGGCGGTCTTGAATATAATTAATCGGTATATCGTTAGAACAAAATAGGCGTTATGCTGGTCGGCACATCCTGCCGATTCCAGATGACGCCCCATGAAGCGCTCCGGCGAACACCCTCTTGCCCGCTGGCTGCCGATCCTCGACTGGGGACGGCGTTACGACCGTCACCGCCTGACGGACGACCTGCTGGCCGCCCTCATCGTCACGCTTATGCTGGTCCCCCAGGCGCTGGCCTACGCCATGCTGGCCGGCCTGCCGCCGGTGACGGGGCTCTATGCCAGCCTGCTGCCGCTGGCGATCTACACCCTGCTCGGCAGCAGTTCGACACTGTCGGTAGGGCCGATGGCGGTGGTGTCACTGATGACGGCGGCGGCGCTGGGAAGAGTCGCCGAGGCGGGCTCCGCCGACTACGTGGCGGCGGCGCTGGTGCTGGCCCTGCTGTCCGGTGTCATCCTGCTGGTGATGGGGCTGTGCCGGCTGGGCTTTCTGGTCAATTTCCTGAGTCATCCGGTGATGACCGGCTTCGTCAGCGCCTCCGGCGTGCTGATCGCGGCCAGCCAGCTCAAGCACCTGCTCGGTGTGCCGTTGTCGGGTTCCACGTTGCCGGCCCTGCTCGACGGCCTGCCGCAGGCCATCGCCGGGCTCGGCATGGCCACGCCACTCGTCGGGCTGGGCTCGCTGGCAATGCTGTGGAGTCTGCGCCGCTGGGGACGAGGCGGCCTGATGCGCCTGGGGGTGCCGGGGCGCGCGGCCGCGCTGCTGCTCAAGCTGGCGCCCATCGTCACCATCGTCGTGGCCGCGCTGGTCGCCGGTGCCGCCGGCTGGCTGGGCCATGGCGTGGCGGTGATCGGCACCATTCCGGCGGGGCTGCCGCCACTCGGCCTGCCCACGGGCGAGCCCGAACTGTGGCGGACGCTGCTGTGGCCGGCGGTGCTGATCAGCATCGTCGGCTACGTCGAGTCGGTATCGGTCGCCCAGGCGCTGGCGGTGCGCCGTGGCGAGCGTCTGGAGCCCGATCAGGAGCTGATCGGGCTGGGCGGCGCCAACCTGGCGGCGGCCTTCTCCGGCGGCATGCCCATCACCGGCGGCTTCTCGCGTTCGGTGGTCAACTTCGACGCCGGTGCCCGGACCCCCGCGGCGGGGGCGTTCACGGCGCTGGGCATCCTGCTGGTGATGCTGACATTCTCGCCCTGGCTCGAGCGCCTGCCGATGGCCAGCCTGGCGGCGACGATCATCATTGCCGTGCTGTCGCTGGTGGACCTGCCCGCCTTCGTGCGGGTCTGGCGCTATGCCCGTGGCGAGGGCGTGGCGATGGTCGCCACCGTGGCGGCGACGCTGTTCGGCGGGGTGGAGATCGGCATCCTGGTGGGTGTGGGGCTGTCACTGGCCCTGCATCTCTACGGCACCAGCCGTCCGCACACGGCCGAGGTCGGCCGTGTGCCCGGCACCGAACACTTCCGCAATGTACGTCGCCATGCGGTGGAGACCGATGCCCGGGTCGCCATCCTGCGCGTCGATGAAAGCCTCTACTTTGCCAATGTGCGCCACCTGGAGGATCGGGTCACGGCGGTGGTGAACCGGCAGCCGCCGCCTCGCCATCTGGTGCTGACCTGTCAGGCGATCAACGTCATCGACGCCACTGCCCTGGAGAGCCTGGAAGCGTTGAACCGCCGTCTGGCGGCGGCCGGCATCGGGCTGCATCTGGCCGAGGTCAAGGGGCCGGTGATGGATCGCCTCGAGGACACGTCACTGATGAAGACCCTCAATGGCCGGGTCTTCCTGAGCACCTTCGAGGCCTGGCAGATGTTGCTGAGGTCGACCATCGCACAGCCCGCCGCAGGCGGGGCTACCGTGCGTCACCGGGCCACAAGCGGGGAGCAGGGGCCTTGCGTATAATCCCGCCCAGCCCCCTGACTGACATCGAGAACTCGGGAGACATCCATGCAGAATCTGATCGTGTCGTGCCTCGTCATGGTGGTCTCGGCGATTCTGGTCGCGGGCAGCTACCTGCTGTCGGAAGACCGGCTCGACGAGCGCGTCGCCGGGCATATCGCCGACACCCTGGGTACCGACCAGACCGTCTCGGTGACCATCGACAAGAAGGTCAACAACGATTACGGCATCTGCGGGCGCTACACGCTGCCGTCCGGCGAGGGCAACGCCTTCTTCTACAACGAGGTCAACGGGCACATGGCCCTGAAGAAGGACACCGAGCGCTACCGGGTCAACTGCCTCGACGCCTGAGCCCCGGCAGCCGCCTTCAGCGGCTTCCAGGCCAGCAGCCAGCCCAGGGTCACCATGCCCGCCATCAGCGCCAGGATGGTGGCGAACGCCACGCCGGCATCCAGCATCATCCCGAAGAAGGCCGGGGCCAGGCCGGAGGCGAACACCATGCCGGCCGAGAACACCGAACGCAGTCTGGCCAGGTTGTCGCTGCCCCACAGCTGGATGAGCAGGCTGGTGACGGTGGGTTCCTGCATGCCGGTGACGAGTCCCGAGAGCAGCATGTAGGCGAGGATGCCGTAGCCGTTCTCCAGGGCGATGGCGATGAGCAGCCCGGCGACGAGCGGCAGCAGATAGACCCGCCCCATGACTGACGCCCCGAGCCGGTCGACGAGACGTCCGGCGGCCAGCGAGCCGATGACGCGCCCGGAGGCCGCCAGCGCGAAGCCGAGCGCGAAGACCGCGGGGCCGGCGCCGAACTCGGCGGTCAGCTCGCTCTGGAAGACGAAGATGCCGGTGTTGACGATGGCGATCGACAGCATCATCAGGCTCAGTCGCCAGAAGCGTGTGTCCATCAGGGGCCGGGGTGAGCGTCCGGTCGCTCGGGGCGCGTCGCGTGGCGTCTCGGCGGCCGACGCGGGCCCGAGCGGCGTGCGGGCGAGCAGGGGCAGCCAGACAGTCAGCAGGATGCCCAGCAGCGCCCAGAGCAGTTCCCGCCAGCTGACGAGCTGCAGGGCGCCGGTGGTGATCGACGGCAGCACGGCTTCGCCAAGCGGCATGGCCAGCGTTACCAGGGCCAGGGCGCTGCCGCGTGCCGCGGGCACCTGCTTGGCGACGGTGGTCGTGCCGAGATGCGTGAACAGCCCCTGACCGCAGAAGCGAATCAGTCCCAGCCCCGCCAGCGCCGCGCCCAGCCAGGGCGACAGGGTCAGCAGCAGGATGCCGAGGCTCATGCCCAGCACCACGAAGGCGGCAAAGCGCCGTGGCGGAATCCAGTCGAGCATGGGGCCGATGAAGAAGATCAGAAACCCCGAGGTCAGCGTGAGCAGTGAATAGGCGATGCCGAACTGGCCGCTGCTCAGGGAAAAGGCCTCGGAAATCGCGGGCTGGAAATAGCCGACCAGAAAGGTCTGCCCCAGGTTGCCCGAGAAGATCGCGATGAAACCGAAGGCCAGTATCGCCGGGTATTGCCGAATCACGTCCCTGTAGTTCATGCGATGGGGACTTCCTCCTGTCTATGCCTGCTGTGAAAAGCCGGCCCCCCGTCGTGGCGGGTACCGGTGGTCAGGTTAGCATTCTCCGAAACGGCTCGGAGGCGCCCTGCTCAAGCCGCCATCGCGCGCTCGATGGGGAGACATTGACGCGGGTCAAGACCTGCCGATAGCCACTGGGTTCAGCATGGAACGAGCGGGGCGCGACCCCCACCCCCCTCGATCAACAGCAGGAGAGAGACCGCATGCGCATGCAAGGGAAGAACGTCATCGTCACCGGCGGGGCCAGCGGCATCGGCCTGGCCAGCGTGGAGCGCTGCCTGGAGGAAGGCGCCAGCGTGGTCATCGCCGATATCGCGGGCAGCGACGGCGAGGCCCGGGCGGCGGCGCTGGATGACAAGCACGCCGGGCGCTGCCTGTTCAAGGCGTGTGACGTCACGGACTCCGCTCAGGTCGACCGGCTGTTCGAGGACACGGTGGCCGAGCTCGGCAGCGTGGATGCCGTGTTCAACAACGCCGGCATCGGCGGCATCTGCCCGACCGATGAACTGAGCGACGAGGAATACCTGCGGATCATCGACATCAACCTCAACGGTGTCTTCCGGGTGGCCCGGGCCGCATTGCGCGTGATGTATCGCCAGGGCAGCGGAAGCATCGTCAACTGCGCCTCGATCCTCGGCGTGTTCGGCCAGTCCCAGACCGCGGCCTACACCGCCGCCAAGGGCGGCGTGGTCAACCTCACCCGCACCCTGGCGCTCGAGGCCGCGCCGAAGGGCGTGCGGGTCAACGCCATCGGCCCGGGCTATATCGACACGCCGCTGCTCGCGGACCTGGACGACGAGCTGCTCCAGGGGTTGATCCGCCTGCACCCGCTCGGCCGTCTGGGCCGCCCGCAGGAGGTCGCCAACGCCTTCCTGTTCCTGGCCGGCGACGAGGCCAGCTTCACCACCGGCACCACCCTGATGGTCGACGGGGGCTTCACCGCCGGCAAGTCGTGACGCGTCCCGCGGATACGCGAAAGCCGGCCAGGGCATGTCGGGTGCCCTGGCCGGCTTCCCGTTATTCAGAAAACATGTCGAAGACCAGGCTTCTCAGCCAGCGGGTTCCCGGGTCCTGATGAAAGCGGCGATGCCAGAAGAGATTGATGGGGATTTCCTCGAAAAGTAGAGGGTGTTCGCGTAGTTCCAGTCCGAGCCGATCCCGGGTCGCCCTGGCCAGCTTGTCCGTCACGGTCACCACCAGGTCGCTCTCGCTGATGATGTACGGGACGGCCGCGAAGTGGGGGAGCTTCAATCTCACGGGGCGCTCGATGCCGGCCCGGGCCAGCTGCTCTTCCACGATGCCGTGCCCGGTGTCCTTGGCGACGACCACCGCGTGCCGGGCGGCCATGAACGCCTCGACCCCGAAGTGCCCCCGGGCGAGGGGATGGCCACGACGCAGCAGGCAGACATAGCGCTGCGTGAATATCTCTGCTGATAGAAGCCGGCGCCCAGCTGAGGAATCAGCCCGATCGCCAGGTCGACATGGCCGTCCTCCATCTCCCGCTTCAGGTCGTCACTGTGACTGCGCACCGTGCTCAAGGCGACGCCGGGGGCTTCTCGGGAGAGGCGCTCGAGCAGGCGGGGCAGGAAGATGATCTCGCCGATATCGGTCATGGCGATCGTGAACGTGCGCCGGCTCGACTGCGGTGCGAAGTCGTCCGGACGGTTGAGGGTTTCCTGGAGAAGCGCCAGGGCCTCGGCAATGGAGGGGTGCAGGTCGGAGGCCAGGGGCGTGGGCATCAGCCCCCTGGAGGTGCGCTCGAAGAGTTCATCGCCGAATACTGTCCGCAGCCGCTTGAGCGCGTGGCTGATCGCGGGCTGAGTAATGCCCAGGCGCCGGGCGACGCGCTGGGTGTTCTGCTCCTGATAGAGAAGATCGAACACGACCAGCAGGTTCATGTCGATTTCCGAAAGCTTGATCATGGGGTTCCCGTCTTCCTGAGGCGCTTGCCCCCTTGTCGGCATGGGACAAAGGTCGCGTATCGAGGCGCGGGGTGATAGGCAAGCCTTTGATTCCCTTGTTTATCAACGCCATTTATAGCGTGTATTCCGGGCGCTGTGTGGTGGCAGCCGGGTCTGGTTTATAACGTCAGGGGCATCGCAACCCCTGACAGGTAGCTCGACATGTCACACGAAGCCTCACGCAAGCGTCTTTCCATCGGTATCGTCGGTGGTGGCATCGGCGGCGTGGCCCTTGCCGTGGCCCTCTCGCGGGACCCGGGTCTCGACGTCTCGCTCTTCGAAGCGGCACCGCAGTTCTCCGAGATCGGTGCCGGGGTGTCCTTCGGGCCCAACGCGGTGCAGGCCATCCGGCTCCTCGGACTCGAAGACCCCTACCGCCGTATTGCCGACTCTTCCCCGGCTCCCTTCGAGGATGTCTGGTTCGAGTGGCGTCGCGGCCGCGATGATGCCTATCTTACCGCTAGCCTGGCGCCGGGATGTGGCCAGTCCTCGGTTCATCGGGCCGACTTCCTGGACGCGATCGTGGCCAACCTGCCCGGCGGGATCGCGCAGTTCGGGAAACGCTGCATCGACGTGCAGCAGGACGAACGGGGGGCGACGGCGCACTTCGACGACGGCACCCGCTTCACCGGGGATATCCTGATCGGCTTCGACGGGATCAAGTCCGCGGTGCGCGAGCATGTGCTGCCCCCGGCTCACTACGGGGAGCTCGAGGCTTTCTGGAGCGGTACCTATGCCTATCGCGGCATGATACCCGTCCGGCAGCTGGAAGCGGCCATGGTGGACCGGGGCGTCAACCCGCGCCTCGCCGTGGTGCCGCAGATGTACCTGGGCCATGACCGCCACATCCTGACGTTCCCGGTCAAGCAGTCCGAGCTGATCAATGTGGTGGCCTTCCTGACCGATCGCGCCACGCCGACCCCCAGGCTGGCCGAGGGGGAGGCCTGGGTAAGCGCCGTGACCCAGGCGGAACTGCTGGCTGTCTTCGACGGCTGGGGCGCGGCCCCCGGGGCCATCCTTGCCTGCATTCCCGAGCCGACGCGGTGGGCACTGCATGAGCTGCCGGCATTGCCCCGCTACCACCACGATCGCGTGCTGATCGTGGGCGATGCGGCCCATGCCATGCTGCCCCACCAGGGGGCGGGCGCGGGTCAGGCCCTGGAAGACGCCTGCGTGCTCGCCAGCCTGCTCACCGATGACGCCTGTACCCGGCATAACGCGCCACAGGTGCTGGCAGCCTTCGAGACGGTCCGCCATGCGCGAACCTGCCAGGTGCAGCGCACCTCCCATGAAGCCGGCGATCTCTACGAATACCGCATGCCCGGCATCGGCGATGACGGGGCGCGTCTCGCCGCCGAGCTGGAAACCCGTTTCGACTGGCTCTGGAACCATGACCCGCGCGACGACGTCGCCGCGGCCAGGGCTCGCCTGGCCTGGGAACCGGTCGCGCGCTCGGCCTTGGCCTGATGGCTGCCGGCAGGCAGGGCCGGGTCGGGGCGAGACGGTTCAGCGGACCCCGGCTCGGTAGCTGTCGGGAAGAGGGCGAGGCCAGGCAGGCAGCGGTGAACCACCCCGACTTTCTCGGAGACCCGCTGGTTTGGGTCAGGCCGCCTTCTTGGCCTGACCTTGCTGCTGTACTGCCGACGTTTCTGGCTCATGATCAGGGCCTTCTGGTCGGTCTGATCAGAGCTTAGGCACTGTCTGAAAAGTCGACGAGCGAAGGTCAGACAAGGCAAAAATCAGCGAATAAGCGGAGTTTACGGGGTGTAAATGAGCATTTTGATCGGACTCGCGCCCGAGCTTATTTTTAACGCAGTATGGCCGAGCGCAGACAGTTTTCAGACAATGCCTAGGCGCCTGGTCCGAATTTCGGGGACCACTTCAGCCTCGTCTCACTCGGCACAATCGATACATTTCAGTACGGTCGGATCCCATTCCAGACGCTTGGCCGCGATCCACTCACCGCATACCAGGCATTCCCCGAAAGCCCCCCGGTCAAGGCGTTCCAGTGCAGCCTCGATTCTGAGAAGCGTCTGCTGCCTGCGGCCTTCTTCGGCCTTGGCCATGGCCTGCCCCTGCAAGGCGTCCATGCGGGAAAGCCGGCCGACCGCGGTCTGATCGAGTTCCACCGTTGTGCGAGAACTCTTGCTTTCCTCGCTCTGCTCCACCATTTCGGAACGCCGGCGTTTGAGTTGCTCCCTGATAGTGTCAGGGTCGATTTCGGGATGGTTCAAAATGCCACCTCACTGTTGTCGCACGCTATTTTTCAGGCAGCCCGGCCCACAGGATGGAGTCTAGGATAATGTGGCGTATCCGGGTGGCATCATGTCGTTTCCATGACCAGATGATGGCGAAGATAGCGGAACTCATCGGTGACACGAGCGACGATCGGGGTCGAAAGATAGTGAGCCACCCGGTCGGCGACATGCGAGATCAGCGCTGGATCGCTCAGTGACGTCGACCAGTCCTCACCACACGCCAGCGCGTCGCGCTCGCGACGATGCAAATTCCACCACTTGGCGCACCAGGTGATCGACCACAGCCACATGGCTCGGCGGGTAGCCAGCAGGGCCGCATCATCGGTCAACGGGTTGTCCGCCCCGAGCCGGGACTGCCATTGGCGATAGAAACGGACCACGGTCTCGGGGTCGAGCACCGCGTGGCTCGCCGGGTCCCAGGTGGTGGATGTGTACAGTGTGGCGTGGGCCAGGTCGAAGCCGGGATGACTGTAGCGGCATTTTTCCAGGTCCACCAGGACGGCCTTGCCTCGGGGCGTGATCAAGAAATTGCCGGGATGCGCGTCGAAGCTGATCAGGCAACGATGGGCGTCGATGCTTGCGGCCGGAACACTGTCGCCGTCCAGCGAGGCGAGCGTCGCATCGATGTGGCGCCGGGCCTCGGCGTCAAGCAGCTCGGGGGGTAGCGCATCGAGGTAGCCTGCCTGCGCCAGGACTTCCTCACGCATGGCCTGCCAGGGCGAGGGCGCACTGGCCAGCGGCGGGCGCGCCGTGGAGGCGGGCAGGGGCAACCGGTGAATGGCGGCCAGTGCCTTGGCAATGCCGGGCAGATCCTCGGGGAGTCGCGCGGGACGTCCCGGGATGGCGGTGACCAGCAGGCCGCCGCGGGGCAGTGTCGCGTCGATGGGCAGTCGCCCGTGAAGCGCTGGGGTGTGGCCACTGGTGCTGGCGCGTCGATAGCAGGTCGCCTGGAAGTCCAGGTTGGCCTCGACGTCGAGTTGCATCTGGCTCTGCTTGGGCAGGCGTGCCACCCAGTCCATACCATTGCGGCGCGTGATCCAGATGTGTCCGTGGGCGAGCCCGGTATCGGGCATTGGCTGCAGGTCGACGATGTTCTCGTCGAGGCCGGCGAGATGCACGCGCAGTGCGTCGAGCTGCATGGCGAGGGGGGTGTCGGTCGTCGTCATGGGGCGGGTCCGGTTGAGCAACGGCGGCGCTTCAACAGAGGCGGCCCCGCTGGCTCGCGCCCGCCGGAAGCCGCTGTCGGGAAGCACACGTTCAGCGTTGCGTGGCGTCCTCGGCGATGCGTGCGAAGATGGCATCGAGTTCACGCGCCTTGTCGGCGAGCGCGGCGGCTCGCTCGTCGTTATCGAGATCGGCGACATAGGGCGCGAAGATCGCACTGGGCGTCTTCCACGACAATGTCGCCGTGGCGTCGTCGTTTTCGGTGACGTAAAAGCGGATCGGCGCCTCGATCATCGCCGGCACGCTCAGCCGCAGTATCTCGACGGCAAGATCGTTGCGGAAAACGCCGACGACCCGGTTACCGGGAATTTTCACGCCGCGCTGGGCGGCAACCTGGGTGGGCCCGACGTCGGTCACGATGCCCATGTCGTTGTCGGTAACCGCGCGCTTCAGCCGGTTCAGCAATGTGGTGTAGCTCTGCTGCGTGGGGATGACCTGCCAGCCGTCCGCCGGCCATCGCGTCTGCGCCATGCCGGTCGACGCCACCATCATGAGCATCAGGCCAAGGGCCCAGGGAAGGATTCTGTCAGGGATGGCTTTCATGACGGCACCTCTTGTGGTTGGCGTGGCGGGAATGCGCGTTGCCAGTGACGTAACGTCGAAGGGTGGACGCCGAACGTGTTCGCCACCTCGACATCTTGAGTGTCGGCAAGTAGCGCGATGATTGCCATGTGATGGATGGCGTGACTGGTCAGGAAGGCCAGTTCGCGCTCGAGACTGGAAGGCAGCAGCGAACGCTGCCCGCCGACATGATAGGCGAAGTGGACGCGTCGCGTCGCTGTCGGCTGCCCGCCGAGTCGAGAGAGTCTGTTTGCCAGGTTCTGTAACTGTTCAAGGGCGCACTCGGGGCGCTGTTCCACATCGGGATCGCGCTGGCGGCGCTCGTAGTCGACGGTAGGCGCTGGCGCTACTCCCTCCTGAGCCAGCAGGGCTTCATAGTGATCGAGGATATGGCGAACATGCTTGCCAATGGTGTGCCGGGCATCGGCGCCATGGAGCGCGGTGTATTGGGCGGACGTGAGACGGCTCACGAAGCCTGTCAGCTGATCCAGTGTGTCGCATGCCTCGTCGATTAATGCGGCCAGCACGGGCTTGATCATGGCAAGACTCTCCTGATGGGAAATGTGGACAGGGCCGGCGCGTGGAAGGAAGGCCCTCCACGCGCCTTGCTCAAGCGGCTTCAGCTTCAGGAGCTTTCTCCACTCTCGGCTTCTCCCTCACCTTCTCCTTCTCCTTCGGCTTCCGCCTCGCCCTCGGCGCTGGCCATTAACGGAGCGGCGCTCTGGGCGATTGTGTAACTCGCGACATCGGTCGTGTTGTCTGCCATCGCCTGGGCGGCGAAGGGACCGGACAGCAGGAGCAGCATGGGGGTCGTGTAGATGACCCGGCGGCTCAGGCGTCCCATCAGGCAGTGACGCTTGTGTTCATGGGATGTCATGATTGCACTCCTTTCCAACGGTGAATGACGGTGCTGAACACCGTCGACGAGAGGCCGTGACGACATGTCAATTGGCCTCGGGACTGGCTTCGGCCTCGGGACTGGCTTCGGCCTCGGGACTGGCTTCGGCCTCGGGACTGGCTTCGGCCGACGCGAACATGTAATACCCCGAGGGTGTGGCAACGTCGGAATAGATCGCGTACAAGGCCGACGCGCCGACCACGACGGCAAGCGCCGGGACGCTGTAGGCGATGCCTCGTGACAGGGTATCGAGCAAGGTTCGGTGCGAATTCTGGGTCATGGGTAAACCTCCGTGGCGAGTCGCAGACGCGGTAGCTTGCGAGATCAGGTGTGATTGCCCCTGGCCATCAGATACAAGGCGATCAGCGTGAGCGTGACCTGGAACATCATGCCGCCGAGCGGATGACTGGCCGTGGCCATGAAGTGCCACTGGCCCCAGTGTTCCATGACGATCGCGCCCAGCAGGATCGGTATTGCAAACAGCGCGCCGAGTCGCGTCGCGGCGTCTCCCATGCGGCCGGCCAGGAGGCCGCCGAGCAGAATCAGCATGCCGGTGGCTATCTCGCCCAGTGCCACGACCAGGGCAATAAGCCATGGCAGATCCATGATCCGGGCGAAGCCCTGGATGCCGCTGCCCGCAAACTTGTCGGCCCCGGTGTACAAGAAGACGCTCGCCATGGCCGCGCGCAGCAGCCAATGCGCCCAGGGCGCCTGCGGGAGGGACCGCGGGGACGTCAGTGCCGATTTCATCATGGGTCGGTTCTCCTTGTGGTGATGACGTGGCGCCGTTCACGAAGCGCCGGCATGAAGGGAGTCAATTCCCGCTCGGCAAGGCATGATGCGTACCGTTTTCCAGGCGCGCTCTCGCCGGTTCGGGAGAGTCGCCGGGCAATGAGAATCTCGGCAGTGCCGTGAGCCATTCGAGCAGGACGGCAACGTCGTGGCCGTCGGGAGGCGATGTATCGGCATGCCGAGCGGCCGGCAGCAATGCCGCGAGGAGCGCCAACGGGGTTGGCCGCGCGGTGTCGTCGTCCCATGTCGCGACCCCGGTGATGCGCAGGTCGCACGACGGGTAGGCCGAGGGCGTGATGAGCCGCCCGCCGGGCAGGGTCAAGGGGAGCGCCAGCACGCTGGCCTGGCTGGGCCCCTGGCGGTGCCAGGCGATGCCTCGTATCAGGCAATAGCCGAGCGGTTCGGCCATGGCGAGCAGTGGTTGCCAGTCATCGCCGGCCACGGGCACGAGAATGGCCGCCTCGGGCGCGTCACGGTGGACCAGAAGCGCGGCGTCAATCATCAGCTGGCCCTCGGCGAGCGCGCGTCGTCCGAGTTCGTCGATCAGGCGCGGGCCGAGCTCGGCGAGGCCGAGGTGAGAGGCCACCAGGTCCGCGTCGATCATCAGGCGGTAGCCGCCGGTCTCCTGGATCAGTTCGAGTTGCGGCAATGTCGCGACCTGGCCGGGCTCCCACGCGGTGAGGGCGCCGACCAGCCGCTCTCGTGCCGGCAAGCTCCGGGTATGCAGGGCCCAACTGCGTCCTGCGATGGAAAGGCCGATCGGTGCCGGGGGCGGCGTGTGAGTCCGCGTTGGGTGGTCACGCTCGGGTGACGCGAGAGGCGCGCTGTCGTGTGTCGGCGCCTGGCGCAGCAGACCCTGGCGGCACCACGCTTCCAGGCACTGCCAGACGTGGCGCTCCAGTGCGTTCCGGTCGGGCGCTGGCTGATCGACCTGGCTGGCCTGATGCAGATGAGCGACGATGCCGCTCGGTGTCTCGCCCTCGCCGGCCAGCAGCCAGATCAGAGCGGCACTGTCATTGAGCGAGAGCAGGCCGCCGCGATGGGGGGCGTAGAGTGCCAGGCGGTCGTTGTCGATCAACTCGGTGACATCGCCGCGCTGCAGGTAAGGCTCGGCCGGTACTTGCGCATCGAACGTGCTGGCCAGTCGCCAATCCAGCAGGCCGGGCAGGGTGAAGAACGCCAGGTGGTCGGCAGGCGCGCTACCAGGATAGAGGCACAGGAAGTCCCCGGCCCGTGACAGCTCGCGCTGGGCGTCGTCGCGCAGGGCCTGGGGCGAATCGTCGCTGGCCCCCGGGGTCTCCCGGCCATCGATGTCCACCAGCGCGACCAGGTCCTCGACCAGGCGCCGCTTGATGGCTTCCTCCGCCGGGCCGCCGCTGTCCGGACCGGCGCAGACCCCCAGCGAGGGACTCAGGTTGCACTCGAGGATCCAGGGTTTGAGATTGGCGTCGATCAGGCAATCGATACCCAGCAGCTCGTAGCCGCCGCGGCTATCGATACCGTCGTCGGCGCAGCGCTGGCGAAAGCTATCCAGGGCCGCGATCACGGTGAGCGTCAGCCGGTCGTGGAGACGCTCGAACAGGGCCTCGTCATCGTGTCCCTGTTCGCGCAGCCACGCGCGATAGCGATCCAGGTCGATGAACTCGACGGGCACCTCGGCGTCCGTGTTGCGGGCGTTGATATCGGGGTTGGTGAGGTGGCTGTAGGGGTTGGCCTTGTCGTCCCGGTCATAAAGGCCGGAAGCGAGCTTGGCGAATCCCTGGCGATACACGTAAAGACGCAGGGGGGCGAGAGAGGCCAGCAGGACATAAAGCCGCAAGACATACTTGTGTCCGCGAATGGTGTGTGGGTCGTCGAGATACTCCTGGACCAGCCAGTTCGATTGGCGGGGCGCGTCGGCGGCATCCTCAAGCAGTCGAATGCCCTTGCCCTTGGAGGCATTGGCGGGCTTGAGAATCCAGCACTGGCCGGGGTCGGCCAGTGCCGCATCCTGCAGGGCATGGTAATCATCGGGCATGAGATAGGCTCGCGGGAAGAAGTCGAGCCGTGCTACCTGTGAGGACTGGGAGCCGAAGCGCTCTTCCATCCGGTCGCGCAGCGTCGCCAGCGATTGATAAAGGCGGCTTTTCAGCGTCAGTGCATTGTTGCCGGGGAGATGATTGAGCTTGCAGGTCGGCGAGAGCTTGCGGAATTGCTCCGGGTCGGGCATGCCCGTGAACCAGCCGGCCTGCCAGTGCTCGGCGTCGCCGGCGACCCAGCCCCGTGCCTCGAGAGCCTCTCGGAAGAATCGGTCCTGCTCGTCGGCGCGCTTGCCACCCAGCCAGTAACGAGGCGCCCGAGACGATGGCATGGTCATGTTCTTACCCCTGCTCGGCGTTGTGAGATGTTGTGATATGCCTTTGAGTCGGGGGTGGGCGGGGATCCTTACACGCCGTTGAAAAAGCTTCGCTGGCCGGCGGGGTAGCGGGGTGTTGCGGATGAATCCCGGGTGGTGACTGGCCATGTAAGGAATACTGGCCAGCGACGACCAACGGATAGTCGATCAGGGAGAGTGGCATGAATTATTCGCGAGGTTTGCTGGTAGCGGCACTGGTGCTGTTGCCGACGGCGGGCCAGGCCTATGAGCTGTCCGACTGGACGTCCGTGACCGAGGCCGCCCGGGGGCAGACCGTCTACTGGAACGCCTGGGGTGGCGACCCGCGTACCAATACCTATATCGATTGGGTGGCCGAGCAGGTCGGCGAGCGATATGCCATCGATCTCGTGCATGTCAAGGTCAGCGATACCGCCGAGGCGGTGACCCGTGTGGTGGCCGAGAAGGCGGCCGGAAATAAGGACCACGGCGCGGTCGATCTGATCTGGCTCAACGGCGAGAACTTCGCCGCCATGAAGAACAATGATCTGCTCTATGGCCCCTGGGCCGAGCAGCTGCCCAATTTTTCACTGACCGCGCCCGAGCAGAATCCCGAAGTGCGCGAGGATTTCACCCTGCCGGTCGAGGGCTATGAAGCGCCCTGGGGCCGCGCGCAGATCACCTTCTATTACGACAGTGCGCGTGTCGACGAGCCGCCGCGCAGCATTCCCGCGCTGCTCGACTGGGCCCAGGCGCATCCCGGACGCTTCACCTACCCCCAGCCGCCGGCCTTTCTGGGCACGACTTTCCTCAAGCAGGCGCTGCTGGCGTTGACCGACCAGCCCGAGGCGCTCTACGCGCCGGTCGACGAGGCCGATTTCGACGCCGTCACTGCGCCGCTCTGGCGATACCTGGACCGCTTGCATCCCGCCTTGTGGCGCGAGGGCAAGCGCTTTCCCACCGGCGGTCCCCAGATGCGCCAACTCATGGGCGATGGGGCGTTGAGTCTGGCGTTCACCTTCACGCCCTCGGCGCCTGCCGCCGCGGTGCTCGATTATCAGCTGCCGCCGACCACGCGCAGTTATATTCTCGACGACGGCACGCTGGGCAACGTGCATTTCGTCGCCATCCCCTTCAATGCCCAGCACAAGGCCGGCGCGTTGACGGTCGCCAACTTCCTGCTATCGCCCGAGGCCCAGGCCCGCAAGCAGGATCTCTCGATGTGGGGTGATGCCACGGTGCTGGACATGGCGCGCCTGAGTCCCGCGCAGCGTGAGGCGTTTGCACGCGACGGCCGGGCCGCCGAGAGCCTGCCGCCGCCCTCGCTGGGCAAGACGCTACGCGAACCCGACCCTTCATGGATTGAACCTCTCGAGCGGGCCTGGCGGCAGCGTTACGGCGCGCAATGAGTTCGGCCGTGGCTTATCGGCTCGTCGTCGGGACGCTGCCCTGGCTGACCATCGCCTTGCTCAGCATGCCGGTGGCCAGCGGCGTGCTCGGCGCGCTGATGCCGGCCTTCGGCTGGCTGCCGACGCTCGGGGGCGACCATCTCTCGTTGTCCCCCTGGCGGCAGCTCGTCCAGGTGCCGGGCCTCGTCGACATGGCCCGGCTCAGCCTGGTGACCGGGTTGGCCAGCGCGGCGCTGGCGCTGGCGCTGGTGGTGCTGTTTCTGGGCAGCTTTCTGTACACGCCGCTATATCGGCGCATCCAGCGCTGGCTGTCGCCGCTGCTGGCGGTGCCCCACGCGGCGGCGGCGATCGGCCTGGCGTTCCTGCTGGCACCGTCGGGATGGGCGGCGCGAGGCCTCTCGCCCTGGTTGACCGGCTGGGCCTATCCCCCCGGTTATGCGTTTCCCGGCGATGCCTGGGGGCTGTCGTTGATCCTGGGGCTGGTCGTCAAGGAAGTGCCCTTCCTGTTGCTGATGAGCCTGGCGGCCCTGGTGCAATGTCAGGCCGGCGAGCGCTTGACCGTGGCGCGAAGCCTCGGCTATCGCCCCTTGACGGCCTTTCTCAAGGGCGTCATGCCCGGGCTGTATCCCCTGCTGCGCTTGCCCCTCTACGCGGTGATCGCCTTTGCCACCTCGACGGTGGATGTGGCCATGATCCTGGGCCCCACGACACCCTCCACGCTGGCGGTCTCCGTGGTCGGCTGGCTCAATGACCCCGTGCTGTCGACGCGCTTCATGGCTTCGGCGGGGGCGATATTGCAGCTGCTGTTGACGCTGACGGCCTTGTTGATCTGGTGGTCGCTGGAGCGCCTGGTGGCATGTGCGAGCCGGGGCTGGTACCGGGACGGGCGTCGTCAGTGTGGCGACCGCTGGCTGGGCGGCGTGGCCTGGCTGGCCATGCGTACGGTACTGGGCTTGATGATGACCGGACTGGCGGGGTTGGTGCTGTGGTCGGTGGCCGGCTATTGGCCGTTCCCGCATTTTCTGCCACGGTCGCCGACTGTGCATAACTGGCTGAACGCGGCCGATGAACTGATCGTTCCGGTATGGCAAACGCTGAGCGTCGCGCTCATCGCGACCCTCGTGTCGGTGGTGCTGGTGCTGGGCTCGCTGGAAGCGGAAACCCTGAGGAGTCGTCCCTTGCAGCCTTGGGTACAAGTGATTCTGTACCTGCCGCTGCTGGTACCCCCGGTGGCCTTCCTGTTCGGGCTGGTCATGATGCAGGCGCAAGCGGGTATCCGCCCTGGACTGGGCACGGTCATCGTGGGCCACGCGGTCTTCGTGCTGCCCTACGTCTTCCTGTCGTTGGCGGAAAGCTATCGACGCCTGGATCCCCGCTGGAGCCAGCAGGCACGCAGCCTCGGTGCCGGACCGTGGCGGGTCTTCCTGGGCGTACGCCTGCCGTTGCTGCTGGCGCCGATCGTGACCGCGGCGGCGGTGGGCTTCGCGGTGAGCATCGGCCAGTACCTGCCCACCGTCCTGCTGGGGGCGGGGCGTGTGGTCACGGTGACCACCGAGGCGGTCAGTCTGGCGAGCGGCGGGGATCGGCGGCTGACCGCCATCTACGCCCTGGTCCAGCTGTTGCTGCCGGCCTTGGGGTTCCTGCTGGCGATGCGGGTGCCCCGCTATGTGTTTCGACGCCGGCGCGGCCTGCTGCCCGGTGCCGACTGAAGCCCGGTGTTGACTGAAGCCCGGTGTTGACTGAAGAAAGGAGCCACACCATGGCGTCATTGATTCTCGACGACCTCGTCATTGAGCAGGGCCAGCAGCGCCTGCTGAGTCTGGATACCACGATCGCTCCCGGCGAGGTGCTGACCATCATGGGCCCCTCCGGCGTCGGCAAGTCCACCTTGCTGGCGTTCATCGCGGGTTTCTTGAGTCCAGCCTTCCGGGCGCGAGGGCGCGTACAGCTCGATGAAAAACGCATCGATATGCTGCCGGCCGAGCAGCGTCATGTCGGGCTGCTCTTTCAGGACCCGCTGCTGTTTCCGCATCTCGATGTCGAGGGCAATCTGGCCTTCGGCATGGTGCGCGAGGGGAGTCGTCAGCAGCGCCGCGCGCGAATTCACGAAGCCCTGAGATCGGTCGGGCTGGAGACGTTTGCCAAGCGTGACCCCGCGACGCTGTCCGGCGGGCAGAAGGCGCGGGTCGCCCTGCTGCGGGTGCTGCTGTCACAGCCGCGCGCGATCCTGCTCGACGAGCCGTTCTCCAAGCTGGATGCCGGACTGCGTGACGAGATTCGTCACTGGGTCTTCGAACGCGTGCGGCATTACCGCCTGCCCACGCTGATGGTGACCCACGACGAGGCCGACGCCCGGGCGGCCGGCGGGCGTATCATCACTCTCGATGACGGATGTCGGGTCACATCATGAGCTACTTGTGATCATGCGGTTTTTTAGCGTTAGGCATTGTCTGAAAACTGTCTGCGCTCGGCCATACTGCGTTAAAAATCAGCTCGGGCGCGAGTCCGATCAAAATGCTCATTTACACCCCGTAAACTCCGCTTATTCGCTGATTTTTGCCTTGTCTGACCTTCGCTCGTCGACTTTTCATACAGTGCCTAGGGCCCGGCAGAGACAGATGCCGGCGAGGCTATCATTCAATCCGCACAACAGGACAATTGCCTGACGTCTTTCGTGAAGGTCTGGGCGCAGAGCTTGAGGCCCTCTACCATGGTGAGGTAGGGAAACAGCTCGTCACCGATGTCCTGCACCGTCATGCGTGCCCGCAACGCCATCACCGCCGTCTGGATCAGCTCCCCGGCGTCTCCCGTCACCGCCTGCACCCCCAGCAACCGTCCCGAGTCACGTTCGGCCACCATCTTGATGAATCCCGCCGTCTCGAAGTTCACCAAGGCACGCGGCACGTTCTCCAGCCCGAGCATGCGGGACTCCACACTGACCCCCTGTTGGAGTGCCTCGGCTTCCGTCAGGCCGACGGTCGCCAACTGAGGGTCGGTGAACATCACGCTCGGCATGGCGCTCAGATCCAGGGTGGCTTCGCCTCCCGTCATGTTGACGGCGGCCCGGCTGCCTCCGGCGGCGGCGACATAGACAAACTCAGGCTGATCGGTGCAGTCACCGGCAGCATAGATGCCCGATACGGTGGTTTGCAGGCAGGCGTCCACCCGAATCGCCCCCTGGGTGGTTTCCACGCCGATGGCCTCCAGATTCAGCGCCTCGGTGTTGGGCGTGCGCCCGGTGGCCACCAATAGCTGGTCGGCACGCAGGGTTCCGGCGTTGGTTTCCAGCACGAACTCCCGGTCGCTGTAGTCCACACGGCTTGCCTGGGTCTGGTTGAGCACCTCGATGCCTTCGCGGCGAAACGCGGCTTCCACGGCGTCGCCCACCGCCGGATCTTCACCCGACAGCAGCCGGCTGCGGGCCAGCACCGTGACCCGGCTGCCCAGCCGAGCAAACGCCTGGGCCAGTTCCAGGGCCACGAAGCCCGCGCCGATCACCACCATCCGCTCAGGGACACTTTCCAGCACCAGCGCGCTGGTGGAGGTCAGGTAAGGCGTATCGGCCAGCCCGGGCACCGGTGGTTCGGCAGGACGGGCGCCGGTGCCGATGAAGGCGCGATCGAAGCTGATGGTCTGCTCGCCGCCTTCCGCCAGCGTGACCGTCAAGTGATGGGGGTCGACGAATCGGGCCTCGCCGTGCGCCACCGTCACGGCGGGATGATCCCGAAGAATCCCCTTGTACTTGGCCTCCCGCAATGCTTCCACGCGGGCCTGCTGTTGCCGGACCAGCGTGGCCCGGTCCACCATCGGCGCCTGCCGGCTCACTCCGTCGTCGAAGGGGCTCTCCCGGCGCTGATGGGCCACATGGGCCGCCCGAATCAGGATCTTCGAGGGCACGCAGCCGACATTCACACAGGTACCTCCGAGGGTACCGCGTTCGATCACGGTAATGCGGGCACCGCGTTCGGCCGCCTTCAGGGCCGCCGCCATGGCCGCGCCACCGCTGCCGATCACGGCGATATGCAGGGGGCTGTCATCATTCATGGGAGGAATTCCTTGATTGAGACGGGAGGGTGTCGCAGCGAGAGTCGTGCCGCTTCTGGCGCCACAGCGCATAGAGGGTCAGGCCGATGAAGAAGGTCATGGCGGGGAGCAGCACGTAGTCCAGATAGCCGGTCAGCGCTGCCAGGCCCACGCCGGCGAGCAGGATCACCAGGATGGGCGTGAAGCAGCACAGCGCCACCAGGACGGTGCCGATCACGCCCACGCCTAGCAGGGACTTCGGGTTTCTCATGGCGGGGCCTATTGTCAAGAATGCAGGGTCGGGATTCGGTTGGAGCTTCCTTGGCGACTTTCACTGGACTAAGGTTATTGCCGTAGCCGACTACGGAGTCAAGGCACATGCAGGAGGAAGAAAAGACACTGACCATCGGCGGTCTGGCCAGGGCGGCGAGCGTGCATGTCGAGACGATCCGCTATTACCAGCGACGCGGCCTGTTACCGGAACCCAGGCGTCCTCCCGGTGGTATCCGGCGGTATGGCTCCAGTGATCTCGAGCGCTTGAGCTTCGTGAAAACAGCGCAGCAGGTAGGGTTCAGCCTCAATGAGATCGGCGATCTGCTGCGGCTGGACGATGGCACGCACTGCCAGGAAGCCGGTGCACTGGCCGAGCACAAATTACGGGACGTACGGGAGAAGCTCGATAGACTGGAGCGAATCGAGAAATTGCTGAGCGAACTGGTCGACCGCTGCCATGCCCATCAAGGCAATATCACCTGTCCGCTCATCGCCTCATTGCATGAGGGGATCGAGACCGAAGGCTTGTGATAACTGTCCGTCATGATGCTTGCAAACGTAGCGCGATGCCCCCCAATGGGTGACATTGAGATCAGTGCAGGCGGTAATTCTCCTTTTTGTAAGTTTTTTGTCCCAATAAACGACGTATCAGTAACCCTCGTGTGGACATTATCTACAGTCAATGGTCGTCTGATGTTTACCGGTTTCTTTCGTGACGCAGCAAGGTGGCTGCGACTCGGCCTGCCCTGAGTGAGGTGAGGGTTCATGCGTGGTAGGCCGCGTTGACTGCCGGAGGCAGGCCAATGAACAGTCTACTGCATGGGATTGGGCGCTTGCTGGCGGCTTATCTCAATCAACCTGTACATGCTGCGTACGCTCAGCCACCGGCTGATAGCGTGGCGTTGGGCAAGCTGCTCAAGCCTACCGATGTCGTCCTGGTGGATGGTAATCGGCGCATCAGCACGGCAATCAAGTACCTGACGCAATCGACCTGGTCGCATGCCGCGATATATATCGGCCGGACGGCAGGCACTGGCGATCAGCCCGCGTTCGTCGAGGCGGATGTCGAAACGGGTGTGCATGTCGTGGGGCTGGATAGTTTCGCAGGACTACAGCTGCGCCTATGCCGTCCCATAGGGCTGACCGATAAGGATGCCGCGCGGGTCGTGGCTCACGTCTGCGAACGTATCGGCAACCGCTACGATCTCAAGAATGTCTTCGACCTCGTCCGCTACCTGCTTCCCACCCCTCCGGTGCCTTCCGCATGGCGGCGGCGCATGCTGGCGCTCGGCAGCGGTGACCCTACGCGCGCGATTTGTTCGTCACTGATCGCTGAAGCCTTCCAGTCAGTGCGCTTCCCTATCCTGCCATTGATCGAGACCCTGCCAGCACCGACTCGCGACTGTGCCGACTGCCTCCACGAGCAGTGGCATATTCGTCACCACAGCTTGTTCGTGCCGCGAGACTTCGATGTCTCTCCTTACTTCGCCATCATAAAGCCCAATACAATTAATGGCTTCGACTATCGCAGCCTGCCATGGGATTCCACCGGTATAGCGAGCACCCCGTCCTCGCCAGGATCTGGGCTACCACAGCGAGCTTGATACACCCGCGTCCATTGATAGTGCCTTTATCGCTGGCCAATTCGATAGATAAAATCTGCTAGATAGTGATGGCATCCGTGTAAGGAAACTGGTCACACAGCAACAAAGGTATGAGAATCCAGAAACATCTCATCAGGAGGGCGTCGCCATGAAACCTTCAATAGTAAAGTCCTTCGCTGTCGTCGCTATATCACTGGCCTCAGTCCCGGCATTTGCCATGGATAGCCTAGTCATCGAGCGATTCTACATACAGAATAAAGAGCCCTTGAATGCGAGCCATAAGGTCGCGGATTATCCAGGATTATTAAGAGTTAGCGAAGGCGATAAAGACAGTGAGGGTATCCGGAAGAACATGCGTGGAAACGAAAATGCGTATCATGGAAATATACCCTATCTACAGAGGGCGAGGGCAGTAGGTAATCTCAGGGAGGATGCCGAATAAGACAGTATCTATTGATCTGTCATTACATCAGAGAGTGGAGGCGTCTCCACTCTCTTTATTTATGTCGATTGGTTATGAAATGCTTCAGGGGGGGTATGGTGACCTGACCCCGAGTGCGGAAAGCGCCGGGTGACCGATGACGGGCTCGTGTAAGGATTCGTGCCGGTAGCCGACAAAGTAGGGCGCAGGCAAGGAGTACGGTGGGAAAGCATCGCGGGTTCGTACCCGAGCATCTGTATAGATGCGCCGGCAAGTTGGCTCGATACTCTCTACGGCAGGCGTTCCAGGGCCATGGCCGACAGGTCGTGCAGCGCAGGTAAATTTTAGAGGTGGGAGGATGGCCTGGCATGAAGATGCGCATGATAGGGATAGCGGTGGGCGCCTGGGGGCTGGTTGTCGGCGCGCAGAACACTTTGGCCGCTGAAATCGACTTTTCCGCCCGTGATATGGCGTCCTGGTCAATGCGCTCCTTCGAGGGCGAGACACATTACTCGGTTGTACGAGAGCACGGCGTCGAGGTACTCGAGGCGAATGCTCGGGGCCAGGCCTCCGCGAAGTACCTGAAACGCGAGATCGATCTGCGCAAGACGCCTTACCTGCACTGGTGCTGGAAGGCGAGCGCTCGCTATTCGGGGCTCGATGAGCGCAGCAAGGCCGGCGACGACTATCCCGCCCGGCTCTACGTGGCGCGCAAGACGGGTTTCCTGCCGTGGCAAGTGCACTCGGTGAACTATGTATGGTCGTCCAATCAACCCGCGGGGGCACGCTGGCCGAATGCCTTCACCGACCGGGCGATGCTGCTGGCTCTTCAGGGGCAACGGTCACCACTCGACGAGTGGCGCGCGGAAGTCCGCAACGTGAGCGCTGATTTCAAGGCGCTGTTCGGAGACGCCGCGAGCGAGATCGATGGCGTGGCGCTGATGAGCGATGGCGACAATGCGGGCGGCAACGCCACTGCGCGGTATTACGGCGTGGGATTCTCCGATTCGCCGGAGCCCCCGGCCTGCCCGGGATGAATCAAGCGAGGTTTTCTTCATGTTGAACATGATTCGACGATTGATGAGGGGGGCCGAGCCCGTCGAGCGGACGCCGCAGGCCCAGGCGGAAGCCGATGAGCAAGCACAAGGCCTGGCGCTTTATCATTACGAAGGCTGCCCCTTTTGCGGGAAGGTCCGGCGTGCCATTGCCAGGCTGAACATCGAGATCGTGCTGCATGACATCAACCGGGACCCCGGTGCCAGACAGCGTTTGATCGCCGGTGGCGGCAGGAGGACCGTGCCTTGCCTGCGGATCGATGATGGCGACACGACGACCTGGCTCTATGAGTCCAGCGATATCGTCGCCTATCTGGAAAAGCGATTTGCGGCATCGTGATGAACCGCATGACATGGCGTCTCTACCCGCTTCGATGGAAACCGCATGCATGATCTAACGCCACGGCGCATGCCGACCCAGCCACGATTGAGTGTCATCGTGCCGGTATTGAACGAGGCCTCGACGATCCAGGCCTGCCTGACCGCCTTGCTGCCATTATGGGTCTGTGGTGTCGAGGTCATCGTCGTCGATGGGGGCAGCGTCGACGATACCGTCGCCCTGGCACGTCCCCTGGCGGATCGGGTGCTGGTCAGCGAGCGCGGCCGAGCCCGGCAGATGAATCATGGCGCCCGGGAAAGTCGAGGAGAGCATCTTGTCTTTCTGCATGCCGACACGCGCCTGCCGCGCCGCGCCGACCTGTTGATCGACTGGGCATTGAAGGGACCCGGTTGCTGGGGGCGTTTCGACGTGACCATAGAGCGGAGTTTTGTGCTGGCCGGGCTGGTCGGCTGGAGCATGAATCTGCGGTCCCGGCTGACCGGCATCGCCACGGGTGACCAGGCGCTCTTCATGACACGCGAGGTTTTCGCCCTCGTCGGCGGTTTTCCCGACCAGCCATTGATGGAAGACATCGCCATGAGCCGGCTGCTGCGCCGCCTGTCCAAGCCGGTTTGCCTCGCCCCGCGAGTGGCCACGTCGGCGCGGCGCTGGCAGCAGCACGGCCCGTTACGCATCATCGTCACGATGTGGTGGCTGCGCCTGCGCTACTGGTGTGGTGCGTCGCCCTGGACCCTGGCGGGGGAGTACACCGATGTTCGCTGACGCAATGGCCCCGGATGCCCAAGTGGTGGTGCTGGTGTTCGCCAAGGCGCCGATCCCCGGCAAGGTCAAGACTCGGCTGATGCCGTCGCTCGATGCCAAGCAAGCGTGCGACGTGCATGTCGCGCTGCTCGAACGCACGCTCGCTGTAGCCTGCCGGGCCTTTTCCCCCGCGCGGGTCCAGCTTTGGGCCGGTCTGGAGCCGACTCATCCGACTCTCGAGGCCTTGGCGGCGTGTCACGGTATTGCGCGGCATGCCCAGTCGTCGGGCGACCTGGGCAGACGGATGCACGCCGCCCTGTGTGCCCAGCAGGGCCCGGCACTGTTGATCGGCAGCGACTGCCCGGTGCTGACGCCGATTCTGCTGGCCCGCTGTGCGCGGGCGCTGGTGGATCACGACCTGGTGCTGCTGCCCGCCGAGGATGGTGGTTATGCGCTAATCGGGGGAGTGCGGCCCCATTGCGGCGTATTCGAGGCCATCGAATGGGGCGGTCGGGACGTGACCGCACAGACTCTGGAGCGGGCCCGGGCTCTGGGCCTTCATGTGGCCTGCCCGGAGACGGTCTGGGATATCGACACGCCGCGCGATCTCGAGCGTTGGCGAAACCTGGACGATTCGACATGAAAACGGGCCGGATAAAGTGGTCAGCGGATGCGTTTCATTGCCATGATGAATCAAGACCATCGATCAGGAGACGTGTCATGGCATCGTTGCCGGATTCATCGCGGGGAGCGCGCGCCGGGCGACCCGTGGAGCCATCCAGTGATCGACAGCGCCGTCTGGCGGCGGTCCGCCCGCGCCTGCTGGCCTTTGCCCGCTTGCAACTGCGCGATGCCTCCGAAGCGGAGGATGTGGTTCAGGAAGCCTTGATCGCGGCGGTCGAGAAGGATGATTGCTTCGAGGGGAAATCCGGTTACGAGACATGGGTCTTCGGGATCCTGAAAAACAAGATCCTGGATGCGCTGCGGGCCCAGAAGCGACGGGGAAAATGGCAGTCCTGGGACGATGACGGCGTCGAGGAGGCCATCGAACGACAATTCCAGGAAACGGGCAGATGGACGAAAATGGCACGCCCCAGGAGTTGGGGCGACCCGGAGAGCACGCTGGCCAGCGAACGTTTCTGGCAGGTGTTCGACAGTTGCATGATCGCGCTTCCCGATAACATTGCCAGGGTCTTCACGCTGCGTGAACTCATGGGGCTCTCCACACAGCAGATCTGTGAGGAGGTCGGCATCAAGGAAAACAATTGCTGGGTCATACTTCATCGGGGAAGGTTGCTGTTGAGGGGCTGTCTGGAAAAAGGGTGGTTGTCGGAGGCCGAGTGATGAGAATTTTGATGTGTCGAGAAGCGACGCGATTGATGTCCAAGCGACTGGATACTTCGCTGAGTTTCCAGGAAAGAATGTCGCTTAAGTTTCACCTGGCCATGTGCGGCGCTTGCCGGAACTGCAACCAGCAGTTCCAGTTGCTTCATGGCCTGGGAGGCGTGCTGGAAGAAAAGGTGAGACCAGCATCCCGTGATACGGGAAATAATGCAGAATGACGCTTCTCGATAAAGCCGTTAACCATGCCAGAGATCCCCTGACGATATTACTGCAGCCTCTTTTTCTGGGAAGCGACTTTTACCACGCTGCCAAGCAGTGCGGTGACTGGTTACTGTCGCACGATCATCCAGTGGCGCCGAGCTTTCATCTGGTTACCGAAGGCCAATGCTGTCTGGCGTGGTTAGATGGTGGCCAGGAGCTGCTGAACCCGGGGGACCTGGTCTTCTTTCCCGGAGATGCCCCGCACCGCCTGACACCTGGGGCGGGTCCAGCGCGTGAGCCGCAGCGGGTGGTTTCGCTGAGCAGTGAAGTCGCCGGCGTGGGCTTGATTTGCGGTCATTTCCGGTTTCTTCATCAGGTGCCACCGGCCTGGTTCAGCGCGTTGCCGCGTATCGTGCGAATTCCTCACAAGGCGCGTGGGCGCGCCTTCCAGAATGTGGTCGAGACGATCGTCGATGAAATGTTGGACGCCGAAGCTCCCGGCCATGAGCTGACGACCAACGCCCTGGCCAATGTCTTGTTGATCCTGATTCTGCGCTACTGTCTGGAACGGGGGCTGTTGGAGGCGCGTAGCCTGATGGAATTTCAGGACCCGCCAGTACGACGGGCACTCGGGCTGCTGCATGAAGACCCCTGTCGCGACTGGACGCTACGGGAGCTGGCGTGCGAGGTAGGCCTGTCCCGCTCGAGTTTCAGCGAGCGTTTTCACCGTGTCGTCGGCACGACCGTAGCCCGTTACCAGGCGCGACTGCGCATGCTTCTGGCGGACCAGGCGCTAGCCAATGGCGAGAGCATTGTGGGCGCCATGCTGGCCAGTGGCTATCGCTCGGAATCCACCTTCCGAAAGGCCTACAAGCGGATCAAGGGCGTTCCGCCAAAACGCATCAAGATGCTGTAGACAGCGTGATCACTTCACTGACCTGCAAGACCGGTTCTGCATTGGTGAAGTGGGGAATATCGTCCATGATCTGTTGTCCGACGGCGTCGAAGGCCGACTCGAAGGCCGCCGGTGAGTCGAACCCCAGGTGGGCGATAAGATAATAGGGTGATGAAGCATCGGTCCCGCGATGCACTCTCGCATAACGCAGGCCATGCTCTCCCAGCTTTTTCTCGACCAGGGGAACATGCTTTTCCAGGTAATACCGATCATCAAAGGCAAGATTATCCTGACTGGGGTAGGCTACCATGACATCAATCATCTTCGTCTCCTGAAAGCTGTATGATTCAAGTTTTTGCAGAGATTTTTTGATAGAGAGTCTTGTCGAAAGACTCTTCAGGAAAGCAGGCCGTCGTGGACCCATCTCGTGGGCCCGTCTTCTTATGCCATGTCAGCTCCGGCGTCATTCCCGGCGTGAAGGCTTGGCCAGGCGCGGGTAAACACCGCCGAGTATGGCGCCCCAAATCCAGTGCAGGACCAGAGTCATGACCGGTGCCATGGGGCCGATGCTCAAGCCGAACGGACCGGCGCCCGCCATGGGCATGGCAATCACCATCATCACCAGCCAGGCACCCGTGCTGAACACGAGGCCCTTGGCAAGAGGTGTCTTGCCCGGCAGAGAGTCGACGAGCAAGGCAAACAGCAGCCCCCAGAGCACGGTGCCGATGGCGAAGTGCATCAGCCAACCCAGCAAGGGAGACGGAGGCAGCCCCATTCGGGCATGCAGCATCTGCGCCAGCATCTGGATGACATTCAACTGAGGCATGATCCCCATGCCGGCCTTGAACAGCATGATCAGCGACAGAACGATGGTGGCGGCCAGGCCAGCGACCATGCCACTTGCATAACGGTTCATGGAAAGCTCCTTTCCCGGGTTACCGAAGGTTCTCAACGAATCGGAGCAGCAAACGACGAATTGCAGCTCATTCATGTTGTTGCTCGTCTCGATTAGTCGTCACCCGGCTCTAACCCTTACAAATCGCCTCCCCGCTATTGGGTGAAATTTCTTCCATGAGTTGCCGGCTCAGTGCGATGAGCGAATCAGCCTGCCAGTCAGGCTCGAAGAGCTGTGGGTCGATGACCTTTCCGGGACGGGCGATGAAGCCGGTTCGGCATCCCGCGCTTGCGGCGCCGATCAAATCCCAGCCATGCGCCGCGATCATGACCAGCTCTCGGGTCGAGACTTGCCAGTGATCGGCGACGTATTGATACGCTGGCTGGCTCGGCTTGTAGGTCTCTACGGAATCGACGCTGAGAATAACGTCGAATGAGGCATCCAGCCCTGCATGCGCTAGTTGGTGCTGTACAGTCTCGAGCGTGCCATTGGTCAGCGCGGTCAGTTGAAACCCTCTGGCGCGCAGCTCGGCGAGGGCGGGTGCCGAATCGGGGTGCGCCGGCAGGGCGGCCAGCATGTCGGTAAGCTCGCGTTGATGATCGTCGTCGATGTGGATGCCATGGCGCAGACCGGTTTGCCGCAAGGCACTCTTCGCCAGAAGCCCGAAGGGGAGATAACGACCGGCAAGCGTTGCCGTCATCCATGTTTCCTCCAGGGTAAGGAACCACTCTCCGCGCACTGCCGCCTTGCCAAATAGCTTCTCGAAAAGTGGCGATAGTACTGCGGTGTCGAGCAACGTCTCGTTGATATCGAATACCAGGATCATGGGAGCTTTCCGTTGTCGGATGGACGGTGCCCTCACTCAAGCATGCATGGCAGCGTTTCGCAGCGGTTTTGGCGGGATGATGTACGTTGTGACATGAAATAGAGACGTGGGGTGACATTCCTTCAGCCCGATGGAGCTACCCTTGTGCGTGACATACGTCATCACGAGGAGGGTTACATGACGGACTTTACGCTACACACGGTCGACAGCGCGCCCCAGGAAGCCAGGGAGCGGCTCGAGAGTACGCAAAAACAGATGGGCTTCCTGCCCAACCTGTTCGCCAAGATGGCGGAAGCGCCGGTGCTGCTGGAGGCCTATCAGACACTCGACGAGATCTACTCGCGGACCAGCCTGACGCCGGCACAGCAGCAGGTCGCGCTACTCGCCATCAGTGCCACCAATGGCTGCAGTTTCTGCGTGGCGGCGCACTCCGGGGGCGCGAAGGCCGCCAAGGTGCCGGAGGGTGATATCGAGAAGCTGCGCGAGCTGAAAAATCCCGATGATCCAAAGCTGAATGCTGTGGCACGTTTTGCCAAGCATCTCGTCGAGGCACGAGGCTGGGCCGAGGAGGCCGAGATGCAGGCGTTTCTGGGCGCCGGTTTCGAAAAACAGCAGCTTCTCGAGCTGGTCATCGCCGTGAGCCTCAAGACGCTGTCCAACTACACCAATCACATTGCCGGCACGCCACTCAACGACGAGCTCAAGGCTTTCGAGTGGCAGAATCCGCGTGGCTGATTGAGAACGGTGCATCAGAGGCGCCATCACGGGCGCTGTGGGCGATATGCCAGCCTTGGCATATCGCCCTTTTTATGGTGATAGCCGTGGTTCGATGTAAGGATCCTGGTGTGGGCACGACTCAATGCGGGAGCCTCGGCGATTCGGGCATCCTGCCCGGGGCATGGGGCAGGCTGGGGTCGCGTCATGCCGCGTCAACGCCCATGACCAGTCGGTCAACATAAGGGGAAGCGATTGAAACAGTATCGTGTGGTGATTCTTGGCGTGGTTTTGGTGGCGATCGTGGCCTTCTTTGCGTGGGGGTTCGACGATTACCTCACGCTCGAGTCCATCAAGTCGCTGCAAGGGCGGTTCGATCAGTGGTTCTCGGACTCTCCCTGGCTGGTCGCCGGTGGTTTCTTCCTCGTCTATGTCCTGATCGCCGCGCTCTCGCTACCGGGTGCCACGCTGCTCACTCTGCTGGGTGGGGCACTGTTCGGCCTGGGCTGGGGGTTCCTGATCATCTCCTTCGCGAGCACGATTGGTGCCACACTGGCCTTTCTGGTCTCCCGGACCCTGTTCCGGGAGTTGATCGAGCGTCGCTTCGCGCGGCAGATCGAGACGATCAACCGGGGCATCGAGCGCGACGGGGCGTTGTATCTGTTCAGCCTGCGCCTGGTGCCGATCTTCCCGTTCTTCGTCGTCAATCTGGTGATGGGCCTGACCCGGCTGCGCACCTCGGTGTTCTATGTCGCCAGCCAGATCGGCATGATCCCCGGCACTCTGGTCTACGTGAATGCCGGCCAGCAACTCGGCGAACTGCAATCGCTGGGAGGTGTCGTGTCGCCGTCGCTGCTGCTCTCCTTCGCCCTGCTGGGCGTCTTCCCGCTGATCGCGCGTTGGATCGTCGACGCCCTGCAACGCCGCAAGCGCTACCGGGGGTATTCCAGGCCTCGGCACTTCGATTACGACATTTTAGTGATCGGCGGTGGCTCGGCAGGGCTCGTGACCAGCTACATCGCCAGCGCGGTGCGGGCGAAGGTCGCGCTGGTCGAGCGCGACGCCATGGGGGGCGACTGCCTCAATACCGGCTGCGTGCCTTCCAAGGCGCTGATTCGCGCCGCGCGAGCCGCCCAGGACATTCGCGATGCCGAGCGACTGGGCGTCCATGCGGGGGCGCCGCGAATCGACTTCGGCGAGGTCATGGGCCATGTGCGGCGCGTCATCGAGGAGGTGGCGCCCCATGACAGCGAGGAACGCTATACCGGACTGGGGGTCGAGGTTAAACGCGGTAAGGCGCGGCTGTATTCCCCATGGACGGTCGATGTCGACGGCCAGCCACTGACGGCCCGGCATATCGTCATCGCCACCGGGGCCACGCCCAGGGTGCCACCAATCCCGGGCATCGAGCAGATCGAGGTGCTGACCTCCGAGAACCTGTGGACGTTGACCGAGCAGCCGCGCCGCCTGGTGGTGCTGGGCGGCGGCGCCATCGGCTGCGAACTCGGCCAGAGCTTCGCCCGCCTGGGCAGCCAGGTCACGCTGGTCGAGGGGGCCGAGCGGCTGCTGGGGCGCGAGGATGACGAGGTCGGGGAACTCGTCGCCGGCCTGCTTGCCGAGGAAGGCCTCGAGATCATGACCGGTACCCGGGCGCTTGCGGTGACGGTCGAGAACGGCGGGAACCAGCTTCTGGTCGAGGCGGCCGACGGAAAGCAGACCCGCATTCCCTTCGACCGTCTGCTGGTCAGTGTCGGTCGCCAGGCCAACGTCGAGGGGCTCGGGCTGGAAGCGCTGGGGATCGCCACTCGCGACAACGGCACCCTGGAGGTCAACGAGCAGCTACAGACCAGGCTGCCCAACATCTGGGCCTGCGGCGATGTCGCCGGCCCTTATCAGTTGACCCACGCCGCCGCGCACCAGGCCTGGCATGTTGCCGTCAACGCCCTGTTCGGCGAGTTCAAGCGCTTCAAGGTCGACTACCGCATCATGCCCGCGGTGACGTACCTGCAACCCGAAGTGGCCCGCGTGGGGCTCAACGAGCGCGAGGCCAAAGCCCAGGGCATAGCCTACGAGGTCACCCGTTACGAGATGGCCGAGAGCGACCGGGCGATCGCCGAGCGCGCCACCACCGGCTTCGTCAAGATCCTCACCGTGCCCGGCAAGGACCGCATCCTCGGTGCCACCCTGGTCGGCGAAAACGCCGGTGAATGGCTGGCGGAGGTGACGCTGGCCATGAAGCACAACATCGGACTCAACAAACTGCTCGGCACGATTCATCCCTACCCGACCCTCTCGGAAGCCGTCAAGGGCACCGCCGGCGTGTGGAAGAACGCCCACAAGCCCGAGCGGGTGCTTGGTTGGCTAGCATGTTATTTCCGGTGGCGACGTGGAGGGCGTGATTGACGTTGTCATCGCACTCATTCATTGAGGCCGCCATGTGATTCCTTGGATACTGGTGGACATCACTCGATGTTTTGGATCTGCTCGCGCATCTGCTCGATCAGCACCTTCAACTCCACCGCGCAGCGGGTGCTCTCGGCGACCACCGCCTTGGAGGAGAGGGTGTTGGCCTCGCGGTTGAGTTCCTGCATCAGGAAATCCAGGCGCCGGCCGACCGGCCCCTTCTGCTTGAGCTGGCGTTCGACCTCGGTAACGTGGGTCTCGAGGCGGTCGAGTTCCTCGTCGACGTCGGCCTTCTGGGCGAGCAGGGCGATCTCGGCCTCGAGCCGCTGGGGGTCGAGCTCGGCCTTGAGGGCGTCCAGGCGTTCGGTGAGCTGGGTGCGCTGGCGCTCGAGGATGGTCGGCATCAGGCCGCGCACCTCGGCGACCTGCACGCGCACGGCGTCGAGGCGTTGCTGGATGAGCTCGGCCAGCCGCTCGCCCTCGCGGGCGCGACCGTCGATCAGGTCGTCGAGGGCGGCGTCGAACAGCGCCCGGGCGGCCTGCTTGACGGTGTCCAGGTCGATGCCGCGGGCGTCCACCACGCCGGGATGATCGAGCAGGGCCAGGGCATCGGGCAGCGGCGCGTCGGGCAGTTCGGCGCGTACCTCGTGCAGGGCGCGGGCGAGTTCCGCGAGGCGTTGACGGTTGACGCTCAGCGTCTCGCCGCCGGTGGCCGGGTCGAAGCGCAGGCTGCACTCCACCTTGCCGCGGGCCAGCCGCCGGCGCATCGCCTCGCGGAAGGCCGGCTCCAGGTCGCGCAGGGTGTCCGGCAGGCGAAAGTGCGGCTCCAGGTAGCGCTGGTTCACCGAACGCAGTTCCAGTTGCAGGCTGCCCCAGTCGGCGTCCCGGGTCTGCCGGGAAAAGGCGGTCATGCTGTACGCCATGCAAGCTCCTTGGCTGTTCGTCGCGAGAAAGGCCTGCGGCCAGTGTAACGAATCCGCGCCGGGGTGACGCGAACGTGTAGAATGTCGCCCCACCCGGGGCCACCCGGCAAGACTTCGATTCCAGCGATCCTGACGAGAGGTGATATGCACTCAGGTCCTATCCGTCCCAGTGGGCGCCAGCCCGAACAGACCCGCGAGATTCAGCTGATCCGTGACTATACCCGGCATGCCGAAGGGTCGGTGCTGGTGGCCTTCGGCGACACCCAGGTGCTGTGCAACGCCAGCGTCGAGGCCGGTGTGCCGCGCTGGCTGCGTGGCAAGGGCCAGGGCTGGGTGACGGCCGAATACGGCATGCTGCCGCGGGCCACCCATACGCGTGGCGCGCGCGAGGCGGCGCGCGGCAAGCAGGGCGGGCGCACCCTGGAGATCCAGCGGCTGATCGGCCGGGCGCTGCGTGCCTCGGTCAATCTCAGGAAGCTCGGCGAGTTCACCATCACCGTCGACTGCGACGTCATCCAGGCCGACGGCGGCACTCGCACCGCCTCGATCACCGGCGGCTGCGTGGCGCTGGTGGATGCCATCCGCCACCTGCAGCGCGAGAAGCTGATCAAGGGCGACCCGTTCAAGCAGCTGGTCAGCTCGGTGTCGGTAGGGGTCTACAAGGGCACGCCGGTGGTCGATCTCGACTATCCGGAAGACAGCGCCGCGGACACCGACATGAACGTGGTGATGACCGAAGGCGGCGGGCTGATCGAGGTGCAGGGCACCGCCGAGGCGGCGGCGTTCTCGCGGGCCGAGCTCGATACCATGCTCGACCTGGCCGAGGGCGCCGGTGCCGAGCTGTTCGCCCGTCAGCGCGAGGCGCTGGGCATCCGTGCCTGAGGCCGGAGCCTGAAGCAGCGACGCCGGCCCGAGGGCCGGCGTCAGTCAGGCGCGACGAAGGGCAGGGGCTTACAGCTTGAGGTCGTACTCCACGATCAGCGGGGCGTACTCCGAGAAGGTAGCGTCGCGGTCGATCCAGGCGTCGACCACATGGCGGCGAAACTCGGGGCCGACCACCTGATAGTCGATGCGCCAGCCTTCCTGACGGGTGCGCGGCACGTCCTGGTCGAGCCTGGGCCACCAGGTGTACTCGCCGGCGTTGCGGTTGACCTCGCGGAAGGTGTCGATGAAGCCGGTGGGCCCGAACACCTGGTCCATCCAGGCGCGCTCTTCCGGCTTGAAACCGGGCGTGGTCTGGTTGTCCGCCCAGTTGGCGAGGTCGACGGTCTTGTGGGCGATGTGCCAGGTGCCGCAGATGATGTACTCGCGGCGCTTGCGGGCCATCTTGGCCAGATATTCCTGGTACTGGGCCATGAACGACTGCTTGGCGGCGTAGTCGCTGCCGTCGGGCATCAGGAAGCTGGCGATGCTGAAGCGGTCGTAGTCGGCCTGCAGGAAGCGCGCCTCGTTGTCGCACTCCGGAAAGCCCAGGCCGTACATGATCGCCTTGGGGATCTTGCGGCAGTACAGCCCGACGCCCGAGAAGCCGTCCTGCTCGGCATCGAGGAAGTACCCTTCATACCCTTCCGGGTAGAGGATGCGGTCGTCGAGTTCGAAGCTCTTGGTCTTCAGGTTCTGCACGCAGACGACGTCGGCATCCTGGTTCTCCAGCCAGTCGAGGAAGCCTCGCTCGACGGCGGCCTGAATTCCGTTGACGTTGATGCTGGCGATTTTCATACATGGTCCCTTTTTCGTCGCGCGTGTATGATACCTGAGCTTTCGACGTTTGGGTAAATGACTCGAGCCAATCATTCGGATAAGGGGAGCATCACGCCGTGGCCGCCCAGTTGCAGGATTATCAGCGCGACTTCATCGCCTTCGCCATCGAGCAGGGCGTGCTCAAGTTCGGCGAATTCACCCTCAAGTCCGGCCGTGTCAGCCCCTACTTCTTCAATGCCGGCCTGTTCAGAAGCGGGGCCGCGCTGGCGCGCCTGGGACGCTGCTACGCCCAGGCCATCGCCGACAGCGGCATCACCGCCGATGTGCTCTTCGGCCCCGCCTACAAGGGCATCCCGCTGGGCGCCACCACCGCCGTGGCGCTGGCCGACCATCACGACCGTGACCTGCCCTTCGCCTTCAACCGCAAGGAGGCCAAGGACCACGGCGAGGGTGGCCTGATCGTCGGTGCCGAGCTCGTCGGGCGCATCCTGATCATCGACGACGTGATCACCGCCGGCACCGCGATCGGCGAGGTGATGCAGCTGATCGATGCCGCCGGCGCCGAGCCCGCCGGCGTGGTGATCGCGCTGGACCGCCAGGAGCGGGGGCAAGGCGAGAAGAGCGCCATCCAGGAGGTCGAGGCCCGCTACGGCATGCCGGTGGTCAGCATCGTCACCCTCGACGACGTGCTGGCCTATCTAGAGAGCCACGCCGGTGACGCGCTCAAGCCCCATGCCGAGGCGATCCGCGCCTACCGGGAACGCTACGGGGTCGTCGCGGACTGAGCCAACGGAAACGCCGTTTGATAATCGCTAATGTTATGCCATAGTGAAGGCGTTGTCAGGCCGTTACGCGAGGCTTTGCCCATGAAACCGTTGTTCGTTGCCACCCTGGCCACCGCCGGCCTGGCCCTCAGTCAGTCGGCGCTGGCGCTCAGCATTTCCGCCAATGCCGGTCCCGACGCCGCCGGTGTCGAGGCCAGCCAGACGATCTTCCCCACCCTGCGGGCCGGCGTCGGCTATCTCAGGTCGGACGACAGCGGTGCCGATGCCGACATCTACTCCGGCTCGCTGATGTTCACGCCCTTCGTGCCGGGGATCGACGTTTCCGTGGGCGCCCGCTACCAGTACCAGAACACGGCCTTCGGCGATGGCGGCGGCCTGGGGCTGGGCGGTTCGGTGTTCGTGCCCACGCCGATCCCGTTGACCTCGGTCGGCGGCTACGGCTTCTACACGCCGGACGGCCTCACCCATGGCGACATCGACCGCAGCTACGAGTACGGGGCCCAGGCGCGGGTCGAGCTCGTCTCGCACACCTATGCCTATGGCGGGTATCGCTACTACCGCACCGATTTCGACGACGGCAGTGACCATACCCTGGACAGCGGGCCGGTGATCGGGGTGAGCATCGGCTTCTAGGTATCCTGGGCTACGGACCAGGCGCCGGCTTCGGGGCGCTGTAGCAAGCGCCGGCTTTGGGGCGCTGTAAAGAGCAATCGGCGTCCCTTTCGGGGCGCCGATTGCGTATCATGGCGCGGTCGCCGTCACCCAGGTTTCTGTTCCGCGCATGCTCGATATCGTCCTCTACGAACCCGAGATTCCGCCCAATACCGGCAATCTGATCCGGCTGTGCGCCAATACCGGCTTTCGTCTGCACCTGATCGAGCCGTTGGGCTTCACCCTCGACGACAAGCGCCTGCGCCGGGCCGGGCTGGACTATCACGAGTGGGCCCGGGTGCGGGTCCATGCCGACTGGCTGGCGTTTCTGCGCGACGTGGCGCCCGAGCGGGTGTTCGCCGTTTCCACCCGCGGGCGTACCGGCTACCATGAGCCCGCCTATCGCGAGGGCGATGCCCTGGTGTTCGGCCCCGAGACCCGCGGCCTGCCGCAGGCGCTGCTCGATGCCCTGCCGCCGTCGCAGCGGCTGCGCATCCCCATGCTGCCCGACAGCCGCAGCCTCAACCTGTCCAACGCCGCAGCGGTGCTGGTCTTTGAAGCCTGGCGCCAGCTCGGATTTGCGGGCGCCGGGCTGCCGGGGGCCGGCGAATCCGTGACGTCCGCCGAGGCTTCCCGTTCTCCCAACGCGCCCACGGCCGGCGATGCCGGCGACGAGTGATTCATGTCGATTCAACAGCGACTCGCCAAGCTCAATCCCCGCCAGCAGGAGGCGGTGCGCTACATCGACGGCCCCTGCCTGGTGCTGGCCGGCGCCGGCTCCGGCAAGACCAGCGTGATCACCACCAAGATCGCCTACCTGGTCCAGGAGTGCGGCATGAGCGCACGCAAGATCGCCGCGGTGACCTTCACCAACAAGGCCGCCCGAGAGATGAAGGAGCGCGTCGGCCAGCTGCTCAAGGGCCGCGAGGGCCATGGCCTGACGGTGTCGACCTTTCACACCCTGGGGCTCAACATCATCCGCGGCGAGCTCAGGACGCTGGGCTACAAGCCGGGGTTCTCGCTGTTCGACCCCGAGGATGCCAAGGCGCTGCTGCGCGACCTGATGCAGAAGGATGCCCAGATCGATGCCGAGCAGATCAACCGCGTGCAGCACCAGATCTCGACCTGGAAGAACGACCTGGTGCTGCCCGGTCAGGCCATGTCCCACGCCGCCGATGACGACGAGCAGTTTGCCGCCCGGGTCTACGAGGCCTACAACCGCCACCTCAAGGCCTACAATGCGGTCGACTTCGACGACCTGATCCTGCTGCCGGTGGTGCTGCTCTCGAACGACGCCGAGGCGCTGGCCCGCTGGCGGCGCAAGATCCACTACATGCTGGTCGACGAGTACCAGGACACCAACATCAGCCAGTACCAGCTGGTGCGGTTGCTGATGGCCGAGCGCGCCACCTTCACCGTGGTCGGCGACGACGACCAGTCGATCTACGCCTGGCGCGGGGCACGTCCCGAGAACCTGGTGACGCTCGGCGAGGACTTCCCGCGCCTGAAGGTGATCAAGCTCGAGCAGAACTACCGCTCCACCGGCATCATCCTGCGGGCCGCCAACACGCTGATCAGTAACAACCCGCACGTCTACGAGAAGGCCCTGTGGTCGGACAAGGGCATCGGCGCGCCGGTCCGCATCGTCGTCAATCGCCACGAGGAGGCCGAGGCCGAGCGGGTGGCCAGCGAGATCCTCACCCGGCGTATCAAGGAGTCGGCCGCCTGGCGCGACTTCGCGGTGCTCTACCGCGGCAACTTCCAGGCCCGGCTGCTCGAGCTCAAGCTGCAGCACTACCAGGTGCCCTACAAGCTCTCCGGGGGCACGTCCTTCTTCTCGCGCAACGAGATCAAGGACGCCATGGCCTACCTGCGGCTGCTGATCAACCCGGGCGACGACAACGCCTTCCTGCGCATCGTCAACGTGCCGCGCCGCGAGATCGGCCCCGGCACGCTGGAGAAGCTCGCCAACTATGCTAACGACCAGGCCACCGGACGCGGCATCTCGCTGTTCGCCGCCTGCCACGAGCTGGGCCTCGAGCAGGTACTGCCGACCCGCGCCGTCGAGCGACTGGGGCGTTTCACCCACTTCATCGACGGCGTGCGCCGGCGCATGGACCAGGGCGACGCCATCAGCGCGCTGCGCGAGATGTTCCGCGACATGGACTACGAGGCCTGGCTGCATCAGAACGCCAGCGCGCCGACCGTCGCCGAGCGGCGCATGGCCAACGTCTGGACGCTGCTCGACCAGCTCGAGAAATCCATGGAACGCGAGGAGGGCGAGGAGACCGACGACGTCGAGTCGGCGATCTCGCGGCTGGTGCTGCGCGACATCCTCGAGCAGCAGGCCGAGGAGGACGATTCCGACCGTGTCCAGCTGCTCACCCTGCATGCCGCCAAGGGCCTGGAGTTTCCCCACGTCTACGTGATGGGCCTCGAGGAGGAGCTGCTGCCCCACCGCAACGCCATCGAGGCCGGCACCATCGAGGAGGAGCGCCGCCTGGCCTACGTCGGCATCACCCGCGCCCGCCAGACCCTGACCCTGACGCTGGCGCGCCAGCGCAAGGCCTACGGCGAACTGATGGACTGCACGCCGAGCCGCTTCCTCGACGAGCTGCCCGAGGCCGACCTCGACTGGGAGGGCCGCGCCGACAAGGAAGACCCCGAGAAGAAGCAGGCCCGCGGCAAGGATGCCATCGCCGGGCTGCGTTCGCTGCTGGGGTGAGCGTCAGGCCGGGGCGCGAGGGGGCTTGTCAGGCAGCCAGCTGCGCCTCGGCGAAGTCGACCAGATTCTGGTAATCGCGCCGGCGAATGATGGTCTCGACGATCTCGGCATCCAGGTTCAGATAGTCGTGGACCAGAGCATTGCGCAGGCCGATGACCTTGTTCCAGGGGATGCCGCTGTCGTCATGGCCCAGGCTCTTCAGCTTGGAGAAGGTCTGGCGGGCGTCGCTGGGTACCACGACGCCCAGCGACTTCAAGCGTTGCTTGGCAATGCCGATGCAGGCTTCGGTCAGCAGCTGCAGGTTGCGCTCCGCCGCCCGATAGAGCAGGGCGTTCAGGCCATCGGGAGCCGTGGCGGCCTGATGCAGCAGCGCCAGTTCCTCGGCCAGGGTCGCCAGGTGTTCCCGCATGGCATTGATGTATTCGGTTTCCACGTGATGGGTGCTCGTTGCTTCAGGCGTAGTGCTGCTGATGATACTGGTGATCGATTTCCCACATCGAGGTGATGCGTTGTTCTTCCCGAATCAGCCTCAGCTTGTCTCTGGCGAGCAGTACCCGGCCGGTGCGGATGATCGCATGCGCCAGCGGAAGCGGTGCCAGGTTGATATCCACGATGGAGAGCTGGTCTTCCGCAAGGCCCAGTTCGTCCTGCCAGGTCTGGGCCAGCAGCTGGGGGCGGAGACGGCGCTCCAGAGCGTCCTTCTCGAAGTGGCGAAAGGCCACGGCGAGGTCGTAGTCGCTGTCGGCGCCGGCGGTCCCCTTGGCGCGTGAGCCATAGAGCCACAGTACGGCGATGTCGTCGTCCCGGGCCGCCAGTTCGGCGAGGCTCTTCAGGATATCTGTCGGATCGGCCATCGTTGCTCCTCTGGCGCCTCGGCGCCTGTCTCCGGCGACAGTCTAGCAAGCCAGTCCCTTCTCGATCCTCTTTTCGCTTTCTCCCTCCGGGCAGGTGGCGCCATCGTCTGTCGCGATCTGCCCGTTGCGCGAGGACTGCCTCACTCGTAACGGGTGTCGGAAAGGTCCGCGAAGCGGCCGGTGAAGGGCTTGGGTCGCGGGAAGGCCAGGTCGCCGTGCTTGCTGGTCTGCAGCCCCAGGCCGACCAGTGCCTCGGCCAGCTTGACCGCGGCGGTGACGCCCTCGATCACCGGCAGGCCCACGGCGTCGCTGATGCGGGCGGTGAGATCGGCCATGCCGCCACAGCCCAGCACGATGGCGCCGATGTTGTCGGCGTCGCGGGCGCGGCGGCACTCGGCGACGATCCGCTCGAAGGCGGCGTCGCCGTTCTCCTCCAGGTCGAGTACCGGGATCTCCGCGGCACGCACCCGCCGGCAGTGGCCGGTAAAGCCATAGCTGGCCAGCAGGTGCTCGGCGATGATCCCGGTGCGGCCCAGGGTAGTGACGATCGAGAAGCGCGTGCTGACCAGGCTCGCCACGTGGAAGGCGGCCTCGGCGATGCCGATCACCGGTGCCCGGGTCAACTCGCGGGCGGCCAGCAGCCCGGGGTCGCCGAAGCAGGCGATGATGTAGGCGTCGGCACCTTCGGCCTCGCCGCGACGTATCTCCTCGGTGACGCCCACGGCGCTGATGGCCTCGTCGAAGTGGCTTTCGATGGAGACCGGGCCGCTGTCGGGGTTGACCGCAGTAATGCGGGTGCCGGGGGCGGCGATGCGCTCGGCGGCCGCGCCGATGGTGGCCGTCATGCCGGCGGTGGTGTTGGGATTGATGACACGCAGATCCATCAGCTCGCCTCGCAGTGGTGGGCACGTTCGGGTCACGATAATCGATGTCGCCTCGGGGACGAAGACGGGGATGTCTTGATTTTTTGTATACAAAGATTGATTATCCGTCATCATGCCGATGCTGCTGGCGTGCCACGATGAGCCAGTGCCAAGGCGCCACCTGCGACATTCGAGGGGGTTGCGCGATCAGTGCGGACAACCTAGCTTTTAATTGTATACATTGGTGAGCCGTGTCAGGCTGGCGAGGCTGTGCTCTCCGGCCGTGCGGCCATCGCGAACAACAAAAGGACCCCGGGAATGATGACACCACGCGACTCCGACTACCCTCGTGACCTGATCGGCTACGGCCGCACGCCGCCGCAGGCCGACTGGCCCGGCCGGGCGCGCATCGCCGTGCAGTTCGTGCTCAATTACGAGGAGGGCGGCGAGAACTGCGTGCTGCACGGGGACGAGGGGTCCGAGCAGTTTCTCTCCGAGATCATCGGCGCCGAGTCCTACCCGGATCGCCACCTGAGCATGGAGTCGATCTACGAGTACGGTGCCCGGGCCGGTGTCTGGCGCATCCTGCGCGAGTTCGAGCGCCGCGGCCTGCCGCTCACGGTGTTCGGCGTGGCGATGGCGCTCGAGCGCAATCCCGAGGTGGCGCACGCCTTCAAGGAGCTGGGCCACGAGATCGCCTGCCACGGCTGGCGCTGGATCCACTACCAGAACGTGCCGGAGCATATCGAGCGCGAGCACATGAAGCGCGCCATCGAGATCTTCCAGTCGCTGTATGGCGAGAAGCCGCTGGGCTGGTACACCGGCCGCGACAGCCCCGCCACCCGGCGGCTGGTGCTCGACGAGGGCTCGTTCCTCTACGACAGCGACTACTACGGCGACGACCTGCCGTTCTGGACCCGTGAGGCCGACAGCCAGGGCAAGCTCCACGACCACCTGATCGTGCCCTATACCCTCGACAGCAACGACATGCGCTTCGCCGCGCCGCAGGGCTTCAATACCGCGGAGCACTTCTTCACCTACCTGCGCGACGCCTTCGACGTGCTGTATGCCGAGGGCGAGGACACACCGAAGATGCTCTCGGTGGGCATGCACTGCCGTCTGCTGGGTCGCCCCGGCCGCTTCCGCGCCCTGCAGCGCTTCCTCGACCACATCGAGGCCCATGATCGGGTCTGGGTGACGCGTCGCGTGGATATCGCCCGCCACTGGGCCGAGCATCATCCGGCACCGGCGCGCTAAACCCGGGGCTTATTGCAGGATGCCGTATCGCGCGAGGCTGACCCGTCGGCAGGCTTTCGAGGGGGCGCTGTAAACCCTTCCTTGGGCGCTACCGATGCCATCCCTGGCATCGGACCCCCTCTGCAGCCTGTCTCCGGCGCCTCTCGCTTGAGATGATCCCAACACTTTCAGGACACACCATGCACCAACGTTCCTATTACTCCCCCAAGGGCGGGCTGCCGCCCCAGACCCAGCTGCTCTCGGATCGCGCGGTATTCACCGAAGCCTATGCGGTGATTCCCAAGGGCGTGCTGCGCGATATCGTCGCCAGCTATCTGCCGTTCTGGGACAACACCCGGCTGTGGGTGCTGTCGCGCCCGCTGTCCGGCTTCGCCGAGACCTTCTCCCAGTACATCATGGAGGTCGGCCCCGGTGGCGGCAGCGACCGGCCGGAGCTCGACCCGGGCGCGGAGGGGGTGCTGTTCGTGGTCGAGGGCGAGCTGACCCTGACCCTGGCCGGTGAACGCCACGTCCTGACGCCGGGCGGCTACGCCTTCATCCCGCCGGGCTGCGACTGGCAGGTGCGCAACGCCGCCGATAGCGAGGTGCGCTTCCACTGGATCCGCAAGGCCTACGAGTTCGTCGAGGGGCTCGGCGTGCCCGAGCCGTTCGTGGTCAACGAGGTCGACGTCGAGCCGACGCCGATGCCCGACACCGACGGCAAGTGGACGACTACGCGCTTCGTCGACCCGACCGACCTGCGCCACGACATGCACGTCAACATCGTCAACTTCCAGCCCGGCGGGGTGATCCCCTTCGACGAGACCCACGTCATGGAGCACGGCCTGTACGTGCTCGAGGGCAAGGCCGTCTACCACCTCAACCAGGACTGGGTCGAGGTCGAGGCCGGCGACTACATGTGGCTGCGCGCCTTCTGCCCCCAGTCCTGCTATGCCGGTGGCCCGGGGCCGTTCCGCTATCTGCTGTACAAGGACGTCAACCGCCACCCGAAGCTGCGTCTGGACAGCCGCTGATAGAGCGCCAGCCTGAGGGGCGCCGGGGGCAGGCGGGGAAGGAGGTCCGATGCCAGGGATGGCATCGGTAGCGCCCAGGGGAGGGGTCACAGCGCCTCCTTGATGGTCCGACACTTCGGAGCCTGCCATCGGGTCAGCCCCGGTGTGCAGGCCGGCTGGAGAATGAATTCGAGGAAGCCAACATGCTGGAACTCAAGGCCGAGCCGCTGACGCCGGAGGCGTTCGCCCCGTTCGGCGACGTCATCGACACCCGCGTCAGCGACTCCTTTGCGATCAACGCCGGGCGCACCCGGCGCTACCACGACCTGGCGCGGGTCGAGACCCTCGGCGAGGGGGCGCGGACGCTGGTCAGCATCTTCGTCAGCCAGCCGGTCGAGGTGCCGCTTACGATCGACTTCCTGGAGCGCCACCCGCTGGGCAGCCAGGCCTTCATGCCGCTGCACGAGGAACGCTTCCTGATCGTCGTCGCGCCGCCGGGCGAGACGATCGACCCCGGCGAGGTGCGCGCCTTCGTCACCGACGGCCGTCAGGGCGTCAACTATCGGGCCGGGACCTGGCATGCCATCCAGGCGGTGCTCGACCGCGAGGGCGAGTTCCTGGTCGTCGACCGCGGTGGCCAGGGCCACAACTGCGACGAGCATCCGCTGGCGGCCCGTATTCGGCTCGCCTGAAAATTATCGGAAATTGATTCCGTAAAAATATCGGCAGCCCGGGTCGTCGATCTCCCGCTTCCTGTCACACCTTTCCTGCACGCCGGCCAATGCCGGCGTTTTTTTGTTGCAGTGCACCCGTGAGTCCTGGGACGAGGCCGTGCCGGTGGCGCCGCGGGTGAGGTTTTCGTTGCCAGAATTTTTTAATGGAAAGTATTTCCAAAAATATTGACAGCCTGTGTCGGGCGGCCTAACTTGGCAGCAACAACAACGATTCGAACCGCTCAGGAGGATCCGCCCGTGACCAGGATGACCGCAGCAGAAGCCGCCGTTCACGTGCTCAGGAAGGAAGGCGTCGACGTCGCCTTCGGCCTGCCCGGCGCCGCCATCAACCCCTTCTACGCCGCCCTGCGCAAGGTCGGCGGCGTGGACCACGTGCTCGCCCGCCACGTCGAGGGCGCCTCGCACATGGCCGAGGGCTACACCCGCGCCCGGGCCGGCAACATCGGCGTGTGCATCGGCACGTCCGGTCCGGCGGGAACCGACATGATCACCGGGCTGTACTCGGCCAGTGCCGATTCCATCCCCATCCTGTGCATCACCGGGCAGGCGCCCAGCGACAAGCTGCACAAGGAAGACTTCCAGGCGGTGGACATCAAGGCCATCGCCGGGCCGGTCACCAAGTGGGCGATCACCGTGCTCGAGCCGGCCCAGGTGCCGCGCGCCTTCCAGCAGGCCTTCCAGCTGATGCGCAGTTCACGGCCCGGCCCGGTGCTGATCGATCTGCCGATCAACGTGCAGATGGCCGAGATCGAGTTCGACCCCGACACCTACGAGCCGCTGCCGGCCTACAAGCCGACCGCCAGCCGCGCCCAGATCGAGAAGGCGCTGGCCATGCTCAACGCTGCCGAGCGCCCGCTGCTGGTGGCCGGGGGCGGCATCATCAACGCCGACGCCGCCGACAAGCTGGTCGAGTTCGCCGAGCTCACCGGGGTGCCGGTCATCCCCACCCTGATGGGCTGGGGCACGATTCCCGACGATCACCCGCTGATGGCCGGCATGGCCGGGCTGCAGACCTCGCACCGCTACGGCAACGCGACCCTGCTGGCCTCGGACTTCGTGATGGGCATCGGCAATCGCTGGGCCAACCGCCATACCGGCGACGTGGCCAGCTACACCGAGGGGCGGACCTTCGTCCACGTCGACATCGAGCCGACCCAGATCGGCCGCATCTTCGGTCCGGACTACGGCATCGTCTCCGACGCTGGGGCCGCGCTGGAGCTGTTCATCGAGGTGGCGCGCGACCTCAAGGCGGCCGGCCATCTCAAGGACCGCAGCGCCTGGGCCGAAACCTGCCGCGAGCGCAAGCGCACGCTGCTGCGCAAGACCCACTTCGACGAGGTGCCGGTCAAGCCGCAGCGCGTCTACGAGGAGATGAACCGCGCCTTCGGCAGGAACACCCGTTACGTCAGCACCATCGGCCTGTCGCAGATCGCCGGGGCGCAGTTTCTGCATGTGTACAAGCCGCGTCACTGGATCAACTGCGGCCAGGCCGGCCCGCTGGGCTGGACGATCCCCGCCGCGCTGGGGGTGTGTCGCGCCGATCCGGACGCCGAGGTCGTGGCGCTGTCGGGGGACTATGATTTCCAGTTCATGGTCGAGGAACTGGCGGTGGGCGCGCAGTTCAACCTGCCCTACATCCACGTGCTGGTGAACAACTCCTACCTGGGGCTGATCCGCCAGGCGCAGCGCAACTTCGACATGGACTACTGCGTGCAGCTGGCGTTCGAGAACATCAACTGCCCCGAGATCAACGGCTACGGCGTCGACCATGTCTCGGTGGTCGAGGGGCTGGGCTGCAAGGCGATCCGCGTCACCGAGCCCGGGCGCATCGGCGCAGCCTTCGCCGAGGCCCGCGAGCTGATGAAGCAGTACCGGGTGCCGGTGGTGGTCGAGGTGATCCTCGAGCGGGTCACCAACATCGCCATGAGCGGCAAGGGGCTGGCCGACGTCAACGAGTTCGAGGCGCTGGCCGAGACCGCCGAGGAGGCGCCGACGTCGATTGCGTCGCTGATGTGATAGAGCCCTGACTCGAGGAGGGGCGCCGGGGACAGGCCTGAAGAGGGTCCGATTCCAGGGAGGGAATCGGTAGCGCCCAGGGAGGGGTTCACAGCGCCCTCGTCCAGGCCTCTCACCGGATCAGCCCCGAGACACAATGTACGATCCAAAGGAATCCGATATGCCCAGATTCGCCGCCAACCTCAGCATGCTGTTCACCGAGGAGGACTTCCTCGACCGCTTCAAGGCCGCCGCGGACGCCGGCTTCAAGGGCGTCGAGTACCTCTTCCCCTACGACTACCCGGCCGCCGACATCAGGCAGCGGCTCGACGACTTTGGGCTGACCCAGGTGCTGTTCAACCTGCCGGCCGGCGACTGGGCCGCCGGCGAGCGCGGCATCGCCTGCCACCCGGATCGGGTCGAGGAGTTCCGCGCCGGTGTCGACCGGGCGATCGACTACGCTAAGGTGCTGGGCAACACTCAGGTCAACTGCCTGGCGGGTATCCAGCCCGAGGGCGTCAGCGATGCCGAGGCCCGCCGCACCCTGGTGGAGAACCTGCGCTTCGCCGCCGACAGGCTCGCCGACGCCGGTATCCTGCTGATCGCCGAACCGATCAACACCCGCGACATCCCGGGCTTCTTCCTCAACCGCACCGAGCAGGCCCTGGCGCTGTTCGACGAGGTGGGAAGCGACAACCTCAAGCTGCAGTACGACATCTATCATATGCAGATCATGGAGGGGGACCTGGCGCCGACCATCGAGAAGCACCTCGATCGCATCGCCCACGTGCAGCTGGCCGACAACCCGGGCCGCCACGAGCCGGGCACCGGCGAGATCAACTACCCGTTCCTGTTCGCCCACCTCGACCGGTTGGGCTACGACGGCTGGATCGGTTGCGAGTACAAGCCCAAGGCAGGTACTCAGGAGGGACTAGGCTGGCTCGATACGGTGCGAGGCTAAGAAGTTTATGGCTGTCGGATGAGCTGTTCCGGCGTCAAGACGACGCGAGGGCGCTATGAACCCCTCCCTGGGCGCTACCTGCGCCATCCATGGCGCAGGACCCTCGCTCTGTCTTGCCCCCGGCGCTCATCCTTTGTGGGTCCTGAGCGACGTGCCCTGTAAGTGACAAACACTCATATCTCAACGTCAGCAAATCACAAGACAGGAGAACAATCATGAGCAAGATTGGTTTTATCGGCCTGGGCATCATGGGCCGTCCCATGGCGGGCCATCTGATCGACGCCGGCCACCAGCTGGTCACCGTCAAGCGCAACAAGCCGCTGGCCGGCGAACTGGCCGACAAGGGTATGCAGGAGCTGGCCGACCCCAAGGCGGTCGCCGAGGCCTCCGAGGTGATCATCACCATGGTGCCGGACACCCCCGACGTCGAGCAGGTGCTGTTCGGCGAGGGCGGGGTGATCGAGGGGCTCAAGCCCGGCACCCTGGTCATCGACATGAGCTCGATCGCCCCGCTGGCGACCCAGGACTTCGCCCGGCGTATACATGAGGCCGGCGGCGAGTACGTCGACGCCCCGGTCTCCGGCGGCGAGGGCGGCGCGATCAACGCTGCGCTGACGATCATGGTCGGCGCCACCCAGGAGGGCTTCGCCCGCGCCGAGCCGCTGCTCGAGATCATGGGCAAGACCATCACCCACATCGGCGGCCACGGCGCCGGGCAGACCTGCAAGGTGGCCAACCAGATCGTCGTCGCCCTGACCATCGAGGCGGTCTCCGAGGGCCTGCTGTTCGCCTCGAAGGCCGGTGCCGACGTCGCCAAGGTGCGCGAGTCGCTGCTCGGCGGCCTGGCCCAGTCGAAGATCCTCGACGTCCACGGCGAGCGCATGATCCAGCGCACCTTCGACCCGGGCTTCAAGATCAAGCTGCACCAGAAGGATCTCAACCTGGCACTGGAAGGCGCACGCAGCCTCAACCTGGCGCTGCCCGGCACCGCCAACGCCCAGCAGCTGTTCCAGGCCTGCGTCGCCCACGACGGCGCCGACTGGGATCACGCCGGCATGGTCCGGGCCCTCGAGGCGCTGGCCAACCACGCGATCGAGTGATCCGCGCGGGCTCATTGCTCGCGCTCCCTTCCCTGGCGTCCCCGCCGCCGGCCTCTCGACACGCCGGCAGGGCGGGGCTTTTTTCACCGAATGCGCACCCGCCGGGCCCTGGCGCCCGGCGGCCCCGGTCGACGCCTTCCGCATCGACCGGCAGCGACGCAATGCCCCCCGAGGAGGTCCGGCATGACGGCGTTCACCCCCTTCGCCGACGAGGCGGCGACCCGCACCTGGCTGACCCGGCTGGCCGAGACGGCCATCGACGCCGTTCATCCCGCCAGCCTGTTGCCCGAGCGGCTGCCCGAGCCGCCGCGCGGGCGTACCGTGGTGGTCGGCGCCGGCAAGGCCGCAGCGGCGATGGCCCGGGCCCTCGAGCGTGCCTGGCAGGCCCGCGCCCGGGATGCCGGCCGCGATGATCCACTGGACGGGCTGGTGGTCACCCGACACGGCCACGGCGAGGCGTGCCGGCGCATCGAGGTGCTGGAGGCCTCGCACCCCATGCCCGACGCCCTCGGCGAGCAGGCCGCCGAGCGCATGCTGGCCGCGGTGGAGCCCCTGGGCGAGGACGACCTGGTGATCGCGCTGGTCTCCGGCGGCGGCTCGGCGCTGATGACCCGGCCGGCGCCCGGGCTGACCCTGCGCCAGAAGCAGGCGCTCAACCGCGAGCTGCTGAGAAGCGGCGCGCCGATCCGCGAGATCAATACCGTGCGTCGCCACCTGTCGGCGATCAAGGGCGGACGGCTCGCCGCGGCGGCGCATCCGGCGCGGGTGGTCACCTACCTGATCTCCGACGTGCCCGGCGACGAACCCTCGCTGGTCGCCTCCGGCCCCACGCTGCCAGACGACTCCACGCCCGCCCACGCCCTGGCGATCCTCGAGCGGCGCGGCATTACCGTGCCCGACAGCGTGCGCCGCCATCTGGTCAGCGACCGCAGCGCGCCGCGCCGCGACGACCCCGGCTTCGCCCGCGACGAAACCGTGGTGCTGGCGCGGGCTGCCGACGCCCTGGCCGCCGCCCGCGAGCGTGCCGCGCGCAGCGGCCTGGACGTACGCGTGCTGGGCGACGACCTCGAGGGCGAGGCCCGTGACCTGGGCCGGGCCCAGGCGATGCTGGCGCTCAAGGCCCAGGGCGAGTGCCGTCGTCCGCTGCTGATCCTATCCGGCGGCGAGACCAGCGTCACCGTGCGCGGCGAGGGCCGCGGTGGGCGCAACGTCGAGTACCTGCTGGGGGTGTTCGACACCCTCAAGGGCGCCGAGGGCATTTACGCCCTGGCCATCGACACCGACGGCATCGACGGCTCCGAGGACAACGCCGGGGCGGTGATCAGCCCCGACCATTGGCAGCGCGCCTGCGAGGCCAGGCTATCGCCGGCCGACTACCTGGCGCGCAACGATGCCTACCGCTTCTTCGCCGCGCTCGAGGCGCTGATCGTCACCGGGCCGACGCGCACCAACGTCAACGACTTCCGCGCCCTCCTGGTGATGCCGCGCCGGGACGGGGACGGTGTGAGGGAGGATGGGATGGGGGGTGCCTTGTGATGAGTCTCCGCGAAGCCCGCCGCCACGCGCCCATCCGTCGCACCAAGATCGTCGCCACCCTGGGCCCCGCCAGCGACCGTGCAGGCGTGCTCGATGCGATGATCACCGCCGGTGTCGACGTGGTGCGCCTCAACTTCTCCCACGGTAGCCCCGAGGACCATCGCCGCCGCCTGACCGCGGTGCGCGAGGCCGCCGAGCGCCACGGCCGCAGCGTCGCCGCCCTCGGTGACCTGCAGGGCCCCAAGATCCGCATCGCCCGCTTCCAAGAGGGCGCGGTGACCCTCGAGAACGGCCAGCCGTTCATTCTCGACGTCTCGCTCGACCGCGACGCCGGCGACGCCAGTCGGGTCGGCTGCGACTACCAGGCCCTCGCCGAGGATGTCGCCCCGGGCGACATGCTGCTGCTCGACGACGGCCGCCTCGAGCTGGAAGTCGAGCGCGTCGAGCCGCCCCGCGTGCACACTCGCGTGCGCGTCGGCGGCCGGCTCTCCAACAACAAGGGCATCAACAAGCAGGGCGGCGGGCTGTCCGCCGCGGCACTCACTGACAAGGACCGCGAGGACCTGCAGACCGCCATCGACATCGGCGTCGACTATCTGGCGGTGTCCTTCCCGCGCTCGGCGGCCGACATGCAGCTCGCCCGCGAGCTGCTCGGCGAGGCGGGTGCCGAGATCGGCCTGGTGGCCAAGATCGAGCGCGCCGAGGCGGTCGCCGACGACGCGACGCTGGACGGCATCATCCGCGCCAGCGAGGCGGTGATGGTGGCTCGCGGCGACCTCGGCGTGGAGATCGGCGACGCCCAGCTGATCGGCGTGCAGAAGCGCCTGATCCAGCGTGCCCGCACCCTCAACCGCGCGGTGATCACCGCCACCCAGATGATGGAGTCGATGATCGAGTCGCCGCTGCCCACCCGCGCCGAGGTGTTCGACGTCGCCAACGCCGTGCTCGACGGCACCGATGCGGTGATGCTCTCCGCCGAGACCGCCGCCGGCGACTACCCGGTGGAGACCATCGAGGCGATGGACCGGCTGTGCCTGGGCGCCGAGCGCGAGCGCAGCGCCCAGGAGTCCAAGCACCGCATCCACGAGGGCTTCTCGCGGATCGACGAGACCGTGGCCCTGTCCGCCATGTACGCCGCCAACCACCTCTCCGGCGTGGCGGCGATCGCCTGCATGACCTCGACCGGCTACACGCCGCTGATCGCCTCGCGGATCCGCTCGGGGCTGCCGATCGTCGGCCTCGCCCACAGCCCCATCGCCCAGCGGCGCATGGCGCTGTATCGCGGCGTGGTCTCGCTGCCCTTCGACACCACCGACATCCCCGCCGAGGACCTCGACGCCCGGGCCCTGAACCTGCTGCGCGAGCGCGGCATCGCCGACAGCGGCGATCACGTCATCCTCACCCGCGGCGACCACATGAACGCCCACGGCGGGACCAACACGGTCAAGGTGCGGGTCATGGCGCCGTGATGCCGCGACCCGGCGTTCCGGCGTTCCGGCGTTCCGGCGTTCCGGCGTTCCGGCGTTCCGGCGTTCCGGCGGCCCGGCGGCCCGGCGTTCCGGAATCGGGTGTTGCGAGGGCACGGGTGGCTGCCTAGAATGTACCGATCAGTTCATTTTCAGGCAGCCGACTGCCAGGGAGTCAGCGAATCCATGACCACATCGACCCATTCGCAGCTGTTCAGCCCGGTGCGCCTCAAGGGGCGTGAGCTGGCCAACCGCGCCGTCCTGGCGCCCATGACGCGGGTCAGCGGTACCGCCGAAGGGCACGCCACGGCGGCGATGCGTGACTACTACCGCGATTTCGCCGCCGGCGGCTTCGCCACGCTGATCACCGAGGGCATCTATACCGACGAGGCGTACAGTCAGGGGTACCTCGGTCAGCCGGGCCTGGCCAACGACGCCCAGCGCGACAGCTGGCGGCCGGTGGTGGAGGCGGTGCACGAGCAGGGCGGGGTGTTCATCGCCCAGCTGATGCACGGCGGCGCCCAGACCCAGGGCAACCGTTTCCGTGACGACACCGCCGGGCCGTCCGCCGTGGCGCCGAAGGGCGAGCAGCTCGGCTTCTATGGCGGCCAGGGCCCCTACCCTGTGCCGCGGGAGATGAGCGAAGCGGACATCGAGGCGGTCATCGCCGGCTTCGCCGATGCCGCCCGGCGCGCCCGCGAGGCCGGCTTTGACGGGGTCGAGCTGCACGCCGCCAACGGCTATCTGCTCGACCAGTTCCTCTCCACCGGTTTCAATCGGCGCAGCGACCGCTGGGGTGGCGGCATCGAAGGGCGTCTGGCCCTGCCCCGGGCGGTCATCCGGGCGGTCCGCGATGCGGTCGGCGAGGATTTCCTGGTCGGTATCCGTCTTTCCCAGGTGAAGGTGACCGATCCGGACTATCGCTGGGCCGGTCTGGACGAGGCCGATGCCCTGCTGCGGGGCGTGGCCGAGGAGGCTCTGGACTACGTGCACCTGTCCGACATCGACGCACGGGCACCCGCCTTCGAGGGCACCGAGAAGAGCCTGGCGGCCCTGGCGCGGGAGCGTGTCGGCGTGCCGGTCATCGCCAACGGTAATCTGGGCGATCCGGCGCTGGCGGAAGCGGTACTGACCGCCGGCGAGGCGGATATGGTGGCGGTCGGCAAGCTGGCGCTGGCCAACCGGGACTGGCCACGGCGCGTGCGCGAGGGCTTGCCGCTGACGGCGATGGATTTTGCTATGCTGGCCCCGCACGCCAATCTGGCCACCGAAGCGCAATGGCGAGAACGCAATGGAGTCTCCGCAAACCACACCGACACCCGGGAAACCGCCGCTCCGGCGTAAGGGCGAACAGACCCGACGCCGCATCGTCGACGCCGCCGCCGAGCTGTTCCACGCGCGCGGCGTCGACGGCACCGGCCTGGACGCCATCCTGCGTCGGGCCGGCGCCGGCAAGAGCCAGTTCTACCAGCACTTTCGCAACAAGGACGCGCTGGTCGAGGCGGTGCTGGGCGACTTCGAGGCACGCCTCGAGGCATCCATGGCACCGCTGCGCGGCGAGATCGTCACCCTGGCGGCTCTGGAGCGCTGGCTGCTCGGCTTCATCGAAGAGCTGGAGGCGCTGCACTGCCGGCGCGGTTGCCCCGCGGGGACCATCGTCGCCGGCCTTCACGAGAGCGAGGACGGCTATCGCGAGGCCGTGAAGACCTGTTTCGTCGGGGTCGAGGCGGCGCTGACGCCGGTCATCGCTGACCTGCAGGCGCGGGGCGAGATTGTCGCCACGGCGCCGCCCGCGTCGCTGGCGGCCTTCGTCATGGCCCTGCAGCAGGGCGCGGCGACCCTGACCAAGGCGCAGGGCGACGCCGCGCCCGCCCGCGAGGCGATCCGTCAGGCCGTGGCACTGCTGCGGGGCGGCGCCTCGGCCTGAGTCTGAGTTCAGGCGACGGCGCCGCCGGCTCCCTCCCGACCTTATACGGCCTGTCCGGCCGCCCTACAGCCCCAGTTTGCCGCGCAGGGTCGAGAGATCCTCGGCCAGCACGGTCACCGGGCCGACCAGGGCGCGGCGGTCCTTGTCACTGACCTTCTCGTAGCTGACGAAGCCCGCCTCGGGGTCGTCCGCCGCCAGCCGGTAGTGGGCGAGCGTCGCCTCGACGGCGGCGAAGTTGTCCTCGACGCGCTCGACGAAGGCCGGGTCCTCCTCGGCGATCAGCGGCTTGAACAGCGCGAAGATCTTCTGCGAGCCGTCCACGTTGCCCTGGAAGTCCCACAGGTCGGTGTGGCTGTAGCGATCCTCCTCGCCGCTGACCTTGGTCGCGGCCACTTCCTCCATCAGTGCCGCGGCGCCGCCGACCACCCTGGAGGGCGGGAAGGTCAGGCCCTGCACGCGGGATTCCAGATCCTCGACGTCGCTCATCAAACGCCTGGCATAGGGGGCGAGCCCGTCGGTGGTCTGCTGCTTGAACAGGCCGTACTCGAGGCGGTGGAAACCGGTGAAGTCGGGGTCGTCGACGCCCTTCTCGTAGTCGTCCTCGCGGGCGTCGATGCTGGCGTCGAGGTCGGCGAACAGCTCGGCGACCGGCTCGATGCGCTCGTAGTAGACGCGGGTCGGCGCGTACAGCGACTGGGCGCGCTCCAGCTCGCCGGCCTCGATGGCCCGGGTGAAGTCGCGGGTGTGGCCGACGAAGGCGTCGAGGTTGTCGAGCACGTAGAGCTTGTAGTCGGCGACCGGTTCGACCAGCGCCTCGGGCTCGACATCCGCCCGGGCGGGGCCCTGCAGGGCCATGAGGCCGAAGGCGGCAGCGGCAATCAGCAACGAACGGGATGACATGCAATGACTCCTTGATCGGGGGTGGGGTGGTGGATCGGCATCAGGTCGCGGTCGCCTCGAGCAGCGCGCGACCCAGGTAGTCGGTTGCGTCGACGACGCCCGGCAGGGTGAAGAAGTAGCCGCCGCCGACCGGCTGGATGTACTCCTCCAGCGGCTCGCCGTTGAGGCGGTTCTGCACGGTGATGAAGCCCGCCTGCAGATCCGCCTGGTAGACGATGAACAACAGGCCCATGTCGAACTGGCCGTTGGCCTCGACGCCGTTGGAGTAGTTGAACGGCCGGCGTAGGATGCGGTGTGTCTCGAAGCCCGGCGTGCGGGGGTTGGCCAGGCGGATGTGGGCGTCGAGCGGGGTGATCTTGCCCGCCGGGTCGGCGGCGTAGTCGGGCGTGTCGTATTCCTGCTGGCCGTCCAGCGGCGCGCCGCTGG
>Ga0209300_1000026_pt1 | contig 118321 bp, 98 predicted proteins | sample Shrwel_input2_RT_FD_187535 | JGI IMG/M metagenome (GOLD analysis project Ga0209300, IMG submission 187535) | Subsurface microbial communities from deep shales in Ohio, USA - Utica-3 well 1 S input2 RT (SPAdes) (version 2) ... | reverse complement strand
GAAGGCAGAAGGCAGAAGGCAGAAGGCAGAAGGCAGAAGGCAGAAGGCAGAAGGCAGAAGGCAGAAGGCAGAAGGCAGAAGGCAGAAGGCAGAAGGCAGAAGGCAGAAGGCAGAAGGCAGAAGGCAGAACGAGTCTCGGGCGATCAAGACAAAGACACAAATAGACAGAAAGCCGGCCCAAATGGGCCGGCTTCATTAGGCAATGCCTCGTGTGTCGGTCGACAGCTTAGAAGCTGTAGAGAGCACCGAAGGAGACCGCGTCGCCCAGGTCGTCTTCACGATCGTAGCTGACGTATTCGACGAAGGTGTACATGGCCGGAGAGATGTTGTACGTGGCACCGACCATGAATTCGTTGAACGAATCATCACCGTTGTAGTCGCCGGACTGGGTCACGTTGTGGCCGCCATCAGCGTTGGTGTACGCCATCGGGTTGGTAACTGCGGCCACTTCCTTGTCGGCGTCGACGTACTGGTAAGCACCGTACACATCGCCGGCGAAGTTGTCGGATAGCGCGTAGCCATAGCGCGCACCCAGAGCGTAACGGTCGATGTTGCCATCTTCGCCGAGGTAATCGAGCTTGGTACGCTCGGCTTTTGCCGCCACCCGCAGCGTGCCGATGACGTACTGAGCGCCCAGGCCGTAGGCGTCAGCCTTGATGTCGTCGCCACCGGTGGTGGAGTCGAGTTCGTAGTTGTTCAGGTCGTCGTAGATAGCCGCGACGGAGAAGGCGCCAACGGCGTACTTGAGACCGCCGAACAGCGAGGCATTGGAACCTTGGTTCTTGTAACCTGTTGCTTCGTACTCGCCTTCCGCATCACCCTTGTACTGGGTGCCGACGACGACCTGCAGACCACCCAACGACGGAGACATATATTGAACCTTGTCACCCTCGCGGTCGGTATCGGCGCCTACGCCGAAATCATCACCGTAGAGACGGCCCAGATCGGAAGTGGAGTCGCTGATGTCCACGTACTCGATGTTGGAGACCGGATCCTGGACCCAGTCATCGATGATCGGGTCCCAGGAACCGACACGCAAGTCACCGAAGTTGCCTGTCAGGCCCAGGTAAGCCTGGTCACCATCATTGATGCCGCCGTTGACCTTCTCTTCGTCGGCGTCGTGCTCGAACTCGGCCTTGAAGTAGCCGATCAGGCCCGGGTTGATGATGTGCTGACCCTTGAAGCCGATGGTCGAGCCGTTGTCGAGCAGCTGATCTTCGCTATCAACATCACCGCCGCCGTAGGTTTCCTGATCGGCATAGGCAAGCTGGATGTTGCCATAGATGTCGAGCTGCGTGCCGTCCTGGTTGTAGACAGTAGCGGCCTGAGCAGCGGCGGAGGCGCCCAGGGCACCGGCAATAGCAGTCGCTAAGAGTGTCTTTTTCATCGCGATAGTTCCTTAACTAGCTTACTGATCGATCGTTGTTTGCAAATGCAACCGGCTTGCCGGGCATGGCCGTGAAAAGCACTTGCCTCAGCGAAGCCTTGTTATTGTCCAATGCTCGCAGGAGAAACCTTATACCGGGGCCATCCGGAACGCAACAAGAAAAAAACACTGTTTTTAATCCTGCTGCCTCAGTGGGGTCACCCTCATGCCGGCTCACCTCGGCACCGCCGGTATCGCAACGCCGCGATACCGCATCACGAGGCACCCTACCGCCACTGTGTGACGAAAGCGTGACGATCGCGAACGCTGTTCATGATGATCAGCGTCTTCCCTCTTTGCAAGAGTGCTACTCAAGGCGACTACGTGCCACCGCCAACGGCTGACCAACGTAACGGGAAAGGGAATACCGACAGGGTACGCAGGACGACGCCGCGGGCGACCAGACCAGAAAGGCCGGTTTAATGACGACCGTGCTTGGCGAGCAGGTCGCTTAGCTTGCGATCGAGGCGCACGTTCTTGCGGCTTTCGCGTTGGGACGTGCCGGGCTCGCGGGCACGCTGCTTGGCCTGCAGCGTCTCGAGCTTCTTGCGAGCATGGCGGGCTTCCTCCTCGCTCACCACGCCGGCGGGCTGCCCCTCGAGGTCGACCCGCTCGGCACCAGCCCGTACAGCCTTGAGATAGCGCGGCAAGTGCACATAGCAGGCGAGCGCTCGCCGTACGAGCTTGTCGGGCCAGGGCTCAAGCGCAAGCAGGTCCTCGTGGATGCCCACCTTCAACGGGCGGGTGTGGCCCTTGAAGAAGGTGCTGGTGTAACGCCGGTACCAGCTATCCAGCAGGGCCTGGGGCGATGGCGGCTCGTCACCGTCTCCGGTTTCGGCAGACACCGTCGTTGAATCCGGGGGCACGTCCGAGGGTGCCGGACCGGGCATCGCCATAGCGGCAGGGGCAGGCTCGGCGGCTGGTTCGCCGGACGGCATAGGCCGACGCGGCAGCGGGTACCCCCGTTCGCTGGCAGAGCGAGGCGTCACGGCGTCCGATTTCACGAGGTGCGACAGCGCCTCGCGCAGGCTGGCATTTTCGGCCTCGAGATGCTGCAAACGCTCACGCAGGCTGGCTATTTCGTCCACGCCTTCACGGGCCTGACGCTCCAGGGTCTCGAATAGTGCTCCCGTGCGTTCCGACAACAAGGCACGCTCTCCCCTGGCTCGACCCCTCGATCCCGTCACGGCACCCCGTGAACGACCCTGCACCCAGTCTGTGTCACCCCGCGGCCCTTGGCAACCGGGCTCAGGCGTCGTCGGAGCCCGCCTGCCGGCGGCGGTAGACCACGAAGGCGTACCCCGGCTGGTCGGCCTCGCCGCTGTGCTCGCCGGGCTGTCGCTGCGCCTCTTCCCACAGCGTCGGGTCGATGTCGGGGAAGCGGGCATCGCCGGTCACCTCCCGGTCGACCTCGGTGACATACAGCCGCGAGGCCCACGGCATGGCCTGGGCGTAGATCTCGCCGCCGCCCATGACCATGATTTCCTCGACGCCATCGATCAGCGCCTGGTCGTCGGCCAGCGACAGCGCCTCGACTAGGTCGTGGCAGACGCGAACGCCCTCGGCCCGGAAGTCCGGGTCGCGGGTGACGACGATATTGAGCCGCCCCGGCAGCGCCCGGCCGATGGAGGCGAAGGTCTTGCGCCCCATGACCAGCGGCTTGCCCTGGGTCATGCGCTTGAAGAACTTGAGGTCTTCCGGCAGGTACCAGGGCAGCTGATTGTCCACGCCGATCACGCCGTTGCGTGACACGGCAGCGATCATGGCGACCGGCACCAGCGTCTCGTGCCGGGCGTCGAGGGGTTGCGATTCGTTCATACGGCCACCGGTGCCTTGATGTGGGGATGCGGATCATACCCCTCGATGGCGATGTGCTCGAAACGGAAGGCAAACAGGTCATCGACCGTCGGATCGAGCACCAGTCGCGGCAGCGGGCGCGGCGCTCGGGTCAGCTGCTCGCGGGCCTGATCGAGATGGTTGAGGTAGAGGTGGGCATCGCCCAGGGTATGGATGAACTCGCCGGGCGCCAGGTCGCAGACCTGCGCAATCATCTGCGTGAGCAGCGCGTAGCTGGCGATGTTGAACGGCACGCCGAGGAAGATGTCGGCGCTGCGCTGGTAGAGCTGGCAGGACAGCCGCCCCTCGGCGACGTAGAACTGGAACAGGGCGTGGCACGGCGGCAACTGCATCTCGTCGACCTGCGCCGGATTCCAGGCCGAGACGATCAGTCGCCGCGAGTCGGGATTGCGACGAATCTGCTCGACCACATTGGCGATCTGGTCGACGTGACCGCCGTCGGGTCGCGGCCAGCTGCGCCACTGATAGCCGTAGACCGGCCCCAGCTCGCCGTTCTCGTCGGCCCACTCGTCCCAGATACGCACCCCGTGCTCCTTGAGGTAGGCGATATTGGTGTCACCGCGCAGGAACCACAGCAGCTCGTGAATGATCGAGCGCAGATGCAGCTTCTTGGTGGTCACCAGCGGGAAGCCGTCGGCCAGGTCGAAGCGCATCTGATGACCGAACACGCTGAGGGTACCGGTGCCGGTGCGGTCGTCTTTCTTCACGCCGTCGTCCAGCACGCGGCGCATCAGATCAAGATAAGGCTGCATGAATACTCACCGGGAAAAACGAATGTCGGCATGACGCGGCGCTCAGGCCGGCTGCGGGGGCGCGGCCCCGTCCACCGGCTGGCGACGTGACCACAGCATCAGCGCGAGCCCGGCCAGCGCCATGGGCACGGTCAGCAGCTGCCCCATGGTCAGCCAGCCGAAGGCGATGAAGCCGAGCTGCGGATCCGGCTGGCGCACGAATTCCACGCCGAAGCGGAACAGGGCATAGAGCAGCAGAAAAAGGCCGGATATCATACCCCGCCGGCGCGGCTGGCGCGACACCAGCCACAGCACGGTGAACAGCACGACGCCTTCCAGCGCGAACTCGTAGAGTGACGAGGGATGACGCGGCTGCGTGCCGCCGGGAAACACCATCGCCCAGGGCACGTCGCTGACCCGCCCCGGCAGCTCGGCGTTGATGAAGTTGCCGATGCGCCCGGCCCCCAGGCCGATCGGCACCAGCGGCGCGATGAAGTCGGTGAGCTGGAAGAAGGCCAGACGATGCTTGCGCGCGAACAGCGCCGCGGCGATCAGCACCCCGACCAGCCCGCCGTGGAAGCTCATGCCGCCATCCCAGACCTGGAAGAGCCACAGCGGGTCGCTGGCCAGCCGCTCGAAGCCGTAGAACAGCACATAGCCCAGGCGGCCGCCCAGCACGACCCCCAGCGCGCCATAGAACAGCAAGTCACCGATATCATCGGCGGTCAGGCCGACCCGGGCGGCACGCCGCCGTCCCAGCCACCAGGCGCCGACGAACCCCACCACATACATCAGCCCGTACCAGTGGACCTTCAGCGGACCCAGCGCCACAGCGATGGGATCGATTTGCGGATACTCAAGCATGATGATTCCTGAACAAGGGTGAAAAGGGGATCATGGAACGCTGGGATCGTGCGGCCATCGGCCGGGCAGCCAGCGATGCACACGCTCGACCAGCGCCTGGGGACGATACGGCTTGGCGAGGTAATCATCCATGCCGGCGGCGAAGAAGCGTTGGCGATCCGCCTCGCTGGCATTGGCCGTCAGCGCGATCAGGATGCTCGGCACCGCCCGGCGTTCGCGCTCCAGCGCGCGCCAGCGGCGGCTGGTCTCCACCCCGTCGAGCGTGGGCATGAAGATGTCCATGAATACCAGGGCGTAATCGTGCTGCTGCATCAGGGCCAGGGCCGCCTCGCCATCGGCGGTGATATCGACCTGCAAGCCTTCCGCGCCCAGCACGCGCCGGGCCAGCGCCGCATTCACGGGACCGTCGTCGACGATCAGCACCCGCGGCGGCTCGCCATCCGTGCGGGCCAGTTCGCGCGGGCCGTCCGGCCCATCGAACTGCCGCAGCAACGCCAGCACGTCCGCGAGGCGACGCTCCGCCCCGGCTTCCACCTCCGGCGACCACCCTTCCAGCGCTTCCAGCTCGCGACGCACCTGACGCAGGTAACGCATCAGCAGTTCCGCCTCTTCGCGGGCCCGATCCCGCTCCCGGACGCACTGTTGCAGCATTCGGCGATGCGCAACACCGCCACGCGGCCGAGTCGCATCGGCCGGCGCCCCGCCCGGCTTTTCGGACGCCAGGCCCGAGGGACGCTCCGCCCTCTCGAGCACGTCGGCCAGGCGTCGCAATCGCCGTCCCATCACGACCCGGCAGTGCTCACGCGGCAGCCCGCAGAAGCCCAGCATCAGCAACAGGCCGCCCACCAGCCAGACCCATCCGCCGACGATGGCGACCCAGAACGTCGACACCGGCAGGAAACGCGCCACACCCAGCGCCCCCAGCAGGCATGGCACGGCCCACGCCGCCCCCAACCACAAGGGGCGACGGCCGGGGCCTGTGTGGTGTCTGTGCTCCGTCTCGGGGTCTTGCATCCGCTTCCCTGCCGTCGACAATGGAGCGAGTTTACGTTGCCGGTCACCGGCCTGTCATGGCCTCGGCCATTCAACGAGAGACACCATGTGCCTGATCGTTCTCGACTGGCGCCCGAACGCGCCCATAGCGCTGCGCCTGGCGGCCAACCGCGACGAACGCCACGACCGCCCCAGCGCACCGCTCGCCCCCTGGAAGGATGCCCCGGGCATCGTCGGCGGCCGCGATCTCGAGGCCGGCGGCACCTGGCTGGCGGCCCAGACGCGTGGACGCCTCGCGGCACTGACCAATGTCCGGGATCCGGGCTTCGCCCCGCCGCCGAATGCCCCCAGCCGCGGCAACCTGGTTCGGGAAGCGCTGGAAAGCCCGTCCCTGCCGGACTGGCTGTCACGCCTGGCTGACCGCGAGGCCGGGGCCTACGCCGGATTCAACCTGCTGGTCTGCGACGGCGAGACACTCTGGCATGTGCACCACGGCCGACACGAAACGCGGCTGCAGTGCGTGGCCCCCGGGGTGCACGGCGTGTCCAACGCCAGCCTCGACACCCCCTGGCCCAAGCTGGGCCGCGTACGGCATGGATTGAGCGCACTGCGCGATGCCTCGTGGGAGACGTTTCAACACCGGGCCTGGGCGTTGATGACCGATACCCGCCAGGCGCCGGATGCCGAACTGCCGGACACCGGCGTGGGGCTGGAGAGGGAACGCTGGCTATCGGCGCCCTTCATCCTCGGTCGCGATTACGGCACGCGAGCGACGACGCTGGCGGAATGGCGCGCCACGGGCGAGCTGACGCTGGTCGAGCGTCGTTTCGGCCCCCTGGGGCGAGAGGAAGACACCCACACCGAGCACCTGCCCACCGAGCGACTGCACCGCGCCCGGTAACCCCGGCACGTCGGCTCAGCGTTCTTGTTCGTCGCGCGGCGGCAGCAGATGCGTCAACTGCCACTGGGCGAAGCGCTCGATCAGGTGGGCGCGCACCGCCCTGGCGGTCGGCAGGCCCAGGGTCTCGTCGACCAGCGCCTGGGCATCGGACAGCGACACCCGCCGGATGGCCGCCCGCACCCGGGGCAGGCTGGGCGCGTTCATCGACAGCCCGACGAAGCCCATGCCGGTCAGCAGCAGCGCCCCGCAGGGGTCGCCGGCCAGCTCGCCGCACACGGTGGCCGGCATCTCGAGGCGCCGGGATTCCGCCGCCAGCTGCGCCAGCGCCGAGAGCACCGCGGGATGGCAGGCATCGTAGAGCTCCGCCACCCGCGGGTTGTTGCGGTCCACCGCCAGCAGATACTGGGTCAGGTCGTTGCTGCCCACCGAGAAGAAATCGACCCGCTCGGCCAGCGCGCTCAGCTGGTAGAGCGTCGCCGGCACCTCGATCATCACCCCGACCTCGGGGCGCCGGATCGACAGCCCCTCTTCACTGAGCTCCTTGTGGGCTCGCTCGAGCAGCCGCAGGGCCGTGTCGACCTCATCGACATTGGTGATCATCGGCAGCATGATGCGCAGGTTGTCCAGCCCGACAGACGCGCGCAGCATGGCGCGCAGCTGCACCATCAGCACCTCGGGATGGTCGAGCGTCACCCGGATGCCCCGCCAGCCGAGGAAGGGGTTGGCCTCGTGGATGGGGAAGTACGGCAGGTCCTTGTCACCCCCGATGTCCAGGGTGCGCATCACCACCGGCAGCGGCGCGAAGCCCTCGAGCTGGTCGCGGTAGAGCCGCGACTGCTCCTGCTCGCCGGGGAAGCGTTCGGTGATCATGAAGGGGACTTCGGTCCGATACAGTCCGACTCCGGCGATGCGCGGCTTGAGCGACGCCACCGCGTCGACCGCCAGTCCGGTATTGACCATCAGCGGCATGGCGTGCCCGTCCGGCGTGACGCTCGGCAGGTGCTGCTCGTGCTCGAGCACCTCGGCCAGCGCCCGCTCCTCGTCGATCAGCTTGCGATAGTGGCCGACCAGGTCCTCCTCGGGGCGCACGAACAGCCGTCCGCGATGCCCGTCGAGGATCACCGGCGCCCCGTTGAGCCTGGGCAGCGGCAGGTCGACCATGCCCAGCACCGTGGGGATGCCCATGGCCCGGGCCAGAATCGCCACGTGCGAGGTGCTCGAGCCCTTCAGCGACACCAGCCCGGCCAGGCGCTCGCGGGGAACCTCGCCGAGCATGGTCACGCTCAGTTCGTCACCGACCAGGATGCACTGCTCGGGGTATTCGCCGGGCCCGTCGCTGGCTTCCTGCTGCAGGTGAGCCAGCACCCGCCGCCCCAGATCGCGCACGTCGGCCGCGCGCTCGCGCAGGTAGTCGTCGTCGACCCGCTCGAGATACTGGGCGTGCCGGCGCACCACGTCGGCCAGCGCCCCCGGCGCCCACTGCCCTTCACGGATGCGCTTCTCGACCTCCTGGCCGAGGGCGGCATCCGCCAGCATCTGCTCGTAGACATCGAACAGCGCCAGCTCCTGGCTGGGGATGCGGCTCGACAGGCGCGCCCCGGCCGCGCGAATCTCGCCACGCACCCGCTCGATGGCCTCGCCCAGGCGGCGGATCTCGTACTCGATGTCGGTGGGCACCAGGTCCGGCACGCTGTCGAGATCGGCCGGCGGCGCGATCACCCGCGCCTCGCCGATCACCATGCCGGGCGACGCCGCCACCCCGGTGAAGGTCGCCATGCCGGGCGTGCGGGTCGGCCGGTTGAGCGTGCCGGTCGCCAGCGCGTGGGCCAGCACCCCGGCCAGCTGCGCTGCCATGGTCACCAGAAAGGCCTCGTCGCCCTCGTCGTAACGGCGTTTCTCCTGCTGCTGTACCACCAGCACGCCCAGCGTCCGGCGCTGGTGGATGACCGGCACGCCCAGGAAACTGGAAAAGCGCTCCTCGCCGGTTTCCTCGAAGTAGCGAAAGCCCGGATGGGCCGGCGCATCCTCGAGGTTGAGCGGCTCCTCGCGCTGGCCGACCAGACCCACCAGGCCCTCTCCCAGGCGCAGGCTGACATGGCCGACGGCCTGGCTGTGCAGGCCGATGGTATTCATCAGGACCAGGCGGTCCTGAGCGGCGTCGAAGAGATAGATGGAGCACACGTCGGTATGCATGGCCTTGCGGATCCGCCGGACCATGGTGGCCAGCGCCGCATCCAGGCTGCGCGCGCCGTTTACCTCCTGGACGATACGACGTAGTACATCGAGCATGAGCATTCTTCTTGTTGTCGGTGTGACAGCGGCCGCATGTCAACCGCCCCCCCGGGCCAGGCGCTGCACCCGGGGCGCGAGTTCGCGCAGCGCGCGCCGATAGACCTCGCGCTTGAAGGGCACGACCTGCCCCAGCGGATACCAGTAGCTGACCCAGCGCCAGCCATCGAACTCCGGCTTGGCCGTGGTATCCATGCAGATGCGGTTGTCCTGACAGCGGATCTTGAGCAGAAACCACTTCTGCTTCTGACCGATGCACACCGGACGCGATTGAGTACGGACCATGCGTCGGGGTAGACGATAGCGCAACCACCCTCGGGTACAGGCCAGCACCTCGACGTCATCGGGCGTAAGGCCGATTTCCTCTTCCAGCTCGCGATAGAGCGCCTGCTGCGGTGTCTCGTAGGCCTTGATGCCCCCCTGAGGGAATTGCCATGCGTTCTGCCCCACCCGACGCGCCCACAGCAGCTGGCCCTCCGGGTTGGCGATGATGATGCCAACGTTGGGGCGGAAGCCGTCAGCGTCGATCACGGGCTTCACCTTATGAAATCCAGTATTGCCGCCATTCTTCCACAAACGCTGAAAGCGCATCAATACACGCTTGACGGCGCCGCGATGTGCAAGGCTGTCGGAGTTCTGCAATAATCGCCGCCGCCTTTTCGCCACCCGCCCGATGAGCGACCAACCAGACCTGAGGAGAGCGCAGTGAGCCTGGCCATCTTCGATCTCGACAATACGCTGCTGGGCATCGACAGCGACCATGCCTGGGGCGAGTTCCTGGTGGAACAGGGTGCCGTGGACCCGGTCAGCTACCGCGAGGCCAACGAGCGCTTCCTGGCGGCCTATCAGGAGGGCACCCTGGACATCCATGCCTACCTGGCCCTGGCGCTCAAGCCCCTGGCCGAGCACAGCCCGGAGCAGCTGGCCGCCTGGCACCAGCAGTTCATGGCCAGCAAGATCGAGCCGCACATCCTGCCCCGGGGCGAGGAACTGCTGGCCCGCCACCGCGCACGGGGCGACACCCTGCTGATCATCACCGCCACCAACCGCTTCATCACCGGCCCCATCGCCCGCCGCCTGGGCGTCGACGAGCTGATCGCCGTCGAGCCGGAAACCGCCGGCGGCCGCTATACCGGCCGCGTGAGCGGCGTACCCAGCTTCCGCGAGGGCAAGATCACCCGGCTCGAGCAGTGGCTGGCCACCCGCGATGTCACCCTGGACGACGCCTGGTTCTATAGCGACTCGCACAATGACATCCCGCTGCTGGAACGCGTCGACCACCCCGTCGCCGTCGACCCCGATGCCGCCCTCGCCGAGATCGCCCGGGAGCGGGGCTGGCGGATCATCAGCCTGCGATGAGTGAACATTTTTCGGCGAGCCGGTGCCCGCCCCTACGCAAAATATTCGCAGACTAAATATAAGCATCTGACAGGGAAGGCTTCTTCACTCATCCCGAACAAAGCTTTCCCTTATGGAAAAACTTCCCAGCATAATACATCCCTTCTGCGCCGGTCGTTTTTGCATCGCAATATGATATAATCCCGTCATCTGAATCGCCAAAGGGCTGATATTCACTATGGACGAGACGGTTGATTGCGTATTGGTAGGGGCCGGTGTCATGAGCGCGACGCTGGCGACACTCCTTCATGAGCTGGAGCCCGAGGCCCGCATCGAGATCATCGAGCGACTCGACTCCACGGCCAGTGAGAGCTCGTTCGCCTGGAACAATGCCGGCACCGGCCACGCCGGCCTCTGCGAGCTCAACTACACGCCCGAGACCGCCGATGGCGGCGTCGACATCGCCAAGGCCATTCGCATCAACACCCTCTTCGAGGAATCCAAGCAGTTCTGGAGCTACCTCGCCTCCCGGGGCAATCTCGGCGACCCTGCCGGCTTCCTGACCCCCGTCCCCCACATGAGCTTCGTGCGCGGCGAGGACAACGTGCGCTTCCTGCGGACCCGCCACGAGACGCTGACCCAGCACCACTGCTTCGAGGGCATGCACTTCACCCAGGACGCGCGCACCATCGCCGAATGGGCGCCACTGCTGATGGCCGACCGCGCCCCGGCGGAGCCGGTGGCGGCCACCTGGGCCGAAGGCGGCACCGACGTCAACTTCGGCGCCTTGACCGACCAGCTGCTGGCACGCCTGCACGCCGTGGACAACGAGCACGTGCGCGTCAGCACCGGCCAGAAGGTCAAGGACCTCGAGCGCAATGGCGACGGTACCTGGACCCTGACGATCCACCTCGACAACGGCGATCGCCGCCGGCTGCGCTCGCGCTTCGTGTTCCTCGGCGCCGGCGGCGCCTCGCTGCGCCTGCTGCAGAAGAGCGGCATCCCCGAAGGGCACGGCTATGCCGGCTTCCCGGTGAGCGGGCAATGGCTGCGCTGCGACGACCCGGAAATCGTCTCGCGCCACCAGGCCAAGGTCTACAGCAAGGCCGCCATCGGCGCCCCGCCGATGTCGGTCCCGCACCTGGACCGGCGCCACGTCAACGGCAAGCCCTCGCTGCTGTTCGGCCCCTTCGCCGGCTTCACCACCAAGTTCCTGAAGAACGGCTCGATTTTCGATCTGGTCAAGTCGGTCAGTGCCTCCAACCTCAGCCCCATGCTGTCGGTGGCCCGCCACAACGCCAGCCTGGTCAAGTACCTGGTCGATCAGGTACGGCTGTCCCACGAGGAGCGGGTCGAGGAGCTGCGCGCCTTCTACCCGTCGGCCGAGCCCGGCGACTGGCGGCTGGAAGTGGCGGGCCAGCGCGTGCAGATCATCAAGAAGGATCCGCAGAAGGGTGGCGTCCTGCAGTTCGGCACCGAGATCGTCACCGCCGGCGACGGCTCGCTGGCCGCGCTGCTCGGCGCCTCCCCGGGTGCCTCGACGGCGACCTCGATCATGCTGGAACTGGTCGAGCGCTGCTTCCCCGAGAAGTTCGCCTCGCCCGAGTGGCGGGCACGGCTGCAGCGGCTGGTCCCCGCCCGGGCCGACGCCCTGGCCGGTGATGCCGCCCTGCTGCGCCGCATCCGTGCCGCCAGTGATGAAGCCCTGGGGCTTCGCACGCGCCGGACGGCCGCCAGTGCGCCCGCCGAGGCCGAACCGGCCTGCTGATCCCTACCGACAGGCGGGAGGCTTTCGGGCCTTCCGCCACCTGTTAGACTGACCGCCTCGACGTTCGCGCCGGGGCGGTCTGTCATGTGGCCGCCGCTTGGCCTTACCAGGATCCCGTCATGCGCATACGAGCGATGCTCTCTCCCGCCTGGCTGGCGCTGCTGCTGAGCCTGGGTCTGCTGCTCTGGCTCGCCTTCGGAGACAGCCGGCATTTCCGCGACACACCGCCCGCTTCCGCCACCGAGACGACCACCGCCGAGGCACCCCGCGTCGAGGTTCGCCTGTCACACGCCGAACCCCATGCCCCGCAGGTCATTCTGGAAGGCCAGCTCGAGCCTCGCCGCAGCGTGGTCCTGCGCGCGCGGCGCGCCGGACGGGTCGAGGCGCTGCCGCACGCCCAGGGCGACCGGGTCGACGCCGGTGATCGTCTGGCGACCCTCGACGCCGGCGACCTGCCCGCCCGCCTCGAGCAGGCCCGGGCCGATCTGGCGCTGGCCCGCGCCGAGCTGGAGGGCGCGCGCCAGCTGCGCGGGCGCGAGCTGGTCTCGAACAACGAACTGCTGCGGCTGAAGAGCAAGCTGGCCGCCAGTCAGGCCACGCTGGCCACCCTGCAGGAGTCACTCTCCGATACCCGCATCGACGCGCCGTTCGCGGGAACGCTCGAGCGGTTCGACATCGACCCCGGGGCCTACGTCGAGGTCGGCGAGACGCTGGGCCGGCTGGTGGATGTCGGCCACCTGAAGGCGACCGCCTGGCTGCCGCAGCAGCGCGCCGCCGACATTGCGGCCGGCATGCCCGTGCGTCTCGCCCTGCTCGACGGCCGCCACCTCGAGGGGCGAATCAGCTTCGTGGCCAGCGAGGCCGACGAGGCCACTCGGCGCTTCGCCCTGGAAGCCGACGTGCCCAACCCCGAAGGCTGGCGGGTCGCCGGGGCCAGCGCCACCCTGACCCTTTCCCTGCCGCCCCGACCGGCGCACCGCCTGTCGCCGGCCCGGCTGGTGCTCGATGAGCAGGGCCGTCTGGGGGTGAAGACCGTCGACGCCGATAATCGCGTACGCTTTCGCCCCGTCGAGCTGATCAGCGCCGATGCCGAGCACGCCTGGGTCGGCGGCCTGCCCGATCCGGTGCGGCTGATCACGCTGGGCGGCGGTTTCGTCAAGGCCGGCCAGCGGGTGACCCCCGTCCCCGCCGACACCCCCGAGGGCTCCTGATGCGCCGCTGGATCGACGCCGCCATCGACCGCACCCGGACCACCCTGCTGGTGCTGCTCTTCCTGCTGATCGGCGGCGGCGTGGCCTACCTGGCCATCCCCAAGGAGGCTAACCCGGACGTCACGATCCCCACCATCTACGTGTCGCTGACACTCGAGGGCGTCAGCCCGGAAGACGCCGAACGCCTGCTGGTACGCCCCATGGAGCAGGAACTGCAGGCCATCGAGGGCGTACGCAAGATGACCGCCCAGGCGGCCGAGGGCTATGCCTCGATCACCCTGGAGTTCGATGCCGGCTTCGACCCGCGCCAGGCGCTGGCCGACGTGCGTGAAAAGGTCGATATCGCCCGCAGCTCGCTGCCCGATGAGGCCGATGAACCGCGGGTGATGGAAGTCAACGTCTCGCGGTTTCCAGTGCTCTCGGTGGGACTCTCCGGCCCGCTCTCCGCCGGCGAGCTGATGCTGGCGGCGCGTGGCCTCCGGGACGCCATCGAAGGGCTGCCGCAGGTACTCGACGTCGATATCGCCGGCGAGCGCGAGGACCTGATGGAAATCGTCGTCGACCCGCAGGTACTGGCCGGCTACGGCATCGACTTCGACACCCTGTTCAACCTGGTCTCGCGCAATCATCGCCTGGTCGCCGCCGGCAGCATCGACAACGGCGCCGGCCGCCTGGCGATCAAGGTGCCCGGGCTGATCGAGAACCTCGACGACCTGCTGTCCATGCCGATCAAGGTGGACGGCGACCGGGTGGTCACCTTCGGCGACGTCGCGGTCATTCATCGTACTTTCAAGGACCCGCAGGGCTATGCCCGGATCGACGGCCAGCCCGCCGTCGTGCTGGAGATCGCCAAGCGCGCCGGGGCCAACATCATCGCCACGAGCCGGGCCGTCCACGCCGTGCTCGACGAGGCCCGGCCCAGCCTGCCGGATACCCTGCAGCTGCGCACCATCATGGACCAGTCCACCACCGTCGTCTCCCTGCTCGATGACCTGCTCAACAACGTGCTGACCGCGGTGGTGCTGGTGCTGATCGTGATTCTCGCCACCATGGGCCTGCGTTCGGCGCTGCTGATCGGCCTGACCATTCCCGGCGCCTTTCTGACCGGCATCCTGCTGATCTGGAGCATCGGCTACACCCTCAACATCGTCGTGCTGTTCGCCCTGATCCTGGTCGCCGGGATGCTGGTGGACGGCGCCATCGTGGTCGGCGAGCAGGCCGATTACAACCTCGCCCGGGGCTCGTCATCGCGGGACGCCTGGGCGGGAGCCGCCGGACGCATGGCCTGGCCGGTGATCGCCTCGACCGCCACCACCCTGGCGGTGTTCGTGCCGCTGCTGTTCTGGCCGGGCGTGGTCGGCGAGTTCATGAAATACCTGCCCGCCACCGTGGTGCTGTGCCTGCTGGCCTCGCTGCTGATGGCCCTGATCTTCCTGCCCACCCTGGGCAACCTGCTGCGCCGCCGGAATGCGCCCGCCACCCGCGAAAGCCTGCACGTCGGCGCCCGGCTCTATCGCCGACTCCTCGACCGCCTGTTGGCTCGCCCGGGCCTGGCGCTGCTCGGCGCCCTGGGCATCATGGCCGTGATCTACGCCGCTTATGCACGCTTCAATCATGGCGTGGTGTTCTTTCCCGAGGTGGAACCCGACAACGCGCAGATTCTGGTGCACGCCCGAGGCGACCTGTCGGTGGACGAAAAGGACGCCATCGTGCGTCGTGTCGAGGCCCGGGTCGCCGGCATGCCCGAAATCGACGCGCTCTATGCGCGCTCCTTCGCCGCGCCGGACACCCGCATGGCCGCCGACGTGATCGGCCAGCTCAACTTTTCGCTGATCGACTGGGACAAGCGGCGCTCCGCCGGTGCCATTCTCGACGACATGGCCGCGCGCACCCGCGACCTGCCCGGCGTGCGCCTGGCGTTTCAGGAGCAGGAGCGCGGCCCGACCAGCGGCAAGCCGATCCAGATCGAGCTGACCGGCCGCCAGCCGGACACACTGGACGCGGCCGTGGAACAGCTGCGCACGGCCATGCAGCGCCTGGGCGGCTTCCGGGACATTCAGGACAATCGCAGCCTGCCGGGCGTGGAGTGGCGCATCGAGGTGGATCGCGAGGCGGCGGCCCGCTTCGGTGCCGACGTGGCGACCATCGGCAGCGCCGTACAGCTGGTCACCAACGGCCTGCCCCTGGCCACCTACCGGCCGCCCGAGGTGGACGGCGAGGTGGACATCCGGGTCCGTCTGCCGGCGGTACGGCGCAGCCTCGACCAGCTCGAACGCCTGACCGTGCATACCAACCGGGGCCAGCTGCCGATCCGTCAGTTCGTGCGGCTCACTCCGGCCCCCAAGGTCGGCATCCTGCACCGCATCGACGGCCACCGCGCCATCACCCTGGAAGCCGACGTGCAGCCCGGCCGTCAGGTCGATGAACGGCTGCGCGCCCTGGCACCGAGCCTGGCCGAGTTGCCCGAGGGCGTGCGCGCCAACCTGGCCGGTGAGCGCGAGGACCAGGCCGAAACCAGCCGTTTTCTGGTCAGCGCCTTCGGCGTCGCCCTGTTTTTGATGACGATCATTCTGGTCACCCAGTTCAACAGCCTCTACCAGACCGCGCTGGTGCTCTCGGCGATCGTCTTCTCGACCGCCGGCGTGCTGCTGGGTCTGCTGCTCAACGCCCAGCCCTTCGGCATCGTCATGGTGGGCATGGGCATCATCGCCCTGGCCGGCATCGTGGTGAACAACAATATCGTGCTGATCGACACCTACAACCAGCTGCGCGGCGACGGGCTGCCGGCCCGCCAGGCAGCGCTGGAAGCCGGCTGCCGGCGCCTGCGACCGGTGCTGCTCACCGCAATCACCACCGTACTGGGGCTGATCCCCATGGTGCTGGGGGTCAACGTCGACCTGCTGACGCCCAGCCTGGGCTGGCACGCGCCCTCGACCCAGTGGTGGACCCAGCTCTCCAGCGCCATCGCCGGCGGCCTGGCCTTCGCCACCGGGCTGACGCTGCTGCTCACGCCCTGCATGCTGGAACTCGGGGCGCGCCTGGGCGCGCGACGGCGTCGCCGGTAAGGGGGAGTAAAGCAGAGCGCCTCGTCGAGTCATTCGGCGAGGCGCGGGAATTGTCGGGCGACGACGGTCGTTACAGGGTGGCGCGGGGCGCCGCGCTCGGCGCCGGCTGCGGGGAATGCGCGGCGTGCAGCCGGGCGATCAGCTGATCCTCGAGCGAGAAGCGTTCGGAGAGGCCGCGGTCGAGCCGCTGGAGCCAGGCGGGCAGGCGGGTGGCGAAGTGCTGGCAGCGCGTCGGCGTCGAGAAGTCGCGGTCGAAATCCAGCACCATCGCGGTGGACATCTCCAGGCGCTCCAGCAGCCGGCCGGCCAGGGCCAGCGCCGCCTCGTCCTCGAAGTGCCGGGCCTCCTCGCGAAGCTGGGGATAGATCTCGAAGTGCCCGGCGCTGATGTAGTCCATCAGCAGCTCGCTGAACCGGTCGATCTGTGACTTACCGATGGCCTCGGGGTCCACTTCGCAGGCCTGGCGCAGCTCCGTGAACACGACCAGCATCACCCGTCGCTCCTCGAGCCAGCGATCGATCAGACGGTGGACACCACCCCAGCGCTCCTGGGCGGTCTTGCAGTCTTCCAGCATCGGTTCGCCTCCCTGTGTCGTCGTCCGGCAGCGAGGGTCCAGCGTCACTCCAACGGCGTCAGCTGTCAATCCTTTGCCACCCCGTCGGAGCCATCCCTTGCGGGACATCAACCTTCGCTCAGTCGCGCCTCGACCGCCTCGCGTTCGGCCTCCTCGTCGGCCAGGGAGCGGCGCGGCAGGATGACGTTGAGCGTGAACGCCACCAGCGCCGCGATCACGATCGGCGAGCCGCCGATCACCAGCTGCACGACCTCCGGAAACCGGGCGATCGATTCCGGCACCGCGTAGACACCCATGCTCAGCGCCAGCGCCAGGCTGGCGATGGTGATGTTCCGCGAGGACATCTCGTCCTTGGTGATCAGGCGAATCCCGGTCACGGTGATCATGCCGAAAACCATGACCGTCGCCCCGCCCAGCACCGGCAGCGGGATGGTGGTCATCAGCGCCCCGAACTTGGGTACGAAGCCCGCCGCCAACATGAACAGCGCCGCCAGCGCCAGCACATACCGGCTGATCACCTTGGTCATGGCGACGATGCCCACATTCTGGCTGTACGAGGAGGTCGGCAGCGCACCGAAGAACGAGCCCAGCGCCGTGCATAGGCCGTTGCCCAGCAGGCCGCCGTAGAGCTCGCGAGTCTCGAGCTCGCGATTCATGCCGCCGACCGTGGTGGCGGAGAGATCGCCGATGGTCTGCACCGAGTTGATGACGCAGATGATCACCATCGACACCATGGCCGGGCCGTGGAACGACAAGCCGAAACTCAGTGGCTGCGGCAGGGTGAACCAGGGCGCGTTCAGCACCGGCGTGAAGTCGACTCGCCCCAGTGCCAGCGCCATCCCGTAGCCGACACCGATGCCGCAGATGATCGAGGCCAGCTTGAGAAAGCCCTGGCAGAACTGCGAGACGAACAGCACCACCAGCAAGGTGGCCAGCGCCAGAAACCAGTTGACCGGGGCGCCGAAGTCGGCGCTGCCCACCCCGCCGGCCATGTAGTTGATGGCGATGTCATAGAGCGACAGGCCGATCACCAGCACCACGACCCCGGCGACCACCGGCGGAAACCACTGGCGAAGGTGCCGGGTGAACAGCCCTACCACCATCATCGCCACGCCTCCGGCGATCTGTGCCCCGAGGATGCCGCTCAGGCCATACTGGGCGCCGACTGCGGTCAGCGTCGGCACATAGGCAAAGCCCACCCCGAAGATCGCCGGCAGGCGGGCCCCGAAACGGCCGATGGCATAGAGCTGGATGAGCGTGGAGACGCCGGAAAAGATCAGCGAGATCTGGATCAGCGCCATCTTGTCCGCCAATGAGGCACCCACGGCCCCGACCACGATGATCGGCACCGTCACCGTGCCCATGATCATGGCCAGAATGTGCTGGAGAGAGAGCGGCAAGGCCTTGAGAAGCGGCGGCTTGCCGTGGAAGTCGAAAACCGACTGACGTTGGCTCGCGGAGTTCATGCGCTACGGGTCCGTTGTGTTGTTGGATTGTTTGTACACAATAAACAGACTAAACCGTATACCAAAACACGTGGGCGACAAAATGCTCCCTGCCGCGCCCCGGCGTCGCGGCAACACGACAGCGCCTGAAGCGTCGCGCCAACCGATTGATTGAAAGGCTATTATTGGGAAATCACGGCGCGGCTGCCGACAGGCCATGCCCGCGCCCCTGCGACTAAAGATGCAGGCGAGCCGACAGCCACGAAAAGCCAGCCAGCGGGGAGTAAGAGAGGACCGCGAGCCCAGGGCTCGCGGTCATTGCCGGTGACGAGGCAGGGTCAGGCGCCGCGGGCGCGGCGCGGCATCAGCAGCAGGCCGAGCGGCACCAGGGCCAGCACCGCGAAGCCGATCAGCGTCCACTGTGGCAGCGTCAGGCCCCACCAGTACCCGTCGATGGTCGCGCACTCGCCCGACCCCGACAGCACCCGGGAGAGCACGTCCCACAGCGGCAGCACCTCGAGCATGTAATCGAGCCCCGGCCCGCAGCTGGGCACCTGATCGGGGGGCAGGGACTGCAGCCAGACATGCCGGCCGGCGACGGCGATGCCGCCGCCCACCGCCAGCAGGCCCAGCACGCCGTAGACTCGGCCGCCCCAGCCGCGCGGATTGTGAATCGCCGCGACCAGAAACACCCCGGCCGCGGCGATCACCGCGATGCGCTGGAAGATGCACAACGGGCACGGCTCCAGCCCCGCTGCGTACTGCAGGGCCAGGGCGACGCCCATCATCAGGGCGCAGAAGGCCAGACCGGCCAGACTCCATTGACGCACCGACAGGCGGCGCAGGCTGACGGGCATGCGGATCACTCCATGATTCGGGGCGACCCGCCGGGGCCGCCGTCTGCGTTACGAGGTGGGCGTGGGTCGCGACTCGCGGGCCCGCGCGAAGTAGCTGTCGAGGAAGGCCGCGAAGTCCCGGGTCTCGGCCGCCTCGATATCCGCCTGCTGCTGATGCGAGGTCTCGCTGAGCTCGTTGAACAGGGCCTCCCGCGCCGGGTCCATGGGCTCGGCCCGGAACTGCTCGGCCTGGGCATCGGCCAGCCCCAGCACATGCTCGACGAAGTCGCTGCCGCTGGTTTCCAGCTCGCCCAGCAGCCGCCCCGACGGGGTGTGCTCGGGATTGTCGAGCAACGGCTCGAGGGCCGACAGCGCCGCGACATGCACATCGCTCTCCTCGTTGATGTCCAGCAGCTCGGCCACCTCGCGCAGTTCGGCGAAGATCGCCGCCGCGCGGTCGGCCAGGCGCTGCTCGCGACCGTCGACGGCCAGGGCCAGCGAGGCCTTGCGCCCCTGCTCCACCACGGCGCGCCGGTTGTCGTCCAGCCGGTCGCACTCCTCGTCGGGAATCCACGGGCTCTCGGCCAGCAGGCACCACATCAGGAAGACGTCGAGAAAGCGCATCTGGGTCGCGTCGATCCCCAGGGGCAGGAAGGGGTTCAGATCGAGACAGCGCACCTCGATGTACTCCACGCCTCGGGACTCGAGCGCCTGGGACGGCGTCTCGTCATGGCGCGCCACGCGCTTGGGGCGGATGTCGCTGTAGTACTCGTTCTCGATCTGCAGGATGTTGGCATTGAGCTGGCGCCAGTCACCGCCCTCGTTGACCCCCAGCCGCTGATAGGCCGGCCACGGCGTGGTGATGGCGTGGCGCAGCGTGCCGACGTAGTTGGACAGCGAGTTGAAGCAGATCTTGAGCTGGGCCTGAACCTTGTTCTGGTAGCCCAGGTCGGACATGCGCAGGCTGGTGGCGTAGGGCGACACCAGCGTGTGACGGGCATGGGCGCGCAGATGATTCGGCGCCGCCCCGGTCAGGAAGCTGCGATCCAGCGCCGGCGACGCGCCGAACAGGTAGAGCAGCAGCCAGCTGTTGCGGCGGAAGTTGCGGATCATGTCGAAGTAGCGCGCCGAGCGGTAATGGGTCAGCGACGTGTCCGTCGCCCCTTCCAGCTCCTGCAGGACCGGCCAGAAATCCTCGGGCAGCGAGACGTTGTAGTGCACCCCGGCGATCGACTGCATGATCCGCCCGTAGCGCACGTCGAGGCCCTTGCGGTAGACATGCTTCATGAAGCCGACATTGGACGGGCCGTAATCGGCGATCGGCACGCTGTCGTTGCCGTCGAGCCGGCCGGGCATGCTGGCCGGCCAGATCCGCTCGTCACCGAGATGACGATAGGAAAAGCGATGCAGGTCGGCGAGGAACGCCAGCGCATCCTCGGGACGACAGTAGACCGGGGTGATGTATTCCAGCAGCGACTCGGAGTAGTCGGTGGTGATGTGCGGATGGGTCAGCTTGGACCCCAGCGCCCGGGGATGCGGCGTCTGCGCGATCCGGCCGTCGGCGTCGACGCGCAGCCCTTCCTTTTCGATACCCCGCCGCAGGCGTCCCAGGGCGCCCTGGCGCGCCGCGCCACGGAGCCTCGCGATGGCATTGACGAATTGCTCGGACAAGTTGAACACCCCATGTTGAAGACCGCCGCCGGCACGCCCGACGTGCCGGTGAAACCTCAGATTATGGTGCCGGAGACAGCCGTTTCAAGGCGAATCATTCCGGCCCGGCTCAGCGCGTCCTGTCGCGGGCCTTGAGCAGCGCCTCGCCCAGCGCGCCCATCTGCCCGCCCGGCGACTGGCCGCTGCCCGCATCGCCGCGGCCGCGTCGCCCGCCGCCCTTGCCGCGCCGCGCCGGCTTCTCGCCACCGGCCTCCTTCCCGCCGGCCTCGGCCTCCGGCTGGTCGTGAAGGCGCATCGACAGGCCGATCCGGCCGCGCTCGACGTCCACCGCCATCACCTTGACCTTGACGATGTCGCCGGCCTTGACCACCTGGCGCGGATCCTCGACGAACGTGTCCGACAGCGCCGAGATATGCACCAGGCCATCCTGGTGCACGCCGATGTCGACGAAGGCACCGAAGTGGGTCACGTTGGTGACGCTGCCCTCGAGAATCATTCCCGGTTCGAGATCGGTCAGCGTCTCGACCCCCTCGCGGAACTCGGCGGCGCGGAACTCGGGGCGCGGATCACGGCCCGGCTTGTCGAGCTCCTTGAGGATGTCGGTGATGGTCGGCACCCCGAAGGTGTCGTCGACGTAGTCCGCCGGCTTGAGCGTGCGCAGAAAGCCGCTGTCGCCGACCAGGCTGGCCAGGTCGCGGTCATTGCGCTCGGCGATGCGCGCGACCAGCGGATAGGCTTCCGGGTGCACCGCGCTGGCATCGAGGGGGTTGGCGCCGTTCATGATGCGCAGAAAGCCCGCGCACTGCTCGAAGGTGCGCGGCCCCAGGCGGTTGACCTCGAGCAGGTCGCGGCGGTCGCGGAACACGCCCTGGCTGTTGCGCCGGGCGACGACGTTCTCGGCCAGCCCGGGATTGAGCCCCGAGACCCTCGAGAGCAACGCCACCGACGCGGTGTTGAGATCCACACCCACGGCGTTGACGCAGTCCTCGATGACCGCCTCCAGACTCCGCGAGAGCTGGACCTGCGAGACATCGTGCTGATACTGACCCACGCCGATCGACTTGGGCTCGATCTTGACCAGTTCCGCCAGCGGGTCCTGCAGACGGCGGGCAATGGAGACCGCCCCGCGGATGGTGACATCCAGCTCCGGCAGCTCGCGGGACGCCAGCTCGGAGGCGGAATACACCGAGGCGCCGGCCTCGCTGACCATCACCTTGGTCAGGCGACGCGGCGCCAGGCGCTTGACCAGCTCGCCGGCGAGCCTGTCGGTCTCGCGGCTGGCGGTGCCGTTGCCGATCGCCACCAGGGTGACGCCGTGCCGCTCGACCAGCCCGCCGAGCACCGCCAGGGCCTCGTCCCAGCGCTTCTGGGGCGCATGCGGGTAGATCACCGCCTGCTCGAGGAACTGACCGGTGGCGTCGACCACCGCCACCTTGCAGCCGGTGCGCAGTCCCGGGTCGATGGCCAGGGTGACCTGGGGGCCGGCCGGCGCGGCCAGCAGCAGGTCCTTGAGATTGGCGGCGAAGACCTCGATCGCCTCGCGCTCGGCGCGCTCGCGCAGCCGCCCCATCAGCTCGGTCTCGAGGTGGGTGTAGAGCTTGACCCGCCAGGTCCAGCGCACCACCTCGCGCAGCCAGCGATCGGCGGCGCGTCCCGGCGCCTCGGCGGCCAGCTCGATGCCGGCATGGCGGGCGATCGCCACCTCGGCGGGATGCACCGGCGCCTCGTCCTCCCCCGGCAGCGCCAGGGTCAGCGCCAGCACGCCCTCGTTGCGGCCACGGAACATGGCCAGCGCCCGATGCGACGGCACCTTCGCGAGCGGTTCGTCGTGCTCGAAGTAGTCGGCGAACTTGGCGCCCTCGCGTTCCTTGCCCTCGACGAGGCGCGCGCGCAGCACGCCCTCCTGCCACAGGCGCTCGCGCAGGCGACCGACCAGTTCGGCATCCTCGGCGAAGCGCTCCATGAGGATCTGCTTGGCGCCGTCGAGCGCCGCCTTGGCGTCGGCGACGGCGGGCGTGTCACCGTCCGCCGGGCGCAGATAGGCCGCGGCCTCACGCTCCGGATCAAGGGTCGGATCGGCCAGCAGCGCATCGGCCAGCGGCTCGAGCCCCGCCTCGCGGGCGATCTGCGCCTTGGTGCGGCGCTTCTTCTTGTAGGGCAGGTAGAGGTCTTCCAGGCGCTGCTTGGTGTCGGCCTCGCCAATCTGCGCCGCCAGTGCCGCGGTCAGCTTGCCCTGTTCGTCGATGCTGGCCAGCACGCTCGCGCGGCGCTCCTCGAGCTCGCGCCGATAGCGCAGGCGTTCCTCGAGCTGACGCAGCTGGCCATCATCGAGACCGCCGGTCACTTCCTTGCGGTACCGGGCGATGAACGGAACGGTGGCCCCGCCGTCGAGCAGTTCGACGGTCGCTGTCACCTGGGCGGGACGCACGCCGAGTTCCTCGGCGAGACGCGCATTGATCGAAGTCTGAACGTCCATGGAATCCTTGCATTGACAGGTTCACCGGGCGGCCCGGGAAGCGCCGCGCCGAGGCGGCGTCAAGCCCGGCGGGAGGGCCGACACCACGGGTGGCGACAAGGTACCACAAAGCCGCGCGAGGGCGCAGGCCGAAGCGCGCCGGCCCGCCGTCGATGCCGATTCCTGCGGCGCTCAGCCGCTCGCGGCGGCCGGCACGAAACGCAGCGCCAGGCCGTTGTTGCACCAGCGCAGCCCGGTGGGCTCGGGGCCGTCCTCGAAGACATGGCCCTGATGCCCGCCACAGCGGGCGCAGTGGTATTCGGTACGCGGAAGCAGCAGCACGAAGTCGAGCCGGGTCAGCAGATGCCCCTCGACATGGTCGAAGAAACTCGGCCAGCCGGTGCCCGAGTCATACTTCATGGCGCTGGTGAACAGCGTCAGGTCGCAGCCGGCGCAGCGATACTCGCCGCGGCGCTTCTCGGCGTTGAGGGGGCTGCTGCCCGCCGGTTCGGTGTCCGCCTCGCGCAGCACCTGGAACTGCGCCTCGCTGAGGCGCTTGCGCCACGCCTGCTCGTCGAGCGACAGCGGCTCGACATCGGCGCCACGCTTCAGGTCCAGCACGGGACGCGCCAGCGCCCAGCCCGGCAGCAGCCCCGCCAGCCCGCCGGCGCCCAGCAGGCCCAGAAAATGTCGTCGTTGCATGACGTCCCTCCGCTCGTTGTTCGCCACGTCACCTTCAGCATACGCCGGCCCCGCCATCGCGGATGCAGCGGGGCCGGAAACGCCGAGGGCGCGTCATCTGACGCGCCCTCGGCGAGGTCGTTGGCGAACCGACGCACGGCTCAGTTGAGCGACGGACCCGCGGCGATGATCGCCTCGTCGACGCCGGCGAACTTCTTGAAGTTCTCGACGAACTTGGCCACCAGCTCCTGACGCTGGCGGTCGTAGGCGGCGGGATCTTCCCAGGTCCCGCGCGGGTCGAGCAGCCGCGAGTCGACGCCCGGCACCGCGACGGGCACGTCCAGGTTGAGGCCGTCAAGGTGGCGGGTTTCCGCGTCCTTGAGCGCCCCGGACTGGACGGCGCTGATGATGCCGCGCGTGGTGGGAATGCTGAAGCGGCTGCCGCCCTGGCCGTAGCTGCCGCCGGTCCAGCCGGTGTTGACCAGGTAGACCCGCGAGCCGAAGGCCTCGATGCGCTTGATCAGCAGGTCGGCGTATTCGCGGGCCGGTCGCGGGAAGAACGGCGCGCCGAAGCAGGTCGAGAAGGTCGCTTCCAGCCCGGCCGAGGAGCCCATCTCGGTGGAGCCCACCTTGGCGGTGTAGCCGGACAGGAAGTGGTAGGCCGCAGCTTCCTTGGAGAGCACCGACACCGGCGGCAGCACGCCGTTCATGTCGCAGGTCAGGAAGATGATCGCGCTGGGCTCGCCGGCGCGGTTTTCCTCGACCCGCTTGTCGATGTGCTCGAGCGGGTAGGCGGCGCGGGAGTTCTGGGTCAGGCTGTCGTCGGCATAGTCCGGCGCCCGGCGATCGTCGAGCACCACGTTCTCGAGCACCGCGCCGAAGCGAATCGCCTGCCAGATCACCGGCTCGTTCTTCTCGGACAGGTCGATGCACTTGGCGTAGCAGCCGCCCTCGATGTTGAACACCGTGCCCTCGCCCCAGCCGTGCTCGTCGTCACCGATCAGGTAGCGCGCCGGGTCGGCGGACAGCGTGGTCTTGCCGGTGCCGGAAAGACCGAAGAACAGCGTGGTCTCGCCGTCCTCGCCGACGTTGGCGCTGCAGTGCATGGGCAGCACATCCTTCTCGGGGAGCAGGAAGTTCTGCACCGAGAACATCGCCTTCTTCATCTCGCCGGCATAGCGCATGCCCGCGAGCAGCACACGCCGCCGCGCGAAGTTGATGATCACCGCCCCGTCGGAGTTGGTGCCGTCGCGCGACGGATCACAGGTGAAGTGCGGGGCGTTGAGAATCTTCCACTCGTTCTTGCCCTTGGGATTGAAGGCCTCGGGGCGCACGAACAGGTTGCGGGCGAAGAGGTTGTGCCAGGCGGTCTCGGTGGTCACGCGGATCGGCAGGTAGTGCTCGGGATCCGCGCCGACATGCAGCTCGGCCATGTAGCTGCTGCCCTCGGCCAGGTAGTCCTCGACGCGTTCCCAGAGCGCATCGAAGCGCTCGGCATCGAAGGGACGGTTCACGCTCCCCCAGTCGATCAGATCGGCGGTGGACGGCTCGTCGACGATGAAGCGGTCCGCCGGGGAGCGGCCGGTACGCTCGCCGGTGTTGACGACCAGGGCGCCGTTCGTGGCAAGACGCCCTTCGCCGTCGGCAACGGCACGTTCGATGAGTTCGGCGGCGCAGAGGTTGGTGTGCACGCTCGCGCGACGCGCCGTCGGCTGGGCAGCAGCGGAATTCGTAGTCATGGGGTGTCCTGGGCCTCGAGGGCCGGTTCTCTCTCGTTAGCCAAAAAAGCGATCATGCATCACGGGCGTTTGCCGCCTCTTGTCCGGGAGTGATGCACGAGCCGTTACATTATGATGGCAAACCGCCTCGATCGGCAAAACGCCGAGGCGGCGTCTCACGCTGTCGCAGCCGGGTTGTCGTCAGGGACTGATCCGTCGACAGGTCTGCGAGGGGGCGCCGTGAACCCCTCCGTGGGCACTACCTACACCATCTGACCGCCATGGATGGCGGAAATGCCGGAATGGAAAGGAACACTTTCCGGCCATGGCGTGGGCCCCTCTTCGAGCTGTCCCCGGCACTCCTTGACAGAGCTTGACGGAACCAACGGCGATTGCGGCTGGCGGCGTCCCCGTCAATGCATGGTCGGCGAACCGGCATCCGGGGAGTCGATCAGCGCCTCGATCTCGGCCGCCGAGAAATGATAGCGGGTGTGGCAGAAATGGCACTGGGTATCCACCGCCTTCTGCTCGGCGAGGATGTCGCGCAGCTCCTCGGCTCCCAGGCCGAGCAGCGCCCGGGCGATGCGCTCGCGGGAGCAGGTGCAGCCGAAATGCAGCGGCTTGGGATCGAAGACCCGCGTCGTCTCCTCGTGATAGAGGCGATAGAGCAGATCGCGCTGCGCCAGGCCCAGCAGCTCGTCGCCGCGCACCGTGCTCGCCAGGTGCACCAGCCGATCCCAGGCATCGGGGTCGAGGTTGCGGCTGTCGTCGGGCAGCTGCTGGAGCAGCAGGCCGGCGGCACGCTGCCCGTCGGCCGCCAGCCACAGCCGGGTGGCCAGCTGCTCGGAGCGGGCGAAGTAGTCCTCGAGACAGCCGGCAAGGGTGTCGGCCTCGATCGCCACGATGCCCTGGTAGCGATTGCCCTCGCGCGGGTCCAGGGTGATCACGATCTGGCCGTCGCCGACCAGCTCGGCGAAGGTGGCGGAATCTGCCGGCAGGGCCGCCTCGTCGTCGAGCCGGGCGATGGCGCGCAGCTCGCCGCCGGGATTGGACTCGGCCATCAGCAGGCGCAGTGCCCCCTGGCCGCGCACCTCGAGGCTCAGGGTGCCGTCGAGCTTGACCGTCTCGGTGAGCAGCGCCACCGCCGCCAGCATCTCGCCGAGCTGACGGGCCACCACCGGCGGGTAGGCATGGCGGTCGAGGACTTCGGCGTAGGCGCTCTCGAGCGAGACGATCTCGCCACGCACATTGGTATCGTCAAACAGGAATCGCTGGATCTGGTCGGACATGAGTCGCTCGGCAACGGGAATAACGGGAAGACGGGAGAGAAAGTCTCAGTGATCGTCGGGGCGCTGACGCTGGAAGCGCTGGATCTCGCGGCGTCCGCGCTTGTCGGGGCGCCCGCGCGGGGCCTGCATGACCTGATTGGCCAGGCGCCGCTGCTCGGCCTCGCGTTCGCGACGCTCTTGGCTCTCGGGCGTCTCGCGATAGAGTTCGCGGGCCTCCGGCGCGCCACGCCGCTGGTCGGAGACGGCGAGCACCTCCACCTCCCACTGGTCCCAGCCCTGGGGCACCTTGACCCGGGCGCCCGGCGTGATCAGCTTGCTGGTCTTGACGCGTGCGCCATCGACCTGGACCTTGCCCCCCTCGATGGCCTTCTTGGCGAGCCCCCGGGTCTTGAAGAAACGCGCGGCCCACAGCCACTTGTCGATACGTACGGCGGATTCTGACATGGTGTTTACATGGGGGCGTCGCGGTCGGGCAACAAGGCCGCGAAGCGATCGAGGGCGATGAATTCTTCCAGCTCGCGTTCCGGACGCCGGCTGTCGGGCTGCTTGATGCCCAGCAGGTGGCGAATGCCGAATTCGCGGGCGCTTTCCAGCACGCTCGGGTTGTCGTCGATGAACAGCGTGCGCTGCGGGTCGAAGGGCTCGACCTCCTGAAGGGCGAACCAGAAGGCCTGCTCCTCCTTGGGCACGCCGAGATCCGCCGACGAGACGATGGCATCCAGATAGGCCTCGAGACCGGTCAGCGGCAGCTTGAGCGACAGGCTGGCGCGGTCGGCGTTGGTCGCCAGCACCACCCGTGGATGCGCGGCGCGCAGCCAGGCGAGAAAATCCAGGGCATCGCTGCGCAGACCGATCAGATGCTGCACCTCGCGCTTGAGGGCGAGGATGTCGACACCGAGCTCGCGCTCCCAGTACGCCAGGCTGTACCAGTTGAGGCTACCCTGCTCGCGCAGGATTCGCTCGCGCACGACCGCCTGGGTCGCATCATCGAGATGATGCAGCTCGACATAGCGGCGCGGCAGGTGCTCGAGCCAGAAATGGCTGTCGAAGTGCAGGTCGAGCAGCGTACCGTCCATATCGAGCAGAACGGTATCGATGTCACGCCAGTCGATCATTGGCCAGGGACTCCGCAGCGGTGGTAAAAGACACCTGTCATTGTACGGGATCCCCCCGATTCACGCACGGAGGCACCATGACACCCAGCACGCCCACCAAGCCGAGCATCCTGGCCCGCGAGGACGTCGCCCGAAGCAACCTGTTCGCCATCGAGCGACTGGAACTGCGCTTTTCCAACGGTGCCGAACGCACCTTCGAGCGCCTCAAGGGCCGCGGCCGCCCGGCGGTCATGATCGTCGCCATGCCCGACCCCGAGCATGTGCTGCTGATCCGCGAGTACGCCGCCGGCTTCGACGAGTACGCCCTCACGCTGCCCAAGGGGCTGGTCGACCCCGGCGAGGACATCATCAGTGCCGGCAACCGGGAACTGATGGAAGAGTGCGGCATGGGCGCCCGGCGCATCGAACCGCTCGTCGAGCTGTCGTTGGCACCCAACTACATGAACCACCGCATGCAGGTGCTGCTGGCTACCGATCTCTACGCGAAGCGCCTGCCCGGCGACGAACCCGAGCCGCTGCTGGTCGAGACGCACGCCATCGAGTCCCTGCCCGCCCTGCTCGCCCGCGAGGACTTCCACGAGGCACGCGCCATCGCCGCCCTGTACATCGCCCGGGACACGCTGCGCGCCGAACGCGAGGCGGACACCTGGTGGTGAGTCGCTCATTTGCAGCGCAATGATTCCTTGTCTAGCTTGTCGACAGGTAATAGCTGCCCTGGACAATCATTGTTTTGACAAGAAAAAAGTTCATGTCTAGGTTTTGCATAGCCTGCATGGCACAGCAGTTCACGAAGATGGGTCATGCACGGCTGAACCTCACACGCAACCCGAACATGCAAGGAGGTGTGTTTATGAAACGCGTGAAAGGACTGTCGCTGACCTCGGCCCTGCTGGCTTCGATGCTGGTACTATCCGGCACTGCCGTGGCGGATACCACCGTGGCACCCGACAAGGGCGTCGATGCCGGTGTCGAGGGCCACAATGTACCTCCGCAGAAGCCCGAGGAGCAGACGGAAGCGGCAAAGATCAAGGGCACTACGGACCAGGACGGCGCCGCCGGGACCAATGAGCTTGCCAAGGATGAGGGCGTCGATACCTACGAGGATCGCCCGTCGGATTCCGGCGCCACGGACGTCGACAAGCAGACCAACTACAGCGACAGCAGCGTGGTCAAGGACAAGGGGGTCGATGCCAAGGATGATCGCATCGGCGATGACACGCCCTGATCCTGTGCCGAACGCACCCTCCGATTCACGATCGGACGGCGTCACGACAAAAGCCCCGCTTCAGAGCGGGGCTTTTTGCGTCTTCGACACCGTCCGGACCCGGGGCCCGGCAGCCAGCGTTTATACGCCGCTGTCCAGACCGCTGTCGCTGACCAGCGGCTCGACCTCGAAGGAGGTACGAGGCATGGAATGCTGGCTCCGGGTGGTGCGCACCTGGATGGCCTCGACGCCGGAACCCGAGGCGAGATCGCTCACTACGGTGACGACATCGCCGTCATGACCCAGCTTGATGCCGGAGTGATAGGTTGCCTGGACGGGAAACTGCGGCGGCACCTGATGGCCATGATCCAGGCCGCTGTCGGGCGCGATCGTGCTGGCTTGGCCGGCCAGCGCGGCACCGGAAGCCGCCAGGGTGGACACCAGCAGGACAGATGCAAGGGAAATCGGCTTGATGCGCTTCATGTTCGAACCTCCTCATGGAAGACGTGGCTGAGGACCACGGAGAGACCCGCTTCATCAGGCGATCAGGGGCCGGGCAGCGGGTTTCCATGTGTCACGGGGCGCGGCGCCTCTTACACCGCGTCGATGACAATAATATTACTACGCTAACAATTTCCTTGCAATATATATTGCAGGCTAATGTTAAACCGGCAAGCAACCCCGCCTTCTCGTCTCCATGAAAAACCCCGGCAGCGCCGGGGTTCGTGTCGAGTCGTCGTGCCACTGGCGGTCAGGGCTTGGCTCCGCTCTTTTCCTTCAGTCGCACCCAGCGACGCTGACGGGCGCTGTCGAGCCCCGTCTCGAGCAGTTGCATCACGGCCAGCGCTTCGTCGACCGGTACCGGGTTGTCGCCTTCCCCCCGCAGCGCATCGCGCACGCTCCGGTAGTAGGTCAGGTAGTCACCGGGCAGTGTCGGATGCTCACGCGCCGTCAGCTGCCCGTCCGCCTCCGCCAGGGTCAGCCGTCCGTGCCGCGTGTCCGCTCCCCAGCCGGCACTCGGCGTCTCGCCCTGCTTGAGCCGCGCCTCCTGCGGATCCAGCCCGTACTTCACGTAGCTGCCCTGCGTGCCATGGATGACGAAGCGCGGCGACTCGGCGGCCACCAGCGCCGAGGCATGCAGGCTCACGCGCTTGTCCTCGTAGTCGAGCAGCGCCAGGAAGTCATCGTCGACCTGAGCGCCGTCGCGGCGCATGGCCAGGTCGAGCAGGATCGCCCGGGGCAGACCGAACAGCTGGTGGACCTGATCGAGCAGGTGCGGCCCCAGGTCGTACCAGATGCCGCCCCCGGGCTTGGCCTGCTCCCGCCAGCGCTGGCGAACCTCGGGACGGAAACGGTCGAAGCGCGACTCGAAATGCACGACCCGACCCAGTGCCTTGTCGGCCAGCAGTTCGCGCACGGTCAGGAAGTCACTGTCCCAGCGACGATTGTGGAACACCGACAGCAGCCGGCCGGCCTGCTCGGCCAGCGAGCGCAGCTGCCGCGCTTCGCTCAGGGTCACCGTGAACGGCTTGTCGACCACCACATGCTTGCCGGCGGCGAGCGCGGCCTTGGCCAGCGGAAAGTGGCTCTCGTTGGGCGTCGGGATCACCACCAGATCCACGTCGCTCCGCGCGAACAGGGCCTGCGGCGAGTCCGCCACCGCCACCGAGGGCAGACCGCGATGGACCTTGGCGGCATCACTCGAGGACACCGCGATCAGCTCGAGCCCCGGTGTGGCCTGGATCAGCGGCACATGAAAGGTCTGGCTGGCGAACCCGTAACCAACGACCCCGACGTTGAACGATTCCTTCATGGCATCTCCTTGCTGACAGCAATCCCCATGCCCACATGAACGGGCGAAGCTCTTGCCGTGATGATTGTCAAGAACGTGGTCGACATCGTTACCTCGACCTTCGTCGCATCAACCATACTGTGGCGTGAAGTTCAGCATTCCGCGAGGAAGGAGGAAACGACGATGTGTTATTCCGAGGACAGCCTGGAATGGCTGGAAGTTTGGTATGTCATCGAGTGCGAACTGGAGCTTCTGCGTGAAGCGGCCGAGGCCGAGGCAGAGGTGCCGGAAGCTGCCTGACGCACCGCGGCAGGCCCGTCGCCTGCCCGCGATCATCGAGGCCCGCGGCGACTCCGCGGGCCTCGTCCTTGAGGGGCAGCGTCAAGCAATCGCGCCCGCTCAGTCGAGCTTGCTCAGATCCCGCACGGCCCCCTTGTCGGCGGAGGTCGCCAGCAGCGCATAGGCCTTGAGCGCCGTGGAGACCTTGCGCAGGCGCTGGATGCTCGGCTTCCAGGCGTCACTGCCGCGGCCCTCCTGGGCCTGGCGACGCGCTTCGAGCTCGTCGTCGGAGAGCTGGACATCGATGCGCCGGTGGGGGATGTCGATGCGGATGACGTCGCCGTTCTCGACCAGCCCGATCGCACCGCCCGCCGCCGCCTCCGGCGACACATGGCCGATCGACAGGCCCGAGGTGCCGCCGGAGAAACGCCCGTCGGTCATCAGCGCACAGGCCTTGCCCAGGCCCTTGGACTTGAGATACGAGGTCGGATAGAGCATTTCCTGCATGCCCGGCCCGCCCTTCGGCCCTTCGTAGGTGATGACGACGATCTCGCCCGCCTTGACCTGGCCACCCAGGATGTGCTCCACCGCCTGATCCTGGGACTCGACGACGTGCGCCGGGCCCTCGAACACCAGGATCGACTCGTCGACACCGGCGGTCTTCACCACGCAACCATCGCGGGCGATGTTGCCGTAGAGCACTGCCAGGCCACCCTCGGTCGAGAAGGCGTGCTCGAGATCGCGGATGCAGCCGCCGGCGCGATCGCCGTCCAGGCTCGGCCAGCGCGCCGACTGCGAGAAGGCCTCCTGGCTGCGCACGCCGCCGGGCCCCGCCTTGAAGAACTCGACCACCTCCGGGCTCGGCGAGCGCATGATATCCCACGCTTCGAGCGCCTCGGCCAGGCTGTCGCCATAGACCGTCGGCACCGACGTGTTGAGCACCCCGGCACGATCGAGTTCGCCAAGGATGCCCATGATCCCGCCGGCGCGGTGGCAATCCTCGATGTGGTACTGCTGGGTGTTGGGCGCCAGCTTGCACAGCTGCGGCACCTCGCGGGAAAGCTTGTCGATGTCGGCCATGCCGAAGTCGACCTCGGCCTCCTGGGCGGCCGCCAGCAGGTGCAGGATGGTATTGGTGGAACCGCCCATGGCGATGTCCAGGGTCATGGCGTTCTTGAAGGCATCCTTGGAGCCGATCGCGCGCGGCAGCAGGTGCGCCTCGTTGCCTTCGTAGTAGCGCTTGGCCAGCTCGACGATGCGACTGCCGGCCTGCTCGAACAGCCGTCGGCGATCGCTGTGGGTGGCCAGCACGGTGCCGTTGCCCGGCAGCGCCAGGCCCAGCGCCTCGGTCAGGCAGTTCATCGAGTTGGCGGTGAACATCCCCGAGCAACTGCCACAGGTCGGACAGGCGCTGCGCTCGATCTCGGCGATCTCCTCGTCGCTGTACTTGTCATCCGCGGCGGAGACCATGGCGTCGATCAGGTCGAGGCCGTGATCCAGCAGCTTGGTCTTGCCGGCTTCCATGGGGCCGCCGGAGACGAAGATCACCGGAATGTTGAGGCGCATGGCAGCCATCAGCATTCCCGGGGTGATCTTGTCGCAGTTGGAGATGCACACCAGCGCGTCGGCGCAGTGGGCATTGACCATGTACTCGACACTGTCGGCGATGATGTCGCGGCTCGGCAGCGAATAGAGCATGCCGTCGTGACCCATGGCGATGCCATCGTCCACGGCGATGGTGTTGAACTCCTTGGCCACTCCGCCGGCCTTCTCGATCTCGCGGGCCACCAGCTGCCCCATGTCCTTGAGGTGGACGTGGCCGGGCACGAACTGGGTGAACGAGTTGGCCACCGCGATGATCGGCTTGTGGAAGTCATCGTCCTTCATCCCGGTGGCGCGCCACAGGGCGCGGGCACCGGCCATGTTGCGACCGGCGGTGGTGGTGCGTGAGCGATACTCGGGCATGGGGTTTCCTCGAAAAGGGCGAGCCGTCTTGGCCGACGCCATCGCATCGGCGCTGACGGTCTGTGGTGTCTGTCCAGCGAGCTCCCGATTCTGTCAGATCGCCGCGGAATCGACCAGTCGCCCGCCCTGCAGCCCACAGCAGCGATCCGCCAGGGCGCGGATGTCCTCACTGTCGTGGCTGACCAGCAGCACCGCCACGCCGCGCTCACGCTGTTCGCGGACCTGCTCCCACAGTCGCCGCCGGTTGTCGGCATCGAGCCCGCTGAACGGCTCGTCGAGCAGCAGCAGCGGCCGCTCGCGCAGCAACGCCCGCAGCAGGGCCACGCGCTGGCGCTGGCCGCCGGAAAGCTCATCCGGGAGACGGTCGTGAAGACCATCGAGGCCGATCGCCGCCAGCCCCTCGCGGATTCGTCGATGGGCAGCCGCGTCGAGGCGCAGGTCGGGCGCCAGCCCCAAGCCGACGTTGGCCCACACCGGCAGATGCTCGAAAAGGTTGTGCTCCTGGAACACCGTGGTCAGCGGTCGCTGCCAGGGTGGCAAGTCGCGCCACGGCGCGCCCGACCAGCCCAGCCAGCCCGCGGCCGGCTCGAGGAAGCCGGCGATCAGGCTGAGCAGCGTACTCTTGCCACAGCCGGACGGCCCCTGCACGGCCAGGCATTCACCGGGCGCCAGCCGCAGCGAGAAGTCGAAATCCGGCGTCTCGCCAGGGTCGGCACGATCGTAGTGGAATTGCAGGTCGCGACACTCGAGCATCATCGACCCCGCATCACGGCAGGGGCTCGCGACTGCGATCCGGCATCGCCCACAGGGCGGCGAGCGACAGCAGCGCCGCGACCGACAGGTAACAACCGGGCGAGACCACCAGCCCGCTGGCCGAGACCAGCCACGTGGCGATCATCGGCGCGCTGCCGCCGGCAATGCCCAGGCCCAGATTGTAGGCCAGCGAATAGCCGGTCAACCGATCGGCGGCGGGGAACAGCTCGACGAACATGGCCGGCGCCGCCCCCAGCGGAATCGCGATCAGCAGCGCGAACACCAATTGGGCGACGATCAGGCCCATGGCGTTGCTCGCCGCCAGCCACATCAGCCCCACCCCCAGTACCGCCGTCATGGCGAAGGCCAGCATGAGCAACGTGCGCCGGCGTAGCCAATGGTCGGAAAGCCAGCCGCTCAAGGTGATGAACGGCAGGGCCACGAGGATACCCAGCGCGTTGATGCGCAGCGCCAGGCCGTCATCGAGACCACCGAACTGGCTGGCATAGGTCGGCAGGTAAACCAGCGGAATGTAGAAGAAGACGCCGTACCCCGAGGCGAAGAGGATGGCCAGCAGCGTTTCGCGGCGATTGCGGGTCAACGCCTCGTGTAGCGGCGAGTCGTCGACGTGGGTCCGCTCATGGTGTGCCATGTGAGGCGTGTCGGACAGGCGGCGCACATAGAGAAAGGCGAGAATGCCGACCGCCCCGCCCGCCACGAAAGGCACACGCCAGCCCCAGGCAACGAGCTCTGCGGCGCTCAACGTGCTGGTGATCGCCGCAGCCAGCGCCGAACCGAGCAGCGTGCCCACCAGACTGCCGAAATTCGCCCAGCTACCGGCCAACCCCCGCCGCGAGCGCGGCGCGGTCTCCACCATGTAGGTCACCGAGCCGCTGAACTCGCCGCCCACCGACAGCCCCTGGATGAGGCGCACCAGAATCAGCAGCACCGCGGCCCAGGGGCCAAGCGTCTCGGCGCTGGGCAGCAGGCCGAGCAGAAAGGTTGCCAGGCCCATGGTGACGATCGACAGGCGCAGCACGGCGGCCCTGCCCCAGCGATCGCCGATGAAGCCGAACACCACGCCACCGAGCGGACGCATGACGAAGCCCACGGAAAACACGCCGAAGGTGGCGATCAGCGAGACGAACCGGTTGTCGGCGGGAAAGAACAGTTGCGCAATGACCGGAGCGAAGAAGCCATAGAGCGCGAAGTCGTACCACTCCATGACGTTGCCGATGGCGCCGCCGATCAGCGTCTTCGGCGTATGACGCAGGAAACTCATCGGCTCGCGGCGTTCCCGACCGACGATCACATCGCTTGGCATCTCCCCCTCCCCGTTCATTGGCGGCCAACCCCTGGCGCTCATGCCGTCGCGACAACGGCCCCGCGCGGTGCTGAAGAACGATACACTTGATTCGCACTCTAATCAAGTCGGCAGCGGTCGCTCCCGACCAGAAACGGCGCCTTGTGCATCATGCGCGGACGAAGCGTGACTGCGGATAGCGCGGCCGGCGCCGCGAGAGCCGATCGAGCAGCGCGAACACCGCCACCACCACGACCAGCAGCATCAGCGCGGTGGCCGCCGCGCCCTGCCAGCGATAGCCGCCCAGTTGCTGGTAGAGCAGCATCGGCAGGGTCGGCCGGCTGGGGCTGCCGAACAGCGCGACGACACTGAAGTCGCCCAGCGACAGCGTCATCGCATAGGCCAGCGCCAGCCCCAGCGGTCGCCGCAGCCGCGGCCAGACCAGCCAACGCCAGCGCGCCCGTGCCGGGATGCCGAGCTGATCGGCAAGACGCTGGTGGGTCGGTAAAGACTCGGACAGCGCCCCCTGCAATACCTGCATGGCGAACGGCAGCGCCATGAAGGCATTGACCAGCACCACCAGCGCGTAACCCTGCCAGCCGCCCCCCAGGCTCGGCCGCAGCAGCAGGAACAGCCCGGTGCCCAGCACCATCGCCGGCAGGATCAGGATCACCTGGCCACCGCCCTCCATCAGCCCGGCCAGCAGCGTCGCTCCTCGTCGCCGTAACCGCCCGCTGCCGAGCAGCAGGGCCATCGCCAGCGCCAGGGCGCCCAGGGCCGCCGTCGACGCCATGATCAGGCTCAGCCCGGTGGCCGACCACAGCGCCGCGCTCTCGGGCAGCGCCGGCAGCCCCGTGGCGCCGGCCACCACCACAGCGCCGAGGGGTGGCAACAGCAGCAGCGCCAGGGCCACGAGCCAGACGGCGTCGATCAGTCGCGCGACGCCCAGGGCGTCGCGCCGCCACCAGCGTCCGGTCGGCAGCCGTTGCCCACCCGTCGCCATCAGCGAGGTCGCCGGACCACGGTGCAGGGCCACGGCCCACAGCACCAGGCAGAAGGCCAGCTGGGTCAGCGCCAGCAGCGCCGCACGCCCCAGGTCGCCCTCGAACTTGAGTGCCTGGTAGAGCGCCACTTCCAGCGTGGTGGCACGCGGTCCGCCACCCAGCGTCATGACGATGGCGAAGCTGGTGAAGCACAGCGTGAACACCAGCGCCGCCAGCCTCGGCAGCAGCCGACGCATCGCCGGCCACTCCAGGCAGCGCCAGATCGCCCGCCGGGTCATCCCCAACTGGGCGGCGAGCCGCCAGTAGGCCTCGGGTTGGCGCTCCAGCGCCTGCAGCATCAGGCGCGCGGCGAGCGGCAGGTTATAGAAGACGTGAGCCAGGACGATCCCCGACAGTCCGTAGAGATAGCCGGCCGGCTCGCCGGTCACGGCCCGCCACAGCGGCGCCAGCCAACCCTGGCGGCCATGCACGGCGACCAGCCCGAACAGCGCGATCAGGGTGGGGATCACCAGCGACAGCTCCATCGCCCGCAGCAGCAGGCGCCGCCCGGGAAAGCGCGGACGACGCGCCAGCGCCACGGCGACCGGTGTCGCCAGCACCAGGCTGATCAGGGTCGACAGCGTCGCCTGGATCAGGGTGAAGCGCAGCACGCGGCCCAGGTAAGGGTCGTGCCACAACGCGCCGGGATCGACCGCCGGCGCCTGCCAGAGCAGCGCCCCCAGGCTGCCGGCCCCCAGCCCGACCACGATCAGCCAGGCCAGCCCGCCCAGCCACAGCGGCCAGCGCGAACGGTGCCAGTCGCGGGCGTTCATCTGCCGCCCCGCCGTCACCGGGTGCTGGCGCGCAGCCACTCGTCGATCCATTCACGACGGTGCTGCTGAACCTGCTGCGGTGGAAAGGTATAGACCTCGGGGTCGATCAGCCTCGAGAAGGCCTCCGGCAGTGCGTCGCCCAGATCGACCGCCGGGTACATGACGTTGGTCAACGGCAACTCGCGCTGGAAGTCGCGACTGAGCATGAAGGCCAGAAACTCGCGGGCCAGCTGGGGGTGCTTGCCGTGGCGGGTCCTCGCCGCCACCTCGACCTGCAGGTAGTGGCCCTCGTCGAACGCGGCCGCCTGGTAGCGGTCCGTGTGGTCCACCGCCATGTGGTAGGCCGGCGAGGTGGCGTAGGACATCACCATCGGCGCCTCGCCGTTCAAAAACAGCGAGAAGTAGGCCTCGCTCCAGTCGCGGGTCACGGTCAGGATGTGCGGCTGCAGGCCGCGCCAGATGGCGTCGGCGCGATCGCCGTAGGCATGCCGGATCCACAGCAGCAGCCCCAGCCCCGGCGTGCTGGTGCGCGGGTCCTCGATGATCACCTTGAGATCGTCCGGGGCGTCGATCAGCGCCTGGAAGCTGTGCGGCGGTTCGGCGAGCGCCTGAGTGTCGTAGACGAAGGCGAACGGTGCCCAGTCGAACGGCACGAAGGTGTCGTCGTTCCAGTCGACCGGCAGCGCCAGCGGCGACAGGTCGACGCCATGCGGGGCCAGCAGCCCGGTGTCGCGGGCCTCGGCCATGAGGTTCATGTCCAGCCCCAGCACTACGTCGGCGGCGCTGTCCTCGCCCTCGAGCTTGAGCCGCTGGAGGATACCCACACCGCCGTCGAGGGCGACGAAGCGCAGCCGGCAGTCGCATTGCGACTCGAAGGCCTTCTTGATGCTCGGCCCCGGCCCCCATTCGGAGACGAAGGCGTCGTAGGTGTAGACCGTCAGCGTTTCCTCGGCCTGGGCCGGGGAAACGCTGCACAGGGCGGCCAGGGTGAGGCCGCCGGCGAGAGTCCTGCGAGACATGGCGTGTCCTTGTCGTGTCGTGGGCGATGAGCGTCGCGGCGCATTATAGTCCCTCGCCTCTCACCCCGTCCTCACGACCGGCGCGCCCCGTCTCAGTCGAACACCACCCGGGCGACATCCTTGTACTGTTTGGCGAAATGCACGGTCATGCCCTCCTTCAGGTAGTCCGGCAGTTCCTCGTAGTCGCGCCGGTTGGCCTCGGGCAGGATCACCTCGAAGAGATCGCTCCTGCGCGCGGCGATGATCTTCTCGCGGATCCCGCCCACCGGCAGCACCTGACCGGTCAGGGTCAGCTCGCCGGTCATCGCCAGCGGGCGGCCGACGGCCTGGTTGCGCGCCAGCGAGAGCAGCGCCGTGGTCATGGTCACCCCCGCCGAGGGGCCGTCCTTGGGCGTGGCCCCCTCGGGCACGTGCAGGTGCACGAAGGCCTCGTTGAAGAAGTCGGCATCGGCACCGTAGTCGCCGAGATGCCCCAGCGCATAGCTGTAGGCGATGTTGGCCGACTCCTGCATCACGTCGCCGAGCTTGCCGGTGAGCTTCAGCCCGCGGGTCAGGGCATGCACCTTGGTGGCCTCGATGGGCAGCGTCGCCCCGCCCATCGCCGTCCAGGCCAGGCCGGTGACCACGCCGACGCCCTTGAGCACCTGCTCCTTGCGGAACAGCGGCGCACCGAGGTAGTCCTCGAGGTTGTTGACCGACACCTTGACCGTCTGCTGGTCGTTCTCCAGCAGCTTCACGGCCGCCTTGCGCACGATGCGATGCAGCTGTTTCTCGAGCTGACGCACCCCGGCCTCGCGGGCATAGCCCTCGATCACCTGCCGGAGCGCGGCATCGGTCAGGTTGATGCGCTTCTTGGCGATGCGGTCGCGCTCGAGCAGCCGCGGCCACAGGTGGTGCTTGGCGATCGCCACCTTCTCCTCGGCGATGTAGCCGGACAGGCGAATCTGCTCCATGCGATCCAGCAATGCCGGGGGTATCGAGTCCAGGGTATTGGCGGTGCACACGAACAGCACCTTGGACAGGTCCATGCGCACGTCGAGGTAGTGATCGAGGAAGTCGACGTTCTGCTCCGGGTCGAGCACCTCGAGCAGCGCCGAGGCCGGGTCACCCTGGAACGACTGGCCCAGCTTGTCGATCTCGTCGAGCATGATCACCGGGTTCTCGACCTCGACCTCTTTGATCGCCTGGACCAGCTTGCCGGGCATGGCGCCGATATAGGTGCGCCGATGGCCCTTGATCTCGGCCTCGTCGCGCATCCCGCCCACCGAGAAGCGATAGAAACGCCGGCCCAGCGCCTCGGCGATCGAGCGCCCCACCGAGGTCTTGCCGACCCCCGGCGGGCCCACCAGCAGCAGGATCGAACCGCCCACGTCGCCCTTGAAGGTGCCCTCGGCAAGGAACTCGATGATTCGCTCCTTGACGTCGTTGAGCCCGTCATGGTCACGGTCGAGCACCGTGCGCGCATGCTTGAGATCGAGCTGATCGTCCGAGGTCACGCCCCAGGGCAGCGAGGTCAGCCAGTCGAGATAGTTGCGAGTGGTGCCGTATTCGGGCGAGCCGGTCTCGAGCACCGAGAGCTTGTCGAGCTCCTCGTCGATGCGCGTCTGGACGCGCTCCGGCACCGTCAGGTGCTCCAGCCGGGCGCGGAAGGTGTCGACGTCGTTCTCGCGATCGTCCTTGGAGATGCCCAGCTCCTTCTGGATCACCTTGAGCTGCTCGCGCAGGAAGAACTCGCGCTGGCGCTCCTGCATCTGGGCGTTGACCTGCTCGCTGATCTCGCTCTGCAGCTGGGCGACCTCGATCTCCTTGCGCAGCAGCGGCAGCACCTTCTGCATGCGTGCCATCACCGGCAGCGTCTCGAGCACTTCCTGGAGTTCCGGGCCCTTGGCGGAGGTAATGGCCGCGGCGAAGTCGGTCAGCGGCCCCGGCTCCTGGGGGCTGAAGCGGTTGAGATACTGCTTGAGCTCCTCGCCGTAGAGCGGGTTGATCGGCAGCAGTTCCTTGATGCCGTTGATCAGCGCCATGGCATAGGCGCGCGCCTCGTTCTCCTCGGCGTCGACCGGCTCCTTGGGATAGGTGACCTCGACCAGATAGGGCGGCGTCTTCGACAGCCAGCGCACGATGCGAAAGCGCCGCATGCCCTGGGCGATGAACTGGATCTGCTGCTCCTCGCCCTGGGCCCGGTGCACCTTGACCGCGGTGCCGATCGTCGGGAAATCCTCGTGACCGAGCTGATCGACGCCGGCATCACCGACGTAGGCCACCCCCACCACATGATGCGGCGTGTCGGCGACCCGCTGCATGGTCTCCTCCCAGCGGCGACGCTGGATCAGCAGCGGCTGCACCTGGGCGGGAAAGAAGGGCCGGTTGTGGATCGGCAGCAGATAGATGCGTTCGGGCAGATACTCCTGGGTCGGCACCACCGCCCCGCGCGGCGCCTGCTGTTCGCCGTCATCATGGGCGGTGCTGGAGTCCAGGAGAATATCCGGTGCGTCTTGGTCGCGTTCGCTCATCGTTCACCCTTGTCCGCTGGGTCGAATTACCCGTCTGGAACCTGCTATGCGGGCAGGACGGGAAAACTTCAAGCGCGACGGGCGCGGCGCTCAGTGCAGCCAGAACCACAGGTGCATGGTGCTCCAGGCATACACGCCGGCGAGGATGTCGTCGAACATGATGCCGAAGCCCCCGGCGACGCGCCGGTCGACCAGGCGAATCGGCCAGGGCTTGATGATGTCGAACACCCGGAACACCACGAATCCCCACAGCGCCGCCTGCCACGAGAACGGCACCGCGGCCATGGTCAGCCAGTAGCCGACGAACTCGTCCCAGACGATGCCGGAGTGATCGTGAACACCGAGATCCCGGGAGGTCTTCTCGCACAGCCAGATGCCGATCAGTCCGGCGACCAGGACCAGCCCCAGGTACCAGGACAGGGTGAGCCCGGACATCAGCCAGTAGAAGGGAATCGCCGCCAGGGTACCGAAGGTGCCGGGCGCGAACGGCACCGCGCCGCTGCCCAGCCCGAAGGCGAAGAAGTGGGTGGGACGGCGCCAGACACTGGAAGGGGCCCGGTTCATGGCGTCCCTCCCGGGAAATGCTGCCAGCCTGCAGGGCGGGCGCTGTCATCGACCCCGTGGATACCCGGCTCGCCGACCACACGACCGATCGGCGTCAGCGGCAGACCGAGCGCCCGGAGCCGGTGCTCGGCCTCGGGCAGCGTCTCGGGCGGCAGCGCAACCAGCAGTTCGTAGTCGTCGCCCCCGGCGAGTGCGGCCTCCCGGGCCGCCGCCTCGCCGAGCCGCGCCACCAGCCCCTCGGCCAGCGGCAGCGCCTCGGGCTGCAGCGACGCCCCGACGCCGCTGGCGCCGCACAGGTGCTGCAGGTCGGCCAACAGGCCGTCGGAAATGTCGATTGCTGCATGCGCCAGTTCGCGCAGCGCCTCGCCCGCGGCCAGCCGCGGCTCGGGCAGCAGGTAGGCTCGCAGCAGCGGATCGTCGAGATCACGCACCCCGGCATGCCAGACCGCAAGGCCGCCACGGCCACCACCCAGCGCCCCGGTCACGGCCAGGATATCCCCTGCCCTGGCGCCCGAGCGACGCAGCGCCCCGCCGGCCGGTACCTCGCCCTGCACGGTCACCGACAGGCTCAGCGGCCCGCGAGTCACGTCACCGCCGACCAGCACTACACCGCTGCGGCGGCACAGGGCGTGAAAGCCCGCGGCGAAGCTTTCCAGCCACGCCTCGTCGGCCTCGGGCAGGGTCGCCGCCAGCAGGCACCAGCGCGCTCGGGCCCCCATGGCCGCCAGGTCGCTGAGCGCCACGGCCAGCGCCCGATGGCCGATCGCCACCGCCGGCGCCGCCGGCGGGAAATGCACATCGACGACCGAGGTGTCGACGCTCACCGCCAGCTCGCTGCCGGCGCTCGGCGCCAGCAACGCGCAGTCGTCGCCCGGCCCCGCCACGACACCCGGCTCGGCGTCGCAGGGGCGCGCGAAGAAACGGGCGATGAGCTCGAACTCGCTGGGCATGGCAGCCGGCACGTCAGCGACGACGCGCGTTGACCTCGGTCGACCGCAGGCGGCTGGCCAGCTTGTCGAGGATGCCGTTGACGTACTTGTGGCCGTCGGTGGCCCCGAAGGACTTGGCCAGCTCGACGCCTTCGCTGATCGCCACGCGATAGGGTACCTCGAGACGATGAGAGAGCTCGTAGGCCCCCAGGCGCAGGATCGCCAGCTCGATGCTGTCGAGATCCTCGAGGCGACGATCGAGCAGCGGCGCGATGGCGGCGTCCAGGTCGCTGCGATAGCGGGCCACGTTCTGGAACAGCTCGTGGAACAACGCCAGGTCGGCGAGTTCCATGACCTTGTGCCAGTTCTCATGGTCCTCGAGATCCTCGTCGGCCACCTGGCTGCGGAACTCGGCTTCCACGGTGGCCACCGGCTTGCCGGTCATCTGCCACTGGTAGAGCGCCTGCACGGCCAGTTCCCGGGCCGCGTGCCGCGCCTGGCGGCCGGCCTGGGGAGAGCGCTTGCGATCGCTCATGCCTGGCCCCCCAGGCGACGCATCAAGGACACCATCTCCATCGCCGCCATCGCGGCCTCGGTGCCCTTGTTGCCCGCCTTGGTACCGGCACGCTCGATGGCCTGCTCGATGGAGTTGACCGTCAGCACCCCGTTGGCGATGGGCGTGTCGAACTCGAGCTGCAGGTTGCCGAGCGCGGCGTTGCAGCCACCGGCCACGTGCTCGAAGTGCGGTGTGCCGCCCCGGATAACCGCGCCCAGCGCGATCACCGCATCGGGCTTGACCACCTGCAGGGCGCGCTTGACCGCCAGCGGCAGCTCCCAGGCACCGGGGACGTGCACGAGATCGATGTTGTCCTCATCGACGCCATGGCGCACCAGGCTGTCGACTGCGCCCTCGACCAGGCTGTCGACGACGTGATGATTGAACCGGCCGACGACGATCACGTAACGACCGTCGACGTCGGTGAAGGAACCTTCGACTTGAGATATCGGCTGCATAACCATGTCCTGGACAAAAAGGGGCCTATTCTAGGCAACCGCCGCGCGAATGTCTGCGTCGACCCGCGGCGCCTGACGCGCCGGCTGCATGACGACGCGCGTCAGTCGGCGGCGCCGGGCGCCGCCTCGGCATCGATCCGCTCGACCACTTCCAGGTCGAAGCCCGACAGGGCCGAGAATTTCCAGGGCGAGCTGAGCAGACGCATCTGCCCCACCCCCAGCTGACGCAGGATCTGCGAGCCGGTGCCGATCATCAGGTAGTTGCCGGCCCCGTCGGAATCGCTGGTGCGCGGAGCCCGCTGGCGACCGAGGAAGATGTCGAACTGGGCCTTGAAGTCCAGGGGCGCCCGCCCGTCGTCGAGCAGCACGAACACCCCTGCCGGGGCGGCGGCGACATGCGCCAGGGCGTTGTGAGCGGTCCAGCTGGCCTGGTCGCCCTTCTGCAGGGCCAGCAGATCGCGCAGGCTGTCGGCCAGGTGCACGCGTACCGTGGTCGGCTCCCCGGCGTGGGGCTCGCCCTTGACCAGCGCCAGGTGGTGAGCGCCCTGGATGCGGTCCCGGAAGACGTGCAGGGTCATCTCGCCGAAGGCGGTCTGTACCGTCTCGCTGTCGACCCGTTCGACGGTCTGCTCGTTGTGGATGCGGTAGTGGATCAGGTCGGCGATGGTGCCCATCTTCAGGCCGTGCTCGACCGCGAAGCGCTCGAGCTCGGGACGCCGCGCCATGCTGCCGTCCTCGTTCATCACCTCGCAGATGACCCCGCTGGGCTCGAGCCCGGCCATCGCCGCCAGGTCGCAGGCCGCCTCGGTATGCCCGGCGCGGCGCAGCACGCCGCCCGGCTCGGCCATCAGCGGGAAGATGTGCCCGGGCTGCACGATGTCGGCCGACTCGGCATCGCGCGCCACCGCCGCGCGCACGGTGCGGGCGCGATCGGCGGCGGAGATGCCGGTGGTGACGCCCTCGGCAGCCTCGATCGACACGGTGAACTTGGTGCCGAAGCCGGAGCCGTTGTCGCGCACCATCAGCGGCAGCTTGAGACGCTCGCAGCGCTCGCGGGTCATCGGCAGACAGATCAGTCCGCGCGCGTGCCGGGCCATGAAGTTGATGTGCTCGGGCTCCACCTTCTCGGCGGCCATGATGATGTCGCCTTCGTTCTCGCGATCCTCGTCGTCCATGAGGATCACCATCTTGCCCTGGCGAATGTCTTCGACCAGGGCCTCGACGCGCGCCAGCCCACCGGGGGTCGGCAAGTCGGAATCGGCGGCGTGGGAATTGGAAAGCGCCATGGAATCTCCGGTCTTCATGTTTCAGACCCAGCGTGTCTAGGAGTCGGCCGGGCAGGCGATGTCGTCACCGGGCGACGCCGGCGAGCCCACCGCGGCCCTGTGCGCCGTGTCAGGTCGGCGGTCAGGGTACCTGCCCGGGGGCTGGCGCGCCAGCCCCGCGAGCCATCAGCTCACGCGCTCGGGACGGGCGATGATGCGCCAGTCGCGCCCCACCGCGCGGATGTCGTCGATCTGCAACGGGCGCTGCTGGGCCATGCGCGACAGCCCCGGCAGGGCAAACAGCGGACGCGCCTCGCCACCCAGCAGCGTCGGCGCGACGAACAGCTGCATCTCGTCGACCAGCTCGGCGTCGAGCATCGCCCCGGCAAGCGTCGCGCCGGTTTCCAGCAGCACCTCGTTGCAGGCCTCCTCGGCCGCCAGGTGTCGCAGCAGTGCGGCCAGGTCGACCCGCTCCTCCCGTGCCGGCAGCGCAAGCACCTCGGCGCCGGCCGCCTCGAGGGCGGCGCGGCGCTCGGGGTCGCGGGCGCAGGTCGCCACCAGGGTGCGCCCGGGCTCGCGCAGGCAGGCCGCCGCCAGCGGCAGGCGCAGTCGCGAGTCGACGATCACCCGCAGCGGCTGGCGCTCGGCCACCCGGGCCGCCGCCTCGGCCTCGAGGCCCAGCTGGTCGGCACGCACCGTCAGCCGCGAGTCATCGTGGATCACCGACTCGACCCCGGTCATCACCGCGCTCGAGCGCGCCCGCAGCCGCTGCACCTGGGTACGCGCCGCCGGCCCGGTGATCCACTGCGATTCGCCGCTGGCCATGGCCGTGCGCCCGTCGAGGCTCATGGCCATCTTCAGCCGCACGAAGGGCCGCCGGTGCGTCATGCGCGACACGAAGCCCGGGTTGAGCCGCCGGGCGTCGGCTTCCAGCAGGCCCGTCTCGACGGCGACCCCCGCCTCGCGCAGCATCGCCAGGCCGCGCCCGGCCACCTCGGGGTTGGGGTCCTCCATCGCCACCACCACCCGCTTCACCCCGGCCTCGATCAGCGCCTGCGCGCAGGGGCCGGTACGCCCGTGATGGGCGCAGGGCTCGAGGGTCACGTAGGCGGTGGCGCCGCGGGCGGCCTGGCCGGCGGCCTGCAGGGCGTGGATCTCGGCATGCGGTTCGCCGGCACGCACATGCCAGCCCTCGCCGATCACCCGGCGCTGCTTGACCAGCACGCAGCCCACGCGCGGGTTGGGGTCGGTGGTGTAGAGCCCGCGCCGCGCCAGCTCCAGCGCGCGGGCCATGAAGGATTCGGGGGTCGCCTTGGCCATGCGTTCCTCGACGGTGGCAGGATGGGACGCCCGACGGGCCGGCTCAGCGCGGCTCGTCGCCGGGCAGGAAGTTCGGCTCCTGGGCGAGCCGGTCGATCTCGGCGCGGAACTCGTCGATGTCCTGAAAGCGGCGGTAGACCGAGGCGAAGCGGATGTAGGCCACCTGGTCGAGCCGCTTGAGCGCGTGCATGACCTCCTCGCCGATCTCGCGGGCCTCGATCTCGCGCTCACCGCGCGCGCGCAGGCGCTGGCGAATGCGCTCCACCGCCGCCTCGATCGACTCGGCGCTCACCGGGCGCTTCTCCAGGGCCCGCAGCATGCCGTCGCGCAGCTTGCGGGCATCGAAGGACTCGCGCGAGCCGTCGGCCTTGATCACCCGCGGCATGATCAGTTCGGCGGTCTCGTAGGTGGTGAAGCGCTCGCCGCAGGCGGCGCACTGACGCCGCCGGCGCACCTGATCCCCCTCGGCGACCAGGCGCGAATCGGTGACCTTGGTGTCGTTCTTACCGCAGAAGGGACAATGCATCGCTCGAGATCCACCAGGAGTACGTGGCGTCATTGTAACGGGATGGCGCGCAGCGCGGAAATCGCCATGATGACGCCTGGCGTGGCTCGAGCGTCGTCTTGCGGCAAGGGATGGCCGCCCCCGCGGATAGGCTGGACCGACCATTCGTCATCAGGAGCCTTGCCATGACCCGATCCCTGCTGCCCTCCACCGCCCTTGCCCTGCTCTGTGCCCTGCCCCTGGGGGGCACCGCTGCGGCGGCCAGCGCCGACATCGATACCGTACGTCTGGGGGTGCCGCCCTGGCCGGGGGTGACGGTCAAGAGCGAGGTGGCCGCCCAGCTGCTCGAGGCGATGGGCTACCGCACCCGGCAGAACAACCTGGCGGTCAGCGTGATTCTCGACGGCCTGGCCCGCGGCGACCTGGAGGCCTATCTGGGCGGCTGGTATCCGGTCGAGGAGGACATGGTCGAGCCGCTGGTCGACCAGGGCAAGGTGGTCAAGGCCACGGCCAATATCCGCGGCGCCACCTCCGGCCTGGTGGTCCCCGACTACGTGTACGAGGCCGGCGTGCACAGCGTGGCGGACCTGGATGCCTACCGCGACCGCTTCGACGGCGAGATCCTCGGCATCGAGGCCGGCACCGGCATCAACAACGCCGTGAATGCGGCCATCGAGGCGGATCACGCCGGACTGGGCGACTGGAGCCTGCGCGAAAGCTCCACCGCCGCGATGCTGGCCCAGGCCGGGCAGCAGATCGACAACCACCAGTGGGTCACCTTCATCGGCTGGGAGCCGCACTGGATGAACATCAGCTACGACCTGCGCTACCTCGAGGACAGCGACGACGCAGGCGTGGCCGACATCCGCAGCACCGTCTGGAGCGTGCTGCCCGCCGACCTCGAAGCCCGTGACGCGGATGTCTACCGCTTCTTCTCGCAGATGGTGGTGGACATCGACGACCAGAATCAGTGGGTCTACGCCCACAGCCACGAGGAAAAGAAGGCCGAGGACGTGGCACGCCGGTGGATCGGCTCGCACCTCGACGCGGTGGCCACCTGGCTCGACGGGGTCGAGGCCAAAGACGGACAGCCGGCCATCGACGCGGTCCGGGCACGCTTCGACCAGGCGGGATAACCGGTACAGGCAGGATAGTCCGGTAACGAGATCGGGCGCGCCACTGGCGCGCCCGATCCGTCGATACCGATCGTGAAGGCTCAGAAGAAGCCCAGCGGATTGGTGTCGTAGCTGACCAGCAGGTTCTTGGTCTGCTGGTAGTGCTCCAGGGCCATCTTGTGGGTCTCGCGACCGATGCCGGACTTCTTGTAGCCACCGAAGGCGGCGTGCGCCGGATACTGGTGGTAGCAGTTGGTCCATACCCGCCCCGCCTGGATGCCGCGACCCATGCGGAAGGCGACGTTCATGTCGCGGGTCCAGACGCCGGCACCGAGCCCGAACTCGGTATCGTTGGCGATCGCCAGCGCCTCGGCCTCGTCCTTGAAGGTGGTCACGCCCACCACCGGGCCGAAGATCTCCTCCTGGAAGACCCGCATGCTGTTGCGTCCCTTGAGCAGGGTCGGCTGGATGTAGAAGCCCTTGTCGTAGGCCGGATCGAAGCTCTCCCTGCCGCCGCCGGTCAGGAACTCGGCCCCCTCCTCGCGCGCCACGTCCATGTACGACAGGATCTTGTCGAACTGCTCCTGGCTGGCCTGGGCGCCGACCTGCACCTCGGTATCCAGCGGGTTGCCGCGCTTGATCGCCCGGGTACGCTCGACCACCCTGGCCATGAAGTCGTCGTACATCGACTCCTGGATCAACGCCCGCGACGGGCAGGTGCACACCTCGCCCTGGTTGAGGAAGGCCAGCACCAGCCCCTCGATGGCCTTGTCGATGAATTCGGGCTCGGCGTTCATGATGTCGGCGAAGTAGATGTTCGGCGACTTGCCGCCCAGCTCCACGGTGGAGGGGATGATGGTGTCGGCGGCACACTTGAGGATGTGCGAGCCCACCGGCGTGGAGCCGGTGAAGGCGATCTTGGCGATGCGCTTGCTGGTGGCCAGCGCCTGGCCGACTTCCTCGCCGTAGCCGTTGACGATGTTGACCACCCCCGGCGGCAGCAGGTCGCCGATCAGCTCCATGACCTTGAGGATCGACGCCGGGGTCTGCTCGGCGGGCTTGAGCACCACGCAGTTGCCCGCCGCCAGCGCCGGCGCGAGTTTCCAGGTGGCCATCAGGATCGGGAAGTTCCAGGGGATGATCTGCCCCACCACGCCCAGCGGCTCGTGGAAGTGATAGGCCACGGTGTTGGCGTCGATGTCGGCGGCCGTGCCCTCCTGGGCGCGGATGCAGCCGGCGAAGTAGCGGAAGTGATCCACCGCCAGCGGCAGGTCGGCGTTCAGGGTCTCGCGCACCGCCTTGCCGTTGTCCCAGGTCTCGGCGACGGCCAGCATCTCCAGGTTCTGCTCGATGCGATCGGCGATCTTCAGCAGGATGTTGCTGCGCTCGGCGGCCGAAGTCTTGCCCCAGGCGGGCGCCGCCCGGTGCGCGGCGTCCAGCGCCAGCTCGATGTCCTCCTCGGTGGAGCGCGGTATCTCGCAGAATACCTCGCCGCGGACCGGACTGATGTTGTCGAAGTACCGGCCCTGGCGCGGGGCGACGAACTCGCCGTCGATATAGTTGCCGTAGCGCTTCTCGAACGAGACGACGGCACCGCCGCTCCCCGGGTTGGCGTAGATCATGGCTGTGCTCCTGACAGGGTTGTGATGAGTGACACCGATTGAGTCTTGGTCACCACGCCCCAGCGCGACATAGTCCGAAGGTATGAGTCGCTGAACGAACCGGGGCCGCAGCGGCACCGCCCGGCTCCCTTGCCGTGATCGACGAATGGCTATGCCACCAAAGTGGAGTTGTCTCGAAGGGGGCCAAAATCGATCATGAGCCCATTGCAACGACGCAGGACGTCGGCAAGAAATACAAGGCAAATCGACGGTGACGAGGTCACGGCAAGAACACCAAGAAGCCGAAGACCGTCGAAGATCAAGTACAAGACACGGCGGCAAGACGCATCACACAAGAAGAACAAGGGATGCAAAAAAAGTCCCCCGGGCAAGACGAGGGGGGCGAGGCGGAGCACGCCAGCTCACTGTTACGTCGCCGCCGGTCAACGACCCGCCATGCGACGAATTCAAGCGCCACGACAATCGGCGTCGCTGGAGAAGATCAGCAAGAACAACGCCAGCCTCCAAGAAATCCAACAACAACAATATTCAAGAAAAAGACACGATCATCGCCCAGCCCTTGCCATCAGGGGCTGGGCGTTCTCTTTTGGGCCCCCGAAAGCCGTTCACGTCCCTTCCCGGTGCGCCGTCCCGACCAGGCCGATCGTCGGCAGGCGCGCCACCCGGTCATGCTTTCGAGGATCGACCATCCACCGCCTCGCCGAGGTGGCCGGCAACGGCCACCGGTCAGTAATGAATCGCCAGCCAGACGGTCGGGCCGTCGGGGTCGGTCCAGGCGACCCGATGGCGCACGTGCGCCGGGATGAGCACATGATCGCCGGGTGCCAGGGTCATCTCCTCCCCTCGCTCGAACGCCAGCATGGCACTCCCCTTGAGCACCACCACCCACTCGTCGCGCGCCTGGTCGTACCAGCCCGACGCCGGCGAACGCTGCCCGCGCGAGACGATCCGCTCCACCGTCACGGCCTCGTTTTCGATGATCGACTCGAACAGCTCGTCATCGAGACGCTCGGGAATCCCGGCAAACAGATTGTCCATGAGCCAACCTCCACAGGGCACGACGCCCGAATCGTCGTCGCGCTCGTTCACACCGATCCCGTAGTCCCGCTACCGATCCCGACGCCGGACGCCCGTCATGTAGTTAAGCTACAACGACTTGTGCGCCCAATGGCGCTTTGTGGGATATCACGCACTGCACCATAGTGAAATCACGGCGCCGGACAGGGAATCATCACCTCGATTCACTGACCGACGCCCGGCTACCACCTGAGCGCCATGCCATCCCCGATCCAGGCGCCAGGAGCGAAGGTCTTGGAACACTGACGACCCTGACGCAATGCAGCCTCGGGTGCTTATCCGGCCCGGCATGCGTAGCCAAGGCACCAGAACGCCATCGACGATGGCAACCCGGGACGGGACGTTTCCCGGGCCATGATGACCTTGCATGAGGAGTGGACAATGAACAACATCCAGTTGACCGAGCAGGCCGATCTGATCGCCAGCACCTTCAGCAAGCAGGACCTGGCCAAGGTCGTGGTCGCGCTGAAAGCCCACGGCGAATCCCTGCAGCATGCCGTCGAGGTGCTCGACACCATCGACGCCTGCCAGGGCTACAGCCTCGACCAGGCCTGGGACGAAGTACTCGCCGGCGAGAACCACGTCATCCTCGCCGACGACGACTGACCCCTTCGGTCATAGTGGCTCGACCGACTCCCGAGCCCTGCCATGCCGACTCGAGCCGAGGCGCAACGCCTCGGCTTTTTTCATGGGTGGCGACTTGATGTTGCCCAAGGCATGCACATGTCGGCCCCCTGTGATTGACCTTTTCCCCCGACACCGGTCCACCGTCAATGCGAGTTTCCGCTATGTTTAGCCTGATAGAAGGAAATCTCGCGATGAAGCGCAACCGCCATTGCGAAGAGCGGATCATCCTGCGCAAAGGCGGCGAGAAATCCCTTGCCGGATCATCAATCATTGCTGCCAATAAATGTTGCCGGTAACTCCAGCACTCTTTAAACGACCTAAGAACTATCGACATCCGCACTGGGAATACATGCTCATAAAATGGCCATCAGACCCTTTCGCTTCGGGACGAGGTTGCGACAGGCAGCGCCGACGCTTATCGGCCTGGTGTTGTTTGGCCTGGCCATAGCATTGATTCACCATGGGTTGTCACAGTTCGATGTGCGGACTATCCAGCGACAGCTCGGCTCCCAGTCACCAATGGCCATCCTGCTGGCCACCATAGCCACAGCAGGAAGCTATCTTGCACTCACGGGGTACGACCGCCTGGCGGTTTACTGGATCGGCCGGTCGCTGCCCTATCGACGTATCGCCTTCGCTTCCTTCACCGCCTGCGCACTGTCGTACAGTGTGGGGCTGAACATGCTAAGCGGGGGCGCCTTACGCTACAAGATCTATGGCAGCTGGGGCCTGAATGCCCTGGAGATCGCCAGGATCATTGGCTTCGTCGCCTTGACCACCTTGCTGGGGATCACGGCTATCTTCGGCATCGCTCTCCTTGGCGAGGGCCGGCGCCTGACGGAACTGGTGACATTGCCGACATAGTTCGGCCCTTTCCTGGGGGGTGTGCTGCTTTGCATTCCCCTGGGGTGGCTGCTGCTGGCCGCCGTGAAGCTCCCGCGCCTGCACTGGCACGGCCATGAGCTGAACGTCCCCGCCTTGCCGCTGGTGGCCGGTCAGATCGGGATCACCCTCGTCGATCATGCACTTGCCGCGATGGCACTCTACCTCCTGATGCCCGATCATGCGGGATTCGGCCCGCCAGGGTTTCTGGGGCTCTTCGTCGTCGCCAACACCGTCGGGCTGCTCAGCTACGTGCCCGGCGGCATCGGCGTCTTCGAAGCGGTCATTCTCCTCGCCGTCCCCCAGGAAGCCAGGGCGGGGACGATTGCCGCGCTCGTGACCTATCGCCTCATCTACTATCTGCTCCCCCTCCTTCTGGCCGGGCTGCTGCTCGCCTGGCAGACACTGCGACGCCCCGCCAGGGGACTCGCGACCTGGACCCTGCCCCTGGCGCCCTCGCTGTTCGCCATCCTGGTCTTCGCCTCGGGTATTGTGCTGATCACCTCGGGCGCGCTGCCGAGAACCGACGCCGGCACGGACTGGCTGGTCGCGCTGGTGCCACTCGGCGTGATGGAGGTCTCGCACTTTGCCGGCAGCGTGATGGGAGCGGCCCTCCTGCTGGTCGCCGATGGGCTGCGTCACCGGCTCAACGGCGCCTGGCTGCTGGCCTGCAGCTGTCTCGCCGGCGGTCTCCTCTTCTCGCTATTCAGGGGGACAAACTGGCCTGAGGTGCTGGCGCTCGCCACGACCCTGGCCGCCCTCGTCGCCTGTCGTCGTGCCTTCGATCGCAGGACCCGCCTGCTCGCCGTGACGCCCTCGATCGGCTGGTTGATTGTCAGCACCGCCGTGGTCATCACGTACTTGTGGCTCGGCTTCTTTGCCTACCGGCATGTCGAATATTCCCATGAGTTGTGGTGGACCTTCGTCCTCGATCAGGGCGCGCCGCGCTTCCTGCGCGCGAGTCTCGGTATCGTGGCGGTATTGGCACTGGTGGCCCTGCGTCTGGCGCTGCGCCCGACCCCCTCAGGCTCGGCTACCACCCTGCCGACATCGACGGATCTGGCCCGCGCCGAGGGAGTCATTCAAGGGGCGGAGAACGCGGGTTCTTCGAGCTGGCTGGCGCTGCTCGGCGACAAGCCTCTGCTGTTCAGCCAGAGCGGGCAGAGCTTCATCATGTTCGGCATCCATGGCGTGAGCTGGATCGCCATGGGTGAGCCGGTCGGCCGCCTCGATGAGCGGCGTGAGCTGGTCTGGACGTTCCTGGAGACCTGCCGCCGGAACGGCGGACGAGCCTCGTTCTACCAGATCACCCCTGAAGCCATGCCGATATTCGCCGAGGCCGGGCTGGCATTTCAGAAGCTCGGGGAACAAGCCTACGTGCCGCTTGGTAATTTCGACCTGCAAGGGGCCGACCGATCCAGGTTGCGGCAGGCCCTGAACCGAGGGCGGCGCGAGCAACTCGTCTTCGAGGTGATCCCCCAGGCCGCCGTGCCGACCCTTGTCGATGAGCTGCAGGGGGTCTCGGATCAGTGGCTGAAGGCCAAGAACGCCAGGGAGAAGGGCTTTTCCCTGGGGCGTTTCGAGGTCGACTATATCCAGCGCTTCCCCATCGCGACGATCCGGCTCGAGGGGCGCCTTCTCGCCTTCGCCAACCTCTGCGCCACCCCCGATCGACGCGAGCTGTCCGTCGACCTGATGCGCTACCGGGACGACGCCCCCAACGGGGTGATGGATCAGCTCTTCATCGAGTTGATGCTGTGGGGGCGCCAGGAAGGCTACGCCGAGTTTGACCTGGGCATGGCGCCGATGGCGGGACTGGAAGCACGTGCCTCGGCGCCCGCCCTCACCCGAGCCGGCGCACTCATGTTTCGCCATGCCGAGCACTTCTACAACTTTCAGGGCTTGCGTGCCTACAAGGCGAAATTCAATCCCGTCTGGCGACCGCGATACCTGGCCGCACGCCCCGGGCTCGAGATGACGCGCACACTGGGTGACGCCGCCCTGCTCATCAGTGGTGGCATGAAGGGGCTGATTGGCAAATGAACCGAACTCGCCTGTTCTGTGGGTTGCTATTGGCGCTGATCGCCACTGTAGCCAGCCCTGGTGGCCTGCTGGCCCAGACAGTGAAGGGGCCGAATGTGGCCAGCGCGGCGCTCGCCAACCTGCCGCTTGTCGAGTACCCCGTCGCGGGCAGTGGGCGGCTCATGGCGGTGATCTGGTCGGGTGACGGCGGCTGGAGAGATCTCGACCAGACCATCGGCAAGCACCTGCAAGACGCGGGAGTGCCGGTGGTCGGTGTCGACTCCCTGCGTTACTTCTGGCATGAAAAGACACCGGATCAGATCGCCACGGACCTGGCGGCCATCCTCCGCCATTATCGAGAGGCCTGGGGGCGGCCTCGGGTGATTCTGGTCGGCTATTCGTTCGGTGCCGACGTCATGCCGTTCGCCGTCAACCGGCTGCCCGACGAACTCAAGCGGCATGTCGTGCGCATTTCCCTGCTCGGCTTGGCACGGGAAGCCACCTTTGGCATCCATATCGCCGATCGCCTGCTGGGCCGTTCGAGCCAGGACGCATTGCCCGTGCTTCCCGAGGTGAGCCAACTCGACCTCGGCAAGGTTCAGTGCTTTTACGGTGAAGACGAGCAGGACAGCGCCTGCCCGGCTGCCGTTTTCAATCGCGCCGAACGGATCAGGACCCGAGGTGGGCACCATTTCGATGGTGACTACGCGTCCCTGGCACAACGCATCCTGAGTGGCCTCGAATAGAGGCGGTGTGGCGAAATAGAAACCTCCCAGCACTCCACTGGCATGGCCATGGGACTTTGCCAATTTTTTAGTCAGCTTTCGGCCAGAAGCGGACATGCAGATTATGTCTGCTAATAAAGCGCGAAGCATGTCGCTCTTTTAATTGAAGCCGCAGGCACAACGAAAAGACGCCGCCGCGCTGGACCATACTGTTCCAGAGCGGGGAATGTGGGAGGGACGGGATATGCCAGCGACGACGGGTGACGACGACTTCCGCAGCGGCTATCTGGACTACGCGGCGCTGACCCGCCGGCTCGAGGGGTGGGCGGCGGCGTATCCCGAGCTGGTCGCGCTCTCGAGCATCGGCACCACGCCGGAAGGCCGCGAGATCTGGGTGCTGACCGTCGGCCCGGAGCCGCAGCGGAGTCGCCCCGCCGTATGGGTCGACGGCAACATGCACGGCGCCGAACTGGCCGGTTCCAGCGTCGCCCTGGCGGTGGCCGAGGCGGCCCTGGCGCTGCACCTGGGCCTCGGTGTCCTGCCCGGCGGGCCTACCGATGCCTTCCCGGAACACCTGCCCGAGCATCTGCGCGCGTTCCTGCGCGACGTGCCCTTCTACATCTGCCCGCGCCTGTCGCCGGACGGCGCCGAGCCGGTGCTTCGCCGGGGCGGCTTCGTGCGCTCCGCACCACGGCCCAGCCAGGGCGCGCCGGATCTGCCGCGCTGGCGCCATCAGGATCTCGACGGCGACGGCCGCTGCCGCTACCTGCGCCTGCCCGACCCCGCCGGCGATTTCGTCGCCTCGCCGCAGCACCCGGGGCTGATGCTGCCACGCCGGGTCGAGGACCCGCCGCCCTACTGGCGGCTCTACCCCGAAGGCGTCATCGACGGCTGGGACGGCGAGACGATCCCCGAGCCGCAGTGGCTCGAGGGCACCCCGGACTTCAACCGCAACTTCCCCTGGGACTGGCACGCGGAGCCCGGGCAGGTCGGCGCCGGCCCCTACCCCGGCAGCGAGCCCGAGACCCGCGCGGTGATCGAGTTCGCCGTCGCCCATCCGCAGCTCTACGCCTGGCTCAACCTGCACACCTTCGGCGGGGTGTTCATCCGCCCGCTGATCGACGCCCCGGACGCGCGCATGGACCCGGGCGATCTGGCCGTCTACCGGCAGCTGGCCGCCTGGGGACGGGCGTGCGTCGGCTACCCCACCGTCAGCGGCTTCGAGGAGTTCACCTACACGCCCGAGACGCCGCTGCGTGGCGATCTCACCGAGTTCGCCTATCACCAGCGTGGCTGCCTGGCCCAGGTCTGCGAGCTGTGGGACCTGTTCGAGCGGCTCGGGCAGCCACGCCCCCGGCGCTTCGTCGAGCACTACACGAATTTCGATCGTGCGGCGATGGAACGGCTGGCGGACTGGGACGCCGCGCACAACGCCCGGCGCCTGTTCCGGCCCTGGCAGGCGCTCGGGCATCCCCAGCTGGGGTCACTGGAGGTCGGCGGCCTGGACCCGGTCATCGGGCTGTGGAACCCGCCGCCCGAGGCGTTGCCGGCGCTGTGCGCGGGGGTCGCCGACTACTGGCTGCGCGTGGCCTCGCTGGTGCCGCGACTGGCGATCGCCGAGGTTCGCTGCGAGCCGCTGGGCGGCGACTATCGGGAACTGCGGGTCACGGTGGAAAACCGCGGCTACCTGCCCACCCACGGCGTCAACGCTGCGCGCGAGCGCCCCTGGAACGTCGGCGTCGAGGCCTGGCTGGAGACCGAGGGTTGCCGGCTGTGCGAGCCCGGCCGGGCACGGCAGCGGCTGGGGCATCTCGAGGGCTGGGGGCGTGGCCTCGACGAGGCGGCCCACATGCCCTGGTACCAGCGCTCGCGGGGCAGCGGCCATCGTGCCCGTGCCCGCTGGCTGATCCGTGGCGAGGGCCGAGTTACCCTGCATGTCGGCGGGCCACGCCTAGGCTGCCTGACGCAGACCCTGCACACCGGCGCCGGCTCACCGGGATCCTGACGCTTTCAGCCCCTCAGACACCCCGCCGGGCCCGGCGCCACGCCGGCAGGCGGCGGTTACCGGCGGGCGGGGCGTTGAGCCACGGCGCCAGCAACCGCGTCGAGAGCGGAATGAACACGAACACCATCACCGGGGTGAGCATCAGGGTGCTGGCCAGCACCCGCGGCACCAGCGGCAGGCTGCCGAGCGCATCGCCGAGCAGCCATTGAAAAGTCAGCGAGACCGGGAAGAACGCCAGCCAGATGGCGATGGCCTGCTTCCAGCGCGGCGGCGTCTGACCCCGGCCGTCGCGGAACCAGCTGTCGAGGCCGGTGGCCCGGAGCTCCTGGGGCGCCTCGAACAGGTCACGACCGCGGGCCAGCCAGGCGCGCCGCGAGGCGGAGTGCTCCCACGTCGATAACGTCGCCTCATCGGCGAAGCGAAAGACGATCTGATACTCATTGTCGTCGGGTGGTGGCGCCAGTACGCCGGAGCCCAGGTAGCCGGCAAAGTCCGCAGCCAGGTCACGGCCCTCGTTGAGCCAGGCGTTGAAGTCCCGGTAGCGACCGCGAGCCACGCGGCGCGCCACCATCAGGGTGACGGGTGAAGTCGACATCGTGTATCTCCTTTTGCATCCGGCATCCCGGGTAGGGAGCCGGTGTGACGGGGGCCGGGGTAACGGCCCGCCGTTTCAAGGATGCAAAAGCTACACCACCGCTGCCGATCCGGCCACTGGCGAATGGCCGGCCCCGGCCGAGCGATCACAACTAGTCGAACAGCCCCTTCAAGGTGCGCGGCTGACAGCGCAGGTACTGATTCGGTGCATGCACGCTCGCCCCCAGCCGGGCCGCCGCGTGCCAGGGCCAGCGCGGGTCGTAGAGCATGCCCCGGGCCAGGGCCACGGCGTCCGCCTCCTCGCCGACCAGGATCCCCTCGGCCTGCTCGGGCTCGGTGATCAGCCCCACCGCGATCACCGGCATCGTCGTCTCGGCCTTGATGCGCCGGGCGAACGGCACCTGGTAGTTGGGGCCGAGGTCGAGACGCTGATCCGGCGACAGGCCGCCGCCCGAACAGTGCAGGAAGCTGCAGCCGCGCGCTTCCAGGGCCCGGGCCAGTACCACGCTCTGCTCGAGATCCCAGCCGCCCTCGACCCAGTCGCTGCCGGAGATGCGCACGCCCACCGGCTTGTCGGCGGGGAACACCTCGCGCACCGCGTCGAACACCTCCAGCAGCAGGCGCATGCGATTCTCCAGGCTGCCGCCGTAGGCATCGTCGCGCCGGTTGCTGAGCGGCGACAGGAACTCGTGAAGCAGATAGCCATGCGCGGCGTGCAGCTCGATCAGGTCGAGCCCCAGCCGGGCGGCGCGCTCGGCCGAGGCGGCGAAGTCCGCCTTGAGCTGCTCGATCTGCGCCGTGGTCATCGCCCGCGGCTCGCGCTGGCCCGCCGAGTAGGGCACGGCGGAGGGCGCCAGGGTGTCCCAGCCGCCCTCCTCCAGCGGCAGCTGGCCGCCACCCTCCCAGGGCACCCGGGACGACGCCTTGCGCCCGGCGTGGCCGAGCTGGATGCCGATCGGCATCGGCGAATGGGCGCGCACGGCCGCCAGGGTCCGGGCCAGCGCCCGTTCGTTGGCGTCGCTGTAGAGGCCGTGATCCCAGGGGCTGATGCGTCCTTCCGGCGAAACCGACGAGGCCTCGATGATCAGCAGGCCGGCGCCGGACAGCGCCAGGTGGCCGAGATGGATGGTGTGCCAGTCGGTCATGCTGCCTTCGCCATCGGCGGAGTACTGGCACATGGGGGCGATGACGATGCGGTTGGGCAGCGACAGCCCGCCGAGCGTGAGGGGCGTGAACAGTCGTGGTGACGCCATGCGAACTCCCGAAACGAATGCGTGTGTCGGGAAAATTTACGCGGCTAACGGTTGCCTGGCAATGTCGCCCCGACCGCAGTGATGGCGGCAGGACGCGAGGGGTGGACTGACAAAGGCAAGCCGGCGGCAGGCCGGCGCATATCGCACCGTCCTGCCGCCGGCTCATTGCCCGGGTGGGCCGCTCAGGCTGCCTCGGCGACCGCCACCGCTTCACTGTGACGCTTGATCGCCGCATAGCCCAGGCCGGTGACCAGCGAGCCGGCGACGATCGCCAGCAGGTAGGGCAGCACCGGGCTGATGGCGTTGGGGATCAGCAGCACGAAGATGCCGCCGTGGGGCGCCATCAGCTTGGCACCGAAGAGCATGGACAGCGCGCCGGTCACCGCGCCGCCGACCATGCACGCCGGAATCACCCGCAGCGGGTCCTTGGCGGCGAAGGGGATCGCCCCCTCGGTGATGAAGCACAGCCCCAGCACGAAGGAGGCCTTGCCCGCCTCGCGCTCCGGCTCGGAAAACTTCTGCCGGGCGACGAAGCTGGCGATGCCCATGCCGATCGCCGGCACCATGCCGGCGGCCATGATCGCCGCCATCGGCGCATAGGTCTCGGAGGCCAGCAGCCCCACGCCGAAGGTGTAGGCCGCCTTGTTGACCGGCCCGCCCATGTCGAAGCACATCATGGCACCCAGCAGCGTGCCGAGCAGCACGGCGTTGGCCGAGCCCATGTTGTTGAGGAAGCTGGTCAGGCCGTCAAGCACGGCCGCCACCGGCGTGCCCACCACATAGATCATCACCAGCCCGGTGAACAGGCTCGCCAGCAGCGGGATGATCAGGATCGGCTTGAGCGACTCGATGCTCGCCGGCAGCTTGACGTAGCGGGTCACGGCCTTCGCCGAATAGCCCGCCAGGAAGCCGGCGAGGATGCCGCCGATGAAGCCGGCACCCAGCGTGGAGGCCAGCCAGCCGCCGATCATCCCCGGGGCGATGCCGGGCCGGTCGGCGATCGAGTAGGCGATGTAGCCGGCCAGCACCGGCACCATCAGCTTGAAGGCGCTGCCGCCACCGATCTGCATCAGCGCCGCGGCCAGGGTGCCGTCCTGCTCGAAGGCCTTGATGCCGAAGACGAACGACAGCGCGATGCACAGGCCCCCCGCCACCACCATGGGCAGCATGAACGACACCCCGGTGAGCAGGTGCTTGTAGACGCCCTTCTCCTTGACGCTCTTCTTCGCCTCGCCGCCGTCGCCGGCCGCGGCCTGGGTGGCGCTTTCCACGGCGGCATTGTCCAGCGCCGCCGTGATGGTCTCCTTGGGCTTCTTCAGGGCATTGCCGGTGGAGGTGCGCCACACGCGCTTGCCGGCAAAGCGGCTGGGATCGACCTCGATGTCGCAGGCCAGGATCACCACGTCGGCGTCGCGAATCTCCGCCTCGGTCAGCGCGTCCTGGGCGCCGACCGAGCCCTGGGTCTCGACGCGGATCGCGTGGCCCAGGGCCCGCCCTGCCTCGGCCAGCGCCTCGGCGGCCATGAAGGTATGCGCCACCCCGGTCGGGCAGGCGGTGACGGCGACGATGCGCCGCCCCGCCCCGTCATCGGCCGCGGTGGCCGCGTCGGGGGCGGCGGGGGTGAAGGGCGTCGCCTCGCGAGCGGCCCGTTCGAGAAAGTCGCCCGGGTCGGGTAGTGCCTGATTGATCGGCGCCTGGAACAGCGGCTTGCCGCGGAAGCGCTCGGGATCGGGCACCCGATCGGCGGCGACGATGATCAGCTCGGCGGCGTCGATGGCCTCGGCGGAGACCGGTGTGACCGGCGCCAGTTCGCCGTGCATCTCCACCGTCGCGTGCCAGCCTCGGCGGAGGGCCGCCTGCTCCAGCCGGCGCGCCGCCAGGAAGGTCGTCGCCATGCCGCTGGGGCAGGCGGTAATCAGAATCACGTTCATGCGTGGACTCCCCCTGCGTGCCGTTCGCCGTCGTCAAGGCGCTGCACGCGTGTTTGTCGTTGGAGATCGTTGAAGTCGTCGGCGTGCGGGTCGCCCACGCCGACATGGCGCACGGCTTCCGCGGACAGCGCCGTGGCGAAACGCAGTACCTGCTCGGGCGGATGGCCGCTCAGCACCCCGTGGAGCATGCCGGCGACCAGGGTATCCCCCGCGCCCACGGTGCTGGTCACCGCGACCATCGGCGGCAGGGCCAGCCATTCGCCGCGGCGGCTGGCCCACAGCACCCCGTCCCGGCCGGCGGAGATCAGTGCCTCGGCGACACCGGCGGCATGCAGCCGGCGCACGGCCTGGAGGCGCGGGGCCTCGCCGTCCAGCGATTCACCGGCCCAGTCGGCCAGCTCCTGCTCGTTGGGCTTGACCGCGGTCGGCCCGGCGTCGATCGCCGCGGTGAGCGCGGGGCCGCTGGTGTCCACCCATACCGGGATGCCCCGCTCGCCCAGCCGGGTGACCAGCGCCACCAGGTCGGTGGCCTCGACCCCCGGCGGCAGGCTGCCGGCGATCACCACGGCGTCCGGGCGACGCGACGGGTCGCCGGCGCGGGCGTCGAGGTCGTCGCGCAGCGCCTCGAGCGCGCCGGCGTCCACCGCCAGGCCGGGGCCGTTGATGTCGGTGACGCGCCCGTCGTGCTCGGCGACCTTGGCATTGATGCGGGTCTCGCCGGCCACCCGCCGGCAGGCGTCTTCCACGCCCAGGTCGGCGAAGGCGCGCACGAAGACCCCGTCGTTGGCGGCACCGAGGAAGCCCGAGACCGTGACGTCATGGCCCAGGGCCACCAGCACCCGCGCCACGTTGACGCCCTTGCCGGCGGCCTCCAGGTGCGTGGACTCGGTGCGGTTGACCCGGCCCAGCGCCAGTTGCGGCAGACGGATCGCCAGGTCCAGCGCGGGATTGAGACTGATCGCGAGAATCCGGGCCATCAGAGTGCCTCCAGCGCTTCGCGGACCGCCTCGGCGGTGGACTGCGCCAGGGCGGCCTCGGCATGGCGACGGGCCTCGTCGAGGCTCAGCTCGCGCAGCCGGGCCTTGACCATCGGCACCTGACGGATCGACACCGACAGCTCGTCGACGCCCAGTCCCAGCAGCACCGGGATCGCCTGGGCATCGCTGCCCAGCTCGCCGCACACACCGACCCACTTGCCCTTGGCATGGGCGGCGTCGACGGTCATCTGGATCAGCCGCAGCACCGCCGGGTGCAGGCCGTCGGACTGCGCCGAGAGTTCGGCGTGGCCGCGGTCGATCGCCAGGGTGTACTGGGTCAGGTCGTTGGTGCCGATCGAGAAGAAATCGACCTCCTCGGCCAGGCTCGGCGCCAGCAGCGCGCAGGAGGGGATCTCGATCATCACGCCGAGCTGCACGTCGCTCGCCCCCACTTCGGCCTGGACGCGCTCGAAGATCGCGCGGGCGGCGCGGAACTCGGCGATGTCCTTGACCATCGGGAACATGATCCGCAGCGGCCTGTCGCCGGCGGCGGTGAGCAGTGCGCGCAGCTGGGTCTCGAGAATCTCGGGCCGGGTCAGCGCCAGGCGAATGCCGCGCAGGCCGAGGAAGGGGTTGTCCTCCTGGGGAAGCGGCCAGTAGGGCAGCGGCTTGTCGCCGCCCACGTCCAGGGTGCGGGCCACCAGCGGGCGGCCGTCGAGGGCCTCGATGGCCTGGCGGTACTCGCCGATCTGGGTCTCGAGATCGGGCGCCTCGGCATGGGCCATGAACACGAACTCGGTACGCAGCAGGCCGACACCCTCGGCGCCGTGCTCGACGGCGTCGCCGGCGTGGGCGGTATTGCCCAGGTTGGCCGCCACCTCGACGCGATGGCCGTCCCGGGTGAGCGCCGATTCGAAACGCTGGGCATGCGCCTCGCGCTCGCGGATCTCGCGCTCCTTGAGGCGCAGCTCGGCGCGGTCGCGACGCTCGTTGGACGGCGCGGGAATCACCCGACCCCGTTCGCCATCGAGGATCAGCTCGGTGCCGTCGGCCAGCGTCATCACCCGCTCGCCGGCGCCCACCACGGCGGGAATGCCCAGCGCCCGCGCGAGAATCGCGCTGTGCGAGGTGGCACCGCCGCGCACGGTGAGCAGCCCGCGCACCTTGCCGGTGTCGAGTCGCGCCACGTCGGAGGGACCGACATCCTCGGTGACCAGGATGTAGGGCGCGTCGGGCGGCGTCGGCATCTCGGCACCGCAGAGAATGCCCAGCACCCGACGGCCGACATCGCGCAGATCGGCCGCCCGCTCGGCGAGCAGGCGATCGGCGAGCACCTCCTGGGCGCGCGCCGCGGTATCCACCGCCTGCCACCAGGCCGCCTCGGCGGACAGGCCGTCGGCGATGCCCTCGTGGGCGGCCTCGCGCAGTTCCGGGTCGTCGAGCATCTCCTCGTGCATCGACAGGATCTCGGCCACCTCGCCGCCCTTGGCCTGACGAATCAGCGCCTCGAGCTGCTCGATGGCCTCGTGCATCGCCCGTTCGAGACGCCCGCGCTGGGTGGTGGCATCGCCGGCCCGCTCGCCCTGCAGGTCGCGGGCCCGTTCCGGATAGTCGAAACGCGGCAGGCGCATCACGAAGGCCGGCGCGATGGCCAGCCCCGGCGACGCGGCCACCGCGGGATGGGGCGTGTCGGCCGGCAGCGGCTCGAGTTCGACCGTGGCGCCCGCCTGCTCGACGTCATCGACACCGCGGCGCTCCTCGAAGGGCTCGACCTTCTCGCCCAGCCCGTCGCGCACCGCCGCGGCGACCTCGGCCAGGGCCTCGGCGGCACCCGCGCCCTCGGCGGAGAACACCAGCGTCTGACCGCGCCGCGCACCCAGGCCGATCACCTTGGTCAGGCTCGCCGCCGAGACCGACTCGGCCGCACCCTCGAGCAGCCGCACCTTGATCGGCAGCGCCTGGGCGCGGGCCACCTGCACCAGCTGCTTGGCCGGGCGCGCATGCAGGCCGTGGGCATTGAGCACCCGGACCCGCGCGGTCTCGGCGCTGGCCGTCTCGCCGGCCAGCCGCGCCAGCACGGTCGCCGCATCGGCATCGGCCAGCGCCTCGCCGCCACCGGCATCGAACAGTTCGGCCAGACGCTCCAGCAGGCCGCGATGCGCGTCCCCCTGCCCGGCCAGGCAGAACACGCCGTTGACCGGACCCAACGGGCCGGAGAAGGCCTGCTCCGGCGTGGCCAGCGACAGCGCCGGCGTGCTCACGCCGCGGTCGCTGCTGGCCAGCCACAGGCCCTGGCCCAGCGCCACCGGCTCCTGGGCGACGACCGCCGCGACGAAGTCGCCGTCGACACAGCCGACCTGACGCAGCCGCGCCGCGCCGGCCAGGGCCAGTTCGAAGCGGTCCCGGGCGGGGAAGTTCAGGCACAGCGTGTCGGCATCCACCCGGGCGCTGACCGGCGCCCTGGACAGCTCGGCGAGCACCGCCTCGCGGCTGGTGGCCGACGCCAGCCGCCCGGCCACACCGTCGCGGTCGAGCACATGGGTGAGCGCGCGCAGGATGTCCAGATGCTCGTCGCTCTGCGCGGCGATGGTCACCAGTACGTGCACCCGGTTGCCGTCATGCCACGCGACCCCGTCGGGGAACTGCAGCACGCGCACGCCGGTGGTCAGCACCTGATCGCGGCTCGCCGGCGTGCCATGGGGGATGGCGATGGCGTTGCCCAGATAGGTCGATGACTGGGCCTCGCGTTCGTGCAGGCCATCGCGGTACTCGGGGGTCGCGCGGCCGGCCTCGACCAGCGAACGCGCCGCCTGGTCGAGGGCGTCGCGCCAGTCGGCGGCCCGGCAGCCGAGCACGACGTCGTCGGTTTGAAGCGTCAACATGGATAAGCCTCCTCGCGGTGCCGGCAGCCACGGCCCCGGCGCCGCCCTCGGACACGGGACAGGGTCGTCGCGGATTCGACTTGTCCTGCCTCGCTGAATCGTGTCACCTTGTTCATGGGAGCAATGCTGAAACGATCCACCCGATTAATCAAGCGCCTTTCCCTACGACCTTGGCAGGGGGCCGAAAAACCCCCACTTCCGTAGAATGGACGCATCATCCCAACCGGAGCCGCAACGACGAGATGGCCATGACTCTTGCCGAAATCGCCCGCCTGGCCGGCGTCTCACGCACCACCGCAAGCTATGTGATCAACGGCAAGGCCGAGGAGCGCCGCATCAGCCGCGACACCGTCGAGCGCGTGATGGCCATCGTCGAGCGCTACCAGTACCGGGTCGACGCCCAGGCCGCCGCCCTGCGCCGCGGCCAGAGCCATACCCTGGGGCTGATCATTCCCGACCTGGAGAACGCCAGCTACGCCCGGCTGGCCAAGCGCCTCGAGCGCGGCGCCCGCGAGCAGGGCTTCCAGCTGCTGATCGCCGGCTCCGACGACGACCCGGCCACCGAGCGCGAACTGGCCCGTGCCCTGCGCGCCCAGCGCTGCCAGGCGCTGATCGTCGCCACCAGCCTGGCGGCGGCGGACCCCTTCTACGTCGACCTGATGGCCGGCGGCCTGCCGGTGATCGCCGTCGACCGCGCACTCGATCCGGCGCGCTTCGTCTGCGTGCTGAGCAACAACGTCGCCGCCGCCGAGACGCTGACCCGCTCGGTGCTGGATGCCGACGTGCACCACATCGCCTGGCTCGATGCGGTGGACGAGCTGTCGATGACCCGGGAGCGCCGGCAGGGATTCGAGCAGGCCGTGGCAGCCGCCGGCGCCGAACCGTGGATCCTCTCCGCGGCGCGCTACGATCGCCACGACGGTGCCCTGCTGATGGAGCGGCTGCTGGCGGAGCGCGGCATGCCCGACGCCCTGGTCACGGCCTCCTATACCCTGCTCGACGGCGCCCTGGACGTGCTGCTGGCCCGCGGCGACCTGCCCGATACCCTGCGTCTGGCAACCTTCGGCGATGATCGGCTGCTGGATTTCCTGCCGCGGCCGGTCAACTCGCTGCCTCAGGATCACGCCCGCATCGCCGAGCTGACCCTGGCCCGCGCGATCGCCGCGGCGCGCGGCGACTATCGCCCAGGGGTGACGGTCGTGGAGCGCTCGCTGCGCTGCCGGGCGCCATGCACCGCGCCTTCGACGACCTGTTGACGCCGGTCATTGACCCCGGCCCGGGAGACTGGCCACGCTGAACACAGCCAGCCGATCCCGTTGCCGAGGAATCCCGCCATGACCGAGCTGCCCCTTGAAGATCGTCGCGACGCCGGCGAGCGTCTTGCCCGACATCTGGCGGGCCGGGTGACAGCGCCGGCGGTGGTGCTCGGGCTGCCGCGCGGCGGCGTGCCGGTCGCCGCCGAGATCGCCCGCACGCTCGATCTGCCGCTCGACGTGCTGGTCGTGCGCAAGCTGGGCGTGCCCGGCCACGAGGAGTTCGCCATGGGCGCCATCGCCAGCGGCGGGGTCACGGTCGTCGACGAGGACCTGGTTGCCCGGCTGCGGATCGGCGCTTCCCGACTCGACGCCGTCCTCGAGCGCGAGCGTGCCGAACTGGCCCGGCGCGAACAGGCCTATCGCGGCGACCGCGCCTATCCCGACCTCGCCGCCGCCACGGTGGTGCTGGTCGACGACGGCATCGCCACCGGGGCGACCATGCGCGCCGCTGTTCAGGCGGTACGACGGCTGGGTGCCAAACGCTGCGTCGTCGCCGTGCCGGTGGCCGCCCCCGACAGCCTGGCGATGCTGCGCGACGAGGCCGACGAGGTCGTGTGCCTGGCCGCGCCCGAGCGATTCTCGTCGGTCGGCCAGTGGTATCGCCATTTCGACCAGACCAGCGACGCCGAGGTCCGCCAGTGCCTGGCCGATGCCGCCGCGCCGGGCATACCGCGGGGTTGAGCCACCGCCCGAGCATGCCTGCGGGCATGGCCAGCCACGGCCGGGCCCGCTAAGCTGGGCGCTTTCGTCGCCGGCAGGACCCACGCGCCCGATGACCGATACCCCCGCCGCCTCGCTGCCCGAGGTACTGGCCGGCCCGCTGCTGCGGCGGGTCGAGCCGACGAGCCTGACCCTGTGGCTGGTGGCCTCCCGGCCGCTCGAGCTGCGGCTGACCCTGACGCCGGGCGATGGCGAGAGCCGCCGCCGGCCCCTCGATGACGCCTGCCGCCGGCTGCGCGTCGGCCGCCACGCCTGGGTGCACCTGATTCACGTCACCCTGGACGACGCCCTGCCCGAGGACGTGCCGATCGGCTACGACCTGCATATGGCGACCGGTGATGGCGGGTCGCGTGGCATCGCCGAATGGGCACCGCACCTGCTCTACCCCGGCCAAGCGCGTCCCGACTTCGTGCTGCGCTCGCGCTGCGACGACCTGCTGCACGGCTCCTGCCGGCGCCCGCATCATCCGGCGGCCGACGGCCTGGCCCGTGCCGACCGCTGGTTCGCCGCGCACCGCGACACGCCCGAGGCCCGTCCGGCCCTGCTCATGCTGACCGGCGACCAGATCTACGCCGACGACGTCGCCGGCCCCCTGCTGGCCGCCATCCACGCCCTGATCCGGCGCCTCGGGCTGTACGGCGAGCGCCTCGAGGGCGCGGTGGTCAACGACAGCGCCGAGCTGCTCGCCCATCCGGCCACCTACTACCATCGCGAGCGCCTGCTGCCCGAATTCGAGTCCAGCGAGGCCCTGCGCGAACGCTTCTTCGGCGGGGTGCGCAAGCCCATCTTCACCACCGCCAACGCCTCGAATCACCTGATCACCTTCGCCGAGGTGGTCGCCATGTACCTGCTGGTCTGGTCGCCGGTGGCCTGGCGGTTGATCGACCCGCCCCGCCCGGCGCTGGACGCCGGCGACGCGGCCACCTGGGACAGGGAAGCGGCGGCCATCGACGACTTCGTCGCCACGCTGCCGCAGGCGGCCCGGGTCATGGCCCAGCTGCCCACCCTGATGATCTTCGATGACCACGACATCACCGACGACTGGAACCTGACCGCCGCCTGGGAGGAGACCGCCTACGGCCACCCCTTCTCGCGGCGGATCATCGGCAACGCCCTGCTCGGCTATCTGCTCTGCCAGGGCTGGGGCAACGCCCCGCCGCGGCTCGACGCGCCGCTCGGCTCGCTTGCCGCGCTGCTCGACGCCGCCGCCGATGACGCGCTGCCGGCCGAGCGACAGGACACGCTGATTGGCGAGCTGCTGCGCTTCGAGGGCTGGGACTACACCCTGCCCACCACGCCGCGAGTGGTGGTGCTGGATACGCGCACGCGACGCTGGCGCAGCGAGCGCGCCCGGCACCGCCCGTCGGGACTGATGGACTGGGAAGCGCTCAGCGACTTCCAGCAGACGCTGCTCGACGAGCCCAGCGTGATCGTGGTGTCGCCGGCGCCGATCTTCGGCGTCAAGCTGATCGAGGGCATCCAGCGCCTGTTCACCTGGGCAGGCAAGCCGCTGCTGGTGGATGCCGAGAACTGGATGGCGCATCGCGGCGCCGCCAGCGTGATGCTCAACATCTTCCGTCACTCGCGCACCCCGGGGCACTACGTGATCCTCTCCGGCGACGTGCACTACTCCTTCGCCTACGAGGTCCGCCTGCGCCATCACCAGCATGGCCCGCGCATCTGGCAGGTCACCAGCAGCGGGCTCAAGAATACCTTTCCCGACACCCTGCTCGACGCCTTCGACCGCCTCAACCGCTGGCTCTACGCCCCCTGGTCGCCGCTCAACCTCTTCACCCAGCGCCGGCGCATGCATGTCCGCCCGCTGGTGCCGGAACGCGCCCGGGCCGGCGAGCGGCTGTGGAACAGCGCGGGCATCGGCCATGTGCGTCTCGACGCCGAGGGGCGCCCCCGCGAGATCGCCCAGCTCGGCAGCGACGATCGCGACACACGCTTTCTCTGACGCTGGCGCCGCCGCTCACTCGACGCCGGCCGGCAGGGCGTCCAGCGTCTCCTCCAGGGCCAGGCGGAGCGCCTGCAGCCGCGCCTCGCGGGCCGAGGGGGTCAACCCCGCGATCTGGGCTTCCAGCTCGCCGGCCAGCGACGCGACGCGATAGAGGCCGAGCCCGACGGCCTCGCCCCTGAGCAGGTGCGCCTGATGGGCGAGCGCCGCGTCGTCCGAGTTCGCCCGGGCGGCCTCCAGCCGGGACAGGCGCTCCGGGATCTGGTCGCGGAACAGCGCGATCAGCTCCGCGAGGGTCTCCCGTCCCAGCGAGTCGCGCAGCTCGTCGAGCACGGCGCGATCGACCAGCGGCGAATCCAGCGAGGCTTCCGGCGCCGGCGGGAACGCCCCCGGCGGGGACGCCCCCGATGCATCGCCCTCTCCGTCCAGGTAGTGATGCAGCAGACGCTCGAGGGATTCCGGCAATACCGGCTTGGTCAGGTAGCCGTTCATGCCCGCCGCCAGGGCACGCGACTTCTCGCCCTCCAGCACCCCCGCCGTCATGGCGACGATCGGCACCTCGGCGAGCGCACCGCCCTGCTCGCGGATCGCCCGGGTCGCGGCGATACCGTCCATGCCGGGCATCTGCATGTCCATGAAGATCAGGTCGAAGGTCTCCTCGCGGGCCCGCGCCACGGCGGCCCGGCCATCCTCGACCACCGCCACCTCGAGACCGAAGCGCTCGAGCATGGCGATCGCCACCTGGCGATTGACCGGGTTGTCCTCCGCCACCAGCACCCGTCCCGCGAGCCGGGCCCGCCCGACCTCGGGGAACCGGGCGGACGGCGGCGGCAGGCAGGCCGCATCGGCGGCCGGCAGCGGCAGCTCGACCCAGAAGCGGCTGCCCTCGCCCTCGCGACTGGCGAAGTCGATCTCGCCGCCCATGGCGCTGGCCAGCCGCCTGCAGATCGCCAGCCCCAGCCCGGAACCGCCGAAGCGCCGCGCCGTCGAGGCGTCCGCCTGACGAAAGGGCTCGAACAGGGCGGCCTGACGCTCGGCGGGAATCCCGCAGCCGGTATCGTCGACCTCGAAACGCACCCGGCCGGCCGCCACGGAGGTGACCGTCAGCGTCACGCGACCCGCCGCGGTGAACTTGAGCGCATTGGACAGCAGGTTGAGCAGGATCTGGCGCAGGCGCCCGGCGTCGCCGCGCAGGAACTCGGGCAGCGCCGGGTCGAGGTGGCGTGTCAGGGTAACCGCCGAGCCGTCGGTGCGCGGGGCGAACAGCCGCATCACGCTATCGATGCAGTCGCCCAGGTGAAAGGGCTCCACCTCCAGCTCCAGGTGCCCGGCCTCGATCTTCGAGAAGTCGAGAATGTCGTTGATCAGGCTGAGCAGGATCTCGGCGCTCTCGTGGATGGTCCGCGCATAGTGGCGGGAACGCGGCTCCTGCAGGCGATCCAGCAGCAGCGCACTCATGCCGATCACGCCGTTGAGCGGCGTGCGAATCTCGTGGCTGACCACCGCCAGGAAGTCCGACTTGGCACGACTCGCCGACTCGGCGCGCTCCGCCGTCACCTCGAGCTCCCGGCTCAACGTCTCCAGCCGTCGCCGGGAGGCGTCGTTGTCCCGCGCTTCCTGGAACAGGAAGCGCACCACCACCAGCGTGGCCAGGCTCATCAGCACGATCAGCGCCAGCAGCAGGGCATAGAGCTGGAACATGGTTTCCCGCGCCCGCGTCTTGGTCTGCGCGAAATGCTCGTTGATCGCCATGATCAACCGCTGGGTGTCGCTGCCCAGGACCTGGAAGCGCCCCTGCAGCTGCTCGAGAATCGCCGGTGTCAGCCGCTGCAGCCCGCGCAGGGTGTCATCGATGGCGGCCACCTGCGCGAGTATCGGGTCGATGCGCCCCTTCACCGCCGGAATCGAGCGAATCAGCTCGGCGATCTGCCCGTCGACGAGCAGCCGCGAACGGCTGTAGAGCAGGTCGAAGGACAGCCGCAGCTCGTCCAGGTCCGCCGGGCTGTCCGCCCGACCTTGCAGCACCTGGCTGCGCAGCTCGACGGTATCGCGGTCAAGCTTGTAGGCGATCCAGGCGGCGTCGTTGCCGATCGTCGGCACCAGGCTGCCCTGGCGCCAGAAGATCAGGCTGACCACGCCGATGGCACCGACGAAGAAGCACACCGCCGCCACGACGCCCAGCTTGAGACGCAGGGGATACTGCACGCGAACCTCCGGAATCGGCAAGCGGCCGGCGCGCCGCGCCGGCCGGCGTCACTCACTCCACCTCGATGGTGGCCACCTGCCAGGCGCTGCGAAAGCGGATCTTCTCGGTCTGCAGCTCGGGATGATCGTCGAACGGGTAGAGCACGAACAGCGGCCCGAAGTTGCGTACCGACATCGGCTTGCCGTCCCGGCGCATGGCCAGCAGCACGTCGTTGTCCTCGAAGTCGCTGACCGGAATCTCGGCGACGAAGTCGTTGAGCGCCTTGACCCGCAGCTGCCGGCCGCGAGCGCCGACCGCCGCCAGCAGATCCCGGCCCAGCGGCCCCTCGAAGCGCGAGACCCCCTCGGTCCAGGGGGTGTGAGTCCTGACCGCGTGCATCCCCAGATTCCGCAGCATGGCGGCATCGAAGCGGGCCTCGTCACCGGCGTTGGTGCGCGTGATGTCGCCGGTCACGGTCAGGATCACGCGCCCCTGCGGGCTCGGCAGCTCGGAGCCGGCCTGGGCGGCGGTGCACGGCAGCAGCAGGGTCAGCAGCAGGAACAGGACTTGACGCATGATGGGCCTCGTTGACGGCAAGAAAGGAGCCTCGGCTCCGGCAGTGTCTGGGCGGCCACATCCTGTCTGCATGCCCACGGATGAATGATGAGGTCGGCGTCAGGGAACGGCCGGCCGGGCTTCCAGAATCTCGACCGGCGCACCGAGGTGCAGCTCGCCGGCGTTCAGCGCGACCAGGTTCTGGCCGAACAGCACCTTGCCGTCCGGCCCGCGGCGGTAGCGTGCCAGCGTTCGCAGCGGCTCGCGATCCGGCTGGAAGCGCCCCGTGGCCGGATCGACGGTGGTCATGACGCAGCGGGAACAGGGCGTGTCGACGAGAAACTCGACCTCGCCGATGCGCAGGCGCCGCCAGCCGTCCTCGGCATGCGGTGCGGTGCCCGTCACCACCAGGTTGGGGCGAAACTGGGCCATGCGCTGCGGCCGCTCGAGACGCGCGTTGAGCGCCGTCAGCGAGGCCTCGCCAATCACCATCAGCGGGTAGCCGTCGGCAAAGCTGACCCGCTTGCCCAGCCCCGGCCGGTAGCGCGACGAGACCTCGCCCAGCCACAAGAGCCGCGCCGGCTCCCCCAGCAGGTCGGAGAACCAGCGATCCAGGGCCGATTCGGTGGTCAGGGCCGCGAAGTGATCCCCCCACACCGCCGTCTCGAACGGCCGGGCGGCGAAGCGCCGCGTCACGGCCTCGATGCGCCCGGCATCGGGATGCCAGATCGACAGCCCCTCGGGCGACGGCTCGGCGACGATGCACTGCAGCCGGGGATGCGTGCGTGCCGTGAGAAAGGTGCCGTCGGGACGCACCAGCATGTAGCGGCGATCCCCCAGCAGGCCCTCCTCGCCGACCGTGGCACGCTCCAGCGAACGCCCGGCGGTGGATTTTATCGGGTAACGGTACAGGCCGGAAAGGCGCGGCGAGGCCTTGGCTGCGTGCATGACGACTCCCGTACGACGACGCGACAGAATGACGCCACCGGCCGGGCCGGTGGCACCGTGGCCGCCGCGGCGAGCGCGCAACGGCGAATCGGGCGGGACGGGCCGCAGCCCGCCCCGCCGGCTGGATCACCCGATCAGCGCACCACCATCACCGACATGTCGGCACGATGGACGACATGCTCGGCATTGGGGCCGAGCAGGCGTTCCGCGAGGTTGCGCCGGGTGTGCGACGCCATGACGATCAGGTCCGCACCGATGGCGCTGGCACTCTCGACGATGCCCGCATAGGGCGAACCCTCGGCGATGATGCACTGGGTCTCGATCTCGTCGGGCACATGCTCGGCGACGAAACGGTGCTGCGCCTCGGACAGCGCCTGGCGGGCCTTCTCGCCGAAGTCCTCCGGGAAGAAGCTGCCCACCAGCGGCATGTGGTAGTCGGGCAGCACGGTGACGATATGCAGGCTGGCCTCGAAGGTCCGGCACAGGGCGAGCGCCGTGGGCAGCGCCCGCTCCCAGGAGGCCGGTTCGTTGAGGTCGACGGGCAACACGATCTTGCGGTACATGGCGTTTCTCCTACACCGCGGGCGCCGGGGTGGACGATGCCTGCCGGCGACGACGCTGCAACAATACCACCAGGGCGAAGACGGCCAGCCCCGGAATCCACATCCACTCCTTGGCCCAGCGCTCCTCGGGTGCCTTGACGGACAGGATCTGCTGGTCGAACTCGAAGCCCAGCTCCTCGGCCTCGCTGCCGAAGGTGGTCATGTCGACGACCGTCTTGCCGTCATCCTGCATCAGCTGCAGACCGAGGTTGTCCATCCGTTCGGCCCCGGTGGCACCGTCCGGGCGCGGGATCTGCACGTAGAATTCGGTGGGATTGCCGTAGGCATCTTCCCCGGCGACCTTGACGCGCAGGTTGTCCCCCTTGCCCAGGCTGCCCAGGGCCTGCTCGAACTGCGCCGGCGGCACATCCCGGTAAGGATCGTGGATCATGTCCATCCAGAACCCGGGGCGGAACAGCGTGAAGGCCACCAGCAGCAGCAGCAGGCTCTCGTACCAGCGGCTCCTGACCAGCAGGAAGCCCTGGGTCGCTGCGGCGAAGATCAGCATCGCCACTGTCGCCACCACGAAGATCAGCAGGCCATGCCAGAGGTCGACATCGATCAGCAGCAGGTCGGTGTTGAAGATGAACAGGAACGGCAGTGCCGCCGTGCGCAGGCTATAGTAGAACGCCTGGAAGCCGGTGCGTATCGGATCGCCACCCGACACCGCTGCCGCGGCGAACGAGGCCAGCCCCACCGGGGGCGTGACGTCGGCCATGATGCCGAAGTAGAACACGAACAGGTGAACGGCGATCAGCGGCACCAGCAGGCCGTTCTGCTGGCCCAGCGAGACGATCACCGGGGCCAGCAGCGCCGAGACCACGATGTAGTTGGCGGTGGTCGGCAGCCCCATGCCCAGGATCAGGCTGAGCACCGCGGTGAGCAGCAGCATCAGCATCAGGTTGCCCATCGACAGCGTCTCGACCAGGTCGGCCAGCACCAGGCCGACCCCGGTCTGGGCCACGGCGCCGACGATGATCCCCGCGGTCGCCGTGGCGATGCCGATGCCGATCATGTTGCGCGCCCCGTCGACCAGGCCACCCCACAGATCGAGGAAGCCTTCGCGGATGTCCGCGGCCATCCGGCTGCGCCCGCGGAACAGCGCGATCAGCGGCCGCTGGGTGACGATGATGAAGATCATGAACATGGTCGCCCAGAAGGCCGACAGCCCCGGCGACAGGCGCTCCACCATCAGGCACCACACCAGCACGATCACCGGCAGGATGTAATGCAGGCCGACCATGACCGTGGGCCGGGTCTGCGGCAGCGTGACGACCTCCTCGTTGGGGTCATCCTCCTCGAGCTCGGGATAGTACGAACTGACCTTGAGCAGCCCCACGTAGACAGCCACCAGCGCCACCGCGACCACCCAGGGGGTCGACTCGCCGAGCACCGGCTTGAGCCAGCCCAGGCCATAGTAGACGGCGAACGACAGCGCCATCAGCGCGATCAGCCCCCCCAGGAAGCCGATCACCTTGTTGAGCAGCGGCTTGACCGGATTGCTGCTCTCCAGGCCCTTCATGCCGGCCTTCATCGCCTCGAGGTGGACGATGTAGATCAGCGCGATGTAGGAAATCAGCGCCGGCAGGAAGGCATGCTTGATCACCTCCACATAGGAGATGCCGACATACTCGACCATCAGGAAGGCGGCCGCCCCCATCACCGGCGGCATGATCTGGCCGTTGACCGAGGACGCCACCTCGACCGCCCCGGCCTTTTCGGCGGAGAAACCGACCCGCTTCATCATCGGCACGGTGAAGGTGCCGGTGGTCACCACGTTGGCGATCGACGAGCCGGAGATCAGCCCGGTCATGCCCGAGGCGACCACGGCGGCCTTGGCCGGGCCGCCGCGATAGTGACCGAGCAGCGAGAACGCGACCTTGATGAAGTAGTTGCCCGCCCCGGCCTTCTCGAGCAGGGCGCCGAACAGCACGAACAGGAAGACGAAACTGGTGGACACCCCCAGCGCGATGCCGAACACCCCCTGGGTGGTCAGCCACTGGTGGTTGGCCAGGCCCTCGAAGCTCACCCCGCGATGAGCCAGCATGCCCGGCATGTACGGGCCGGCCAGCGAATAGACCAGGAACACGATCGCCACGATCATCAGCGGCGGACCGAGTGCCCGGCGCGTGGCTTCCAGCAGCAGCAGCATGCCCACCACGGCGACCACCACGTCCTGCGGGATCGGGTTGCCGGGCCGCTGGGCCAGCTGGGCATAGAAGAAATACAGGTAGGCCGCCGCGCCGGCGCCCAGCAGCGCCATGGCCCAGTCGGTCAGCGGCACCCGGTCGCGCGGCGAGCGCTTGAGCGCCGGGTAGGCCAGGAAGGCGAGAAACATGGCGAACGCCAGGTGAATCGAGCGCGCCTCGGTGGCGCTGAACACGCCGAACTTGAGCATGAAGGGGAGCGGCGAGGCAATCCACAGCTGGAACAGCGACCAGAGGGCCGCCACCCCCAGCAGAATCTTGTGAGGCGTTCCCCTGAGCTTGCGGGATCCGGTGTCGCTGGAAGCGACCAGATCCTCGAGCTCCTGGGAACTGGCAGGTGACGACTTGTTGTCTTCAGCCATAGCTATGCCCTGTGTCTGCGACCGGGACGACCGGCAGGTTGTCGCCAACGATCATCGGCTTGTGACGCGTATCTTCAGTGTAGGCGCCGCCGAGCGCATTTCGACGACGCCGAGAACCAACGATGCGCGACCGCCCGAAGGCAGCCGCGCATCGCGTCAAGCGGAGAGGCCGTCGACTCAGTCGATCCAGCCGCGCTCCTTGTAGTAGCGAGCCGCGCCTTCATGCAGCGGTGCGGTCAGGCCGTCCTTGATCATTTCCTCGGGCTTGAGGTTGGCGAAGGCCGGATGCAGCTTCTTGAAGCGATCGAAGTTCTCGAACACGGCCTTGACGGTCTGGTAGACCACGTCCGGATCGGTATTGGCATCGGTGACCACGGTCGCCTTCACGCCGAAGGTCTGGACGTCATCCGGGTTGCCCTTGTAAAGGCCGCCGGGGATGGTGACCTTGGAGTAGTACGGATACTTCTTGACCAGGGAGTCGACGGCGTCGCCGGTCAGCGGGATCAGCTTGGCGTCGACCGTGGTAGTGGCTTCCTGGATCGAGCCGTTGGGATGACCAACCACGTAAACCATGGCGTCGATGTTGTTGTCGGCCAGGGCCGAGGCCTGTTCGGCGGCGGTCAGCTCGGACGCCAGCGAATAGACGCCGGAATCCCAGCCCTTGGCGTCCATCAGCACTTCCATGGTGGCGCGCTGGCCCGAACCCGGGTTGCCGATGTTGACCCGCTTGCCCTTGAGATCGTCGAGTGTCTCGATACCCGAATCGGCACGCGCCAGCAGAGTCAGCGGCTCGCCGTGCATGGAGAACACGGAACGCAGGTCCTTGAACGGCTTGTCGAAGGTGCCCTCGCCGTTGTAGGCGCGATAGGCCACGTCGGACTGGGCGACGCCCATGTCGAGCTCGCCGGAGATGATGCCGTTGATGTTGGCCACGGAGCCGCCGGTGGACGGCGCGTTGCACTTGATGTTGGCGTCGTCGACGCGATTGACCATGCGGCAGATCGACTGACCGACCACATAGTAGACACCGGTCTGGCCGCCGGTACCGATGGTGATGAAGTTCTGCTGCGCCTGGGCCGGCGTGGACAGCGCGGCGGCGCCCATCAGCGCCCCGGAGAACAGGGCGGAAAGTACGTGGCGTTTCATGCAAGACACCTCATTTCTGGTTTGTTGTCGATCGATGCCTGCCCCGATGCCCGGTTACCACCGATGCACCCGGCAGACGAGCCGAGACGGCTCACCCGCAAGATACGCACAGCCGCGGCCGGCTGCAAAAGGCATCGCTAAAACAGTGTTCGCCGCGCACCGCGGGCCTGTCGACCATCGACAATCAGGGTAGCCGACTCGATCGTTTACAGGGCGTTTATCTTTCTGGTTAGCCCAAGGCAAAACAGTCGGTTAAGCGGCGCTTATCATACAAGAATTCCTTCCGGAGGGAAGCCGGGGAGCAGCAAGTCCCGCTGCCCCCGACGCCCGATGTGGCTGGCCGATGCCCGGAGCACGTGGTAGGGTGAGCCGCTTTTGCGCGCTCCGGCCCCCGACGACGGGCGACGATGCCGGTCGCGCCACAAGCTCTCGACCAAGGTCCCCTCTCATGCCGGATACGTCCGCCTCCCCTCGCCCCCGCTCCGAGAAACGCTGGGGCGATCCCCTGGTACTGACGCTCACCATCGGGTTCATTGTGGTCTTCGTGGCCCTGTCGCTGTACGACATCGACGGAGTCGCCGACGCCATCGGCACCGGCTTCGCCTGGACGGCCCGCACGCTCGGCGCCTACTTCCAGCTGCTGCTGCTGCTGACCTTCTTCATCGCCATCGGTCTGGCCGCCACCCCCGCGGCGAAGGCGCGCATCGGCGATCTCGCCGTTCCCGAGATGAGCACCTTCAAGTGGCTGTCGATCATCCTCTGCACGCTGCTCGCCGGGGGCGGGGTGTTCTTCGCCGCCGGCGAGCCGGTCTACCACTTCGTGGTCACCCCGCCGGCCTTCGACACCGAGCCGGGCACCCCGGCCGCGGTGCCCGGGGCGCTGGCCCAGGCCTTCATGCACTGGGGCTTTCTCGCCTGGGCGGTGCTCGGCACGCTGACCGCGGTGGTGCTGGCCCATGCCCACTACGTCAAGGGCCAGCCGCTGCAGCCGCGCACGCTGCTCTACCCGGTGTTCGGCGAGCGGATCATGCGCGGCGCCTTCGGCGGCGTGGTGGATGCGCTGTGCGTGATCGCGGTGGTCGCCGGCACCGTGGGGCCGATCGGCTTCTTGGCCACCCAGGTCAGCTTCGGCCTGCACGAGCTGCTGGGCTGGTCGCAGGGCTACGGCACCCAGCTGGTGATCCTCGCCGCGCTGGGGGCGATCTACGTGACCTCGGCGGTGAGCGGCATCGAGCGCGGCATCCAGCTGCTCAGCCGCTTCAACGTGATGCTGGCGCTGGCCATCGCCGCAGTGATCTTCGTCTTCGGCCCCACGCTGTTTTTGACCAACGCCTTCACCCAGGGCTTCGGCGAGTACCTGTCGTCGTTCTTCCGCATGGCGACGATGACCGCCGAGACGGCCCCGGCCTGGTGGATGCAGTGGTGGACGGTGTTCTTCTTCGCCTGGTTCATCGGCTACGGCCCGCTGATGGCGATCTTCGTGGCGCGCATCTCCCGCGGGCGCAGCGTGCGCGAGATGATCCTCGCCGTGGCGGTGCTGGCGCCGATCGCCACCACCGTGTGGTTCACCCTGCTGGGCGGCTCGGGCATCCACTACCAGCTGACCGGGGCGATCGACCTCACCGAGGCGCTCAACAACTTCCAGTTCGACGTCGCCACGCTGACCGTGGCCCAGGCGCTGCCCGGCGGCACGCTGATGGCCATGGCGATCCTGCTGCTGACCACCATCTTCGTCGCCACCACCGGCGACTCGATGAGCTACGCGATCGCCGTGGTGGGCTCCGGGCATGACGAGCCCAACCCGCTGATCCGCGCCTTCTGGGGCATCGCCATGGCACTGATGGCGGCCATCCTGCTGTACATGGGCTCGGGGCAGATCAGCGTGCTGCAGCAGTTCATCGTGATCACCGCGATCCCGGTGTCGCTGGTGCTGCTGCCCTCACTGTGGACCGGCCCCAAGGCCGCCTATGCCATGGCCCGCGAGCAGGGGCTGATCGAGCCCCGGGACTGACTCTCCTCAGGCGTTCTCACGCAAAGGCGGCGACCGTCTCCGGTCGCCGCCCTCTCCTTTCTACCTTTTCCGACGCTCAGACGTTGTAGCCCAGCACCCCCGGCAACCACAGCGCGATCGGCGGAAACAGTGCTACCAGCAGCAGCGCCACCGCCATCGCGGCGACGAACACCAGCGCCCAGCCCAGGGTCTGCTCGAGGCGGATCCCCGCCACCTCGGTGGTGACCATCAGGTTGACCGCCACCGGCGGCGTGTACTGGCCGATGGCGATGTTCATCGCCAGCAGGATGCCGAACCACACCGGATTCCAGCCGAAGTGCTGCATCACTGGAATCAGGATCGGCATCAGGATCAGGTAGATCGAGATCGCGTCGAGCAGCATGCCGGCGAGCAGCACCGCGATCATGATCAGGGTGAGCAGCACCGCGCCGTTGTCGGACAGGGTGATCAGCCATTCGGCGAGATGGCGGAAGGTGCCCAGCATGGTGCCCGCCCAGGCGAAGATCCCCGCCAGCGCGATGATCAGCATCACCACCCCGGAGATCGTCGCCGCCTCGCCGACCAGCCGCCAGAGCTCGCGCCAGTCGAGCTCGCGGGTCAGGAACAACCCCACCACCACGCCGTAGGCGACCGCCGCGACGGCGGCCTCGGTGGGCGTGAACAACCCGCTGCGCAGCCCGCCGAGGATCAGCACCGGGGCGAACAGCGCGGGGATCGCCTGACGGAAGCTCTCGCCCAGCGCCGGCCGATCGACGGCGTCGGGGGCTTCCCAGCCGTGGCGCCGCGACAGCCAGAAGGCCGGCAACAGCAGCGCCACGCCGGCCAGCATGCCGGGGAACAGGCCGGCGGCGAACAGCGCGCGCAGGTCGACGCCCGGGACCACGATCGAATAGAGAATCAGCGCCACCGACGGCGGAATCAGGATCGCCGTCGACGCCGAGGCGGCGATCAGCGTCGCCGAGAACGGCCTGGGATAGCCGGCGCGGGTCATGCTGGGCAGCATCACCATCGCCACCGCCGCGGCATCCGCCGGGCCCGAACCGCTCATGCCGCCCATGATCAGGCAGACCAGCACCGCGACCAGCGCCAGCCCGCCGTGGCGTGGCCCGATCAGCGCCTGGGCGAAGCGCACCAGCCGCGCGGCGACCCCGGCGCGCTCGAAGATCAGGCCGGTGAGGATGAACAGCGGAATGGCGATCAGCGGGTACTTGGCGATGCTGTTGTAGGTGTTGGTGCCCAGCGCCGCCAGCATGTCCGGCGAGAGCCCGGTGACGATCCCCACCGCCCCGGCCAGACCCAGCGCGAAGGCCACCGGCACGCCGGCCAGCAACAGCAGCAGGAAGCTGCCGATCATCATCAGATCAGGACTCATCGTCGAGCCCTCCGCGCAGCCGGTCGAGGGTCTGCTGGATCAGCCGCACGAGCATCAATAGCGACAGCACCGGCAGCCACACCAGGTACCACCACTGCGGCACGCCGAGCCCCGGCGACAATGACTGCCAGTGGTACTCCTGCCAGGCCATCTGCGTGCCGTAGCCGGTGATCAGCCCCAGCACCACCAGGCCGGCGAGGCCCTGCAGGGCGATCAGCACACGGCGCGGCCCGGGCGGCAGGGCGCGCTCGACCAGGCCGATGCGGATGTGGCCATTGCGGCGCAGCGCCACCGCCGCCCCGGCGAAAGTCACAACCACCAGCAGGAAAACCGAGATCTCCTCGGTGAAGGCGAAGGAGGCATCGGTGACGTAGCGCACCACCACGTTGGCGAAGCTGATCAGGGCGATCACCATCAGGGCAAGCGTGGCCAGAACGCGCTCGAGTCGCGCATCCGGTTGCGGTTTCATGTTGACCTCATCGTGTGTCGGCCGGCACCTCGGCCGGCCGACGGGGCTTGCGGGTTGGCGACACTCGCCGCTCAGCGGTTTTCGACGGCCTGGCGTGCCGTCTCGACCAGCGCCTCGCCGATCTTCGGCGTCCAGGTGTCATAGACGCTGCGGGTGGCGTCGACGAAGGCCTGGTGCTGGGCGTCGTCGAGCTCGACGACCTCGACACCGCGCTCCTTGATCGCTGCCAGCCGATCGTCACGCTCGCCGCGCGATTTCTCGATCTCCCAGGCACCGGCGTCCTTGGCGGCCTGACGCAGCAGCTCGCGGTCCTTTTCGGGGAACTGCTGCCAGACGTTGCGATTGACGGCGAAGATCAGCGGATCGTTCATGTAGTGCCACAGCGTCAGGTACTTCTGCCCTACCTGATCGATGCGCGCCACGTCGAACACCGACAGCGGATTCTCCTGGCCGTCCACCGCCCCGGTGGTCAGCGCCGGCTTGGCGTCGGCCCAGCTCATCTGGGTGGGGTTGGCGCCCAGCGCGGTGAAGGTGTCGTGGAACAGCGGTGAGCCGACCACGCGGATCTTCAGGCCGTCGAGATCCTCGGGCTCATTGATCGGCAACTTGGAGTTGGACAGTTCGCGGAAGCCGTTCTCGCCCCAGGCCAGCGGGATCACGCCGCGCGATTCGATGGCGTCGAAGACCATCTCACCGGCCTTGCCGCCGGTGACCGCGTCGACAGCGTCATAATCGGGCATCAGAAACGGCAGCGAGAACAGGTTGAGCTGCGGGACCTGCGGCGACCAGTTGATGGTCGAGCCCACCGCCATGTCGATCAGCCCCTGGCGCATGGCCGAGAATTCGCGGGTCTGGTCGCCGTTGACCAGCTGCGAGTTGGGATAGACGCGCAACGTGATGCGCCCGTCGGAGCGCTCCTTGACCAGCTCGGCCCACTTGTCGGCGGCCTGCCCCCAGGGGAAGGCATTCGAAAGCACGGTGGAGACGGAATATTCGCGGGCCTGTGCGGTCAACGCGGTGCACAGCAGGGCGGCTCCCGCCAGGGCGGCGGTGAATCCGGTAAAGCGACGTGTCAGCATGTCGTGATTCCTTGCATGCGCCAGCCCGCGGGCCGGGTCTGGCTACGTTGTTGGTTATCATGAAGCCAGGCGGCTTCCCCGCATGCAGGTCCGGAGGATAAGGACCCGCGGCGCGCAGCTCGTGGCCGCCCGCCGAGGCACGCCCGGCACGATGAGCGCAGGCGTGTTTCTATCCAGCCATCATTGTAAAGCGCTATCGAATGAATGACAGCCCGGCAAGATGCCCCTGCCTGTCATCGAACCGTCACGCGGCCGACCGCCATCGCTGCTAGACTAAGGTGCCCTTTCAGACGGCCGAACCGTGGGAGCCCGCCATGAAGATGCTGGCGCTCTACAGCATCAAGGGCGGCGTGGGCAAGACCGCTTCCGCCGTCAACCTCGCCGCCGAAGCCTGCCGTGACGGCCGCCGCGTGCTGCTCTGGGATCTCGACCCCCAGGCGGCCACCACCTTCTACCTGCGCGCCAAGCCCCGGGTTCGCGGCGGCGTCGGCAAGCTGGTCAAGGGCAAGGCGGCGCTCGACCGGGTGATCCGCGATACCGGCATCGAAGGCCTCGACCTGCTGCCGGCGGCGATCGGCTCGCGGGCGATGGAGCAGCTGCTGGAAGGCCGCAAGCCCAGCCGCCTGCGCAAGATGCTCCAGCCGGTGCATGACGCCTACGACCTGATCCTCCTCGACTGCCCGCCCAGTCTGTCGACGCTGGCCGAGCAGATCGTCTCCAGCGTCGACGCCCTGCTGGTGCCGGTGATCCCCACCACCCTCTCGCAACGCACCCTCGACCAGTTACGCCGCCACCTGGACGACGCGAACCAGGACTGCCCGGTCTGGCCCTTCATCACCCTGGCCGACCGCCGCCGCACCCTGCACCGGGAGATCATGGACAGCCTCGGCGAGCACTGGCCGACCCGCTTGTCCACGGCCATCCCCAATGCCAGCGCCATCGAGCGCATGGGCCTGGAGCTCGCCCCGGTCAATACTTTCGCGCCGCGCAGCGCCGGCAGCCGGGCCTACGCTGCCCTGTGGCGCGAGATCGCCCAGCGCCTGGACTGAGACACACGCCGGTCAGGGCAGCGAGGCCGGCAGCAGCCGATCCCCCACCGTGATCCCGTGGCGCGCGAAGAAGCCGGCGTTGACCTCGAGCGCCATGCGAAAGGGCACCCCCGCCGGATAGCGCGGACAGTCGGCCGGCTGCTCGCTGTCGCAGGGCACCATCCGCCGAATGGCGCGAATCACGCCCCGGGTATCGATGAAGGCGATCGACAGCGGAATGCGCGTGTTGAACATCCAGAAGGCGCCGGTGGCCGGCTGCTCACGCGGGTAGACAAACAGCATGCCGGCACCGGCGGGCAGCCGCTCGCGCTCCATCAGGCCCCGGGCCCGATCGGCCGCATGCCGGGCGATTTCCACCTGAACCGGCTGGCGCCGGTCGTCGCTGACGATGACCAGGGTTCGCTGCTCCAGGCCTTCGGCCCGTTCCCCCAGGCCGACCAGCGTCCCCAGCACGGCGAGTCCGCTCCAGAGTCCGAACGCCAGCAGTCGTCGCGACATCACCACAGCCTCCCGTCTTCCGCCATGACCGTCACGAAGGCACCTCGCAGCCTTCGCCCCCCTTCTTTATACTGCCCTACCGTTTTTCCGTCAGGCTACCTGACCGCCACCCAAGGACGAATTCGTGCCCCTACGCGACCTCCTGCTCGGCTTGACCGTGATCGTCATCTGGGCGCTCAACATCATCGTCATCAAGGTCGGCGTGGCGGACATGCCGCCCCTGCTGCTGATGACGCTGCGCTTTTCGCTGGTCGCGGCCCTGCTGGTGCCCTTCACCCGCTTCACCCGCCGCCAGCTGCCCTGGCTGCTGCTGCTGTCGGTGAGCTTCGGCGGTCTGCACTTCCCCCTGCTGTTCCTGGGGCTCGGCCAGGCCGAGGCCGGCACCGGCGCGCTGCTGGTGCAGATGGGCACGCCCTTCGCGACCCTGCTGGCCGCCGCCTTCCTGAAGGACCGGCTCGACCGACGCCGCTGGCTGGGGCTGGCGATGTCCTTCGGCGGCGTGATCGTGCTGGCCGGCGGGCCGTCGCTGCCGGCGCCGCTGCCCACCGCCCTGCTGCTGGCCAGCGCCTTCTTCTGGGCGGTGTCGAACCTGATCATCAAGGTGGCGCCGCCCATCCCGCCGCTGACCCTGGCCGGCTGGATCGCGCTGTTCGCCATTCCTCAGGTGGGACTGGGCTCCTGGCTGTTCGAGAGCGACCAATGGGCAGCGCTGGGCCACGCCGGCTGGAGCGGCTGGGGGGCCGTCTTCTATACCGCCGTCATGTCGTCGATCGTCGCCTACGGGGTGTGGTATCGGCTGCTGCAGAAGCATCCGGTCAGCCGCGTGGTACCGCTGTCGCTGCTGATGCCGGTGTTTGCCGTGCTGCTGGGAATGTGGCTGCTGGGCGACCCGCTGGGGGCCAGCAAGCTCATCGGCGGGCTGCTGGTGGTGGCGGGTCTGGCGGTGATCAACGTGCGCCTGCCCGGCTGGCGGGGCAGGCGCCGTGCCGCGGCGCCTCGCCACTGAGACAAAAAAAGGGCCGGCGACAGAGTCGCCGGCCCGGATACGACGCCGCAGCGAAGCTTACTTGGTCTGGCCTGCCGTCTTGCCGGCCGTCTTGAGGTTTTCCTCGACCAGCTGCTGGCTCTGCTTCGCGAAATCCTGGTTCAGGGCAACGACCTTCTCGGCATCGCCCTTCAGGCGCTCGCCCAGGTCCTTGACGACCTTCTGCTGTTCTTCGACGTAGTTGCGGAAGCCATCGGCGTCGCGCACGTCGAGCATGGCCCGGGTCTGGGCGAAGCTGGCGTCGACATAGGCCTTGGCGAAGCCCATCTGGGTGTTGACCAGCTGCTCCGCGTAGTCCATGGCCATGGAGGCATAGGCACGGGCCGGGCCGGTGTAGAGGGTTTCGAACTGCTTGTTGACCTGATCGAATGCGTTCTGGGTGTTGGTAGCCATGATAGGACCTCCGTCGTGGTGGGCTGACCTCGAAGGTTTCGGCCTTCGTTGCAGTGCAACATAGCAGACCCCTTGTTGCAGTGCAACATGGCGAATCGCATCCGTCGCCACATTTTTTCAGGCGCCGGCCGGCAGGCACGAGACGACCGTTTAAAGGCCATCGGTGGCGGCGCTTGTCCCGCGAGGTCAAGCCCCTGTAAGGTCACAACCATGCGGCCCGCGGCGATCCCCGCCCTGCCACCGATGGCCCGGGCCCAGCACAATCACAACTCCATTCGCCGGGCCGGCATCCGTGAATGCCGTTTCACCCCCGCGCCGCCCCGGCATCAGGACGCTTGCGAGGAGCTTCTCCTTGATTCAGATCGACAACGTCTCCAAGACGTTCGGCGGCATCCAGGCAGTGCGAGGGGTCTCGTTCGAGGTGGCCGAAGGCAGCATTACCGGCCTGATCGGCCCCAACGGCGCCGGCAAGAGCACCCTGTTCAACATGGTCGCCGGCCTCTTCCCCCCCAGCGAAGGCCGCGTGCTGCTGGACGGCCGCGACATCACCGGCCTGCCGCCGCACAAGCTGTTCCACCTCGGCCTGGTGCGCACCTTCCAGATCCCCCACGAGTTCTCGCGCATGACCGTGCGCGAGAACCTGATGGTCGTGCCGTCCGGCCAGAGCGGCGAGAACCTGTTCAACGCCTGGCTGCGCTGGGGGCGCGTCAGGCAGGAGGACAGCGCGGTGCTCGACCGGGTCGACGACGTGCTCGACTTCCTGGAGATCACCCATGTCGCCGACGAGCTGGCCGGCAACCTCTCGGGCGGCCAGAAGAAGCTCCTCGACCTGGGGCGCACCATGATGACCGACGCCCGGATGGTCTTGCTCGACGAGCCCGGCGCCGGGGTCAACCGCACCCTGCTGGGCAAGATCCGCGAGGCGATCCTGCGCCTGAATCGCGAGCGCGGCTACACCTTCTGCGTGATCGAGCACGACATGGACCTGATCTCGGCGCTGTGCGACCCGGTTCACGTGATGGCCAACGGCGAACTGATCGCCTCCGGCGCCATGACCGACCTGCGCCGCAACGAGCAGGTCCGCGAGGCCTATCTCGGCGGTGGCATGAGCGGGCAGATGGGCGAGAACGCCCGGCCTTCGAACCAGGGAGATGCCTCATGACCAGTCTTCTCGACGCCCGGGAGCTCTATGGCGGCTACGGCGGCGTGGACATCCTTCAGGGCACCAACCTGCGCGTGGAGACCGACGAGATCGTGGTGATCGTCGGCCCCAATGGCGCCGGCAAGTCCACGGCGATGAAGGCGGTGTTCGGCCTGCTGCGCATCCGTGCCGGCGAGGTGCTCTACAAGGGCGAGCCGATCACCAACGCCAAGCCGGAACAGATGGTTCGGCGCGGCATCGCCTACGTGCCCCAGGAGAAGAACGTCTTTCCCTCGATGACGGTCCGCGAGAATCTCGAGATGGGCGCCTACCTGATGAAGGGCGACCTCTCGAAGCGCCTCGACAAGGTCTACACGCTGTTTCCCAAGCTGGCCGAGCGGCGGCGCCAGCAGGCCGGCCTGATGTCCGGCGGCGAGCGCCAGATGGTTGCCATGGGCCGCGCCCTGATGATCGACCCGCAGCTGCTGATGCTCGACGAGCCCACCGCCGGGCTCTCGCCGCTGCTGATCGACGAGACCTTCGAGCGCATCAAGGAAATCAACGCCCAGGGCATCGGCGTGCTGATGGTCGAGCAGAACGCCAAGCAGGCGCTGGCCATCGCCGATCGCGGCTACGTGCTGGCCACCGGCCGCAACCGACACGAAGACACCGGGCCCAATCTCCTGGCCGATCCGGAAGTCGCCGAAATGTTCCTGGGGGGCTGAGATGACCGATATCCTGCAACTGCTCGTCTACGGCCTGGTACTGGGCAGCGTGCTGACCATGGGCGCCATCGGCGTGTCGATGATCTTCGGCATCCTGCGCTTCGCCCACTTCGCCCACGGCGACTTCATGACGCTGGGCGCCTATCTGGGCCTGACCTTCATCTCCGCCTTCGGGCTCAGCGCCTGGTGGGCGCTGCCCGCGGCCATGGTCGGCATGGCGGTGGTCGCGGTGTTCATCGATCAGGTGCTCTACCGGCGCATTCGCCGCACCCAGCCGGTGATCCTGCTGATCGCCTCGTTCGGCATGGCGCTGATCCTGCGCAGCCTGGTGCAGCTGATCTGGGGCTCCGACAACCAGAGCTACGCCACCGGCATCCAGTTCCCCTGGCGCCTCGACTGGCTGGGCGGCATTCGCCTCAAGCCCGATCACCTGTGGATCGTGCTGATCTCGCTGGGTCTGGTCGTCGCGGTGCACCTGTTCCTGACCCGCACCCGACTGGGCAAGGCGATGCGCGCCATGTCCGACAACATGGACCTGGCGCTGGTCTCGGGGATCCCCGCCGAGCGGGTGATCATGGTCACCTGGGTGATCGGCGGCGCCCTGGCCGCGGCGGCCGGCGTCTTCCTGGGCATCGACACCCGCCTGCACCCGGTGATGGGCTGGAGCGCCCTGCTGCCGGTGTTCGCCGCCACCATCCTCGGCGGCATCGGCCGGCCCTACGGGGCGATCGCCGGCGGCATGATCATCGGCGTCTCCATGGAGATGTCGACGCTGATCATCCCCGCCGCCTACAAGCCCGCCGTGGCCTTCGCGATCATGGTCGGCATGCTCATCCTGCGCCCGCAGGGCATCTTCAAGGGGACAGTCTGATGGAACTCACCGGCATCGCGTCCTACCTCGTCTCGTTTCTGACCTTCGCCGGGGTCTACGCCGTGCTCGCCCTGGGACTCAACATGCAGTGGGGCTTCACGGGGCAGTTCAACATCGGCATCGCCGGCTTCTTCGCGGTGGGCGCCTACACCAGCGCCATCCTCACCACCCCCGGCAGCCCCGCCTATCTGGGCGGCTTCGGCCTGCCCTTCCTGGTGGGCCTGGGCGGCGCCGTGATCGCCTCCGCGCTCATCGGCGTGATCATCGGCCTGATCACCGCGCGCCTGCGCACCGACTACCTGGCGATCGCCTCGATCGGCATCGCCGAGATGATCCGGCTGTTCATCAAGAACGAGGACTGGCTCTCCAACGGCGTGCGCGGCATCGCCGGCATCCCGCGACCGCTGCAGGGCACCCCGCTGGACACGCCGCTGGGCTACCTGCTGGTGGTGGTGGTGTTCGTGGTCGGCGTGTATTTCCTGGTCGAGCGCGCCTATGCCTCGCCCTGGGGCCGCGTGCTGCGGGCAATCCGCGAGAACGAGCCGGCCACCGCGGCGGCCGGCAAGGACATCGCCCGCTTCCGCCTGCAGGCATTCGTGCTCGGCTCGGCGGTCATGGGCCTGGGCGGCGGGCTGTATGCCCACTTCTTCGGCTTCCTGAGCCCGGAAGCCTTCCGCCCGCTCTACGGCACCTTCATCGTCTGGGTCATGCTGATCGCCGGGGGCAGCGGCAACAACCGCGGCGCCATCCTCGGCGCGGTGGTGGTCTGGGGCATCTGGTCGGTCACCGAGCTGTTCACCGACATGCTGCCGGCCGAGCACGCCACCCAGGGGGCGGCGCTGCGCGTGCTGCTGATCGGCGTGCTGCTGCAGGTCATCCTGGTCCTGCGCCCGCAGGGACTGCTCCCCGAGAAGCCGCCCCGCCTGATCGCCCGGGAACGTCGCTCCCGCTAGGCCGATCGGCTCAGGGGCATCCTCCGAGCCCCCGCCCTGCCGACGAAAAAGCCCCGGCCATGCACATGACCGGGGCTTCGCGTTGTGGCTCAGGGGACGACGCCGGCGGTCCGCGCCGCCAGCCGCCGCGGCACGACGTCCTACTCGGGCATCGTCGGCTCGAAGATGCGCTTGGTGACGATCTTGCCGTCCTCGAAGGTCCACTCGCCGAAGGTGCCCGGCACATCGCCGTTCTCGTCGAAGTTGACCGAACCGGACGCCCCTTCGTAGTCGATGTCCTTGCCCGCCTTGAGCAGCTTCACCGCCTTCTCGAACTCGCCGGGGCCGACCTGCTCGCCCGGCGGATTGGCGACCTCGCGCAGATGATCGCGGATCGCCACGCCATCGGTGGAGCCGGCGGCCTCGGCGGCCAGCGCCATCAGGTAGAAGGCATCATAGGCGGTATCCAGGTAGGGCTTGGGCGGCACCGCGCCGTAGGCCTGTTCATAGGCGGTGCTGAAGTGCTGCGCCCCGGGTGAATCGTCGCGGGCCTGAGGCACGGTGCCCACCGAGCCGTTGAGGTATTCGGCCCCCAGGTTGTCGACCAGCTCCGGTGCCTTCATGCCGTCGGTGAACACGAAGTTGCGGAAGTAGCCGCCCTCCAGCGCCTGACGCAGGATGGTCTGGCCGTTCTCCGGGTAGCCGATCAGCACCAGCGCCTCGGGATCGCCCTTGTCGGCCTGCTGCAGCTCACCGCGATAGGCCGGCTGGCCCTTCTCGTAGGCGACCGTCGCCGACACCTTGCCGCCCTGCTTCTCGAACGCCGTGGTGAAGGCGTCGGCCAGCCCCTTGCCGTAGTCGTTGTTGATGTAGATGATGCTGACCGTCTTGTAGCCCTTGTCGGCGGTGATCTGCGACAGCGCCACGCCCTGGAAGGCATCCGAGGGGACGGTACGGAACAGGAAATCGCCGTCGTCGAGCGAGGTGATCACCGGCGAGGTGGAAGCGCTGCTGATCTGCGGGATCTTGCCCGGCTTGGAGACACTCTGTGCCACCGGAATGGTCACGCCGCTGGAGAGCGCCCCCATGATGGCGTTCACCCCTTCGACGTTGACCAGCTTCTGTGCCGCGGATACGCCCGGCTGCGGGGAGGTCTGGGTGTCGCCGCTGGCGATCTGGACATCCTCGCCCATCACGCCACCAGCCGCGTTGATCTCCTTGGCGGCCAGTTGCGTGGCCTTGAGCGCGGGTTCGCCGTAGCTCTGCAGGTCGCCGGTGAGCGGGACCAGCACCCCGATCTTGAGCGGGGCCGCCAGGGCGGACACACTGGTCGCCAAGGCGATGGCGGAAATGGCACCGATAAGCGGTTTCTTGACGGTCATTGCAGAAATCTCCATTGCTGACCTTGATTGTTGATCGTCGATCGGCGGGCGTGACCCTTCGTGACACCAGCCCTGAGGTCCAGCATAAGCGGGCGGCCTGCGATAGACAAAGCGTCCGATAGTCCACTGGTCAACGCTTTAGCCGACAGGCGACAGGCGCGCCATCGCGTCGGATCGATGAGCCGCGCAGCCCATCCTGCTACCATAATGCCTCGCACGAACGGGCGTACCACGCCACGTAGGGAAACGAGAGGAAACATCATGGGACTTCGTGAAATCGCCGTGGGCGGCATCTACTTCAGTCCGCTGCTGCTGTATGCCCTGCTGGGCTTTGTCTGCGCCGTGGTGACCCGCAACCTGCTGCATCGCTTTCTCGGCCAGCAGGTACTGTGGTACGAGGCCTGGTTCGATGCCGCCCTGTTCGTCATTCTCACCGCCGCCATCGCCTTCGCCTCTTCATTGCTGACAAGGACGCCTTTCTGATGCGCCGATCGCTCCGCATTCTCGTCACGCTGCTGATCGTTGCCGCCGCCGTCGCCGCCGGCCTGTGGCTGTGGCACTACTACCTGTACACCCCGTGGACCCGCGATGGCCGGGTGCGGGCCAACATCATCACCATCGCCCCGGACGTCTCGGGCTGGGTCGACACCCTCGCCGTGCAGGACAACGCCGCCGTGAAGAAGGGCGAGGTGCTGTTCACCATCAACGATGCCCGCTACCAGGCCGCGCTCGACAAGGCCCGGGCGATGGTCGACCAGCGCCGGGCGACGCTGGATCTCAAGCGCCACGAAGAGTCGCGCCGCCAGCGCCTCAGCCGACAGTCGATCAGCGCCGAGAACCAGGAGATCGCCCGCATCAACACCCGGGTCGCCGAGGCCAACCTGGCCGAGGCCCGGGCCAATCTGGAAAGCGCCCGGCTGGATCTCGAGCGCACCACCGTGCGCGCCCCGATCTCCGGACATATCCTCAACCTGCACCTCAACGCCGGCAACTACGTCACCGCCGGCAAGGCCGTGATGGCGCTGGTCGCCGAGGACTCCTACTACGTGACCGGCTACTTCGAGGAGACCAAGATGCCGTTCATCCGGGTCGGCGCCCCGGCCCGGGTGATACTGATGAGCGGCGATACCCGACTGCGCGGCCACGTCGCCGGTATCGGGCGCGGCATCGCCAACGCCAACACCGACACCAACAGCGAGCTGCTGCCCCGCGTCCAGCCGAGCTTCAGCTGGGTGCGCCTGGCTCAGCGCATCCCCGTGCGCATCGCCCTCGACTCGGTGCCGGAGGGCGCCCTGCTGAGCGCCGGGATGACGGCGACGGTGCGCATCCTCGACGACGAGATGCACTGAGCCGCCCATGCCGCCGCTGCTCGAGGCCTATCTCACGCCGACGGCCAGTGCCGCCCGATTCGCCGTCAAGGCCAGTCTGGCGATGTTCCTGGCGCTCTACCTGGCCCTGTGGCTCGATCTCGATCGCCCCTATTGGGCGCTGATCTCGGCCGCCTTCCTGCAGATCCGGCCGATGAGCGGCATGGTGGTCGAGAAGGGGCTGTGCCAGATCGGCGGCACCATCGTGGGCGCCGTGGCCGGCATCACGATCATGGCCCTGTTCGTCCAGGCCCGGGTGCCGGCACTGGCCTCGCTGACCGCCTGGATCATGCTCTGCACCTACGGCAGCTCGCTGCTGCGCAACAACTTCTCCTACGGCTGCATCATGGCGGCGGTCACGGCGATGCTGATCGTGGTGATCGCTGGCAGCAACCCGGCCAGCGTCTTCGACGTCGCGGTCTCCCGACTCTCGGAGCTGGGCCTGGGCGCCATCTGCGCGACGCTGGTCAGCGCCCTGCTGTGGCCGACGAAGATGCGCGACCACCTGGCCGAGCAGGCCAACACCGTCATCAACCAGGCCTTCGTGCAGGCCGCCCAGCGCCTCGAGGCGAGCGACGACCATGCGGCACTGCAGGCCTCGCTGACCGGCAGCCTCGGCCCGCTGACCCAGCTCGAGACGGACAGCCAGGCGGCCCGTTACGAAGGGCCCGCCGGCAAGGGGCGGGTGCGCGCCACCCACGTGCTGACCCGCCGCACGCTGCGCTTCCTCGCCACCCTGCATGCCATGCACCACCTGCTCGGGGACCGCGGCGATCGCCTCGACGACGACGTGCGCGCCCTGACCGCCGAGTGCGCCCGCGGCTTTCGCGATGCCGAAGCGGACGACGGCGTGCCGGCCGCACGCCGTCGCCTGCAGACGCTGCGTCACCGGGCGCTGGCACTCGACGAGCAGCACCGCTCGCCGCTGCAGCGGCGCATCGTGCTGGGCGTGCGCGACCTGCTCGGCCACGCCATCGTCATGCTCGACGCCCGCGAGGCCATCATCACCCCGGGGGCCCGGCAGCTGCGCAGCGGCCGCCTGTCCTGGCATCGCGACCACCTCGCCGCCGGCGTCAACGCGCTGCGCGCCGGCCTGGTCTTCGCCGGCCTGGCGACATTCTGGATCCTGACCCACTGGTCGAGCGGCCAGGTGGCCATGTTGCTGGGCACCCTGTTCTCGGCCTTCTTCGCCAGCCGCGACAACCCCGTGGCCATCACGCTGATGTTCTACAAGGGCATGCTGGCGGCGATCCCCAGCGCCTTCCTGTTCGGCCACGTGCTGCTGGCCCAGGCCAGCGGCTTCCCGATGCTCGCGATGATCTTCGGTACCCCGCTGTTCCTCGGCCTGCTGGGCGCCGGCCATCCGCGCATGATGGGCTACTGCTTGGCCTTCACCATCTTCAACATCCTGCTGACCATGCCCGGCAACGGCATGGACTTTTCCTTCGACAGCTTCGCCAATCGTGCGGTGGCGGTGATCATCGGCCTGACCGTGGTGGTGATGAGCTTCCGCCTGTTGCCGGGGCTCGGCGCCACGCTGCGGCGCCGGCGGCTGGTCGGCGCCATCTCGCGGGATCTGCGGCACCTGGATCAGCGCCCGTTGAACGAGGCCGAGTCGCTGTTCAGCGGCCGCATGGCCGATCGCCTGCTGGCCCTCGCCCGCCACGACGACATGCTGCCCATCGACCAGCGCCACCTCTTCGCGCTGGGCCTCACCGGGCTGGATCTGGGCGTCAGCGGGCTGCGCCTGCGCCAGTGGCTGGACGCCACTCCCGAGCTTCGCCGGCCGCGTCAGGCCTATCAGCAGACGCTGGCCCAGGCCTATCGGGCCTGTGCCGACGGGCGCTCTTGTCCGGCCCTCGGCGACGCGGCCTCGGCCCTGCTCGACGCCGCTCGCCGGCACGACGCCCTTCCCGACGAGCGCCTCGCCCTGCTCGAGGGCATGCTCGAACGCCTGGCGCTGTCGCTCGAGCAGCAGGCCGAGCGCCTCGCAACACGCTTCGACACACCCCCTTCCCGGTAATCTGCCAAACCGCTTGCACCAGCACCGCGAATCGCGAGGCACATTGCACCGGAAAGCAGCGCAGGGACGTTTTGACGACGGCAAGCTGGGGACTTCTCCTCTCCATTAACAAGACACAACTGACTGAATTTAATAAGAAAACTATTTATTGGCAGAATTGTTGTAACCATTGCAGCGAGAGACAGGGGTATCGGCGGTCATGCCGCCACACAATTCGGTTACCAATGGATGGCTAGGGTTCCGATCGCATCCCCGGCACGCCCCGATGCGATGACTGGTCCGAGAGCCATCGACCCACAGCCGAGCGAGTGTGCCTGGCGGCGGGTTACACGGCGGGAGAAAAGCCCGGGAGGAGACGGTGTCGCAGGCTGCCACCGATACCCCCGCTTTTCGCCAATCCATTGGAGGCCCACCATGCGCTTGCCCAATCTCGCACTTCCCGCCCTGACCCTGTCGGCCCTGCTGGCCGCGCCTCTGGCGAATGCCCAGGAACGTGACCACTTCAGCGTCTGCTGGTCGATCTACGCCGGCTGGATGCCCTGGAGCTATGCCGACACCCAGGGCATCGTCGACAAGTGGGCCGACAAGTACGGCATTGATATCGATCTCGTGCAGGTCAACGACTACATCGAGTCGATCAATCAATACACCGCCGGCAACGTCGACGGTTGTGCGATGACCAACATGGATGCCCTGACCCTGCCCGCTGCCAGCGGGGTCGATTCCACAGCACTGATCATCAACGACTATTCCGACGGTAACGACGGCATCGTGCTCAAGGGCAGCAACGACCTGGCCGACATCGCGGGACGCAAGGTCAACCTCGTGCAGTTCAGCGTCTCGCACTACTTCCTGGCGCGGGCCCTCGAGACCGTCGGCCTGAGCGAACGCGACATCCAGACGGTCAATACCTCGGATGCCGACATGGTGGCCCTCTATCCCAACGACGACGTCGAGGCCGTCGTCACCTGGAATCCCCAGCTCGGTGCCATCGAGGATCTGCCTGATAGCCATGTGGTGTTCACCTCGAAGCAGTTGCCCCGCGAGATCCTCGACATGATGGTGGTCAACACCGACACCCTGAAGGCCAACCCGGATCTCGGCCACGCTCTGGTAGGTGCCTGGTACGAGGTCATGGACAAGGTCGCCGCCGGCGACGAAACCGCCCTGACGCAGATGGCCGAGGCAGCAGGCACCGACCTGGCCGGCTACCGGGCGCAGCTGGCCGATACCCACCTCTATACCGACCCCACCCAGGCAGCCTCGCTGATGCGCGGCAAGGATCTGCTGGGCACCATGCGCCACGTCGCCGAATTCAGCTTCAAGCATGGCCTGCTCGGCGACATGGCGCCCAACCCCGGTTACATCGGCATTCAGACACCGGCCGGCACCTTCGGCAACCAGGACAACGTCAAGCTGCGCTTCGATACGTCCTACACCGAGGACTACATCGCTCAGCAGTGACCGTCGCACCGGCGTGACCCGCCCGGCTTCGGGCAGGCCACGCCGGCCCGCCAATCCACCGACGGATGCCGACCATGAAGCGACTCATCAACTACACGCCGTCCCGCGGCAGCCGCTGGCTGCTGGGCCTGGTGCCGTTCGCGCTGGTGGCGATGGTCTATCTGGCCTTGTCCAATGCCCGGCTGGCCGACAACCCCGATGATCGTCTGCTGCCCTCGCCAACCACCATGGCACAGACCTTCAGCCACCTGGCCACACAGGCCAGCGTGCGCACCGGCACCATCCCCCTGTGGGAGGACACCTCTGCCAGCCTGGAACGCCTGGGTCTGGGCATCGCCATCAGTGCGCTACTTGGCCTGACCGCCGGCCTTTTCATGGGCGGCCTGCCCCTGCTTCGCGCCAAGCTCTCGCCGCTGGTCACGGTGGTCTCGCTGATCCCGCCGATGGCCATCCTGCCGATCCTGTTCATCGCCTTCGGCACCGGGGAGATGGCCAAGATCGCGCTGATCGTCATCGGCGTCACGCCGTTTCTGATTCGCGACCTGCAGAATCACGCCCTGCGTCTGCCCGATGAGCAGTTGATCAAGGCGCAGACCCTCGGTGCCAGTTCCTGGCAGGTGTTGCTGCGCGTCCTGCTGCCGCAGCTCACCCCCCGCCTGATCGCCTCGACCCGCCTGGCGCTGGGCAGCGCCTGGCTGTTTTTGATCGCTGCCGAGGCGATCGCCGCCCAGGACGGCCTGGGTTATCGCATCTTTCTGGTGCGTCGCTATCTGGCCATGGACGTGATCCTGCCCTATGTGGCCTGGATCACCCTGCTGGCTTTCGTCATCGACCGGATACTGGCCCTGGTCTCGCAGCGCGCCTTCCCCTGGTACCACGCCGAGGAGGGAGACAAGTCATGAGCCTGCTCGAAGCCAGACACCTCGAGAAGCACTACGGCGACCAGGTGGTGCTCGAGCGCATCAATTTCCGCGTCGATGTGGGTGAGTTCGTCACCCTGGTCGGTGCCTCGGGCTGCGGCAAGACCACCTTCCTGAAACTGTTGCTGGGCACCGAACGCATCACCCGCGGCAGCCTGACACTGGACGGCCGGCCACTGCCCGACGAACCCGGTCCGGATCGCGGCGTGGTGTTCCAGAAGTACTCGGTATTTCCCCACCTTACCGTGCTCGGCAACGTGATGATGGCCGAGGAACTCGCCCGCTCTCCCGCCCTGGGCAAGCTGTTCGGCAGTGCCCGGCGCCGGGCGCGTGACGCTGCCGTCGCACGACTCGAGGAAGTCGGCTTGCAACAGGCGCTCGGCAAGTACCCGCATGAGTTGTCCGGCGGCATGCAGCAGCGCCTGGCCATCGCCCAGGCGCTGATGATGAAGCCGCGCATCCTGCTGCTCGACGAACCCTTCGGTGCCCTCGACCCCGGCATTCGCCAGGACATGCATGCCCTGATCACCCGGCTGTGGCGCGAACAGCAACTGACCGTCTTCATGATCACCCACGACGTCAAGGAAGCCTTTGCGCTCGGCACCCGGCTATGGGTGTTCGACAAGGTTCGCCACGATCCGCAGGCCCCCCAGGCCTATGGCGCCACCATCACCTACGACCTGCCGGTCGGCGAGATGCAGCAGCCCCCCGAGCAGCTGGCCACCTCGTTCGACGCCGACACCCGACTCACCCGGAAGCCCCAGGAGACGCTGACATGAGTACGCACCCCAGCGACGATGCGCTCTACACCACGCACCTGCCCGGCGGCCATCACTGGTCGCTGCGCCTGCGTCGCGGCACCACGCTGACCCTGACGGCGAGCGAGGCCGATACCAACGTCGGCCTGCTGTGCTACAACCCCGAGAACCTGCTCGAGCGCCTCAACCTGCCGGACACGCTGAAGGCCCAGCACACCTTCAAGCTGACCCGTGGCCACTGCCTGTATTCCGACATGGGGCGCATCTTCGCCTCGATCGTCGCCGATGACCTGGGCTGGCACGACAGCGTGGGTGGCAACCTGATGCCACACCACATGGTCGAGAAGGGCTGGCAGCCGGTCAGCTATCAACAGGCCCACAACGACTGGACCCGCACCGGTTACGACAGCTTCCTGGTCGAGCTGGCCAAGTACGGCCTCGGCCGGCGCGACATGGCCGCCAATCTCAACCTGTTCTCGCGCGTGGAGAGTGACGACGCGGGGCGGCTGCGTTATATCGCCGGGCACTGCCAGCCCGGTGCCAGCGTCACGCTGCGCCTGGAAATGGATACCCTGGTGATCCTGCACACCTGTCCGCACCCGCTCGACCCCAGCGCCGAGTATCCGCGCCGCGGCGTGGATATCGCGCTGGGGACCGCGCCGGCGCCCACCGAGGACGACGTCTGCTACCGCTCGCGCCCGGAGAACGCTCGCGGCTTCGCCAACAACCGCCTCTACCATCTCGGCCTGTAAGGGAGACTGCCCATGATCATCGAGAGCACCAAGCGTCCCGAGAACGCCACAAGCCGCACCACGGTCGAGGCCGGCGATCACTACATCGGCATCGTCCAGGCCGGCCAGACCCTGCGCATCCTCGATCTGGAAGGCAACCAGGCCGCCGACACGCTGTTCTTCAACGCCCATGACACCGCCGAACGCTACAGCGCCATGGATACCCTGCGCGAGCAGGGCGCGGTCTACCTGACTGCCGGCTCCCGGCTGCTCTCCAACGAGGGCAACGTGCTGCTGACCCTCACCGCCGACACCTGCGGTCGCCACGACACCCTGGGCGGGGCCTGCGCCAGCGAGAGCAACACCGTGCGCTACGACCTCGAGAAGCGCCACATGCATTCGTGCCGCGACAACTGGATGCAGGCCATCGCCAATCATCCCGAGTACGGCCTCACCAAGCGCGACATCACCCACAACATCAATTTCTTCATGAACGTGCCGGTGACCGCCGAAGGCGGGCTGACCTTCGCCGACGGCATCTCGGCACCGGGCAAGTACGTGGAAATGGTCGCCGCGATGGACGTGGTGGTGCTGATCTCCAACTGCCCGCAGCTCAACAACCCGTGCAACGGCTATAACCCGACGCCGATCGAGCTGCTGATCTGGGACTAGAAAAACTGGCTGCGCTCGCTCAGTTTTTACCGGCCCATAACAACGTTTTTTTGCCTTGGAGACGACTCCATGGCGCTACCAGTCCCGGCGGGACGGCCCGCCACGTCATGGACCGCTTTCATGTTCAGCAAAGTCCTGATTGCCAATCGCGGCGCCATCGCCGCCCGCATCCAGCGCACGCTCAAGCGCCTGGGCATCGCCTCGGTGGTGGTCTACGCCGAGGCCGACCGCGACGCGCCCTATGTTTTCCAGGCCGACGAGGCCTATTCGCTCGGCGACGGTGCCGCCGCCGACACCTACCTGGCCATCGACACGTTGATCGACATCGCCAGAAAAAGCGGCGCCGAGGCAGTGCATCCCGGCTACGGTTTCCTGTCCGAGAACACGAATTTCATCCAGGCCTGCGAGGATGCCGGCCTGGTGTTTCTCGGCCCGACGGCCGAGCAGATCCGTGACTTCGGCCTGAAGCACGAGGCCAGAGCACTCGCCGAACGCGCCGGCGTGCCGCTGGTGCCCGGTTCCGGGCTGCTCGCCAGCGTCGATGACGCCCTCGCCCAGGCCGAACGCATCGGCTATCCGGTGATGCTCAAGTCCACCGCCGGCGGTGGCGGCATCGGCATGCAGGTGTGTGCCGACGACGCCGAACTCCGGCGCGCCTTCGACTCGGTGCGCGGCCTCGGCGAGCGCAACTTCGGCGACGCCGGGGTGTTTCTCGAAGCCTACATCGCCCGCGCCCGCCATCTGGAAGTGCAGCTCTTCGGCGACGGCCGGGGCAAGGTGGTGGCGCTGGGCGAGCGCGACTGCTCCACCCAGCGCCGCCACCAAAAGGTCATCGAGGAGTGCCCGGCCCCGGAGCTGCCGGACACGGTGCGCCGCGAACTGCACGCCACCGCCGTGCGCCTGGGCGAAACGGTCGGCTATCGCAACGCCGGCACCGTGGAGTTCATCTACGATGCCGAACGCGAGCGCTTCTATTTCCTCGAGGTCAACACCCGCCTGCAGGTCGAGCACGGCGTCACCGAGGAAGTCTGGGGCGTCGACATCGTCGAATGGATGATCCGCCTCGGTGCCGGTGAGCTTCCTCCGCTCGACGCCCTGACCCGCGAGCTCGCGCCTCGCGGCCACGCCATCCAGGCACGGCTCTACGCCGAGGACCCGAGCCACGACTTCCGCCCCAGCGCCGGCCTGCTTACCGAGGTCGCCTTCCCCGAGGCACCGGGGTTGCGCGTCGACCACGCCATCGAGGCGGGGCTTACGGTCTCGGCGCTGTTCGATCCGATGCTCGCCAAGGTGATCGTGCACGCCGACGACCGCGATACGGCCCGCGAGCGCCTGGCCGACGCCCTGGAGCGCGCCAGCGTCTATGGCTTCGAGACCAACCGCACCTGGCTGTCGCACGTGCTGCGCGATGGCCGCTTCCGCGACGCCGACCTGCACACCCGCTGGCTGGCCGATCTTGCCTGGGCGCCGCCGGCCATCGAGGTGCTCGCCGCCGGCACGCTGACCACGATTCAGGACTACCCCGGGCGCCAGGGCCACTGGGACGTGGGCGTACCGCCCTCCGGGCCGTTCGACGACTGGTCGTTCCGCCTCGGCAACCGCCTGCTCGACAACTCCGCCGATGCGGCGGGGCTGGAGATCACCCTCACCGGCCCCACGCTGCGCTTTCACCGCGCCACCCAGATCGTGCTGGCCGGCAGCGAGCTGCCTGCCGAGCTCGACGGCAAGGCCGTGGCCTTCTGGCGGGTGCTGGACGTTCCCGCCGGCGCCATGCTGACGCTGGGCAAGGCCAGTGCCGGCGCGCGCGCCTATCTGCTGGTGCGTGGCGGCATCGACTGCCCGAAGTATCTCGGCTCCCGAGCCACCTTCACGCTGGGCCAGTTCGGCGGTCATGGCGGGCGCGCCCTGCGCACCGGCGACATGCTCGCCCTGCCCGCACTCGACCCCACCGCGTCACGCGCCCTGCCTGAAGCGCTCAGGCCCGAACTCGGCGGCCAGGATGGCCATGTCTGGCAGATTGCCGTGCTCTACGGCCCGCATGGCGCGCCGGACTTCTTCACCGAAGGCGACATCGATACCTTCTTCGCTCATGAGTGGGAAGTGCACTACAACTCCAGCCGCACCGGCGTGCGCCTGATCGGCCCGCGTCCCGAATGGGCCCGCGCCGATGGCGGCGAGGCCGGCCTGCACCCGTCGAACATCCACGACAACGCCTACGCCTTCGGCACCATCGACTTCACCGGTGACATGCCGGTGATCCTGGGTCCCGACGGTCCCTCGCTGGGCGGGTTCGTGTGTCCGGCCACGGTGGTGCGCGCCGAACGCTGGAAACTCGGCCAGCTCACCGCTGGCGATCGCATCCGCTTTGTGCCGGTGGATCTGGCCACTGCCCGGCAACTGGAAGCGCGCCAGCAGGCCCAGCTCGAGGCCCTGAGCGAGCAGCCCGCCGTGGCGTTCAAAGAGGATCGCGGCAGCCCGGTGCTGCGCGACGTACCGGCCGAGACGGGCGGCGAACGCATCGTCTATCGCCGTGCCGGCGACGACTTCCTGCTCATCGAGTTCGGCGCCATGGAGCTCGACATCGCCCTGCGCTTTCGCGCCCACGCCTGGATGCTGTGGCTGCAGGAGAATTCCCTGTCCGGCCTGCGCGAGCTGACGCCGGGCATCCGCTCGCTGCAGATCCACTACGAACCCGACGAACTTGCCCTCGATGCCCTGCTTGCGCATCTCGAGCGCGCCGAGCTTGAGCTGCGCGACGTCGAGTCGCTGGAGGTCGAGGCGCGCACCGTTCACCTGCCGCTGTCCTGGGACGACCCGGCCTGCCAGGAAGCCATCGACAAGTACCAGCGCTCGGTGCGACCGGATGCGCCCTGGTGTCCCAGCAACCTGGAGTTCATCCGCCGCATCAACGGGCTCGATGCCGTCGAGCAGGTCCGCGACATCGTCTTCAATGCCCGCTATCTGGTCATGGGCCTGGGCGACGTCTACCTCGGCGCGCCGGTGGCCACGCCGCTCGATCCGACCCAGCGTCTGGTCACCACCAAGTACAACCCGGCACGCACCTGGACCGCCGAGAACTCGGTGGGCATCGGCGGCGCCTATCTGTGCGTCTACGGCATGGAAGGTCCCGGCGGCTACCAGTTCGTCGGCCGCACCCTGCAGATGTGGAACCGCTATCGCCGCACCGAGTATTTCGACAACCCCTGGCTTTTGCGCTTCTTCGATCAGCTGCGCTTCTTCGAGGTCAGCCACGACGAGCTGATGCGCATCCGCCGAGACTTTCCCCACGGGCGCTATCCGCTCCAGGTCGAGACCACGCGTTTCCGGCTCGCCGACTACCAGGCCGATATCGAGGACCGCGCCGAACGGATTCGCGACTTCCGCGAACGCCGCGAGGCGGCCTTCCAGCAGGAGATGGCCGACTGGCGCGCCAACGGCCAGTTCACCTTCGAGGATCAGGCCCCGGAAGCCGTCGAGGCCACGGAACTGGGTAGCGACGAGCTGGGCATCGACAGCCCGGTCACCGGCAGCTTGTGGAAGCTGACGGTCGCCGAAGGCGAGCACGTCGAGGCCGGCCAGGTGGTGGCGCTGGTCGAGTCGATGAAGATGGAGGTCGAGATCCTCGCCCAGCAGGCGGGCCAGGTCACGCGCCTGCCGCTGGCCGAAGGGGCCGCCGTCGCGCCCGGCCAGCCGATCGTGATTCTCGAACAGACCGCGAACCTGGAGACCTCCGCATGAATGCCGTCGACATGACCATTGCTTCGTTGCTGGCGCGCTATCGCGCCAATGCGCTGACCCCGCGTGAATTGATCGACACGCTGCTGGCGGATGCCGACGCGCGTGGCTTTGATCCCGCCTGGATCACCCGGCTCACGCGCGAGCAGCTCGAACCCTATCTCGAACGTCTCGAGGCGACCGACCCGCAGACGCTGTCGCTCTACGGCATCCCCTTTGCCATCAAGGACAACATCGACCTCGCCGGTGTGCCGACCACGGCGGGTTGCCCGGCCTATGCCTACACACCGGATGAATCCGCCTTCGTGGTGCGCCAGTTGATCGAGGCCGGTGCCATTCCGCTGGGCAAGACCAACCTCGATCAGTTTGCTACTGGTCTGGTCGGCGAGCGCGCCCCAGACATCTACGGCGTGCCCGGCAACGCCTTCGACGGCGAGCGCATTCCCGGCGGCTCGAGCAGCGGCTCGGCGGTCACCACCGCCCAGGGCCAGGTCAGCTTCGCGCTGGGCACCGACACCGCCGGCTCCGGGCGCGTACCGGCGTGCTTCAACAACCTGTTCGGTATCAAGCCCACACTAGGCCTGCTGAGCACCGCCGGCGTGGTACCGGCCTGCGCTACCCTGGACACCATCAGCCTTTTTGCGCTGAGCGCCGACGACGCCAACGCCGTGCTGAGTGTCGCCGGCGAGTACGATCCCGACTGCGCCTGGTCGCGACGCCACGATTTCGCCGTGGCCGGCCAGGCCTACGGCGAGGCGCCGGGGCGCTTTCGCTTCGGCGTGCCGCTCGAATCGCAGTGGCAGACCGATGACGCCTACACCGCCGGCATGCGCCGGGCCGTCGACACTCTCGAGGCGCTGGGCGGCATCAAGGTCGAGCTCGACTGCACGCCGCTTTTGGCCGCGGCGCGCCTGCTCTACGAAGGGCCATGGGTCGCCGAGCGCTACCATGCGGTACGCGAGCTGATCGAGAACCGTCCCGACGCCCTGCATCCGGTGACACGCCAGGTCATCGAGGGCGGCGGCAAGCCGCGTGCCGTGGACGCCTTCGACGCCCGCTACCAGCTCGCCGAGTACAAGCGCCAGGCCGATGCCCTGCTGGCCGGGGTCGACGTCGTGCTCGCGCCGACCACCGTGACGCATCCCACCAAGGCCGAGGTGGCCGCCGAGCCCGTCGCCGTCAATTCGCGGCTGGGCACCTGGACCAACTTCATGAACCTGCTCGACTACAGCGCCCTGGCCGTGCCCACCGGCTTCACCGACGCCGGGCTGCCGTTCGGCGTCACGCTGTTCGGCCCGGCTTTCGCCGACCTGACGCTGTTGAGCCTCGGCCGCGCATTGGAGCGCCGCCTCGACTTGCCGCTGGGCGCCACCGGCGTCGCCCGCGCCCCGCTGCCGGCCTTGCCGGAGGCCCACGACGGCACCCTGGAACTGGTGGTGTGCGGGGCGCATCTCGACGGCCTGGCGCTCAATCACCAGTTGACCCGCCGCGGCGCGATCAAGGTCGCCACGACCCGCAGCAGCGCGAACTACCGCCTGTATGCGCTGGCCGGCGGCCCGCCAGCGCGCCCGGCGATGGTCCGCGACGATGCCAACGGCGCCGCCATCGAGGTGGAGGTATGGCGCCTACCCATCGACGGCGTCGGCAGCTTTCTCGCCGGCATTCCCGCCCCGCTCGGACTGGGGCAGGTCGAACTGGAAGACGGTCAGTGGAAGTGCGGTTTCATCTGCGCCGCCGGGGCCCTGGAAGCGGATGGCCCGGCCGAGGACGTGACCCGTTTCGGCGGCTGGCGCGGCTGGCTCGACTCCCAACAGGGAGAACGCTCATGAGCCATGCACAACGCCAACCCGGCGATTTCCAGTCACTGCCGGTGATCGACATCAGCGGGCTCTTCAGTCAACAGAAGGGCGAACGTCAGGCCGTCGCCGAGCAGCTTGGCGATGCGGCGCGCAACGTGGGCTTCTTCCATGTCGTCGGTCACGGCATCGGCGAGGAGACGCGCCGAGGGCTGCTGGATCAGGCCAGGCGCTTCTTCGCCCAGCCGATGGAAGCCAAGATGCGCCACTACATCGGCCTTTCCGCCGGCAACGGCACCACCCGCCATCGCGGCTACGTTCCCGAAGGCGAGGAAGTTCCCGAGAAGGGCAAGCGCGATCTCAAGGAGGCCTTCGACCTGTCCTTCGAGCTGCCCGCCGACGACCCCGAGGTGATCGCCGGCACGCCGATGATGGGTCCCAACGTCTGGCCGGACCTGCCTGGCTTCCGCGATCCGGTCCAGGGCTACTACCGGGCGGCCTACGCGGTGGGACGCACCCTGATGCGCGGCTTCGCCCTGGCCCTGGGGCTGCCCGAGGCGCACTTCCTCGCGCACGTGACCAAACCGCCCAGTCAGTTGCGCCTGATCCACTATCCGTACGATCCCGACGCCGAGGACGCCCAGGGCATCGGCGCGCACACCGACTACGAATGCTTCACCCTGCTGCTGCCCACCGCGCCGGGCCTCGAGGTCATGAACGGCAGCGGCGAGTGGATCGACGTGCCCTACCGCGACGACGCGCTGGTCATCAACATCGGCGACATGCTCGAGATCTGGACCAACGGTGAATTCGTCGCCACCTCGCATCGGGTCCGCAAGGTCAAGCAGGAGCGCTATTCGTTCCCGCTGTTCTTCGCCTGCGACTACGCCACCACCGTGGCGCCGTTGCCACGCTTCGTCGAACGCGACGGCGAGGCGCACTACGCTCCGCTCGAGGCCGGCGACCACCTCTACGCCCAGACCATCCACACCTTCGCCTACCTGCAACAGCGTCTGGCCACGGGCGAGATCCACCTGCCTGACGGCGCCCGCGACGCCGCCACCCTGGGCCAGCACGCGCGCCACCATCCGCAAGCCGACCGGGAAACGCCATGAGCCCGCCGCTGCCCGGCGTACCGCCGGCCTACCGGGGCGTGTGGCAACGCCGGCGCTATGTCGGCGAGGACGACGATGGCCAGAGCGTGGACGATCGCTCGACCCGGGTCGTCTGGCTTCAGACGGCGTGCTGGCACGCCGATCTGCGCGTGCCGGTGGATACCCCCGACTTTCGCGGCGTCGCATCGCTGGCCGAGTGCCGCCGCGACCAGCTCATCTGGCTGGCGAGCCTGACCGCCTTCGTCGGGCTGACCCGGGTCGAGGGGCGCTTCTGCACCTGGCACCGGCTCGTCGATCTCTCGCCGGGGCTCGACAAGGACGTCGGCGACATGCGCTTTCTCGATCCGCACCGCCTCGAGGAACGCGATCCCCGGGGGCGCTACCGGGAGGACTGGGCGTGCCTCACCGACAGCGTCGAGACCGGCGACACAGTGCGCCTGGACGCACAGGGGCTGCCCCGCTGGCTGCAGCGCGGCGATCATGCGGTGTGGATCGAGCCGCGAGGCGCCATGCCCGAGACACACGACCTTCTGGCGCCCGCCTCGACCCTGCCCGACGACGCCCTGAGATGGCGCGCCGGCCTGGCCCTGCACTATCTGCACCGCGACGACGCCGGCTGGCGGGTTGCACTGTCCACTCGGCCCTGGCGGGTCGGCGAGCGCATCGCCCCCGAACCGATGAGGCCACCGCATGGCAAGACCACGCCGGTGATTGTTCACTCGGGCGACTGATGGCGTTCTTGAAGGGGGAGGAAAGAGACATATTTATAATACATATATTCATTATATTTAAATAATAATACGCAAACAAACAAATAGCAAAATATTCATAACCTTGGAAACATATGCTATAATTTTGTCGCCTGACAACGACAATCGGCATTCACACAGGGCTGACATGGCCCGTTTTCACTTGACTCACGCAAGGAGAACACCGTGAAGCAGAGATCATTCAAGGCTATTGGTCTGACCACAACACTGTTCACGCTGGCAACACCGGCGCTGGCACAACAGACCAGCAACACCGACGTGCAGCGCCAGCTGCAGGAGCTGCGCGCCAGAATCCAGCAGCTCCAGAGTCAGCTCGACGAGCAGCAGAGCCAGGCTTCCGCCAATGAGTCGGAGCAAACCCGGCAGCTGGCCGAAGAGAACAGCCAGATCCTCGAGGCCATGAAGCGCACCGAGATCAACGGTCAGCTCGAGTTCGGCGCGACCTTCAACGACTGGAGCGAGCGCGACAAGGATACCGGCGGGGATCTCGACTTCGGCAAGTTCAACCTGGGCGTCGACGGCGGCTACGACCAGTACAAGTACTCGCTGCAGTACCGCTTCTACAACGGCTATCGCTTCCTGCACCACGGCTGGCTGGGCTACGAGCTGGACGGCAACGACATGCTCAAGCTCGGCCTGGTGCAGACGCCGTTGGCAACATGGACTACGGCTATCTCGGCTGGTACGGCAACCTGCCCTATCTGGCGGGCTTCAACGACAACCAGAACGCCGGCATCAAGTGGGACCACAGTGCCGGTGCCTGGGACACCTCGCTGGCCTTCTTCAAGAGCGACCAGCTCGGCGACGACAACGAGCACTACGGCGCCAACGCCGTGGGCAACAGCGCCCAGGGCAACACGGAAGAGAACCAGCTCGCCGGCCGTGTCGCCTATACCTTCGGCCAGGGCAGCGACTACACCACCGAGGTCAACCTCTCGGCCAAGGGCGGTCAGCTCTACAACACGCGGACCGGCGACAGCGGCGACAACTGGCAGGCCGCGCTGGGCCTGAGCGGCAGCTACGGCAACTGGCTGACCCTGCTGCAGGCCACCACCTACGAGTACAACGCCGAGAACCCGGCGGAATCGGTCTCGGGCATTTCCGACAATGTCCTGCAGGTCGGCGCGTTCGGCTTCAACTACCTGATCCCGGCCAAGGGCGAGACCTATTCGGCGAGTCTGGCCTACAGCATGGACGTCAACTGGGGGCCGGTGGAGAACCTCTACTTCTACAACGACTTCAGTGTCATCGATGCCGCCAACGACTATTCGCCGATCAACGGCGGCTACGGCAACATGGACAATCCCATGCTCAACGACCTGGGGATGAAGGTGACCGCCGGGCCCTACTACGCCTGGTTCGACATCATCGCCAACAAGAACGGCCTGAACTACTTCGGCTCGCCGGTGGACGACAACTGGCACACCAGCGTCCAGACGCATTTCGGGCTGACCTTCTGACGCCCGCGTGACGTTACCGCGATAGCTCCCTTGCCCCGCTCGTTCCCGAGCGGGGCTTTTTCATGGACGCACCAGGCTCAGTAGGCACCCTCGACGTCGACGACCCGCTTGGCATTGCGTCCCAGGCCACCGTGCAGATCGAGCATGCGTTCCACCCAGCCGTAGACCGGGTCGGCATTGGAGACCAGGTCGGCGGCCGAGACGGTGCGCGCCCACATGAAGGCACCGAATACCAGGTAGTCGGCGGCGGCGGGCGCCTGGCCGTCGAGGAACTCGGCTTCCTCGAGGCGGGCCCGCATCGGCTCCAGCGCCTGATCGAGCTGACTCAGCCCGCGACTCGGGGCGTGGACTTCCTCGAGCGTGCGTCCGAAGGCCTTTTCACGCGTCTCGCGGAAGTACTCACGGTCCTGCGGGGCCACGACATTGAACAGGTCCATCATCACCGTCTTGATGATGGCGGGCGCCAGGTTGCGCTCGGCGTAGAACTTGAAGAAGCGCGCCCGGGCCTCGGCGTCCGGCCCGCCCAGCAGCGACGCCTCGGGGTAGACCCGGTCCAGGTAGCGGAAGATCTCGTAGCTGTCGGCGACGGTCTCCTCGCCATCGACCAGCACCGGCACCTTGCCCTGGCCGGAGAAGGCCAGCATCTCCTTGTCGGTGAAATGCCAGGGGCGCGTCTCGTACTCCAGCCCCTTGTGCGCCAGGGCGTACTTCACGCGCCAGCAGTACGGTGAAAAGCGCAGTTCTTCGTCAATGCCGCAAAGGTCGTAAAGAATTCGTGCCATAGCGTCCTCGTCATGCCGTTTCGGTGGATGCTTAGAACGCTACCATCCTGCGCCGGGACACGCCATGCTGGCGGGCGGATCCGGCCAGGACATCATCTATTAGTCGAATAAATTGACCAATCCCGCCCAGCTCGCCGCCTTCACGGCCTTCGGTTTTTCTCTATAAGTCACTGATTTATATCATATGAATAGGTAATACCAGTGCCCGGCAATATTGGTCAAACCAATTCCCCAGGGATGGCAAAGCCGACGATTCCTGATTATCGTGCCAGACCTGCTGCCCCCGGCAGTGCGGCAAGCCTGCCGAACCCTTCGCTTCTGGTCGTGCCATGCCCAGCCTGGCGCTGGACAACAACAAGAGGGACTGTGCCTCATGAATGAATCGTTACTCGCGCTTCTGGCCTTTCTACCGCTGTTGCTGGCGGGGATACTGCTGATCGGCTTCCGGTTGCCCGCGCGGACCGCCATGCCGGTCGTCTTCGTCGTCACCGCCCTGATCGGCCTGTTCGCCTGGAACATGACGTTCACCCGCGTGCTGGCGTCGACCTTCCAGGGCCTGATCCTCACGGTCGCCATCCTGTGGATCATCTTCGGCGCCATCCTGCTGCTCAACACGCTCAAGCACTCCGGCGGGATCGCCGCGATTCGCAACGGCTTCTCCGGCGTGAGCCCGGACCGCCGCGTCCAGGCCATCATCGTCGCCTGGCTGTTCGGCTGCTTCATCGAAGGCGCCTCCGGCTTCGGCACCCCGGCCGCCGTCGCTGCACCGCTGATGGTGGCCCTGGGCTTCCCGGCGCTGGGCGCCGTGGTCGTGGGCATGATGATCCAGTCCACCCCGGTCTCCTTCGGCGCCGTGGGCACGCCGATCGTGGTCGGCGTCACCGGCGGCCTGCACAAGTCCGGCATCAGCGAGCAACTGACCGCCAACGGCTCCAGCTGGGATCACTACTACCACCTCATCACCTCCGAGGTCGCCATCACCCACGGCATCATCGGCCTGTTCATGCCGCTGATCCTGGTCACCATCATGGTGCGCTTCTTCGGCGCCAACCGCTCCTGGCGTGAAGGCCTGGCGATCGCGCCCTTCGCGCTGTTCGCCGGGGTCTGCTTCGTGGTGCCCTACATGCTGGCCGGCGTGCTGCTCGGGCCGGAGTTCCCGTCGATGATCGGCGCCATGGTGGGTCTGGCGATCGTCGTGCCGGCGGCACGCAAGGGCTTCCTGCTGCCCAAGGAGACCTGGGACTTCCCCAATGCCGAGAGCTGGCCCCAGGAGTGGCACGGCGACCTCGAGATCAAGGCCAACGAAGTCACCGACCGCACGCCGATCTCGGTCTTCATGGGCTGGGTGCCCTACGTGCTGCTGGCCGTGTTCCTGGTGCTCTCGCGGACCATCGCCCCGCTCAAGGACGCCCTGACCTCGGCGAGTGTCGGCTGGAGCAACATCCTCGGCGAGACCGGCATCTCCGGCAGCCTGCAGCCGCTGTACCTGCCCGGCGGTATCCTGGTGTTCGTGGTGCTGCTGACCATCGGCCTGCACCGCATGCGCGGCAGCGAAGTCAAGGCCGCCTTCCACGAATCCACCCGCACCCTGCTGGGCGCCGGCTTCGTGCTGCTGTTCACCATTCCCATGGTGCGCATCCTGATCAACTCCGGCGTCAACGGGTCCGACCTGGTCTCCATGCCGGTGGCCATGGCCCGCTTCGTGGCCGACAGCGTGGGCGACATCTACCCGCTGTTCGCGCCCACCGTCGGCGCCCTGGGGGCCTTCATCGCCGGCTCCAACACCGTCTCCAACCTGATGCTGTCGGACTTCCAGTTCAACGTCGCCAGCGCGCTGGGCCTGTCCACCAGCATGATGGTGGCGCTGCAGGCGGTGGGTGCCGCGGCCGGCAACATGATCGCCATCCACAACGTGGTGGCGGCCTCGGCCACCGTGGGTCTGCTGGGACGCGAGGGTGTGACCCTGCGCAAGACCATCCTGCCGACCCTCTACTATGTGCTGTTCGCGGGCATCATCGGCCTGATCGCCTTCTACGGGCTGCACGTGACCGACGGTCTGCTGGGCGGCTGATCCCGCCCCGGCGCCGAACGCACAACGCCCCGGCCATCGGCCGGGGCGTTGTCGTTTCGGGCGGCCTGATGCCGCCGGCGGCACGCCGTTCAGCGGAACCCCACCACCTCGTGCGGCACGTAGGGCGACTCGAGACGCTCGATATCCGCCTCGCTCAGGACGAGATCCAGCGCGCCCAGCGCCTGATCCAGATGGTGCGACTTGCTGGCGCCGATGATCGGCGCGGTGATGCCGGGCTTCTGCAGCAGCCAGGCCAGCGCCACCTGGGCGGGTGAGCCCCCCTTCTCCCTGGCGAGTTCCTGCAGGGCCTCGATCACCGGCCGGTCGCGCTCCTGCCCCAGGTTCCACTGGCGCATCTGTGCGTCGCTGCGCGCGCGCGTGGTCTCGCCCTCGCTGCCGACCGGCTTGCTGCCGGCGAGGATGCCGCGGGCCAGCGGGCTCCAGGGGATCACCGCCACGCCCTGATCGAGGCATTGCGGAATCATCTCCCGCTCCTCCTCGCGATAGATCAGGTTGACCATCGGCTGCATGGTGGAGAACGGCGTCCAGCCGTTCTCCCGAGCCACCCGCTGGGCCTTGGCGAACTGCCAGGCATGCATGCTCGACGCCCCCAGGTAGAGCGCCTTGCCCGACTGCACCACCTCGTGCAGCGCCTCCATGGTCTCCTCGATGGGCGTGTCGTAGTCCCAGCGATGGGTCTGGTAGAGATCCACGTACTCCATGCCCAGCCGCGTCAGCGAGGCATCGATGGCATGACGGATGTGCTTCTTCGACAGCCCGCGTTCGTTGGGGCCCTTGTTGCCGGTCGGGTTGTAGACCTTGGTGGCGACGACCACCTCCTCGCGCCGGGCGAAGTCCCGCAGGGCGCGCCCCACCACCCGCTCCGACTCGCCGTCGGAGTACATGTCGGCGGTATCGAAGAAGTTGATCCCCGCGTCCAGGGCCTGCTGGATGAACGGACGGCTCTGCGTCTCGTCGAGCACCCAGTCGCGCCATTGCGGGGTGCCGTAGGTCATGGTGCCCAGGCAGAGCGACGAGACCTGAAGCCCGGTATGGCCCAGACGACGATAGTCCATGGTGACCCTCCTGTGAGTGGACAGGGATTAGGCATTGTCTGAAAACTGTCTGCGCTCGGCCATACTGCGTTAAAAATCAGCTCAAAATGCTCATTTACACCCCGTAAACTCCGCTTTTTCGCTGATTTTTGCCTTGTCTGACCTTCGCTCGTCGACTTTTCAGACAGTGCCTAGAGTTCGTTCCCAAACTCGCGGAATAATGGGCGCCGGGGAACATGGCGAAGCGAGGGTCCTTTGCCATGGATGGCAAAGGTAGCGCCCAAGGAGGGGTTTACAGCGCCCTCGCGAAGCCTTGCCGCCGGGAAAGCCCATCCCGCCTAGCGATTGTGGGAGAGGCTTTTAACCATAGCAGGCCAACAAAATCACCGGCGACTCCTACGTCTTTCACCGGCTCGGCCGCGTTGCAGCTATCGCGGCGGGGCGGCCTCCGCCCGGCGGGCATAGCGGCGGGCCAGCAGCGCGCAGACGAACAGCTGGATCTGGTGGAACAGCATCACCGGCAGGATGATGCTGCCGATCAGCGCCGGCGGGAACAGCACGTGCGCCATGGGCACTCCGCTGGTCAGGCTCTTCTTGGAGCCGCAGAAGACGATGGTGATCTCGTCCTCCCGGGAAAAGCCCAGCCAGCGGCTGGCCAGGGTGGTGATGACCAGCACCGCCGCCAGAAGCAGCATGTCGATGATCACCATCACCGCCAGCGCCGCGGGCGACAGCTGCCCCCACAGCCCCGCGACCCGCGCCTCGCTGAAGGCCAGGTAGACCACCATCAGGATCGCCCCGCGATCGACCAGCGCCAGCCGCGCCTTGTGGCGCACGACCCGCTCGCCGATCCAGCGCTGCAGCAGCTGCCCCGCCAGGAAGGGCGCCAGCAGCTGCAGCAGGATGGCGCCCAGCGCCTGCATCGATACCCCGCCGCCTTCGGCCGACATCAAAAGCCCTACCAGCAGCGGCGTGATGAACATGCCCAGGATGTTCGACGCCGAGGCCGAGCAGATCGCCGCCGGGACGTTGCCCCCGGCCATCGAGGTGAAGGCGATCGACGACTGGATGGTGGACGGCAGCAGGCACAGGAACATCACGCCCATGGCCAGCGAGGTCGGCAGCAGTGCCGGGGAGAGCCAGGCGATGAGCGCGCCCAGCACCGGAAAGAGCAGGAAGGTGGCGGCAAAGACAGTAGCGTGCAACCGCCAGTGAGCCAGCCCCTCGAGCACGGTCCGCGGCGACAACCGCGCGCCGTGCAGGAAGAACAAGGCGGCGATCGCCAGCTTGGTCAGCCAGGCGAAGACCTCGGCGGCCTCGCCGCGCACCGGCAGCAGCGAGGCCAGCAGCACGACGCCGAGCAGCATCAGCAAAAAGCGATCGATCGGCAGGCGGCGAAGCAGGGACATGGCGACTCCGTCGGGGCAAAGGGCGCCATGATAGCCTGCCCGACGCCCCGGCGTCGCGTCACGGGCTCACTGCCAGGCTTCCAGGCGCATCGCCGAACGCACCAGCCGCTCGTCCTCCGCCTCGATCTCGCGCAGGCTGTCGCCGATGCTCGTCAGATGCTCGAGCGCCGCCTCCCGCGCGAGATCGGCGTCCTGGTCGATCACCGCCCGAAACAGCCGCTCGTGCTGGCGGTTGATCTGCTCCCGCGGCGCCGGCCGGTGATAGAGGTTCTTGACCGAGGCGAACACCGAGCTCAGCAGCAGGTCGGTCAGCCCCTGCAGGGTGTAGACCAGCACCGGGTTGTGCGAGGCCTCGCAGATCGCCAGGTGGAAGCCGTGGTCGAATCGCGCCAGGCGCTCCACATCGATCTCGCCGGCCCCTCTCACGTAGTCGACCATCTCCTCGTAGCGCCGGGTGATGATCACCCGGTCCGCCGGCGTGCCGCGCAGCGCCGCCAGTCGGGCCGACTCGCCCTCGAGCAGCGTGCGCACCTCGAGCAGGTCGTAGAGGGTACGCGGATGATCGCGGAACAGGTGCATCAGCGGGCTGTCGTCGCGCGGCGGGATCAACCGCGCCACCACCGAACCGCGCCCCTGGCGGGTATCGATGATGCCCTTGCCGCGCAGCACCTTGAGTCCCTCGCGCAGCGAGGCCCGCGACACGCCCAGCTTGTCGCACAGGCGCCGCTCCGAGGGCAGCAGCTCGCCGGGGCGGATCACCCCGTCGAGGATCAACTCCTCGATCTGGGTGGCCACCGTGTCGGCCATGCGTCGATTACCCTGATGCGTGGAATAGGCGACCATCTCAGCTCCTCCCGAACCACCGTCCGGACCTTGGGTCAGGCTCGAAAATTGGATGCCCTGGCATTATTCGATCTCCCATTGAATAGCTGGAAACAGTTTTCATAAATTAGACCAATTACTGGTATTACCAGCATACCAAAGACTGGACAGTCGAGGCGAGAACGCGCAGATTTAGGGCCAAGACAACCGGACGGGCTCCCGTACCGGTCCCCGTGACTGCCCCGGCCGGCGACTCGCCGGCGCGATGAACGGAGAGTGAGCGATGAACATTCTCTACGACGAGCAGCTCGACGGCGCGCTGACCCGCGTCGACAAGGCCGCCGTCCTGGATGACCTGCAGCAGGCGCTGCCGGACATGACCCTGCTGCACCGCGAGGAGGACCTGCGTCCCTTCGAGTGCGACGGCCTGTCCGCCTACCGCGTCATGCCGATGCTGGTGGCCATGCCCCACACCCTCGACCAGGTCGAGACCCTGATGCGTCACTGCCATGCGCTCGGCGTGCCGGTGGTAACCCGCGGCGCCGGTACCGGCCTGTCCGGTGGCGCCCTGCCACTGGAACAGGGCGTGCTGCTGGTCATGTCACGCTTCGCTAAAATCCTCGAGGTCGATCCCGACGCCCGCACCGCCCGGGTCCAGCCCGGCGTTCGCAACCTGGCGATCTCCGAGGCCGCCGCGCCCCACGGGCTCTACTACGCGCCGGATCCCTCCTCGCAGATCGCCTGCTCGATCGGCGGCAACGTCGCCGAGAACGCCGGCGGCGTGCACTGCCTGAAATACGGCCTGACCGTGCACAACGTGCTGCGCATCGAGGTGATCACCATCGAGGGCGAGCGCATGACGCTGGGCTCGGAGGCCTTCGATGCCCCGGGCTTCGACCTGCTGGCGCTGTTCACCGGCTCGGAGGGCATGCTCGGCGTGATCACCGAGATCACTGTCAAGCTGCTGCCCAAGCCGGAGAGCGCCAAGGTGCTGATGGCCAGCTTCGACGACGTCGAGAAGGCCGGCAAGGCGGTCGGCGACATCATCGCCGCCGGCATCGTCCCCGGCGGGCTGGAGATGATGGACAAGCTGGCGATCAAGGCCGCCGAGGACTTCGTCAAGGCCGGCTACCCCACCGAGGCCGAAGCGATCCTGCTCTGCGAGCTCGACGGCGTCGAGGCCGATGTCGACGACGACTGCAACACCGTCCGCGGCGTGCTCGAGGCCGCCGGTGCCACCGACATCGCCCAGGCCCGCGACGACGCCGAGCGCGCCCGCTTCTGGGCCGGCCGCAAGAACGCCTTCCCCGCTGTGGGCCGCATGTCGCCGGACTACTACTGCATGGACGGCACGATTCCGCGCCGCGAGCTGCCCCGCGTGCTGATGGGCATCGCCCGGCTCTCCGAGGAATCCGGCCTGCCGGTGGCCAACGTCTTCCACGCCGGCGACGGCAACATGCACCCGCTGATCCTGTTCGACGCCAACAAGCCCGGCGAGCTGGAGCTGGCCGAGGACGTCGGCGGCAAGATTCTCGAGCTGTGCGTCGAGGCCGGCGGCAGCATCACCGGCGAGCACGGCGTGGGCCGCGAGAAGATCAACCAGATGTGCAGCCAGTTCCAGCCCGACGAGCTGAGCGTGTTCCACGCCGTCAAGTCGGCCTTCGACGCCAGCCGGCTGCTCAACCCCGGCAAGAACATCCCCACCCTGCAGCGCTGTGCCGAATTCGGCGCCATGCACGTGCACAAGGGCGAGCTGCCGCACCCGGACCTTCCGCGCTTCTGAGGAACGATCATGACCCGCACCCATCACGAGCAGGACGCGCATCCCGTTCAGGCCGAGCGCGGCCAGGACATCGCCGAGCAGCTGTGCGAGCAGGTCCGCCGCGCCGACGCCAATGCCACACCGCTACGCATCGCCGGCGGCGGCACCAAGGCTTTCTACGGCCGCCCGGTCGAGGGCGAGACACTGTCGCTGACCGAGCATCACGGCATCGTTCACTACGACCCGGTCGAACTGGTGGTCTCGGTGCGCGCCGGCACGCCGCTCACCGAGCTCGAAGCCGCCCTCGACGCCGAGGGCCAGCGGCTGCCCTTCGAGCCCCCGCATTTCGGCCCGGATGCGACCGTCGGCGGCGCCGTCGCCACCGGCCTCTCCGGCCCGCGACGCCCCTGGGCGGGCGCCGCGCGCGACTTCGTGCTCGGCTGCCGGCTGATCACTCACGACGGCAAGCAGCTGCGCTTCGGCGGCGAAGTCATGAAGAACGTCGCCGGCTACGACCTCTCGCGGCTGATGGTCGGCGCCCAGGGCACCCTCGGCGTGTTGACCGAAATCTCCTTCAAGGTGCTGCCGCGCCCCGCCGCGACGCGCAGCCTGCGTCTGGAAATGCCCGTCGAGACGGCCCTGGAACGCCTCGCCGAATGGGGCCGTCAGCCGCTGCCGCTGACCGCCGCCGCCTGGCACGACGGCGCCCTTCACCTGCGCCTGGAAGGCGGCACCAGTTCGGTGGCCGCCACCGCCGAGCGTCTGGGCGGCGACACCCTGGAGGCCGAGTTCTGGAACAACCTGCGCGAGCAGCGCCTGGCCTTCTTCGGCGATGACGACAGCCGCGCCCTGTGGCGCCTTTCGCTGCCCAACAACACGCCGGCACTGGCGCTGGACGGCGACATGCTCTACGACTGGGGCGGCGCCCAGCGCTGGCTGAAGACGACCGCCGACGCCGAGACGATCCGCGAGGCCGCCGCCCGGGCCGGCGGTCACGCCACCTGCTACACGCCGCACGCCCAGGGTGGCGCCCGGGATCCCTTCACGCCGCTCTCGCCGGTCGTGGCCAAGTATCACCGGCAGCTCAAGGCCAAGCTGGATCCCAACGGCATCTTCAACCCCGGCCGGCTTTACGAGGGTCTCTGACATGCAGACACAGTTCACCGACGCCGATCTGGCGAAACCGCACATCCGCGAAGCCGACCGGGTCCTGCGAACCTGCGTGCACTGCGGCTTCTGCAACGCCACCTGCCCCACCTACCAGCTGCTCGGCGACGAGCGCGACGGGCCGCGCGGGCGCATCTACCTGATGAAGGAACTGCTCGAGAGCCCGGATGACGACGACCAGGTCACCCGCGAGACCCAGCTCCACCTGGACCGCTGCCTGACCTGTCGCAACTGCGAGACCACCTGCCCCTCCGGCGTCGAGTACCACAAGCTGCTCGACATCGGCCGCGCCGAGGTCGATCGCCGCGTGGGCCGCACGCCTCGGGAGCGCATCCTGCACCTTGGGCTGCGCAAAGCGCTGGTCGACCCGCAGCGCTTCAAGGCACTGCTGTCACTGGGCCAGACGTTCCGCCCGCTGGTCCCGGGAGCGCTGCGCGACAAGATGCCGGCGCGCCCGATGGATGCCGGCAAGCGTCCCGACGGCAAGCAGCACGCCCGTCAGATGCTGATTCTCGAGGGCTGCGTGCAGCCGGGCCTGTCGCCCAACACCAATGCCGCCACCGCGCGGGTGCTCGACCGTCTGGGTATCGGCCTGACACCCGCCCCCGAGGCCGGCTGCTGCGGTGCCATCGACTATCACCTCAATGCCCAGGACGCCGGACGCGCGCGCATGCGCGCCAACATCGACGCCTGGTGGCCGGCGATCGAGAACGGGGTCGAGGCGATCGTCCAGACCGCCAGCGGCTGCGGGGCCTTCGTCAAGGAATACGCCGACATGCTCGCCGACGACCCGGCCTACGCCGAGAAGGCCGAGCGGGTCAGCGCCCTGGCCCGGGATCTGTCGGAGATCCTGCGCGACGAGGATCTCGACGCCCTCGACGTCAAGGAAAGCCGGCGACTGGCCTTCCACTGCCCCTGTACCCTGCAGCACGCCCAGCGGCTCGGCGGTGCGGTCGAGGGGGTACTGACCCGGCTCGGCTTCGAGCTGACCCCGGTGCAGGACGCCCACCTGTGCTGCGGCTCCGCCGGTACCTACTCGGTCACCCAGCCGGAACTCGCCAGGCAGTTGCGCGACAACAAGCTCGACAATCTGGAAGCCGGCAACCCCGAGCTGATCGTCACCGCCAACATCGGCTGCCAGACGCACCTGGACGGCGCGGGGCGGACGTCGGTGCGGCACTGGATCGAGATTGTCGACGAGGCACTGAATCCGGCCTGAACGGGCTGCGCCTAGGCCAGGCTGTGTTAGACATCGCTCGAGCTTGCTCATTGACCACAGTCAACTCCGCCGCTCGAACGATGTCTGCCTTGCCTGGCCGTCGCTCGCCACGTTCAGCCTCGAATTCACCGAACTTGAAACAATGCGAAGGAAAAGGAGAGCAACCATGCAGAGCAAAGCCGTACTCGAACTCAAGGACGTCAACGCCATCCTCGACGCCGCCCAGAGCGAAGCCGAGGCCAACCAGTGGGCGGTGACCGTCGCCGTCGCCGATGACGGCGGCCACCTGCTGGGTCTGCGGCGCATGGACGGCGCACCGCCGTTCTCCGCCGGCGTGGCCACCGAGAAGGCGCGCAACGCCGCCATCGGCCGCAAGGAAACCCAGGCCTTCGAGGAGATGATCAACAACGGCCGCATCGCCTTCACCACCGCGCCGATGCAGGCGCTGCTGTCCGGCGGCGTGCCGGTGATCCAGGACGGCCAGGTCATCGCCAGCGTCGGCGTGTCCGGCGTCAAGCCCGACCAGGACGTGCAGGTCGCCAAGGCCGGTGTCGCCGCCCTGGCCTGAGGCCGTTCACTTCGCCACGGCGCTGATGCCCTGCCCCGGCGGTGCATCAGCGTCTATCGGACAAGGAGACCGATCATGACCGACCGCGTTACCCGCCACCGCCTGCAGGTGGCCGCCGAACTCGACCGCTTCATCACCGACGAGGTCCTGCCCGGCACCGGTGTCGACCCCGAGGCCTTCTGGGCCGGCGTCGATGCCCTGGTCCACGACCTCGCGCCCACCAACCGCGCGCTGCTTGCCGAGCGTGATCGCCTGCAGGGCGAGCTCGATGCCTGGCACCAGGCCCACCCGGGGCCGGTGCGCGATCAGGCCGCCTACCAGGCGTTCCTGCGCGAGCAGGGCTATCTCGCCGACGATCCGGGCACGGTGCGCGTCACCACCACCAACGTCGACCCCGAGATCGCCGTGCAGGCCGGGCCGCAGCTGGTGGTACCGGTCAACAACGCTCGCTACGCGCTCAACGCCGCCAACGCCCGCTGGGGCAGCCTCTACGACGCCCTCTACGGCAGCGACGTGATCCCCGAGACCGACGGCGCCGAGAAGGGCTCGAGCTACAACCCCAAGCGCGGCGAGAAGGTCATCGCCTACGCCCGCGAGGTGCTCGACGAGGCCGCGCCGCTCGCCGAGGGCTCGCACCGCGAGGCCACCGGCTACGCGGTACGCGACGGCAAGCTGGTGGTCAGCCGCGACAACGGCCGCGAGACCGGCCTGGCGCGCCCCGACCAGCTGGTCGGCTACCGTGGCGACGCCGCCGCCCCCGAGGCGGTGCTGCTCGCCCACCACGGCCTGCACCTGGAAATCCAGATCGACGCCACGCACCCCATCGGCCAGACCGACCCGGCCCACGTCAAGGACGTGCTCACCGAGGCCGCGGTGACCACCATCATGGACTGCGAGGACTCGGTGGCCGCCGTCGACGCCGAGGACAAGGTCGGTGTCTACCGCAACTGGCTGGGGCTGATGAAGGGCGATCTCGCCGAGTCCTTCGACAAGGGCGGCGAGACCGTCACCCGTCGCCTCAACCCCGACCGCGACTACATCACGCCGGACGGCGGCACCCTGCGCCTGCCCGGGCGCTCGCTGCTGTTCGTGCGCAACGTCGGCCACCTGATGACCACCCCCGCGGTGCTCGACGGCGACGGCAACGAGATCCCCGAGGGCCTCCTCGACGGCGTGCTCACCGGCCTGATCGCCATCCACGACCTCAACAAGGGCGAGGATCAGCCGCGCAACAGCCGTACCGGCTCGGTGTACATCGTCAAGCCCAAGATGCACGGCCCCAAGGAAGTCGCCTTCGCCAACACCCTGTTCACGCGCATCGAGGACGTGCTGGGCCTGACCCGCGACACCCTCAAGATGGGCATCATGGACGAGGAGCGGCGCACCAGCGTCAACCTCAAGGCCTGCATTGCCGAGGCCGCCTCGCGGGTGGTGTTCATCAACACCGGCTTCCTCGACCGCACCGGCGACGAGATGCACACCGCCATGGAAGCCGGGCCGATGCGCC